>Ga0255765_1000196_pt1 | contig 80207 bp, 55 predicted proteins | sample 041ome_8_FD_179965 | JGI IMG/M metagenome (GOLD analysis project Ga0255765, IMG submission 179965) | Coastal salt marsh microbial communities from the Groves Creek Marsh, Skidaway Island, Georgia - 041407BS metaG (version 2) | ecosystem: Environmental > Aquatic > Marine > Intertidal zone > Salt...
AGAGGAATATCTTGAGGGTGTCAAGTTTGAAGATTGGACAAAGGATATGATTTCTAAAGCAGAAATTTATATTCAAAATATTTATGACTTTGTAGAAGCGCGTAAATCAGAAGAAAGTTATGCTTCTTTTGAATATGAAGATACTAAAACTGGCGAAGTATATAGATATAACAAAAAGGGTATTTATAAAAAAGACGGTAGGTTTTTAGTATTCAAAGGAAAAGCGGAACTACATTATACTCAATCTGCGGAATATCAGGGGCGCAAAGTTCAACTTGGTAAACCATTTAGAACTCCCGGTGGACCAAAGAAAAGCGCCGTATACGTTAGAAACGGAAGCGGCAAAGTCGTTATCGTTCGCTTTGGCGATCCAAATATGAAGATCAAGAAAAGCGATCCCGGTCGCCGCAAGAACTTCAGGGCGCGTCACAACTGTAGTAATCCCGGTCCTCGTTGGAAAGCAAGGTACTGGTCATGTAGAGCTTGGTAGGAGATAATCATGCACAACATTCAAGCCGGTAAGATATACCGTATTAAAAATCAAGAGAAGAAGGGCGCAGCAAACGATCACTACAACATGATTGTTGTAGAGGACAGCACTGGAAAACTTGAGGAATTGCTTTTCACTGACTCTGATATACTAAAAGCAAATATTAGAGCAAAAAGAAATAAAGAAGATATTCCAAAATACCGAATCATAACTTATAATGGTGGTGTAGCTTACTGGTTTGGGTTGTTATTGGTTGCTGCTTGCGCTGGTGTTATAGGATTTTTCGCTAAAGACTCAGGATTATTTTAATAGATGACCAAGATCGACTACCTAGTAGTAGGCGCTGGGTTTTTTGGTTCTACGTTTGCTAGGATAATGACAGACAAGGGAAAGAAATGTCTTGTTATCGACAAAAGAGAACACATTGGCGGCAACTGCTACACAGAAAAAAAGTTTGATATAGATGTTCATAAGTATGGACCACATATATTTCACACAAACAATGAAGATGTATGGAATTTTGTAAACCAATTTTCCGACTTCAATAGGTACACACACACTTGTAAAGCAAACTACAAGCACAAACTATACTCTGTGCCTATCAATCTTAATACGCTAAACCAACTGTGGGGTGTTGTATCTCCGCAGATGGCAAAAGAATTGATAGAAGAAAAACGCCTTAATACTAGTGATCCATCTAACCTAGAAGACTGGATACTATCTCAAGTTGGCGAAGAAATATACCGCCTACTGATAAAGGGGTACACCGAGAAACAGTGGGGTAGACCGCCAAGAGAATTGCCAGCATCTATAATTAAAAGATTACCTATTAGATTTACATATAATGACAATTACTTTGACGACCTCTATCAAGGCATACCTATAGATGGTTATACATATTTATTTGAAAACATGTTGGACGGAATTGACTTGGAGTTAGGTGTAGACTATATTAGTAATAGAAATTACTATGACAAGATTGCCAAAAAGGTTGTTTACACGGGCCCTATTGACGAGTTTTTCAGTAATATGTACGGTTCTCTAGAGTGGCGATCACTTCGTTTTGAGCAGCGTGTATTCAACGTAGACAACTATCAAGGAACATCTATAGTTAATTATACTCACAGAGACATACCATACACACGAATTGTAGAACATAAACACTTTACAAATATAAAGTGCGGAGTCACTGTGATCTCTAAAGAATATCCACAAGAATATAAAAAGGGTAGAGAGAAATATTATCCGATACTAAATAAAAAGAATTTAGAATTGTATGCAAAGTATAAAGAAAAAATAGACAAAAATAAGTATATTTTTGGTGGTAGACTAGCAGAATATAGATATTATGATATGCACCAAGTAATAGGATCTGCATTAAAGAAGGCGTATGAACAAAATGACTGATTTTCTAAAATGTAAATGCGAAGATGCTGGATTTTGCCAACTATATAACAAGAAAATGGATGATACTGGAATAAACTGGTGTAAGAACACAACTAAAGAAAAGAGAGAAAATTACTATACTATAAATAACAGGGAACCAAAAATTGTAACAGAAACAAACACTAGAACGCTTGAAGATACGTCAAGACTCTGCATTGCTGTTGTAGGTCACTCACATAAACAATTTGCTACTATTGAAAGTAGAGATTACTTAAAACCATTATACTTGCAAAACCTAGAACTTGGAGAATTCTCTGAATTTCAAAACAACTCTGCCGCAGAGATTAGAGCTTTTTTGTCAGATATATTTGAATATGACAAATATGATTATGTTGGAACTACAACTGCGTCGTGGCACATGAAATATACCGATGAAAGACGCAGGTTGGACAATATTGATCGCTGGATAGAACTAGATAAATTAGATGACGAAAAAACACTTTATTGTGCAACCACAGCAACCACCGGAGGATGGATTCAGGGTGAAAATCCAACTATGAATTTTTTAGGAATACCAAAACGACATCAAGAAATAATATTAAATTACCATAAAAGCATAGGACTAGAACCATCAAACAGATTGGTTCCAAATCACAACCAAATAATTTGCCATAAAAACCTATACAAAAAAATTGAAAACCACTTTAGAGAAAATATATTCCAACTAAGTGATATGGTCGATATATTTGAGACTTCGGACTATCAAGAGTTCGCAAAACCAAGGGTGCTTGCATTTATATGTGAATTTTCTGGAATGATGTTTCTCGATAGTCTAAACTTGAATTTTATATCAGTTCAGAGCAGACATCAACTTGATTGGTTCCACGGTGAAAATATAAATTCTAGAAATAGAGGTTTATATAATGGTAATTGATAGAGAGAAAAGAGTAATTTTCCAAGAATGTCCACACACAGGCTCTAGTTTTGTACGTTCTAGTTTAGAAAAATACAACGTAGAAACAGTGGACGACTGGCCATATAAAAGACATACACCTGTCGCACAGTATGATTTAGAATTATTAAATATAGAAATAGAAACATATAAAATATTTTATATGGTTAGACACCCAGAAGATAGGATGGTTTCATTTTACAAAAATTGCCAAGATTATATGGACATAAAATTAAATCCACACGACTTTATAAAAAGCGAGATGAAAAATTGCAAAAGACTGAAACATTTGACGGAACTGGGTTCGTTATACAGTGTTTATAACCCATATAAAAAACCAAACTTTATTTACTTAAAGTATGAAGACTTTGAAAAAAGTGTGAACACGGTATTTAATGCTTTCCAGTTGCCAATTCCTGACATTTCAAAAAAAGTTAATGAACACAAAGAGGCATTTGTTCTTCATAATAGAACCAGAACTCTGATAAATAATGTATTCCACCAAGACTTTATAGATTACGAATATGAAAAAAGAAAATAAGATGGCGGAATAGATTGAAATAATTTGCTCAAGTTGCTATAATAAATTGAAACGATATTGAAAGGAGATATTGATGACTTGGTTCCCACTCTGTAATTACACTCACTATTCGCTACTAAAAGGGTTCTCTAAACCCAAAGAACTTGCAAAGAAGTGTGCGGACAATAACTTCCGCGCATGTGGCATTGCTGATTACAAGACAATCTCTGGTGCAGTTGCCTTCTATCAAGCATGTGTCGCGAACAATGTTAAACCCATTATAGGTTGTTCGTTTGATAAGTTTACGTTGTTTGCCAAAAACAAGAATGGTTGGTTCGATCTAATTAAAATAGTTTCTTTACTAGACGACGAAGGAAACTATAACAGTAGCGATATGTCTAAAATTTGTAACAAAGGAAATTTAGTAGTATTGGCTGATTCTTCTGCCGACTCTCCGGTAAAAGAGGATTGGATTTTCAAAAGCAGATCTTTTCAAGACCTTCACTATACAGAACCAGAAGACGCTAATCTTCACAGGATTCTACTGTGTTCAGAAATGAAAACAACATTGCCAAAGATGAGGAAGAAATATCAATCCGGCGAGGATTTTCCTAATAAGAAATTCTTCGACTTCTCTCACTTTTTTGTTCCAGATAAAACCGGTGCAACAGAAATTATGATTGAAGATCCACAGGGACTACAAGACTTAGATAAAGTTTATGACTCCTGCGAACATTACGATATACTTAGTAAACCAATTCTACCAAAATTTAAAACTCCCAGTGGAGAATCAGAAGAACAATATCTAACCAAACTTGCCCGAAAGGGATGGAAAGAGAAACTTTCACACATTGAAAAAGATTCTCAGAAGTGGGATGAGTATGGAAATAGATTTAGAAAAGAGTTTGATGTTATCAAAGAAGCAGAATTGTCTGGATATTTCTTGATTGTTCAGGATATTATACAGTATGCTAAAGATCAAGGATGGATGGTTGGTCCGGGTCGTGGTTCTGCTGCTGGATGTTTGATCTCGTATTTGATTGGTATTACAGAAGTAGATCCAATCGAGTTTGACCTTCTGTTTGAAAGATTTTATAACTCCGGTCGTAATACTAAAGACAACATTTCTTTGCCTGATATTGATATTGACATTCCCGGAAAGAAACGCGACCAGATTATTGAAAATGTTAAGGATAAGTATGGTCATGAGAATGTAAGTCAGATGGTGACGTTTGGTAGACTTCAGGGACGTAGCGCAATTAAAGAAATCTTGCGGGTCAATGAAGCATGTGGATTCAGTATTATGAACGAGATTACTAAATACATTCCAGACGAAGCTGCTATTTCCGATCAATTATCACAAATGGACGAAGAGGATCGCTCTATTATTAGATGGGCATTGCAAAATAATATAAAAGAGTTATACGATTACTGTCATATTAATGATAGCGGTTATTTAGAAGGGGATTATGCAGAATATTTTGAGCAAGCAATACGTATCGAAGGGACACTGAAAACTCAAGGTAAACATGCTGCTGGTGTTGTTATTTCTGCAAATAAGTTAGCAGACGTTTGCCCGATGGTAAACTCTAAGAGTAGTAAAGAAAAGATAGCAGGTCTTGAGATGGCAGACTTAGAAGCTCTAGGTCACGTTAAATTTGATATCCTAGCAATCAATCTTTTGGATAAATTAATGTATATAGAAAAACTTGTAAAGGATAATCATGAATAGAGACATTATCGTATTTGACTTTGAAACGGGTGGTAGAAATCCAAACACATGTCAAGTAACACAGTTGGCAGCGCTCGCCTTGGATGGCAGAAGTCTTAAACCTAAAGGAACATTTAATAGTGAGGTTTGGGCAGAAACAGATGATGACAAAGCAATCAAGAAGGGTCTCGGACCCGTTGAAGAAGGCGCACTAAAAGTCACCGGTAAAACCAGAGAGCAAATTGCCAAAGCGCCTAAACCAAAAGTTGTCTGGAAAAAGTTCTGTGCATTTGTGGATAAATACAACTGGAAAGGAACATCTTTCTTTGCGCCTATTCCAGCAGGATATAATATCCTTGGTTACGACATGATTATCATTGATAGACTTTGTAAGGAGTATGGACCGTGGGATGAAGAGAGGGGAAGGCAGAAGTTATTTCATCAAATTTATAAAATTGATATGATGGATAACTATTGGATGTGGACAGAGGGCGACCCGTCTATTAAAACTAGGAGTATGGATAGTATCAGAGAAAGAATGGGAATGTCAACTGAAAATGCTCATGACGCTCTACAGGACGTTAAAGATACTGCAAACTTGATGATTAAATTTATGAAGACGCATCGCGCTGTCTACAGAAACTTGAAACTTGAAAAGGCATTTGCTAATGGAAACACCTACATTTAGTTATAGTGATGAGAATACTTGGAATCTTTTTAAAGAAGGTAGAACTAAAGGTGTCTTTCAGTTAGAAAGTAATCTTGGTCGTGCTTGGTCAAAAAGACTTCAACCAACTAATATTGAAGAACTTGCCGCGCTGATCGCTTTGATTCGCCCCGGATCGCTTAAAGCTATTACGGATGGGAAGTCTATGACGCAGCATTACGTTGATAGGAAGAACGGTTTAGATATCGTTAAGTATCTTCACGAAACTCTCACAGGCGTTTTAGAAACAACCAAGGGCGTTCTAATCTATCAAGAACAATCTATGCGCATTGCGCAAGAACTTGCTGGGTTTAATCTTCAAGAAGCAGATGTTCTTCGTAAAGCTATTGGTAAGAAAAAAGCAGACCTGATGGCAGAAGTTAGAAAAGATTTTCTTGCGGGTTGCGAAAAGGTTGGTCAGGTTGACGTTGAAACAGCGGAAGAGATATTTGGATGGATCGAGAAATCTTCTCGCTACTCATTCAATAAATCTCACGCTGTATGTTATGCTATCAACTCCTATAAGAGCGCTTGGTACAAAGCAAATTATACCAAGGAATTCTTTTTGTCATACCTAACCTACGCGAATGAAAAACAAGACCCTCACCAAGAAGTGTACGAACTTGTATCAGAAGCTAAACTGTTTGACATTGAGGTGAAACTGCCAAACATAACGATGTGGGATAAAACATTCTTTGTTAACAAGAATAACTTATGCTTCGGTATTAAAGATATTAAGTCACTTACCGGAGTGAATGGAGATAAAGTAATAGATGCTATTGAGAAAGTGTCGGGAGATATTAATAAACCCCTACAGAACCTTACTTGGATGGACATTCTAATTCACCTATCCTCTAATATGAATTCTACTGGATTCAAAGCGCTTTGCTCTATAGGGTTCTTTTCGACAAAGAAGACGGGCGTTACTAGAAATAAAGCGCTATATGAATACCTCATATTTAAAAACCTAACTAAAGCAGAATTAAAGTGGGTAACTGATAATTACAAATCTAAGAAATGGAAAACTCTAAAAGAATGTTTCATTGATCTTGCTCCAACTAAAAAAGAGGGCGGTGGAACCAGTAAGGTTGATAGAAAACAAATCATTGAAAATGAAATTCACTTCTTAGAGAATCCGCCCTACAGCCTTGACGACGATCCAGACTGGATCATTGAACAGGAAAAAAAGTATTTAGGATGTCCAGTATCTCTGTCTAGAGTAGAGTCATCTGACACATCTCATTCAAATACTACATGTAAAGAAATTTTAGATGGTAAAACAGGAAAGAACATATGCATTGTCGCACACGTAACAAGACTCATGTCTCATAAATGTAAAAGTGGTGAACTAATGTCGTTCTTAACGCTAGAAGATGAAACATGCTCTATTGACAATGTTGTGGTATTCCCAAAGACAAGATCTAAATTTCAATATATCTTAGATGAAGGTGTAAATTTATTATTCTGCGGAGAAGCAGAAAAGAACGGATCTTTTATAGTTGATAAAATTCACGAAATATAATTGACTTTTTTTAAACTCTATGGTATAATATAGAGTGAGACATTACACAGGAGAAATTGATGAACAATTGTACTTTTACTGGGTATCTATTACATGACCCACAAATCGAAGCAGGAGAACTGGACGGCGGCGCTAGTTGTTGTACTGTTAAATTAGTTACCTACGAATACCGCAAGAACAAGCGTGGAGAAAAGAAGAAAGTTCCCACAATCATCACGCTGCAAGCATGGGCATCTGGAGCAGAGACAATTGCCAAAATTGGCAAGAAAGGAACTAAAATGACTGTCTATGCATCTGCTAGAAATGGCGCAACGAAAACAGATACTACTGATGATATTGTATTTAGAATTAATGAATTTGACTTTGGGTGCTTAGACAAGGAATAAAATGAGAAAGAAAAGAATTCTGTTCTGTAGTGAAGCTACGTTCTTGAATACCGGATATGCTACATACACAAGAGAGATCTTAAATTACCTACACGGTACAGGTAAGTATGAGATCGCAGAGATGGCGGCATACGGAGAGAAGAACGACCCTCGCGCAGCAAATATACCTTGGAAATATTATGGGGTCATGCCCAACCAAAACTGCGAACCAAAAGCTGGCGAAGAAGAATTAAAAGCATATCATGCTAAACCCACAAACCAATTTGGAGAGTGGGCGTTTGAACATGTTTGTCTAGATTTTCTTCCAGATTTTGTTTGCGATATTCGTGACTTCTGGATGCTCGATTTCGCAGAGCGATCACCATTTAGAAGTTATTTTAAATGGGTTGTCATGCCAACGGTTGATGCTAGACCACAAGCAAGACAATGGATTGCAACATACGCTGGTGCAGACGCATGTCTAACTTATTCAGATTGGGCAGGCGGAGTGCTGAAAGATCAATCTGGAGGTAAAATTAATTACCTTGGTAGTTCACCGCCCTCTGCGCACCCTGCGTATAAACCAGTAGAAGATAAATTTCTACATAAAATAGAAATGGGTATAGATCCATCCTATAAAATTATAGGAACGGTCATGAGGAATCAACGTCGTAAGTTGTATCCAGATTTGTTTGAAGCATTTAGAATGTTTTTAGATTCTGCAACAAATAAGAACTATTACTTATATTGTCATACTTCATACCCAGATTTGGGATGGGATATTCCAGAATTACTAAATCAATACAAACTTTCTTCAAATGTATTGTTCACTTATATTTGTCCAGAAACCAAGAAACCATTTGCTTCTAAGTTTAGAGGTGCTGTTGCTCAGTCTCCTTATACTGGTAAATGGGGTTCTACTTTGTCAAATGTGAAAAATGGTCTCAGTTATGAAGATCTCGCAAAGGTAATGAATTGCTTTGATCTTTATACTCAGTATGCAAACTGTGAGGGGTTTGGACTACCCCAAGTAGAAGCTGCGGCGTGTGGTGTTCCCGTGTGCGGAACTGATTATTCCGCTATGGAAAGTGTTTTAAGGAAGTTAGAGGGGTTCACTATCACGCCAGCGGCTTTATACAAAGAACTGGAAACCGGCTGCCTTAGAGCAGTACCGGACAACAATTATGCCTCAGAAATTTTCCTTCACTTCTTTGAAAAAATGAGTGAAGAAGATAGAGTTTCTATGGGTAAAAGAACTAGAGAAAACTTTGAGAAACATTATCAGTGGCATTTGAGTGGCGCTGTATGGGAAAAATACTTTGATGAAACTGACCCTATTGAGTTTCAGAGAGGTTGGGGGTCACAACCAAATATCCGTCAACCTGCGGAAAAGTTAGATCTATCTCAAACTAAATATAAACACTCAGATTTATCCAAGTGGTTAATCGCAAATGTTCTTGTGCAACCGGAGAAAATCAACTCCTTCTTAGCATCTAGGATGACGAGAGACTTGCTATATAAGTCGTCAACATCTTCTACTGGCGGAATGTACTTTAATGAGTCTAGCGCTGCATTTGACGGGCAGCAACATAGAAGTCATTTTGATTTCGATATTGCTTATAACCAGATGAGAGGTCTCAGAGAAAGAATAAATCACTGGGAACAAATAAGAGCAAAAAGAATTTCTCAATTACAGGAAAATAATTCTTAATGCATTTTCCAGACGAATACTTTCCAATACAGAAAGAATTAGAAAAAGATTTTATCAGCAAGGTTGAAACTGGAAAGACTGACGCTAAAAATCTTAAAGTATTATTTTGTGCTACGTGTAAAGATGTAGCACTTCATATACGGAGAACTTTGAATCTAGTAATAGAAACCGGAGAAATGTTCGGTGAATATGATATTTTCTTGTACGAGAACAATAGTAAAGATGAAACTGTTGAGATCATACAAAAAGAATATTCAGATAAAGTTATTTTAAACACGGAAGTTTTACCTGATTCAAGCTATAATAGATCAGAGATATCTTTTTACGAAAGATGCCAGTTTATAGCGAGGGCAAGGAATAATTACGTAGATTACATAAATCAAAACTCACATAAATATGACTACGTGTTTGTTTTTGATACAGACCTAGAAGGAGGTTGGTCTAAAGATGGTATATTAAATTCCATATATTATCTTCAAAACGATAGATATGATTGTATGACATCATACTGTATTGTTAGTGGATATGAGAATAAACCATTAGAAGACACTCATTTCTTTGGATGGTTAATGTTTGATTCGTATGCATTTCGATTTAAGGATACGCAAGGTTTCCCTACAGACTTATTAAGTTATAATAAGATAAAGTGTGAAAAAGGTTCTCCACCGATAGAGGTAGATTCAAACTTTAATGGATTAGCAATCTATAAACCATATTGTTTTAAAGACGTTTTTTACTCAGTGCTTAATTACGATCAAGACTGGGCAACGGATATAGACCATGTAACTATTCATGCAATGATGAGAAATAAAGGTATTAACATTTATTTAAATCCAAGTATGATAACATGCGTTTCTAAACACAAATACTCCGAGGATTATTAATGAAGGTATTATACATAGGACACTATAAAGAATTTGGCGGTTGGGGTCAAGCAGCAACAGATCAAATACTTGCCCTAGATAGCGCAGGCGTGGACGTTGTTTGCAGAAACGTCACGTTGACAAAAGATAAAGAAGGTGTAAATTCGCGAATCTTAGAGTTAGAGAAAAAAGACAGCGACGGTTGTGACGTTTGTATTCAACATGTACTTCCACATCACATTGTGGGTAGCGACATGTTTAGAAAAAATATTGCATTTACAGAGTTAGAATCTTCAAGTATTAAACACTTAGCGTGGTTTGAAAATCTTAAACTGGTGGATCAAGTTTGGGTTGCTAATAAGGACTTAAAAGAATCGTTAGATAATGATAAACTTGGAATAGACGTGAGAGTTGTGCCTCATGCTTGTGATACATCTAAATATAAAAAACAGTATCAACAAATTAGAGTTGCGGAAGCAGAGGGAAAATTTAAGTTTTATTATATTGGTGATTTAAACGCTAGAAAAAATATAGAATCAATTATCACCTGTTTTAATTCGGAATTTGATAAATATGAAGATGTTTGCATGATTCTAAAGGTAAACAAGTTTGGTGTTTCTAAAGATGAGCTGGGAAAAAAACTAGATGAATATCTTGCGGGAATTAAAAAGTCTCTTAGAATCTATAATAACATTCAAGATTATCCTAAAGAGATAACTATTACAGAGTCTCTATCAGACGATCAGGTTTGCACTCTGCATCAATACGGCGACTGCTTTGTTTGTCCGACCCGTGGAGAAGCATGGTCGATTCCATCTTTTGATGCAATGGCTTTTGGTTCAACTCCAATATGCTCTAATTATGGCGGCCCAAAAGAGTTCGTTGATCGAGGAAATTGGAGAACGGGTCACTTGATTAATGGAGTCTATGCGTGCTGTAAATACCCAGACCCAGCGTTCCCAGATTTATTTAGCGCCAAAGAATATTGGTTTCAACCATCAGAAATGGATATCAGAAATCAGATGAGACAGAGTTACAACTCTTGGAAAAAAGATCCAATATCTTATAAGTCTAGAAATCAGGCAGCAGGATTAAAACAAGCAGAGAAATACTCATATAATAACATTGGAAAGTTGATGAAGGAGATCATTAATGAGTAGTCAGGTTAAATCAATTATAAATAAGTCAACTTCTAAAAAGACTAAGTATAACATACTCACGTTCGATACACACGAAAGATATCAAACGCAACTATGTAAAACCGGTCACAACTTTTATTCATTTCGTTACGATGGAGCAAAAGAGTGGGATGACAATTTTGCGTCTAGACCATCTAACTATTACAGGATGCAAAAGAATACGTTGTCACAAATCATAGACTTTGACTTTATTTTATCTCAAAGTAAATTTGGTCAATTTCAAGCATCTAGTCAAATCAATAGATATCTGTCACTACCTATAATTTCCTTAGAGCATACATTACCAATCCCAAACTGGCCAGACTCGCAACTAGAGTCGTTTAGAAAAATGATTGGCGATGTAAACGTATACATTTCCGAATATTCTGCTGACTATTGGAATATGAACTGTGACAGGAAAGTGATTACGCACTCTGCGGATACGGAATTATTTCACCCCGGAGAATGGGAAAGAAAGAATCATGTACTAAGCGTAGCAAATGATTTTATCAACAGGGACTACTGCCTTAATTACGAGGGATGGAAGCGTGTTACAGAGGGTTTTCCTGTGAGGGTGGTTGGAGATACACCGGGTCTATCAGAAGCGGCAAAGGACGTATCAGAACTCGTAAAAGAGTATCAAACATCATCTATCTTTTTTAATTCTTCTACAATTAGTCCTGTGCCAACATCTTTGGTGGAAGCAATGTGTTGCGGTTGCGCCATTGTATCAACGGCAACCTGCATGATTCCAGAGATAATAGAAAATGGTGTTAATGGATTTATCTCAAACGACGAAGAAGAACTAAAAGGTTATATCAAGCAGTTACTTGATGACCCATCGCTGGCAGCAAAGATGGGAAATGCTGCACGAAAAACTGCTATTGAAAAATTCTCAGAACAAAAATTTATTAACGAGTGGAACGAACTATTTGATCTCGCATACAGGATGAAGAAATGAAATTACAGATTTTACTAAAAGAAGAAGACGGTATTGAGGGTTATCATCATATCTTGTTGCAAAATTTCCAACAAGAGTCTCTACAGATTCCAAATAACGGTTGTGAAGAGATTATAGCCAATAAAACAATTAACAAGATACCACTAGAAAGCATTGAAGGATATCTTGGTTTACTACTGTCAAAGTTAAGAAATGGAGGAAAGGTATCTCTATCTGGCATTGAACCAAAGGTAATGGCAAAAAAAATCATCGACGGTTCTTTCTCTGAATCAGAGTTTAATCAAATGCTAATGTTTACCAACTCAATGATTCCTTTAGCAGACTCCGTGAAGTTGCTACAGAAAAATGGTCTTAAAATTAATACCTCAAGCATAAGTGGAATTGAATATGACATCACAGCAACAAGAGGGTAGAATTGTAACCAGTTGTAATGAATGTTGTTTTTATAAAAACGGCGACTGTGCAGATGGAAGAATAAAGAAATATCACTCTTTAGGTAAAGTGGAATATTCTGATCCACACATAATCACCGGAAGATGCAACCTAAAGAGAACTAAGGAGTGGGGAAATGAAACGGGAGGCAGTATAGAGATAGCGAAACGTCAAGTAATGCCGACCTTTGGTATTAGCATTATTAATATCAATGATGATTTTGATATAAAAACAACCGTAGAAGATCTATTAAAAATAGACTATGACACATCAAAAGTTTCTATCTGTATTACAACTAATAAAGAAAGACCAAACGAAAAGATCCACTATTATGATATTTTGAAAAAACATTTTCCAAAATCTAGACTTATAATAACTTTTGAAAAAGAGAAATATCACATAGAAACGGAAAGTTTTCAGACTTTGTTCGGAGTAGATTATTTTGTTAGTTTAAATCCGGGCGGCACTGTTAATCCAAATCTATTTAAAACAATAGATAAGATAATCAACGAAGACTTAGAAAACTACGCATACTACGAGTTTGACTCTGGAGGTGGCGAAAAGTCTTCTGTAATTTTTTCTAGAGTTGTTAGAGCTAGTTACTTAGACTATTATGACTACAAACTAATGGAATCTAAACTAAGCGAATTAACTAAACAAAAATCCCTGTATCGTGAACTAAATGAAAAATAATCATACATTAAAAGTTAAGAGAAATTCTATTGAGCGAAGGAATGACTTCGTTTCAATTATAATTTTATCTGAGAATTATGGTTATAGAATGAAGTCCTATGGTTCTATGTCTTTACTAAAGATAGCAGACAAGTCTTTAATAGAAAAACAATTAAAAGTAATCAAGTCATTTTTTATTAACTATGAAGTAATTTTATGCTGTGGGTTTGAAACAAAGAAAACGGTAGATTTTGTTAAAGATAAGTTTGCTAATGAAAATATTAGAATCGTAGAGAACCAGATTTATTCTAACTCTAATTCCTGTGAAAGCGCAAGATTATGTTTAAATAATCTAATGAACGACAAGGTTCTCATTATACATGGAGACCTTGTTTTATCGGCGGCTATGTTGTCTCAAATAGACTATAAGAACAATTCAATTCTAGTACAGGATGACAATAGACATAAAAATTTTATAGTCTCAGCCATAGATCACGAAAATCAATTAAATAACTTCTGTATTGGTGGTAAAAATAAATTTTGGACTGACTGCGTATATTTAAATGATGGTGGTTCTATAAACAAACTGTCTGAGATAGTAAATAATCCAAATTATAAAAATAAATTCTTGTTTGAAGCACTCAATGAATTAGTAAGAACTACTAAGATTAAAACATGTGTGAATGAATTAAATCCAGTACTAAAAATAAACAATATCAAATCTCTAAAGGACTACATGCAAAATGAAGATTTTAATACAAAACTATATTAATAGCACTAGTTCCCGCCCAGTGTACTTTCATCATTGTCTTAATTCTATTGAGGGTGCATCTTCTATTCTTTGGGATAATCAGAAAATTTCTGTCTATGATATGCTAGACGGTTTTTCTCCAGATTTAATTTTAATTAATTATCAAGCTATTTCTAACGACCTTATAAGATATGTTACAAGTGAAAAGAAAATTGATATGATTGTAGATATAAGTAATATATCTAATCATCATGTAGGACACTTAGAAGATGTGATAGATAAAAGTAATATGCCAGTTAAAGCGCTTATTTCTGAAAAACCCAAAAATCTTCAAAAAGTAAAAAGCAAATTAAAAACAATTAATATACCAGCGGGTCATGATATCTTTATTGGTAAAAATAATATCCCTGATTTTAAATTAGACGGTTGTGTTATTGGTAGAATAGATACAAAAAGTTTTCAAGATGCCTGTTCTAGATACGAAACTTACCACAAGGTTCTATTAAGGGACGCTAAGGGACAAGGAAATCGTGAAGGATTTGACACTGATTCCAATGTTATATCTCTAACGTCCATGTATGAGAAGTACGGAGAAATAACAATCAATGGAGATCTAGAATATATATTCTCACAGGTTTTCTTTGACGCACTAGCTCACTGCAATAAATTTTCGTTAAAATATCCAGAAGAAGAGTCCCAGTTGTTTATTGACACCATTAGTCAGATCTTCATAGAAGAAGATGGAGAACCATCTATAGAAAATATGAAGAAACAAATTATGAATAATCATACGTGTGTGGATAGATGTGCCGACTTCTTACTAACTATTGATGATTCAGATAACGCTAAAGCAGTTTTAGAACTAAAGGATAAGTAATGATAGGTCTATTAATAATTGCCACTAACGATTACGTTGATTTTCTACAACCGCTTTTGGAATCTACTGATAAGTATTTCCTAAACAATAAGGATGTCACATATTTTATATTCACAAATAGAGAAGTGGAATTGACTTCTTCAAGAAACGTGGTCGTAACAAAAGTAGAACACAGACAGTGGCCTTGGATGACCCTCGGTAGATATAAGATATTTAGTGATAATCAAGAACTTTTTAGTGATATGGATTATTTATTCTACTGTGATTCGGATATGTTATTTGTGGGAGATGTTGGCGAAGAAATATTATCAGAAAGAGTAGCAACAATTCATCCGGGTTTTAAGGGTGGTCGAGGTACACCAGAGACAAACCCAGACTCTTCTGCCTACATAAGACCAGATGAACCTATGATTTATTTTGCTGGTGGATTTAATGGAGGAACAAAAGAAGAGTATCTTAGAATGTCAAATACTATCAGCGTAAACATTAATGATGATTATCGAAAAGGTTTAATTGCAGTTTGGCACGACGAAAGTCACATGAACAGATACTTTGTAAACTTTAGACCCACCAAGATATTAAACTATGATTATTGTTGCCCAGAAACTTGGAAGAAAGACAGATCAAAATTGTTAGCGCTAGATAAAAACCACGAAGAAATAAGGAGGTGAAATGACAGTTCTTAATAATCCATTTGGAGATTATCTAAATGAAGTATTTGTTGAAACCGGTACTCATCTTGGAGATGGCGTTCAAAAAGCTTTAGATGCAGGATTTAAAAAAGTTATATCTATTGAATTAGCTGATAGATATTATCAGCATTGTAAAAACAGATTTATATCTGATAATCGTGTCGAGATCATTCAGGGTGACTCGTTCAAGGTGCTACCATCTATCCTAGAAAGACTTGATTGTGCAGCTACCTTCTGGTTAGACGGTCATCATTCTGGGCATGATACGGGACTTGGTGAACACTGGACTCCGCTAATGCAAGAGCTAGAAGCAATCGCTAATCATCACATCAAGACACACACGATATTGATTGATGATATGAGATGTTGGGAAGAACCCAATCCAGTACACGGATTCTACAAGCGGGACATTCTAGACTTCATCCCCAATATTAATCCAGAATATACTATCTCGTATATTGACGGAATCCAACCAAAAGATGTAATGGTGATAAAAGTATGAAACCACAAACCCTTTCTACGTTTGGTAAAGAATTAAATTTTGAATTGCCAATCCCGACAGAAATCTTAATAGACTATGTTCCTCAAAGTAAAAAACCAATAGGTACTCATAGGGTCCTTATTACGTTAGAACCAGATATAGTTACTGGCGTTGCTAAGTATGTCTCAATTTTATATAATGAGTGGGAACTAGATACAGTCTTAACTTTTGATGAAACCCTCCTTTTTGCTTGTCCTATAGCGCAGTTGTTTGAATTTGGAACATCTTGGTTACATCCAGCAGAAGACATAAAAAAGAAATTCTGTGTCTCTACAATTTGCGGAAAAAAGGGTCAAACTAGAAATCGTTTATGGAGAGAAGAATTATATAAAAGGAAAGACGAGATTACTATACCCAACGACTTTTATGTTAGTGGTAATGAAAACATGAAAGACGGAAAAGTTTTAGGAGATAGTAAACTGCCATTATTCGATAGCATGTTTCATATTTGTTTTGAAAATGTGTCTCAAAAATATTATTTTTCAGAAAAACTAATCGACGCACTCATAACTAAAACGGTTCCAATTTATATCGGATGTACCAACATCCATGATTATTTTAATATGAATGGAATTATAGTTGCAGAAAATGTAGATCATGCAATATCAATTTGCAATAATCTAACAGAACAAGATTATTATGATAGACTTGCCGCAATAGACGAAAACTTTGAAAAGTCTAAATACTGGCAGGACTGGGACTTTAGACTTGAAGCAAAATTAAAAGAAATAATATGATATCAATATTATTAGCAACGTACAACGGGGAAAAGTTTATACAACACTCCATAGAGTCTATATTAAACCAAACCTATCAAAACTGGAAATTATTAATTGGGTTCAATGGAACGACGGATTCATCTAAAAGTATAGTGTCTACCATTAACGACCCAAGAGTTCATACCTATGATTTTTTAAACGACAAAGGAAAAGCAAAAACACTTAATAAATTGCTAGATAAAGTTGATACCCCTTGGTGTGCAATACAAGATGATGACGACATTTGGCACGAAAAAAAATTAGAAAGACAGGTAGAATATATTGACAACTACGATGTGATTGGAACACAAATTAAATATATAGATGAAAACACAAGAATTATTGGTGGACCTTCTCTGGCTTGCGAAAATGATATGATAAAGTTTTTATCTCTTAAAGGAACAAATCAAGTAGCTAACTCAAGCGCTATATTTAGAACCGAGATAGCAAAGAAGATTTGGTGGAAAGAAGATCTTGATGGAATAGAAGATTTTGATTTTTGGTTAAAAATAATGAGGAATAAAGAGTCAAAATTTAAGAATATAAATGAATACTTGTGCTTCCATAGAATTCACTCAGAAAGCAATTTTAACACCAAAAAATACGACATAGCAAAAATACTATGAGAAATGGAGAAGCATATGTTAATTAAATTTAAAGACATAACTGAGAAATATGAGATACCAAGGGGTATTATTCATATTGGCGCACACCTCAGAGAAGAAAGAAATGATTACCTTGCTATGGGTATTAATAACCTTTTATGGATAGAGGGAAATAAAAAGGTTTATCAAACAGCAAGCACAGGTAACTTTTTAGAAAATGAATTATTTTTTAATGAGGTTATGGCCGATAAGGATGGCGAAACACTTGAATTTAAAATTACAAACAATGGTGAGTCTTCATCTATTCTAGAACTAGAAAAGCACAAAGTATATCATCCTCATATCTATGTGACAGAAACAGTGAAAGTAAAGACAAAAAGATTTGACACATTGGTAAAAGAAAACAATGTTGACATAAGCAAATATAATTTTTTAAATCTAGACATACAGGGCGCAGAACTTCTTGCTCTCAAAGGGTTTGGAGATTTGTTGTCAGGTATTGATTACGTCTATACAGAAGTTAATGAAACCGACATCTACAAAGACTGCGCATTGATTGGTGAAATTGATAATTATCTATCAGATTTTGAAAGAGTGGAGACGTTTATGACACAGTTTAAATGGGGCGATGCGCTATACAGGAGAAAAAAATGAATTTAATATTTGACATCGGAGCTAACATCGGGCAGTTTGCACAAAGATGCCTAGAGCAGCAACGGGGGTGTAAGGTAATCTGCGTTGAACCAAACCCAGAACTTGCCGTTAAATTAAACAACAGATTTGCAGCAGAAAACGTGGAGGTTCTAGATTGTCTGGTTTCCACAAACAACGACGAAGAAATAGATTTTTATATTTCTAACGCAGATACGATATCAACAGCAAATTTAGATTGGATAAATAACTCTAGATTTTCTCACAACTACACTTGGTATCAACCAATTAAAAAGAAAACAATAAACATAGATAAACTTATAGAGCTTTATGGTAATCCAGATTTAATAAAGATTGACGTAGAAAACTATGAGTTAGAAGTAATCCGGGGTCTATCAAGCAAACAAAAGAAAATTTGTTTTGAATGGGCGGAAGAGACTTTTGACAAAACGTATGAGGTTTGTTTGTATTTAAAAAATCTGGGTTATAATGAATTTGGATACATTAATGGCGATGAATACCTTAGAGAGCCAGAAGTCTACACAGAACTAGAAAATATGGATCTGTATAACGACATAGTAAAAGAAAGAAAATTAAGATTTGGAATGATATGGGTAAAATAAAATGATTAACATGACAATAATGGGTGGATTGGGCAATCAAATATTTCAATGGGCTTGTGCTAGAAATCTACAAGAAAAGTACGAACACTATATTGGATATAACCTATCCTTTTATCAAAATCAAGATCATAGGTCTTTCTGTCTGGATAAATTTCCAAATGTGAAATTTAATACCAAACCAGAACCAAGAGCAACGTTTCCATACCAAACCAACGTTGTTGATTATTTTGATTACGATAGATTTACTGAACCGACAAATAAGTATGAATCTTATAGCATGTTCGGTTATTGGCAATCTGAAAAATATTTTAAAGAAAACGAAAATATAATCAGAGAAGAACTTGATATGGGAGATGAAACTAGGTATAATATAGAGAAGCATTATAATTGGTTAGGTTCAGAAGATACAGTTTCAATTCACATACGAAGAACAGATTACATTACTTCTAGCGAGTACCACCCGGTACAACCAATAAGTTATTATAATCAGGCATTAGATCTCGTAGATCACGATAAAATATTAGTATTCTCAGATGATATAGAGTGGTGTAAGAATACGCTACCCTTTAATAAAATGGAGTTTGCTGAAACAAATAGTGATATAGAAGACCTATATCTTATGAGTCAATGTAATAATAACATTATTGCCAATAGTAGTTTTAGTTGGTGGGGCGCTTGGTTAAATCAAAATCAGAACAAGAAAGTAGTAGCTCCGTTAAATTGGTTTGGTCACGCTTGTAATCATACATGTAAAGATATAATACCAGAAACTTGGACAAGAATATAAGGAACAAAAATGACAGTATCAGTACTAATGCCAGTCTACAATACAAACCCAGAACACTTAAAACTATCAATAGATAGTGTTCTTGGTCAGACTTATCAAGATTTTGAGTTTGTAATTGTAAATAATGGTTCTACTAACGAGGAAACAGTTAGTGTTTTAAAACAAATTGAATCTAATGAAAAAGTTAAGATTGTAGACTGCCCACAGCAAGAAAATAAAAAGAATCTATCGGTCGCTCTTAATCACGGTCTTTTGCATTGTAGTCATGAACTTGTCGCGAGGATAGATTCAGACGACACAATGCAACCTCACAGACTACAAATGCAGGTTGATTTTATGAAAACAAATGAAAACGTCGTAGTATGTGGTGGTCAAATGCAGCATATGGGAGATGAATTGGTAACATCGCTAACGGAAGAAATTGATGAATTTTATTATTTCCACGATACGCATATTGTAAATCATCCCACAGTTATGTTTAGAAAGTCTAGTATTCTATCTATTGGGGGTTATGTAGAAACCCCAGATCATATACCAGAAGACTTTTTGCTGTGGGTCAAAGTGCTTAGAAACGGATGGAAGATACGCAACCTTCAAGATATAATTGTGAATTATAGAGAATCTAATACTGAAAGCCTTTCGCACACGGATTCTAAACATGAAAACTGGAACAAAGCAATCCAAAGTGTTATTTATAATTAGGAGTGATTATGAGAGTATTAGTAACTGGTGGATCGGGATTCTTAGGTAACAATTTACGAGAACATTTACCTAAAAATCTTGGAGAAGAGTATAGTTTAAGTTATATTGGTAGTAAAATTTATGACTTACGAAACCAACATGCTTGCCGTAAAGTGTTAGAGTATTATAACCCAGACATTATCGTACATGCAGCAGGTTCGGTTGGCGGTATTGGTGCCAATCAAGATAATCCCGGAAAGTTCATGTATGAAAACTTAATCATGGGTGCTAACCTAATAGAAGCAGCTAGGGTTCACAGAACCTCTAAGTTTATTTTGCTGGGGACAGTTTGTTCCTATCCAAAATTCACACCTGTTCCATTTAACGAAGATGAATTATGGAATGGATACCCAGAGGAAACAAATGCGCCATATGGAATCGCCAAGAAAACATTAATGAAAATGCTTCAAGCATACGGCGAGCAATATGGTATGCGTGGTGCTAATCTTATTCCTGTGAATATGTATGGGCCTCACGACCACTTCAATTTAACAAGCAGTCATGTTATTCCAGCGCTCATTCTGAAGGTCTACAGCGCCCTTAAAAACGGCGACAAGCAGATTGAACTATGGGGTACTGGCAATGCTTCTCGCGAGTTTCTGTATGCGCCAGACTGCGCAGAGGCAATTGCTCTAGCGATCAAAAATGATGTAACTCTAGAACCAATGAATATTGGCAATGGAGAAGAAGTATTAATTAAAGATTTGGCAGCAGAGATATGTCATATAATGGGGTATGAAGGGGATTTGTATTTTAATCCAGATTATCCAGACGGTCAACCTCGCCGCTGTCTAAATACAACAAAAGCAAAAGAAGTCCTTGGGTTTGAAGCAAAAACATATTGGAAGGACGGACTTAAACAAACAATAGAATGGTTTACGAACGACGATAACTGGGAGACAGAATAATGCACATTGGAATTTATGTTCCTTCTTTGGGATCTACCAAGTTGCACGAGCAACTATTTAATAAACTGAACGAACTTGTAGACAGTCAACAATTTGACGATGTGTCAGTATTTTATGACGATATTGATTTTATTTCTGTTCAACCAAGATTTGGAATCTTTAATTCTACGGAATTGTGGAACTTTACGGGAACCCTGTTTCTATCTTCTTTAGACATGATTCCTCAGATTAAAGCAACAATCAACAAATTTAAATCTGTAGTTATGTATGATGGTTCAACAGATTTACTTAAAGTACTAAGCGGTATTAATGAATATGAGGTTTTAACATATACGCAGGAGCAATCAGACTATCTAAAAAGAGTGTCTGGAAAAGAAACACATCTTATGGAAAATCTTAACTTTATAGAATATGCAGGTCTAGCAAAATGAGCAACAAAACTTTAGAACAAAAGATCATATTACTCTACAGCGAAGAAAACAAGAGTACGTATGAGATTGCAGAACTTCTAAACACGTATCCTAATAAAATTAGAAGGACGTTAAAGAAGCATGGCGTATCATTAAAAAGCAAAAGTGAGGCGCAAAAACTAGCATTAGACAGCGGTCGCTGTCAACACCCCACAGAGGGAAAGAAAAGGTCTCTAGAAGAACGTGTTAAAATTAGTGATGGTTTAATTTCTCACTGGGATTCCATTTCAGAAGAAGAAAAAGAAAAGAGAGCAAAGCAAGCAAAAGATAGGTGGAATAAAATGTCTGCCTCCCAAAAAGATAGGATGTCGCAACTTGCTACGGCCGCCATTAGGAAAGCAGGAAAAGAAGGATCTAAACTTGAAAAATTCATTGGTAGAAAAGTTCAAGAAGCAGGTTATCGAGTAGAGTTCCATAATAAAAGACTCATACCAATGGAAAACCTAGAAATTGATATTTATATACCTGAACTGAAAACTATAATTGAAGTGGATGGTCCATCTCATTTCCTTCCTATTTGGGGGGAAGATAAATTGCAGAAACAAATAAAAGCAGATTTGCATAAATCTGGGTTGATTTTAAGTCGTGGGTTCGCTATAATTAGAGTGAAGTCAATGGGACAAGAAGCATTGAGTAAGAAGGAAAGGTTATCTAGCGATGTAGTATCACATTTGAATTTAATTAAGAAAGTATTTCCACCAAAGACAGAAAGATTTATAGAGGTTGAATAATGAGTGATAGAGATTTATTTGAAGATGTTGAACTGGCAACCCCATCCAATACTACAACAGGAACAGTAGACGTTATTGACGATGGTAGACCAAGCACAACCGATCCGGGATGGAATGACTATGTTCTTAGTCTTTTTGAAGATAATGAGATGTATGACGGACGACCACTGTGCCACGGTTTACGCAGAGTAGCAGAGTTGCTATTCGGTGATATTGTAGTAAGTAGACCCACAAAAGTATTCCCACCGCAAGACGACAATGGCATCGGCAGAGCCACTGTTATCTGGGAAATTGTATTTGAAAACGGGCAATCATTTAGTGATGTTGCCGACTGCTGGGAAGGCAACACAGACGACACATTTTGCGTGTTTAACACCGCTACGGCAGCAACGCGAGCAGAAGGTCGCGCCCTAAGAAAAGCGCTTAGATTGCGCGTGGTTGCGGCAGAAGAAATCACTAAAAAGAATACTGCTGAGATCGTTAAGAGTATCAGTCAAACTAATGCGATACAAAGTACACAAGGAGAATATCAATCAACAGGTAGAATGACAGAGAACCAAGAAAGGTTCATTGATGGTAAAAGTAAGCAGTTGGACATTAGTCCAGCAAAACTGTTTAAAGATGTATTTAATCTTTCTGTGTCAAGGAAGATTGATAAGAAGCAAGCGAGTGATGCGATTGAGAAACTCAATGAGTATCAGCAAAATAAAGATTTAATTCCTAGTTCAATTACTGGTTATCAAGAAGATTGGAGAAATACATGAAAGTAAATTATCAAACACGTAATGGTCGTCTTAGCGTTGAGTTGTCAGGAGATGACCAAAAGGGCATCTTTGCAGAAATCGCAAGGTTCCAAGAGGTTTTTGAAGAGTCGTCCTGCGGTAAGTGCGGTAGCGATAACGTAAGATTTGTCGTTAGAACTGTAGATGACAATGAATATTATGAACTACGTTGTGCGGACTGTGGCGCAAGACTGTCATTTGGTGTAAACAAGAAGGGTGGAACCCTATTCCCGAAACGTAAAGACCCAGACGGAAACTGGTTGCCTGATCGCGGATGGGTCAAATGGAACCCAAAGACGGAGCAGAATGAATAATAAAAAAGGCCAGTAGCACACCACTACTGACCTCGTAAGAAGGAGTCGTCGAAAGGCGACTTCTTTTTTTATTTAGAACAAGAATCTTTCCCACCAACCTTGGGCAGCGCCAAGAAAATAGATTCCAACAAGGGTTCCCGCAAGAGCGGCCAGTTTACGAATAATTCTATTCCTTCTGATGAATCCGTGGCATCTGCAACTACAAGATTCTGGGTTACAGTCGCGACACTGACACTTCTTAAATAAAGGCATAGGTTCTCCTTAGAGATATTCTAGAGTAAAGTAAAGTCCAAAATCTGTCTTACTTCCAATCGTCTGTGGACTAGCACTTAGTGCTAGATACCAGTCATGTCTGGTTGACTTATGTGTAAATCCTTCTGATGTTAACCAGTTTAATTTATCATTAATTCCAACTCCGTCAGGGTCAAACGCAAGATCGTCTGAATCTCCATTAAGACCGCTAATGCCGGGACTAGCAGTTAAATTCATGTCTGGAACATCACCAACGCCGTCAAAAACAAACCACTCGTCATCTGCCACAGATTCTGCTGTATTGCTTGCTCTGTGTTTTAGACTATATGTAGTTGCATTGTCATTTCCGACTGTTGGATGAGGATGTCTAACTTCATATACAGCGGTTGTAACCTCAGTCGCATGAACATCAATATCATTCCTATTGAATATTCTTAATTTGCAATTCTGTGTTGCTACTGCCTCTTCATGGGTAAATCTAACATTTAGTGGAGCCCAGTAGTTAGGAATAGTATCTAGTTCGTATGGTACAGACGCATTATTATGAATAATGCCAGTTGCACTAGTATATTTTGTATTCTGAAGTTTGGTTCCATTAGAACTAGTTCCGTCAGAATTAGTTACCCAAGTTGTGTTTTGGTATTGACTAACTGGTACGGATAGGTTAAATCCATCGCCAAAAAAACCAAGACCTGAACCCGCAGGGTGGTCAATTATTGTTGGATCACTGGGACTGGAAGATGCCCCCTGATTAATGTTTGCGTGAAATGTAATCTCTGCCATTTTAAATTCTCCTGTGTGAATATATATTCATACTATTATACACGAAAAGTTGTTATTAATATTAGTTTATATGAAGAAACCTCCAACTCCACCTGCTCCTCCACCGAATCCTAAGAAAAAGAAACTATCATTACCGCCCATAGCATTAGAAAATCCTCCCGCACCCGCTCCGGGAGCAGTAAAATCAATAGAATCACCTACACCAGCAGCACCAATTTGAGCGCCAATTGTCAATGTTACCATTTGCTCTCTAGGGTTAGGCAAAGATCTAGACGACTGAGTAACGCCATAAGTAACATGAGATATATCATTATGATAGCGTAAAAATACGTCATATGTATGATTATCGTCTGGATCTACAATGTTAAACGTAGAAGTAGAGTTTTGACTCAGTGGATATGACTGCGGTGTTAATTCTAATTCACCCTTCGCATCTAAAGGTTCTGCCGGTTTTTCGTCTGTCAATATCGCAGACCACAAAACCGTACCTCTTACTGCATATGCGGCAAATCCATCTCCGGTAGGTTCTTTGCCACCACCTGCAAATGGAACAAACCTAATTCTAGAAGAAGGCGGTCCCTCCCCAGAATTCCAAACCATACCATTGGGAACCCAAGTTTGAGTCTCTTCATTAAATCTTAATTCTTGCCTAAAGTCATTTGGGATATAACCAACACCTCTATCGTCAGGATGTCTAGCCTGAATATTTGTTATACTTCCATCCGCGCCAGTTGCCGCCACTTTAAAAATAGCACCGCCACCGGAGCCGCCACTTAAAGTAAATTCTTGATCCACTTCATAGCCAGTGCCGACATTAGTAATAATAATATCAGTGCTGTTAAACAAAACTTCTGATGGTTCTTCTCCTTCTGGTTCTGTTATTATTTCGTTTATTGCTTCGTCAACACCTCCAATACCTATGGTTCTAGTTCTATAGGAAAATGGCAGTAATTTACTTCTTCTGATAGTATTAATCTCCCAGTGTGAAGGAGACCTCATTTTGGATGAAGAATTATTATTATAAACAGAATCCTCGTAAACTTTTCTATCAATATTTACTGCGCCGCCTTCCCAAAGTGTTGGTCTTAATACATCAACACTATAAGTTTGTCTAGGTTTTAAGAACCATCCAGACGGTTCAGAGTACCCTTCTTCAAGTGGGTGTCCAAGTCTTCCCTCTACGTCACTGAAATCGGGCGGAACATCTTCTATAATCACACCGCTTTGTTTTGTCCAAACATCCCAAACCTGCTGAAACTTATTAGCATTGGGGTCTGACATGTGATAGTCTTCTAAACCTTCATTGAAGTGATGAACCACAAATGTTCTTGGGTCGTACAGGGTTTGTTTTCTTGGCCAATGCTTATATACTTTTGCAAATAGCGTCGTAGTAGCATCGTCGTCATAATCTCCTGTTTTAAGAGAGTGCGATGTTCCACCGCCATCAACGCCAAAATCTTCTAAATGCACATTTTCTGTACTAAAACTAAGGGATGCCTGAGCAGATATTGTTGCAACAGCACCTATTATACCCATCGCGCCTGCGGCTTTTGGTGGGTTTTCTAACCATCCGTAGTTCCAGTAAAAATATGGATATCCATTCGCAGTGCCATCTAAAGCAAACTTTCTATACTCAAGAGCGATATCGTCAGCATATTTAAGACCGTATTTTCCAACAAGGTTGTCTATTTCATTTGACGCCGACCTTGATTCTTCCGTTAGTAAATCACCACCAGCGGGCGGTCTCAGGTGTGAAAGTTCTCTTCTTACTGCGTATTTAGACACGGGAGATTCGTAACCGCTGACCATTTGAAATAATCTATTTGAATCGTCTCCCCTTTTTAAGATTTTGTCCCTGTAAAATTTTTCAGGCCAAGATCTATCGGGGTTAAATTCAAAACTCTTTGGATCAAAATTATCTGCTCGCTCCAAAAACGTATACAACTCTCTGGAAAGGGGTCTAAACTGAATTCTTGTTGGTTTTATAGGTTTTAGTTCCCACGAAGATTTTATTGGATTGAATTCTCTTGAATCTTCCGGGTCTGCAAACTCACCATTTGCATTTGGATAATTCATTATTGAAGCAGGTTTATCAAATATCCAACCGTACCTATTTTGATATCCAAACTTAGCACCACTAGAGAACAGGTATTCATTAAATGCCTCAGACCAAAGATCATTACTAGGTGTTTCCTCAACAATGTCAAATATCTTAACATGACTTAATGGCCAACCCCACTTGCCAGAAGGAGAGGATATTAATGCTATGTCTGCTGGGAGGTGACTTAGATTACTATCGCCAGACTCCGCATCATAAAACATGCCCGCAAGTTGGTGTGCATTATCACTCAGTTGAGCAACGTCATTATGATTTTTAAGAACATTACCTCTAGTGGGAAAAGAGCATATCATATCGGTTCTATTATATGATGGAGGAACTACGGAGAAAATACTTCCCTGTCCCGTTTCTCCCTGTTGAGTTTCGTCTGCAACAACTTTATCAATAAAACTAGCAGTACTATATCCATCAGGAAAAACACAACCAAAAAATGGATATGTATTTAGTATGTCATCATTGTAGTCTTCATCTCCAGAGGCGCTGTGGAAAAAATTAGTATTAGATAGAGCATTTCCATTTACGCCGCGCTGCCAAGACGGACCAGCACTACTGGTCAATACGCTTTCTTCATTTTCAAAGTGAATTTGATCTTCGGTGCGATAGATTGTTGGGTCGTAATCCTTTTTGCTCCTAAGACCACCAATAGCATCTCCCATAAAATCCCAAGAAGTAAACTGATAATATTCATTATGAATATTTACAAATTCTCCATATCTTTCTCTATCATATCGTTCATAGTTGTCTGGAACCCCCGGTTCTTCTCTGTCATAATACTTTAAATAAAACCCTTTTTCATATTCAGAAGGAGTAAACCCGCTACCGTTCATCAATCTAAAGTGATGTCTAATGTTAGTGGTAAGATACATAAATTCCCACTGAGGATACACGGTGGGTATAATCTCAATAGTACCAGAAGAATTAAGTGGAATTGGGAACCACAAACCTTCAATTCTGTTTAATATGACCATATCTCCCCTAGAATATACATTGGGGCTCAGGTTAGCAACAGTTATTTGACTTTTTTCGTATGCATCAAAATTTCTATCCTTTTCATATTCTTGATAGTTTGGAGCCCATTGTCTAGGGTTTACATTCTGCATGTGTAGCGGAATAGCAGAACCAAATACAATTCCCTGACCAACATCTTTATTTAGTATTTTGTCAACAGATTCTTCTTCTAGAAAATCAATCGAAACGCCTTCCGCAGCAGGTAACGAGGTTGTCATCACAGCGATTATTTGTGGCGTACCAGATTCCCACTTGCCTAAAAACTCATTGTATCTTGTGTCTAGCGTGCCAGCGACTTCTATCTGGGGGTCATATGGATCATTAACCTGTACTACTTTTCCATCTGTTATATCTTCATATTGACCGGTATCATAATGGGATCGCTTTCCAACCAACTCTATATTTTTAAATGTTACCGACCTTCCCGTATCCTGCTTATCAAAAGAGGAAAAGAAGTACATATTGAATACAGGTTTATCATTACCGGAAAGATCTATTTCCCCAGTCTTAGATGGAGACATTACATCATTAGAAGGTTCTATAGTTTTCTTTCTAAGAGTGAAATCTCCACTCCATTGAATGAACCCATTTTTACTTGTCATAACATCAGTGATAAACTCTTCTCGTAGTTTTTCTTTAGTAGACCAAGATTTTTTTGTCGGATCTTTGATGTTACTTATTAATACAGATCTGTTTAGTTCTATTAAATTTTCCACAAAGGTCTTTTGTTGAAATTCATCAAAAGCAAGTCTAGTATAGTCATAAACAGCTCCGGGTTCATTGTCTATCTCCCCATGCCAATCTTCAAATCTCCAGTCAGAAAATTTTTCTATTGTTATATATTCGCCGTTCCTATCTCTAGTTCTCCAAGCGTCAATGTTTAAGTATCCATCTTGTGGATCTACTGTTTCTCCAATCTTGTTTATTCCAAGTATAGTTTCCACAACCGCTCTGGAATTTTCGGTTGTTGGGTCAGGTTCTTTTTCTTGTTCTCCGGTTTGTTCGTTAAGTACTGGATTTCCCTGTTCATCAACCACGTCTTTCTGTTCTAAAAAAGCATCTGATACTTTGATGAGATCTCTGTCTGGACAGGCATTTGCCCAAGCAGATAAACTCTCCATATCAAACACGGATAAAGCAAGGTTTTCAAATGCCTCGCTATCAGTGGTAATTATATGCGTACCTTCAAACTTTTTATTTATATTAGCATCTTCAAATTGATTTTCTGTTTTAAATGAATCGGCCATTGTTCCTCCTAAAGTCTCATTCTTTTTGTTTTTGCGGCAGTTGGGTTATATTCTTTATGGGGCATAAATGGATTATGAACAGATTTATCATAACCCACAAATAAAGCATTTAAGGCATTACCAGCAGTTTTTTGTCTTGCCAAGTTTAGTTCAATATAATCTTCAATTTGTTCCTGTGCCTGCTGTAAATAACCTTCGTGCTGCATAGAAGTAAAAGCGGTAGTATCCTTAACCTTTTGTGTTTTTGGATTACCGTTTTCGTCTGTCGTCTCAATGTCTTTTTTCCTTTCTTCAGCGCTCCACACTATGTTAGAATACACGGTATTCCCTGCTTCCAGTCCCTTTTCCTTGTAGAACTGATACTTACCGTCATCCGATGAAGTTTTTTCGAGTCCTATTTCTGGATTCAGGTTAACATCTTGCGCTTGTTTTCTTAGTACTCCCTTCTTTCTTAAATCATTTAATTGGTCTATATTTTTTTGTCTGTCTCTTGTTAGTTTGGCTAATTGATCTTCCTTTTGTTTTGTTAATCTGCCAAAATTGTTTGTGTATGAATCCATGTTTAAAGTAGTTTTAATACCACCTTCGGATACGCTTACGGATATAGAAGTAATAAGTGGACCGCCATCAACCAGCGGTTCCGCAATAGAAATGCCAGTTGGAGCATCTGCCAATGTAAAACTTCCCTTTTCTGAATATAGTTGCAAACTATTTGAAAACTGTGCTTTCATAAGTCCAACTCTATTCATTTCAGAATAACCACCGTAAGTCCAAGGTGCTAAGTTTTCATCTTTAGAAAATTCAACTTTACCGCCTATATCACTAATTCCAACAAAACCAGCGCCAGAACCAGCAGATAACCACGGTCCATAACACCTCTCATTAGACATTATAGGTAAAACGAAAAGATGTGGAATAATAGGAGTAGGACTAGTAAAGTGAGCATCTGTCTCTGGACTGCTTAGTTTTACAACATTTTGCTTATTATTTAGAAAAGCATTAAAATTCTTTAAGTATCTTTCTTCAGAGCCTTCTCCTAGTAGGTTTTTCATTTTAAGTCTAGGGGACATGGAAACACCAATAGTCACGTCTCTTTCTTGTATGCTGTTTTGATGAAGATTTGTAGTAGTATTTTCTGCCTCTGAATTTTCAAGAGATCCTTCTCCACCACTCTCTTCTCCACCACTCTCTTCTTCACCATCCTCATTAGTCACCGGTTCGTTATATTTAAGTTCGTAATCTATATCGTAGTCAAATTTTATTGTTACATCGGATGAACACATTTTAGCATATACAGCCGCCCTGTTATCACTTTTTAGACCATCAGACATAAACCCGTCTACCTTGGCATTTACTCTGCCCGGAAGTGTTACCAAGGCATAAACATGCTGATCGTCTAATTTTATGTCGTCTGTAATTATACGCATAGGTTGGTCTGATGTTTGGAAGTCTGTGGGATTCTTTTGACCATATCGAACAAAGTCCTGTACAGTTTCTCCTTTGCTAGTATATTTTATTTGACCATCACCAGAAGGTATTGGACAAGCATCAGCGGCGTTGATTGAATTTTGAAGTTGTTCAAGTTCTCTATCCATTTGTGCAAACCAACCTCTAGCATAGGCGTGCTTCTCTCCCTCAATCTGTTTTTCGCTTAAAGTTACAGAAAAAGTTGGATATATAAATCGGTAATTTATTACAAAAGAATCTAGATTGTTATAACTTTTTTCCGAATCGTAGTTAATTGTTTCGCCGTCACTAGAAATTAAGACATCTTGCCTCATGTTGTTTATATATAAAGATTGTGACTCAAAGAAATCTTCTTCTATTTTGCAATATGGGTATCCGAAAGTATTCAAAGGACCTAAGTATTCTCCAGATGCCGTACCAGATACACTTGAAAAGTCAACTTCAACACCTGCTAATGCGTTGCGAATAAAATCAGATTTAAAATCTGAAAATCTTTTAGTAGTAACTTTTATCCACTGTTCTGCTTCTAAATCAATATCGGTTTTGTAGTCTTGTTGATTATCTACTGTTCCGTCGTATAGTCTACCATAAGGAAATTTAGGGTGTGATAAATCGCCAAACCATTGACCTACAGGGATAACACCCACGTCAACGCTAACATTCTCCGCACTAGCGCCACCATAACCGCTCGCCTCTACTTTTTCAATAAATTCCTCTATATCTTGATCAGAACCCGGTATTCGAGTATAATAAATACTTTTTTGTTCTATTGATTTTTTTTCAGCATTAGTATCATAAACCCAGTATCCATCTTCGTCTCGTTTCCAGAAAAAATCATTTCCGGGTCTCCATTGTATGGGTGGGTAATTATATCCCTCCTTTGTAACGGTTACATCTTTTCCATCTTTCTTTTCGGTTGTTTTAACATCTCTCCAAATTAAACTAGCAGCAACCCAAGTATATGTTTCTGCAAATCTATGTGTCTTAACGCCCGTAATTTTAGGTGGCATATATAATTTTTCATCAACAGAAACCTCTACATATGTAAAGTTATCTTTTTCTTTGTCTAAAATCTTATCCGCTTGCTGTTCCGGTCTTTGAATCACACTTTGAGCAGAGAAACCAGTATACAAATCAGATATAAAAGACTCTACTCTTACAGATAGTGGAATTTCTTCGGTAACATTATTAGCGCTGTTAATATTAGTAAGATCGTAATACTGACTGTGATCGAATCTAACGTAAGGTTTTACTCGATAACCTTGAGTTAAAAACTCTACAGCATTTGGAACAATCCTATTTTTATTGGAAATGCCGCTTGCATACATCGTCCAGTCAAAAAATCCGCCTTGTGGTTCTGGTTTATAGTTATGCTCCCATAGACCGTCCATTTGATTCCAATTACTTCTAAGTGCGCCCTCGCGATATTGTAATCTTTCATCAATATTATCATCGTTCTGTAAAAAGTGATGAAAATCTTCTTTATTTAAATAATCGCTAGTTGTGTTTTTGTTTTTAGGATCGTATAAAGATGCTGGAGGAAAAGCTCCATTGGGGACATTTTTTCTAGCATCATTATATCTTGGAGGAAAACCGAAAGGACCAGAATCTACCCATGTATAAGTTCCAGCACTTAAATCCAGCGGACCGATTCTGTGTTTGTAATTAACATTGGTGTATCGAGGCATCTTTACTAAATATGTTTTTCCCAAATGTTTATCAGCAACACCTTTCAGCCACTCATATACCTTTTGAGCATTTTTCATATTTAACTCAATCGCCTTCGTGGCAGCTTTTGCTACTTCAGCATTAGACGCACCACGGTCTCTCAAGGTTAAGAAATTTTTATATCTACTAGAAAACAACTGATTAACCAAATCATTATAATGGTTAGCACCGAATTCTGATTCACGGCTTTGAAGTATTTCTAACTTTTCTATTAATTTTTGCGCAACCTCTAGATCTTTCTTATATTTTTCTAATTTTTCTTCATTAAGAGAAGTGGGGTCTCCATTTTTAATGCCGTACCTTTCATTAATTTTTTTTACTTCTTTGTTAAGAGTTTCATAGAAAGAATTTATCATTGCAGGTTCGATGATTATTCTACCTTGATCGTCTTTTTTCTCAAAGGTTTGCATTGTGATACCATTAGCATCCCCAGCCTGAAGTAAATATTTAAGTTCTGGGTCTTCTTCTAGCATCTGTTTGTACATATTCTCTTGAGAACTCTGCACATCTTTTACTTCTTGTAAAATTTCTACATAACCGCCGCCGCCAAGTCCAAGTCTTTCGGCACGTTTATAATAAAGAGGATAACCGTAGGGGGGAGAACATGGATCTAAAGCAAGACCATAATTATTAACAGCGGGTGTTGCTGAACTAAAAGCGCACCTTGGAACAGAACATGCTTCTATTCCTTCATAATAATCGTATTCATTAGGACTTTCGGCATCAACGCTCTTTGTCTTAAATGAAGACCAATGACGATTAGGAGTTGTACCTATATTACCCTTTTTCTCGAAAATTTCTCTTATAAAATTACCCGCTATCTTATCTGCATCATGTATCTTATCTACATATTGTGGAGTATAACGAACCTGCCCATTTCCAATATCCTCTCCAATAATTGGTATATATGTATTAAATAACTCAATGTATCTTTCATTGTAGTATTTTAGAAATTGATACCAAGCGTTGAAGGATATAGACGCTGCTCTTAGTTCCATTTCAGTTGTGACATAATAATCTCCAACGTTTTTGGCAGCAACCTTGCTAGAATCTAACATTATTTGTTGAAATGGACCAAATCCTATAGGAATTGTAACTGCATTTTTACCTAAAAAACCGTAAAATGGAACAACCTGCTGCTTTAGCATTGTGCTGATATCCCACATATCAACATCTCTTAATTTTTCATAACCATCATCTTCGTCATCTTCGTTCTGCTTTTTTAGATATTTTCGGTATAGACCATCTTTGCATCTAGAAAAAGCATACATATTAACTTCTTGAGCGCCAACAACAAATCTGTCTGTAACTTCGTTAGAAAGATCATAACCTATATTTTTAGATTCGATATATTTCCTGTCTTCTGGATTATCAATTTTCCTAGTGTCAACGGGGTAATTTTCATTTCTGTATCTATCAGTTAGGATATTAATATATTTTTCAACAGATCCCGGTTCAGGAACCACGGACTTATCTATTGTGTCAATTCGTATAATACCAGTAATAATATCGCCAAACCTACCAAGTTGCATCATGTTTTGGTTATATTGATATAGAAACTTGGTTGGGGGTAAGTCTAATACGGGTAATAGAGAAACAAAATAGTCATGATTAATTGTCTCACACAACTCTTGAATATAAGACAATAAATCTATCTGAGAAGCCTCTATATTATATAAGGGTGGTATCTTCTCAAATGGTATACCGGTTAAGTCTACAACATAATTATAACCTCTAAAATCTACAGGTCCGCCAAAACCCCCATCAATATGCTCCTGCCACATCCTGCCGTAGTAATGGAACATAGTAACAAGAGCTTGATTAATCCTATAAACTGGCATACCAATTTCAGATCTTCTAGAAAATCCCTGACCCGTCATTGGATAAACTTCTGGCCCATAAAGAAGAACCCCCTGTAATGGGTCTACAGGTTGATCTACTGGCGGGGGCATCAAATTTGTTAAACTTAATTTTGGTAGCGTATAGGTGTCATTACCTGTAAAAGTTCCGTTTGGACCTCTAACGAGAGGGTTAGATGATATAATGTGCGGCTTAACTTGGTCCATAAACTTTTTAGAGAAGTCATACTCTAAAAACCCACAAACATTGTATAGATTTTTATTGTTAAAAGTTGTACCTTGATAATCGTTTAAAACAAGCGTAACGTTGCTGAGAATTTCTCTTGGGTCAGTCACGTTAACTGAGTATGTTTTAGAACTACCTACAGATTGAGAAACGCTAGAAAGAATACCGCCAAAAACAAAGTGATCCCAACCTATGAGGTCTGGATCAGTACCCGGAATTGGTTGGGTTACACCTTTACCATTATAAAATTGGTTTGGGTCAAGATTAGCTATATTTTGAACATTGTCATCTTCCCAAAAGAAGACTGGATCATTCCCTGTATCGTGTTTTATATTTAAGTATTGTAAGTTTTTAGACTTAGAAAAATCTAAATAAGCACCCTCACCCCTTCTATTAAAAGTGTTAGTTGTATAATAATTCTTACGTCTTGGATCTACCCTGCCATTACCATATTTTTGATAGTATGTTTTTAGCCATGCTTGAGCAACCGTAGCGTGGTGTCTGCCAAATTTAAAAAACACAGGAGTTCCAACGGTGGGCGGAATAAACTGATCGCCATACGCCAAATCCCCAAAACCACCCCTATGGTAAACATCATCGCCAGAGCCGTACCAAGTGCCATCAGAACGATTGTGTTCATCGTTAACAAGCGTTACACTAAGACTACTACTAGAATTTCCGAATCCAGTATTTATATTAAAATTTGTTATACTTGCTCCGAGAAAGGTTTGTTGAGCAAAACCCTCTGCATTTTTAGTCCAACCCGCAGAAGAAATTTTCCCTTGGAACCCTTGAGGTAATGACGGACCAAGCGTTGGTGGTAGTCCATCTTGCTCGGCCATCATATAATTCGGCCATTGCCTATCATACACGCCGGTAGAAGGAACTACAGAATAATGCTTATCAGCATCAACGGGAGCGTCTCTAATCGCTTTATCTAGTGGGGGAAAAGGAGGATTTCCGGCTCGTTTACCGGCTTTTCCTATTTCGTATGGATTTACATGATTATTATCTGTCATTTTTTCCTAATCCTATCTGTATGGACTACTGTTATTAGTAGAATATTTGTAATCTGCTAAGAATTTTATGTAAACCGCAGCGTTTAAAGGTTCAAATGGTATATAATGTATGTAGGGGGTGAATATATCTTGTATCAGAGTGTCTCTTTGTACCGGAACATAATCCCTAATTTGCCTAATCTTTCCTTTTGCAATCTCTACCTCAAGAGTTCTTTCAGCATTGCTATATTGACTTTGAGATAGTCTATCTCTGTTTAATCTATTTCCATATATGTCCTCCCACCCATTTATACCACTGCCTGCCTCAAAGAATGTTTTATCATAATGAAGTATGCCGCTTTGTTTTACTGCGTGGCTTAATTCCCATTTAGATTCTGGATATGTTAAGTATACGCCAGACTTGGTTCCTATTCCATTACTATCACTCTGGAGAAGAACCCACTCTGTAAACTCTGTTGGGTCTGAAGGGACACTTCCAAACTTATCTTCAAAATAAGTTCTTAGATGCTCAAAATCACCGCTAGGATAATATGCGTTTATACCAGAGGGACCAGTACCCTCAGTCCAAACGCGCTCGTCGTAAGAATGAGACTGAGAAGTATCAAAAAAATTCGCCTCGCCAGAAGGAAGTAGACCACCCGAACCATTAGGATACGGTTGTGTATCGTCCGTTCCTCCGTACATAGCATGAACCCCATCGCCATGCAAAGGAACTTTATATTCTCTTTGGTAGTCAATGGGTTGTTCATTGTTAGGGGTCTTGTTTGGACCATATTTTGTTGAATTATATGTCATACTAACCCCTACTGATCTAATTCGTAAGTCCAAGAAATATTTAAACTATATTGACCTTCTTTGGGATTCCAGCTTTCTGAGGGTGGTGATATAAAATATTTTCTAATTCCATATTCATTTGCTGGACTCATCTCTATAATAAGTTCATGTAACTGTTGTGCCATTGGTTGAACAATGCTAGGTTTTTTAAGTAACAGTGGATTTCTTTCTTTTCCGTATGGGACTTTCGTATAGTCCAAGGTAAGATTAATAGATAGATCTCTTCTATATTCTGTTCTTGTTCCCATGTATTGAAGAACGGGTCCAGTCGCCCTACCTAAAACGGGGATGGTAGCAAAAACATCTCCGGGATATGTATCATTTACGCTAATGGTTTCACTCAATACCCCAGATATTATATTGGTAGGTCTATTGTCAAAAGATAAACTATAATTTATTTCACCAGTAAATTCATTTACACCAAGTGTGATGCTTTTTGGTTGTGAATTAAGGGCAACCGCAACACTATTATTAGCGCGTTTATAAAGATCACAACCTATTCCGAACCTACCGCTATTAGAAACCTGATTGTATTTACCTATAGCGTGAGTATATGCAGTTTTTTCAGATAGTGGAGAAATTTGATCGTAGCGACTATATTGTTGATAACCACTTGGAGAAATGTCTGCAAGACCCTTAATAGTTCCATTCATGCTAACGCTAACAAATGGATTATCAGTGCTGGAACTTATATCTAATGTATAGTTTTCATAAGAGTTCCCGCTGGCCAATAAAAACGTTTCGGTACAACTGTAACTACCTGCTCCCTTGTCTATATTCTCGGTTCTAGAGTGATTATAACCTCTATACTGTGGAATTAAATTAAAAATTCCTGTACCAAGAAGACCGGGGGCATTGGGGTAAACGCCGCTAACATTACCCCTGTGATTATCTGTATTTGTATCGTCTTTTAATATTGCAGCATCGGCATCGTGTATTAATCTACCTTGAACAAACTTTTTAGCTTCATACCATGCATCCGTCTTAACAACTTGAGGGTTTTCAACATCTCCCGTTGGTCTATAGTGACTTTTACCTGTCGCGCTTAAATTGTGTGTAACCCTGTATGTTTTAGGTAAAAATGGATCAACACTTTCAGGTTGTGCGTCGTCTTCTTCAATAGACCAAGACTCACTATAATCTTGAATAAATGCACCACTTAAAGCGCCTACTAGTTCTGCTTCTTTTATTCCGGTTCCCGTGAACTTTATATTTTGATAATCCTGTGGGAGAAAAATGCCAGAATTACCATCATGACATGAATTAGAATATAATGTTGATATTTCTTCAAGGTTAAGTAAATTATCTAAAAGTGTATCTGCTTCCAAGGTGATAGTATAATCACAAGTATCTACGTATATACCTTCAGTGAAAGATATATTTGTAACCCTTGGAAAACAAACAATACTAACCTCTTCTGTCTCGTCGTCCCAGTCGCTTATTTCTAACTTTTGACCGTCCAAAGCAAATAGGGCTTTTAGTGATGCCTGTTTAGATAAGATAGCATCTAGAGCATTTCTTATGTCAATACTCTGTTTTGGCGGCGTGGGGCGTGGGTTTCCTATATCATGACCTATTATTCTATCAAAAGCCTCATATGGACCGCAATAAATCAGCGTTGGGGGATTTCCGAATGGAGCGATGGGATATTTAGGATTTCCGTCCGTTTTCTTAAATGCATATGGTGTACCCTGATCGGCAATTAATTTTCCAGTCAGAGTGATACTGTAAGTAACACCGTAAGCATCTCCAGCGCCAGTCTTTAAGATATTGGTATCTATTGTAACCAACGGTGTTGGCCTAATTGTACAGATTTGATCTGATATATTTTTATATAGAACTTTTACTGGCATTACTTACCCTTTGTCCTGAATTTTAATGATTTTTCAATTCCACCAATACCACTGGTAACAAAACCTAGTGAATTATTAATTATCACGGGTTCTCCATCGTAAAGATATCTATATACCTCAGATGATACTATTCCTTCATCATTATTATACACAAATAAAGGCATCACAGCGCTTGCTTCTGGAGGTTTACCTATAGTAAACATTTGTAAATTATCGTCAGTTTCAGTTCCAGAAATATACTCTCCGTAAATAGATTCAACGTATGGTCTCTGTGAGACAAACCCCTTGTCAGCTGGATCATACCCAGAAACTTCTAGGAATATAGACCCTTCTGGGGAGGTATTGATGATACCGCTAACTCTATATGTTATAGAACTTCCCTCGCTATTTTGGTAGAATAATCCAGAAACCGAACCATATCTCTGCTCACCCACGGTATCTCCGTAAACGGTAGGCATGATGTAGCTTTCTTGACTTGGTATAGCATTTGGTTGATGTCTTAGCATTGCGTCATATGTATAAGCAGAACCGGCACCAGATATCTCTATGGAGAAATGATTACCGCTAGTTGGGAACTTATGTTGAGGAGAACCAACAATCATTACGTAGTCACTGTCTGAACGGCGCGCTTGATGCAATGCCACGGAATAACCAAACATATCATTTTCACAACCGCTCGTTGCGGACAGTTCTGTATTTCTGTCGCTAAAACCTTGCGCAACAATCTTTTGTGCAAAATTCCAAGTTTTGTTTCTATCTTGGTAATTATCAACATCGTGCCTAAAGGTGTAAACTGCACCATTATTTAAAACCATCTGACCGCTTCCGGGGTACTGATCTCTTACAGTTCCGTCGCCTAGATCGTACATCTCATGCGTAGGAATATCAAATTCATAATTAAATTCTTTTCTGATAAATGCTGCGGAACCACTGTAAATATGGTTATGTAAAGTTTCATAATCATGGGCAGGAGCGCCAACCGCAATAAAATCAGATTCAACGGAAACCGACCAACCAAACATATCTGGAACCCAACCAAATGCTTGAGCAAAATCATCTGGAAGGTTGTGATTACCTTTCAGGGTTGTCAAGTCACTAGCAGTAGCATTATCAATTCCAACATTTAGACTATCGGAAGGTTTGATTTTCTGCTTGTACTCCCAAGGTAAAAATTCTTTAATAGCATTTTCACCACGACCCGTTCTTTCAAAGTAGAACGCTGCACCAGCACCACCTCTACCACTTAGGTTAAGACCAGAACCAACATCTCCAGCATTGTATGTTTCTATAATTCCAGACCAAGACACAACATCTTCGTCGTGATAAGCATTGAACGGAGTGCCTATAACTAGTTTATTTTTATAAATATCAACAGAGAATCCGAACAAATCTCCCGGATAACCAGAATATAATACATCATAATCTAGATAATCTTTACCTGTTCTCTCCATGAACTTGGACACTCCACCGTTCATATTTGAGTCTACCCAGTGATTTACTTCTCCCACTTGATCGTCATAGAAATTACCGCTGAATCTTGGATATGTTCCATATTCAGGTACTACGTCTACACCGAATCTTTCGATTTCTTGGTCAATCTTAATTTTCTCAAATGGTGAGAATCTTCTAAATACATCCCCTAAAACAAAATTATCTTCTTGATCTGTGTAGTTTTCAACCTGACCGGCAGCGCCTGTTTGACCAAATTTTTCAACTAGCAACTGATTTCCAGAATTTGCAAAGTATTTGGATGGACTTCCTTTTTCTGGGGCTCTTAGTTTCTGGGTAAATTCAAATTTAGTACCTTTCTTAGAAATTAGTGCGTCTTGATCCGAAGAGAAATACGATTTATCAGGACTTTCAGGATAAAGACTTCTAATAAATCTAACATTAGGACTGGTTACGTCATATCTGTAATGGTCGTTAAATCCTTGTATCATAGATGAGTCTGTAACAAGAACTATTCTTGATCTTCTATTTCCAGTAGAGAAGTCGCTGAAGTGTTCTAGTTCGTCAGCAACAATCACTGGGCCGTCTTCAACATCTAGTTCTGGATCATATTCACTACATATGAGCGCGTCAGGATCGCAGTACTTGACATGATTTGTTGAAATGGGTCTAAACAAAGGCGGTACAGTAATTTCTCTTTCAGGAGTAAACCACGGAACGCCAGAACATTCTGTAATGTAAATTTTCTTTTCTTTGGTCTTAGTTGTCTCATGATATGTTTCAATGATTGGCAGAGGATATCCATAAACACCCAATATTCTTGGTGTATACGGTCTATCTCCAGCAATGTCTTCAGACTTGATAGTTCTCCATTGATTTGTATCAAATTTAACAGTTATAGAATTTTTACCATCTTTAACCCTGAAGTCAACAGCATGTCTATTTGAGATAAACTTTGTAGTTTTACCAAGGTCTTTTGGTGAATCAGGACTGTAACCCTCACCTTCTGGATCAGCAGAGAACGATACATCCTCACCATCAATTTGGAATGTAATATCATACAGTTCATTATCTGTCTCAGATATCCAATCAACAAAGAGTCTATAACCAGAAGTAGGTATAACGGGGAACTGAATAGATGCATCTCCATCTATTCTCCAGTATGTATCAGGGGTTGACCAAACCTTATCAAATACTGGGTCGTTCATCTCTACAACAACGCTAGTTCTAGAACCTCCAACCTTGATTGGTATGTAAGCATAACCATCATAACCGTCTGATTGTGGGTCTCCAGCAACCTCACTATCATTCAAAGTAAGCGGACTTGCGGTATTAGGTATTGCTGAGAGTTTATCTATTTTTGTGGAAATAGTATTATTCAAGTCCATTCCTGTCCACTTGTAACCACTATCACAACCCTTGATAACGGGATTAGATTCATCTAGAATCTGTAATCTATCTGGCCCAACGGCATCAACTGGACAGCAAGAACTCAAGGCAGAATTCTTTAGAACTTCTGTGTCTTGAACATAGTATTTCGCTTGGTTTGTCAAGAAAAATGGTCTTGTCTCCATACCAAATCTTTCTAGAGTCAAGTCTACATTCGTTGCAATTTGCTGATCTCTATTGTAGGTTATGATAAGTTTTTTGTTTCCAAGTTTCATCCAGTTCTTGATTGGTTGAACGTAATTTACTGGAATTGCTTGCTCTGGATTTGCAATCCATATTACGGTCACGGAGTCTGGAATAATAGAACCTTCATTGTAAATAACATTTGTATTTATGATATGGTTATAATTCTCTAGACTGGTTTTTATAACAGAATCTTCAAACGCATCTACAAAAGAGGTTTTTCCGGTCCAACCGCCTAGTTGAGCAATTCTAGCACGATTGCTACAATCTGTCATAACTAGATTATTATAGAAAGCGATGTTCTGGTCATTGTTTCTTGGGTCGTACTCATCGCCAAACCTTGCTCCCATACTCCAAGCGTTTTCAGGAAGTTGAGAAGCGATCAAGTAAACCTTGGATGACTCTTCTTCTTCAAACAATTCTTCAGTAACGTATGGTGAAGTATCCGCAACCTTAACTGTTTGCAAGAAAGACTGACCGGCATAGTCTGTTCCAACACCTTGTAGTATAGCATCTCTTCCGTTTTCTTTTTGTGGATTAGCAAATTTATCTCTGTTGAAGGAAGTGTATGTTCCAACAGCTTGATTGCCACTATCTATTAAGTTAAATTGAAGGTCATTGAGGTGATCTTCTGCGAAATCGTAGGTAGTAGTGCCAGTAGTAATTGTTGTCTTAATAATTCCAGACAGTGAAGTTGTACATTTTTCTTCTTCTCCGCTGGCAGCAGGAATAATAATAGATTTTTGTGGTACATATTCGGCAGCAGTAAGAACAGGTGTTATCTCTTCGTCAGGTCTTACAACATAAGGTTTAACAATCTGCGGATAGAACTTACAACTTTGACCCGGATTTGCGGTATCAAAATGGAACGCCCAGTTTGTATAGAATTCTATTTTATCAAAACATGCAGATGCCCACTCCGAACGTAAATCTCCAGAGTGCTGAATTGGAGGAATACATCTATCCAACTCTGGATTATTTGGATCGCAAGGTGAATATAGTTTAAGAGATTCTAACCCTAAGTCAGATAGGTCAATCTTAATGTCTGCTACACCACTGGCGTACATATTTTCTCTTATGGCATCTGACTCGTGCATGTATTGAGGTAAGTGGGCAAGTGTAACATTAAACTTACCATCTAGTATTTCACTTTGACTCATACCAGCAATCAAAGATTCTTTTTGGTTTCTAGCGGCGGTAATGCGCATCCTAGAACCTAACTTTCTTAGAATCTTATTAATAATCTCGTTAGACTTTCTGTAAATACCACCCTGTTTCCATTTTGGATCATTACCAACAAGAACCAAGGTTCTATCTCCAAGCGCAAGCCAAGATTTAATATTATCTATTATCTCGTCACTTGCCGCATCCAACTCTGGAGTTATAATAAATGCAAGACCAGCATCTTTAGGTATTTCAATTTCATCAAACTGAGTTCTTTCAAACGAGATGTTATCTACCGCAAAGTACGAACCGAGTTTTTCGTAGGCATTTACTACCCCTTGATTTGCTAAATTCTCTGCATTAACAGATCTATCTAGGTTTCCAAATTTATAAAATTCAACAGTTTTATTGTGACTATGGTAAGACCTAGACTCAAAAATTCTAACCGCACCGGCGTTGGTGTAAGATGCCCACGTATTGTTTTCTGGATAGTTCGCGCCAGTAACGCCGCCATACCAAACATTCATGTCGTCAAATTCATTGAACGAATCTGTAGGTGCGCCAAACGCGACGGTTTTTCCGTCTTCACTAACGGACGTACTAAACCCAAGTCTAGAAGTACCCGCGAACTCGTAAGGGATTATATTAAACGATCCGGTATATTGAATATCGGTGTAGTGATATTTGTATATCTTATCGTATAGTTTAATGTTCTTGTTCTTTCTAAGCAAGAATCTATCCTTCTTGCTCATTTCTTTATAAACCTGTGTTCCAACCTCTATCTTTCCAGAACCAGCAATCAACTCATTGTATCTGTCAATTAAATCTTGAAGTGGATAGGCATACTCGTCGTTAGTTTCTACCAACCAATCGTAAACAGAGTTATACATCAATGTATTAGCATCTTCATCTCTCTCAAAGATTTGACATGCCTCTGCGGAATAAGGAGACCCAACAGAAATGATATTGCAGTTTTCACTAATACCAACTGAGTGGCCGTATCTATCAACTGGATTTCTTTCTGCGTATATCAAGTCAGAGTTTTGATCGTCATATGCAGGTTCGTAATCTTCCAGAGGAGAAACAAACTCTTGAACGAGGTTCCACTCTCCAAACTCTTTCTCGAATACAAATACTCTACCGCCAGACTCAGGTGGCATCTGGAACTCGCCAGCATCATCTCTTGCGTACTCTTGACCAATACCCTCAGTAATATATTTTAGATTGTTAGTTTTTATGAGATTGCCAGTAGATAATGTTTCGTTCATCAGGTTGATAGTTGCTTCGTTCCAAACAAAAGCATCATCGAAAATTTGCTCTACATAACCACGGGTAGGAACATCTGCTACCATATCTCTTACGCCACTTGCGTAAGCATACTCTTCATAGTAATCTACAAAACCATCTAAAATTTCCAAGAAAGATTGTTTATTATGAGTTGAGAATGTGTCGTCACCAAATACGCCAACAATAGGAGGTATACCACTGTATATATTATTATTGTGTGGGAAGATTTGGTTAAACTTATTTATAACAGTATCTAGACCTTCTGTTAATAAATCGTCACTTGACCTGCTACTATCTTTCAAGCTATTAATGTAAACATGGTTGAACCAGTATGGAGCAGCGCCCCTATTTTTTCTATAGTCTGGAACGTTTGGTAATTTATCAATATCTTCACTGTTGTATACTTGACATATCAATAGGTGTACATCTAATTCTGGATGCCAAATATCTGGATCTACACCCCAAGGTTTAGAGAAGTATTTGTATAGTAGGTCGTACCTTTTTGCAGTATTTCTTATGTTTAGAAGTTTTGTTTTGTTATATGTAAACTTATCTGTGAAGATTGTCATAAGAACCGGGATTCCAGAAGTTGTAACCTCTGGGAATTGTCTAGTCCACTTTGCTCCGGGAGCGCCGACCACAACGACTTCTTTTCCATCAACAGAACCGACATCAACAGAATGACCAAACTCTCTACCCTCTTGACCAATCGCCCACTTGTTGCCACCTATGCTTAGGTTAGGCGGATAGGTGATAAATGTTCCGTATTCTCTTGCTATGTAATCCCTTCTGGTTCCCTCTGGCATAAGAAGTTTTTCCTCTAGATACCAAGAAGCTTTCTTGCCCGCCTCTTCTTCGTTTCTTCTGTATAAGAATACAGCGCCCGCATCTTCGATCAATTCGTTGCCGGAGTCTAGTATTTTATGGAATGGAGCGCCAACCGCGATTAGATCTCCATGACACGCGCTAGAGAATCCATACTTGTCACCCTCTTGTCTACCGGAATCTAAAGTGAATTCAGAAGCAAGAGAAGCATCGCCACTTAGATAAGGATAATCTGCGATTAATTTTATACCTGAGAAATTTAGACTTTGGTCGCAGTCTGGAGTACAGCACTCACCCTGTGTGGTATCAACACCACATATGCCGTATTCCCACTCTTCCCATTCTCTAGGTACAGGAATTGGGGTTGTGTCACCAGTCTTAATTGTCATGCTAACAAAGTATGGTCTAACTGGTTTTAGATCTGTATATTTTCTTATGCCGTAGTATTGATCTTCGTAACCAGCATCTTCATTTGTATACGTGTTCGTTGCTCTAAATATACCAGCGTCGTTACAGACTTTTTCACGCCATACGATATCATCTGTAATAAACTGTTGGTCAAATGCCTTGTCTGTGCTATCGCTATCGCAGTCGCCATATCCAAATAGATCTACTCCTCTAATCTCGTCATTCGCAGGTATGGATGCATATTGCTCATCATTTAGATCAATACCCTCTCCGTAATTTTGACCATCCCAGACAAAGTTAAGTCTACCGGGAATATTTGGAAGATAGTTATTAACGCCGTTGTTTCTCAACATTAATCCTATTTGTCCACTTTCTTCTACGGGTTCTGGGTTTGCATCAAGAATTAGTGGCATTGCTGCATCAATTTTTGTTTCTAGCGGAGCAACAATAAACAACGACATAGATTCTTTAGATCTAAACCTTCTTTTAAGTGTCTCTACGCCAGATATATTAAAGTTAATTGATGAGTTAATATCTCCAAATGACTCAAACGACTCAGCATCGTTATAGAGATTCATAACCATCTCAGACCTAGTTCCACTACTACCCAAGCTAGATGCAAAAACGTTCAAAGTAAGTTGACCAGTGGACTGTAATCCAAAATCCTGATTATTGATGAATAGATTTATCTGTTCCGTAGAAACTCCAATACCCTCTGTGAGCATGGATAATGAACCACTAGCATCAACTGGGACTGGCGGCGTTCCGCCAGAAGTTAACATTTGCAACCCTTTAACGCCATCCCCGACTATGAACTGGTCAAAGTCAAAGTTGGATTGCCAATAACCATCGCCAGAGTCTCCATCGGAAGTATTAAATGATCTTTTGTTAAGAGTTAATAATCCAATAGATTCATTAATTGGATAACTTCCAGAAGTCAAGAAATATATTTCATCGTTAATCTCTGTAGAGATAACACCACTCGTAATGAAACCTATATATGGGTCAGATACTTCTATCCCTGAAACGGCAGGTATATAAAGTTCCAGTTGACTATTCTCGACAATGTTTCCACTAGATAGCAGATTCATTGTACCAGAGGTGGGTTCTGGTTTAATTATTGCATCTTCAGCTCTAACATGTATAGCATGAATACTTAATTCAGATGTAAATGCGGGTCCAGAAGGATAAACCAAATCCAACTGCAAGAACATCTCATCGACATCTTTAGAGAAATATTTCTCATTAAACTCAGAAAGCTTAGTTTCTTCTGGGAATAGCGCCCATTGCTCACTATCATCACAGTAGTCTTGATAAGTAAATTTACTCTCGAATTTCTCTAAACAACTAGATGGACTAATATAGTGCGCCTTGCGATTAATAAGACCCCAGTTTGGTTCATCGGTTTGATAGTAAGGTTCTTGATTCCTTGTGTACAAACTTACGATTAACTTAGGGCCAACCTGTTCATTACAATCCCAAGTAAATTCTCCGCTAGATATATGCTCGTAGACTGTATCAACAACAAGAGAATTTTCACCGAAATCATAACCTCTAGGTAAACTTTTTGTGACTCTCTTTCTAATAGCATGGAAACTATCTAAGGTATCACTAAGAGGGAGTCTCAAGAAATCGTTTTCTATTTGGGTGTGATATGCAACCCCAGAGTCTATTGTCGATGGAATATCACTATCTACGCTATCGTAATATGACGTTCCATCATGAGATATACAGAAAATTATTTCGTCATCTCTTTCTGTGGTGTAACTTCTTTTACCTAGCGCCTGATTGTTAATACTGTCAAACTGCCAGTTGAAATCGCAACCTCTAAATGCACCAAGATACCACTCAGCAGAAGGTGAGGGGGATGTATTCTCGTCAACATACGACCAAAGCATACTGGTATCATTAGCATAACTTTCATTTGGATCAAAGAACTTTTGTCTTATATTGTTAAAGAACTGAGTTGCTGTGATCTGCTTATCCGTTAAAGAAGAATTCTCATTTACAATATTTGCGCCACTAACAGTTTCTAAACCGTCAGAGAATCCAAATTCAGTTACAAGCATTGGTAAACCAGAAGTGTTATTATTTCCAGCAAACCCAAACCGTAACGTTTCATTGTAATCGTCTAATGATATTGCATCGCTAGTGTCTCTAAGATTAGTGAACTGACCCTCCCAACCTTCATGGTCGGTGTAAAGTCTAATTTTGTTGTCTGCGTGTTCACTATAAGTAACAAGAACAGAAAGTGGATATTGATATTCGTTAAATGGTATTGAGTCAATTACAGAAGCTGTGTCGCCGTAAGAGTTTTGCCCAGAAGCAAGTAGATAACCGCCAGAATATCCAACAAAGATACCCGTGTTACTACCCTGAGTGGTAGACGCAATCAAAGTACTCTTATCGTAGAAATTGTCCTGATCTACACCTGTAGCGTTTATGTCTGGTATAAATCTTATGAAGTAGGAAAGACCGCTTGCAGGATTCACATTTGAAAACTCTGCGGTAGTCTTGTTTCCAAATCTAGCAACCCTATCGTAAGCATCTGCAATTTTACCATACATTACATCATTAGTATAGTTGCTACCGCCATTTGATAGAGCTGTCCAGTCTGCCGTTCTGTAACTACTTGAATAACCGGGGGCAAGAGCGCTAAACATATCCTGATTTCTAAATCTAGCGCCAAAGTTTTCATAAACTTCTGGAGTAGCACTTGAACCATTTTCTAATAGAGTGGCGCTTTTGTTTTGCCAAGCAAACTTAGAATTTAGAGTATTACTTGTAATATCTGAGAAATCTATCCAAGCGCTCAATAGAGGTCTTTGTAGTTTTCTGCCTCTATCATAAGCATAATTAAATTGCTTTAAGTTAAATGCTCCAAGACCTATGCCATCGACACCTCTCCATCTTCTCGCATAGTTTGTTTTGATTGTACTAGGAGTAGTGTATGCATGAGGTATATCTTCGATTAATGATAGTGGTTGATAACCAGAACCAGCATTAAATATAAGGTCACTACTTCCCATCGGTCTTGGGTAGAAAGAACCCTCACGTCTTCCATCTTGTATTTTTACATATTCTCCACCCTCTGTTACCATTTCTAGTCCAGCGGAAGGTCTATGCCTAACTGCTAATTCAATGCCAGCAATATTAGCACCGCTAGGTAGTGCGTAAATATCTACATAAAGTTTTTCTAGTAATGTGCTGAAATTATGCCTTCTAGATCTACCTAATTCAACGTCGTCGTCATAAGCTCTTAGTTTAATTTCATACCATCTAAAATCTGTAGAATTAACAACTGGATAATTAGATAAAGCGTGGTGATCTCCACCGTCATTATTTGTAGAATTTGACTCAAAGTATTGTATCTTATCTGATATTGATTCGGCGGAAATTCCAAGATCGTTAATTTCGCTAAATCCAGAGGATAACGGTATTGTACCTTGTGGGTAGTATTCGTCAATAGACTCTGTTGAGTAATTATATATAAATTCGCCAGATACATTTTGCAAGAACCCGCCGACCCTAGATGTTCTATTCATTATACAGTCGTCGCTGTAACCAACGATGTCAAGTGAATAATCTCTAGCGTCTGTGTTTTTACTAGCTAAAACTCTAAGTACCACGCTATCAAACTCAAAGAATGAATCTTGAACTTTGTACTCTTTGTCTTCTTTGTTGTATATCTTTTGGATTGGGTCAAACCAGCGGTTGAACATAGAACCAAAAGCGCTATCGAATTGACCCGGATCATACAAGTAATAATCGTCAGAACTATCAAGACCAAATCTTAATATAAGTTTACCAGAGTCATTATATACATGGTTTGATGTAATCCAACTACCGGAAGAATCGTTACTTATTATTTCTAATAATTTAGATGCACCGTCACAATCTTCGTTTGTGTATACGTCTGAATTGTCTTGCCACAACCAACCGGATGGATTGGACAAACCCGACAATGCGGGGTGGATATTTGTGTCGAATGTATTGAATAAGAATTCTTTAGGTTTAATTATTCTTTCAAATCTCTTACCAGTTTTCTGTCCGGGAACAAAGAATCCTACGAAGTCTTCTCTAAACGGCACAATGCGACCACTATTGTAAATCTCTATTGCAGATATTCTTAGCGTTGGGTTATAACCGCTAACGGAATAGAACGTATCAAATACCTCATCCCCACCTTGGAAATCATTGTCTATTGCCCAACCAAAGTCAAAAGCACTAGGTCTATAAGGATTGCCTCTATCTTCAGATCTAACATCAAACGTTAGCATATAACCAGATGGTCCATCTAGGTTTGAATAACCATCTTGCCACTGATATTTTGTAGACGTGTTTAATACTGGAGCAAGAGAGTATGTTGTATACCCCGGATCTTCTAAATATTGGTCTGAGTCACCAACAAAGTTAAAGTCTTCATATCTTATTACGGTTTCGCCGGAGGCATTTTTCAAGAAGATATTAGAGAAATAGAATTTGGGAGATATCTGTGATTCAAAATTACTCTTAGGGCCAGACAGTCTGATTCTTAGTCTACTTTCAGCAGGAGTGGTTATGGGATCTGACAACCAGAAAGCACAAAAACCATCAAATTCTGTATTAACGGCAGACGCTTGAATATAACTAGCAGAGTCGTCAGATATAGAACCTTGCGAACTTCTATAGTCACCACCTACAAAAACACCTTCGTTAATAGAATCAAACAATATTCCTGACAATCTTGGTTGATTGCTATTATCAAGGAATAACAATCCAGACTCTTGAGCAGATATTAAACTAGGAGATAATTCGTATAAATCTATTAAGTATTGATTGTTTGTTCGACCCTGTTCGTTCACAAATAAATTGTTTCCAGATTCTCCAACAGGGTATAGTATGTCCGTTGCGCTCCAGTCTACAAAATTTCCATGATATTTATCTAACCATCTACTGCTGATATCCGCTGCTTTGTTTAGTGTTTGAGATAGATTAAACTCCATTGTCCCTCTTCGTGATATGAGTTCTCCAATCATATCAAGTTGAGAATGAGGCCCTAAATCTAAATTAGCAAAACACTTGGAAAAAGAACCATCTACAAACAAGTACTGATTCAGATCTCTAGGTGGATTTTCATCCCCAACCACAAAGAAATTGCTTGCAAATATATTAATATTTGTTTGCGTATCTTCTTCGATAAACTCATAAGGATTTACTGGAACTTTTACATCATCTAATGAAAGTTCATTATTATAGGTTGGTCTTTCAGAACCTCCAAAGGTTTTTGTGTATGTCACCCTTGGTCTTTTAGTATAAAAACAAAACTTTAACTGCGCATCTAAAATACACTCTGAATCAATTATTCTACCACAATCGTCAGTATAATTAATATTTGTGCAAAACTCTTTAATTGGTATGTCTAGATAGGTACTATCATAAAACTCTAATTCAAACTCATTGCCTTTAGCAGAATTGATGTCATATCTATATGTATCATATCTAAAAGCAAGTTTTCTATGATTAGCAAGTTTAAATATTTCATTTCTAGAGAGTAGTCTGTTAAATACCCTAACGTCATCTAAAATCTGTTTCTTCTGCGCAGAGTTTAAACCGAATCCGCCAATGTAACTTTTTTCAGTAGAAACTACAAAATCTTGTATATTCTGGGATTTAAATGTTTCGTGAAGTTCACCGGCGATGTATAGTTTAAGGTATTTTTCTTCCGTGTCAAATAATAGTGCAAAGTGAAATAATTCGTCAAATTGTAATGACGTTATGCTCAACTTTTTAAAGGAATGAGAAAATCCAGTGCTAGTATCTGTAAATTTAAGTTTAACATCTCTACCCGTCTGAGTGGGTTGAGAAAGAATATTGATGTTATATTTTCCCCATCTAATAATTTTGTCTTCTGTGGATCTTTCGTCTACGTCAGACCAAAACGCAAAGGTCATTTTTGCACTAGTAGATCTATCGCCAATAGCCATAGATTGATATTCGCCGTATTTCTTAGGTGTGTTATTATTAAACAGTATGTCATCTTTCGTTAAGACAAACTGAGAGTATTCACCAGATTTTTGGATACTAGAGTTGAAGTGCGATATATAAGATTCACCAAGATAATCATAGTCGTGTCTTTCATCTTCCTTGGTGTAATCTACCTTGTAGACATTGTGTGCATAATGTCTGTTTTGAACAGCGTCTACATTGATAAATGTGGTAGATATAGTAGATCCTTCTTCATCCATGTGTGCAGATAAAAATCTATTAGGACTACTAAAATCTTGATCTTTATTAAAGAATGTTGGGAATGTAGGATTATCATACTGGTCAATCTTTGTAATCTGCGACCAACTTGAAGTTCCGTAACCATCTGTAAATGGTTCATAAACATTTATACTATCTCTAGATGAAATTAAAAGTTTGTTTCCGTCTTTTGAAAGGGATACATTTTCACCAAACAGGTTTGAATATGTCCAATTATCTGAAACGCCACTAACTTCAACGTTGTCATCTAAGAATATAAATGGAGATTGAGTAATTCTACCATTAGCATGAAACTGTTTATCTTCGTCTGAGTATTTAAATATATTGACTTCGCCGTTATTGGTATTTACGTCTGACCCAGTGAATTTACCTGAACAGGCAGTACCAATCGCGAGCGTTGTACCGCTTGCGTCAATAGCTAAATAATTATTAATTTTTAATCCGTAATCACCATTGATGAATGGGATTTGAGGATCATGACCCTTTGGTAATTCTACGTTCTGTATTTTTTGCCATATGTTATCTTCTTGACTGTAGTCAAAAATAGCGACAGTGTTTTTCTGTTCATTTTCAAATTTACCATCAGGTTTTGCAATAATTTTTTGTATGTTTTCCTGACTGAAAATTCTGTTTCCAGCATAGTTCATTTTTACGGTTCTGCCGAAACTAATTCTACCGTCATTCTTTGTGAATGAACCTAGTATAGTCTCTCCGAGTCTTTTCCATTTTGATTCTCCAACAAACCTTTTGAAAACCTTTACGGAACCGGTATATGCGTTATTGAGGTAAGATTTTTTTCTATTTCCAGATACTAGAGACTCACCCCTAAAATCCAAATCAATAGAATGACCGATTCCATAATGCTCTCTTTTTCCGTAGATACCAACTGCTTCTGGTCCAACAAGTCCTACGCCATAATTTAAATCAGGATTACCCCAAACAACAATAGAATTATCCTGACGTACAGCCATAAACCCTAACCTAGCAGAATACACGCTTAATACAGGATTTTCTGCATCAGAAAGAGATGTGTCTCCACTTGAACTTGCAACATTATTAGCAATGTCGCCTCCAAAATTTTCATGACCCCAAGCAATAACCCTGCCGGTAGAAGTAAGCGCGGCAAAAGCAAACACAGAACTATATAATTTAGTAACTGTTTCGCCTTCTACTAAATCAAAGTCTGGAGCATCACCGCCATACCCCTTCAATCCCCAACTGATAACAGTACCATCTGTTTTAATCGCAGTGAACGCATGGTAATTAGGAACAACAGCGGAAACGCTTTTAAGATCTGTCTCCGTTGTAAATGAAAGATAATCATTTTCTTCAACGTTTTCGTTTAGATTTACTACTTCTAGTAAAATTAGTTGTGACTGACCGCCATTCGTTATGGTTTCAAAATTTGCAGGACTACCATCTATATTTTTAACAGTAATAGTGGCGCCGTCTATGCTTATTATTTCATAGTCACCATCTCCATACTGACCACCGTCGCTATATATTCTAATGTATTTATATGTTCCGCCATCTGATAGAGGTGGTAAAAATCCATTATCAATAGTAAAAGTATTTCCAGAGAAAGAAAGTACGACGGCGCTAGTGTTATCGGTCTCAGTTATTTCAAATATATCTCTATAAGCCCTACCGCCATGAAGGGTATCTCCCCACGATACCGCAAACCCATCCTCTCTGAGTGCAGTAGACGCAAAAGCATTTGAATAAATATTAGTAAATTTACTTTTCTTGTCTGTAGATGACTGCGGTTGATCTTCCAGTTGGAAAAAGTTTGCAACTCTAACGTCGTACCTAGAAAGGTATTCGTGATCTGTGCCAGTTCTATCTGGTTGTGATGGATCAATAGACTTAAAGTTTTTGTTTAATACTTTCTCTTTCTCAGAGTTTGGTAAGTCATTGTAGTTAAAGTTTTCTAGTACTCTATCTATAACACCCCAAGTTGATATAGTACCGTTATTATTTATAGCAGAAAAATAATTAAGTCTTGGGTAGATATGTTTTACAGAATTCAAATTTCCAAATTTATTCTGATTTACATCTGAACCATAAGTGGTGTTTCCCCAGCACACTACAGATGAATCTTGCTTTACGGCAGCATAAGCACCCTTGGTGGCATAAACTTTAGATATGTTAGATAATTCTACAAATGAATTTGTTACTAGTTCATCGCCATCAAATATGTACGGACTACCGCCATACTTTGATCCTGCCTCGCTAGAATAGGGGACGGCGGTATTGTCTGACTTTAACGCTACGTAAGAATTAGAGTTGGCATATATTACATCTACGGATTCTGGAGATACGGAAGTGAACTCGTTAGTCTCAGGATTAAACTGAGTTTGATTTACACCGCCCCACGTTATAATTGTCCCATCTAGAAGTACAGCGGAAAATCCGAACTCTGAAGGTGTCACATCTTTTACAGAACTTATTGTATTTTTTTGTATTCCAAATCTACCGCCAAGATTTATGTCACCCCACGTTACAATGGAGTTGTTTTCCGTGAGTGCGCAAAAAGCGTCAGAAGCTCTTAGGTCAGTTGCTATATAAACACCCAAGTCATTATCAGCAGATGCGCTGAAATTTTCAGTACTGGTGCAGAATACTTTTTGATACCTCTCTGATTTTTCTAACGCAACTTCCTGAAATTCATCAAAGGTAAATAATGTTCTACCTATAGACACAACCTCTTCGTCTTCTCTTTTTATCAAGAAGTTTTCTGGTGTTTTGAACTTGTCTTCTGTATAATTTCTTTGATATGAAGTAGGATTAGAAGTGCTTTTAAATCTAGGGTCATAACCGATTTGGTCAATTCTCACGTAGTTATCATCTACAGAGTTATATCGCCATATCTTTACTCTACCATTGTTAGTAAATATACTATCCTCTTCTTGATTAGATACAGCAACGGTATTTCCATCATAACTTATAGATAGACCGCCAGACAAGACCTTAACATCTCCGTCTGAGTAATCAGTATATCCTGTAGCAATCTTATAGGATAAAACCCACTCTACTATACCATCTTTTTCTTTCTTTTTAAATATAGCTACGTAGACTTGTGGTACGGAAGGTTCATCGGCAAATGATAGGTCGTCATCTACTGCCCAGTCTGGCAATCTGCGTGCTTCTTCGCAACTTTGCGGTGGAGTTTGACTAACACCTATTTCATCAGAACCAACCATATTAAGGTAAGCAAACGCATAGGTCTTTCCGTCTTTACTTAATTTAGAGTCTAGGACTTTGGGTGTTTGAAATTCAGGCGCAACATCTAACTGAGAAATATAATACGCTAGGTCGAATTGCTTTTCGTGGTTTTTTTCTGGACCATCTGGAAAACCCCAGAACTTTTCACCTCCAAGCGGTTCCCCAAAATAAGATGGTTCTACACCAATCCTATATTCTATCTCCGCAGAACCCTGATTTACTATAAATTCTAAATGTTCGTCGTCTATGCGTCCGTCTATTGTATTACAGTAATCATAATTATATGTATAACCATAGTTATCTACAACGCCCGACGTAAAGCAATTTTCAATGTCTAAAGGGTCTAGCTTAATTTTATAAAGTGGTCCTTCTCCGACGGCTGATACAATGCCAATTTTTGGCAGACATTTTTTGTATCTCTTGTTTACAGGAGAACCAACCTTACCTTTAGCAAGTAGTTTTTTCCTATTACCCATCGTAATAGAGGGTTTAGCGCTAATAACACCAACCCCTACTGGAAATGCCTTATCTGGTAAACATCCACATTTTAGTTCGATCATTTATACCGTTCTCTCTAAGTTTCCTAATTGATTTAATTTAATTTCCGAAACAACAGCATTTAGAACAATTTCTTTAGTTTGTTCTGTAAGTTCTGATAACATAGGTCCAATAACATTTACATTGACACTGGTTGGTGCTAGGTCTACACTAAGTTTCATTTGAGATAGGTTTTCTACGCTTTTTGCAAATGTTCCAAAAGCGCTACCTAACTGACCAATTGCTTGACTGAATCCTGTCACAAACTCTCCCATCCCTCCAGCTACTTGTCCGCCCTCGTTGAAGTAACCAACCATTCCGCCTGCGGCCATCTGAGCAGTACCGCCACTTGAAGGTGCTGGTGCGCCATTACTTGCAGTATCACCGCCATTCATCGCTCTAAGTAATTGCAGGTTATTGCCACGTTGTACGGCAGCACGATTTACAACAAATTCTCCGGGGGTCAACATGGCAGGTACTGTGTCTGTTCCTTTAGGAATAAACATTCCACGGGAAGCATATATAGTTCCGCCCTTTTTCCTAAACAAAGAACCGTAATTGTCAGTATGTGCGCCACCACCGTAATGTACACCTCCGTCAATTTCATCATTATAAATACCTCTTATACCCTCCCAGAAACCCGGACCGTCTTCGACCGACCTCATGCTTCCTCCGGCACGAGTTCCCCCTTGGTCTGCCCTTCTTTGTGCTGATCTAGCGTCTGTCCCACCAGCATAAGTAGCAAAATTATTCTGATCAATGTTTAAACTTTGATCTTGCTGCCTCATCGCGTCCATTTGCTCCTGAATCGCTTGTTCGTACTCTTTTGTTCCTTCTTCATAATTTAGCATAACATCGGTCTCGGAGGCGCGCTGTCTAAGTTGTTTGTTATACTCTTGGTCACGTCTCTTGGCTATTGCCTCTGGGGAGTTGTCTTCAGCGGCAGTTGCCGCTTCATCAATCGCTTGATTTGCTTCTTCTTGCGCCTGTTCAAACTTAATTTTTGCTATTTCATTTAGATTCTTTGCAGCTGCTTCTGCTGCATTTGCTAAATCTACCTGTTTATCTCCCGATTGAGCAATGATCTCTGCGTACATCTTACCTTCTTCTTGCAGTTTTTGTATTTCTGGAGAAGTACCCGATGCGGCATCTGCAAGACCAGACGATAAACCTAAAGATTCCAATGTTCCCGCTGATGCTGCTTTTTCCTCATCTGTAAGCGAATCAAAACCAGTAGCAAGAGCTTCGCCGCTTAAACCCTGTAGTTGTGCGGTATCCCCCATTCTAAATGCTGAAGCAGCAATTGAAGCGTTTGTGCTTTCTGCGAATTTTGATACATCTCCAGATAGCAATGCTTTTGCGGCATCTTGATCTAATTTTAATCTTTGTTTAGCAGCAGCAATCTCTTGTTGATAAATTTTCACACGCTCTCTAGCGTATGCTAATATCTCGTCGTTTTCTCGTGTCCTGTCTTCTAAGTTTGTCTTTTCATCTTGCTGTTCCTGAGATGATAACTGCGGCTTAGATTCATCTTTAACAATTTCGCCGGTTGTAGGATCTATCCTTTGCCCACTTCTAGAAAGTTTATCTTGAGAGGTAATAGCAGACTGAGTGTTGGCTTCTAGTCTAGCAGACAGACCAGAAGCAGAAGTGTCCGTAATCCCAGAAGTAGCTAAACTTTGATCCGCAAAACCAACTTGTTCACTAGCAGTTAGCGTCTTGTCACTAAACTCTGCTATAATAGAAGCGGCCTCTTTCTGTAGGTTAATCGCATTTTTTTCCGCCTCTATCCTACTTCTTGTTGCGTCAGTAAGTTGATTTTGAATTGACAAGTAGTCTTTTTGAGCAGAAACCAAACTGTTCAATATTGGCTCTAACTCTTTAAATACTTCTCCACCTCTCTCCTCAAGTTTTTTCAATACTGGTTCAAAATTTCCATTAGCAATACTTGCTAAATCACTGTCAGAAAGTGTTAAATCAGCAAGTAAATTTCTAAGTATATCTTTGCTTCCTTCGTCTGCACCGGATAGCATCGACTCAATAAATCTATCTGTAAATTCGTCGGCAGTTGCGCTCTTGATTCCAAAAGTTAATAAATCGTTTCGTAAACTATCTAATGCGCCTCTTGCTCCACTGAAACCTCCCTCAAGTGCAACCAAGGTGTCAGAAATTTTACCAAATCCAGCACCACCAAAAGCCTCTAATTCGTTAGTAACTACATCTAATGCGGATTTAAAAGTGGCGTCTGATACCTTGGCGCCAGTTGCAACTGCTTTAAGTATATTACTAGCATCCGCAAGAGTATTGTAGGAACCAGAAGCAACTTTAGAAAGTTTATCCATTTCGGCACTTACGCCCTGTATCGCGTATGCCAAAGGTCTTGTTCCAAGATTCATTGCTTGGAAGACTTTTTTATTTTCTTCCATGACCTTTCTTGTGTTTTCAAAAGATCTTGAAAGTTTTCTCATTTGCTCGTCAGTAAAATTGACATCGGGGAAGAGTTCTTGTAATGATCTTTTAAAATCATCAAGATTTCCACCCGTAGATATCAAACCCCGTGACATAGAATCTATAACCGGAAGGGATTGTGACAATGCCTTATCAAAGTTGGCATCTGCCTCTTTTTTGAGTTGTTCGTTTTCAGTGTCTATTCTTTTATTTTTTGTTCCAGAACTTTCACCTAGCACACCGCCAAGAGTAAGGATATTACGACCAGTAATAAGACCTTCGCCGGATTTTTGTTCTTCATTTGCTTTAATTGCTTCGTCTGTAGCATTTTTTGCTTCAGCGAAGTTTCTTATGTTACTACCTGCCGCGCCAGCTAGTGCGTCATATGCAGTTATTGATCCAGACTTCAAGTCTTCAAGCGCTTCAGATGCAAGTTCAGCGTTTTTCGCTTGATCTAGATTGGCTTTAGCTGTCAAAGCAGACGATTTGGCTATTGCCCTTGCAGCATCACCGCTCGCACCACGCAAAGAAAGGAAAATATCTCCAGCTCCTGATCCAAAAACTTCCACAAGACCTTGTTCTATTCCAGTTAAATCTTTAGAAACCGCATATCGCTCAGCTTCAGCGACATTACCCTCTTTAATTGCTTTATTATATTTGTCTTGAATTGCAAGACCAGCTTTAAGAAAAGTACTCACGAGACTTATTGTCTGAATCACTCTACCGATTATTGGAAGTTTACTTAAAAGTTTTGGTCCAATTTTACTAATAATCTTACCAAGACCTTTAAATTTTCCACCAAGATTTCCAAGTAATTTTCCGGTTTTGCCGCCTCTTCTACTTCCCATATCTGAAAGTTTATCACCAAAATTTCCTATACCTTTAGAAACTTTATCTCCAGTACTTCCTTTTCTGAACATAGCAACTTCTCTTTTTTTACCTTCCTTATCTGTAAAAGTTCTTGTTTTTACATTTTCGTTAATTCTATTAGTCATCTCGCGCAAAGCGGCATCAGTTACAACATACTGATTTGCAGCGGTAGACAACGCATTTGCAAGAGCGAAACCCTTATTTGCGGCTTCTTCTCCAGAGACTGTAAAATTACTAAGAACGGCATTGATACCAAAAAGTTGTGCGCCAAGATTGCCTAAGGCTCCTAAATTCTGTCTAGATTCATCAGTACCACTAGCAAGCGAATCCGATTTTTTGTTGTTTATTTTCGGTTCTTTTTTTTCCTCAGTACTAGTAGAACCACCACCTAATTTCTGAGCAATTAATCTAGCAATATCCCCGGCAGTTTTCCTAATAACTGCTATATTATTATCTATTGATTGTAATAAGGAACATTCATCACAATCTGACGTTTTTTCTGAAACAGAACCGCCACCTTTTGCAGCGCCACCTTTTACAGCGCCAATCAAAGCGCTCATCTGATTATCTATTGATTCTAATAACTTATTGTCAGAAACTTTTGCTGGAGACTTACCAACGTTAAATGTACTCTTTAAATCATTATCTTGTTGCTCTTTCTTCTTCGCTCCTATTATCTTCGTAGCGGTTTTACTAAATTCCCCAAAAGAAGATTGAGTTCCCGTTTGACCTGCCGCCGTTGCATCCATTTGAGCAGAAGTATTTATACTTTGTTTTAGTGAAGTTCTACGAGCTACTATTTGCTCCTCTAGTGTCTTTTTCAGTTCTTCTCGTTTTTTTAGTAACTCTGTTTCCGAGTCCTCTGCTGCAAGAAGTGCTTCTACGACCCTGTCACGAGCAGCTTCTTCTAGTTGCATCTGCTTTGCTAGTTCTTGTGCAGGTTTTTCGCTCTCTGCTATCTCACCTTCTCTTTTTGCAACACCATCTTGCAAATTGCCTTTTTCTCTAAGTAATGCCGAGCGTTTTTCATCAGAGAGGTCTCTTTTATTCAAATTTGAGTTAATCTCTTCAATTCTGCCTTTTCTACTATCAATCCCCCCCTGCTCTTGACGCTTTACAGCTTCGCTCTGGGCGGCAGCCTGCTCGTATGCTTTCTTTGTTTCCATGAGTGCGGCATTATTATTCCTAGACTCTTGCTTCAAGGTAGCCATCACCTGATCGTTAGCCGTGACCGCGCTAGTGTTATCAACTAGAGCAGAAGCTAATCCAGAAATTTCAGGAGAAACATTTTTATCGTTCGCAAGCGCTTCCTGTGACTTTGTTGTTCCGGCTAATTCAGAGGATCTACCGGTAAGCGCTTTTAATTCTTCAACTTTTGCTTGCTTTGCGGCTTCTTCCGCAGTTTCTTTTTTTCCTGCTTTTTCATCGAAACTCAATGGATCAAAATCTTTTGGGATGGTGCTAGAAGCACGTTTCTGCTCAATACCTTCCTCTTCAAACAAATCGGTCTCTCTACGATTTATTTGTGGTTTCTCTTCAACGGTGGGTGCTTTAAAACCCGTTGGAGGACCTACTGTAAACCCTGCCGTTTTTCCAAAACCTTGCTTTATCTTGCTGGGGTCGGCAACGTTCCTGCTTTTTTCGCCAGAGATAAAACTTGCAATTTGAGTATCAGAAGCAGGTTTTGCAAATTGACTAGCGCCCTTTCTTACCTTGGTTGAAAAAGCTTCACTCTCAGGGCGTTTACGAACAGGAGCAGAAACCTTTTTAATATTAGGAGAAAAAGTAGCGCGATCAATTTTTTCAAAGATATTTCTAAACGCCTCTTCGCCGGATTTATTAATTGTATCTACAAGATTTGATACTCTGGCAACGATGGGTTCAGTTTTCTTTTCGGGACCGCCCTGTGCGGGAGTGTCCTGTGTTTCTTCATCTTTTGGCGATCTAGCGAAGAAATCTTGGAATGTGGGTGGAGAATTTATTATTTCCTGTTCTTTTTTTTGTATTTCTTCTCTTTTTGCGGCAGCTATCCCACTCGGTAACTTTTTCTTTTCTTTCTCTTCTGCAATTTTCTCATTAGCATTGTAGTCATCACTAATCCGAGCGCCGTTCTCATGAAGCGTCTCAGAGAGGCTTTGCATCATATCGCGTGTGTTCAGAAGACTGTCACCAAACTGCTTTACGATAGCGGGTACGTCTTTTACCGACCCAAACAATTCATCTAAACCGGACTCCAGAGTAGCCATAGCAATTTCTGGGGTCGTTATGCCCGAAAAGTCTAACCCACCAACTTCTTCCCACGAAAAAGGATGTTCATCTCCGTTCCTAAAAGTTTCCCCGCTTATCTTTTGAATCTTACTGGGATCACCAAAGTAACTATCCCCGAAGTTAATTTTCTCGGAGAATTGCATACTCTCGTGTTCTCTTGCCGCCTTTCCCGCCGAAGAGCCAGGACGGTAATCCTTTGACCTTTGGTCAAACTTATAATTTTCAAAACCTTGGTGGACGCCGGGGGTGTTAGATTCATCTTGATTATAAGGTATCGAAGATGATTCAGGTTTAGGTATGGCTTTGCTGGCATTGGCGAGGAGTTCAATCACTTCTTCAGCGATGCCTTTTGCTGCCGGTGAACCATAAGTATGTCTACCTCTAGTAACCTGCCCTCCAGCAGCAAATCCAGCAACCCCATGCTTATTCATTCTATCTAGATTTGCTTTACCGATACTTGCGGCAGCCTTTTCGTTAACAACAAACTCGCCCGGCGTTAAAAGCGCAGGAACAGTATCAGATGGAGAACCGCCCTTGGCAAATTTTTGAATAGCACCGCCAAAGAATTTTTTTCCCGCTTTCCCCTTTTGCGTTTTAGGTTCAGTCTTTTTCTCTAAGACTCTTTCATCTTGAATTAGATTAATCGTACCAAAATCCATAGTGTTAGGACCATGAGTTAATCTTTTATTTGTTAATATACCAGCAAGTTCTTGGTCAACTTCAGACTTTGGAAAAATAGCACCGCCAATAACTTTGTTGCCTATTTCATTTTCTCTAACTTTGTCTTTCCTGCTTTTTACTTCTGCTAACTGACCGTTTAAAAGACCATCCAATCTTGAACTAGTGGCATCCTTTCCTGATTTTGTTTTAGCGCCTGTAATAACCTTGGCTGCCTTTAACAGATTCTCAAATTTTATACCTCTAATTCTATTATCTTTTTCATCAATGTATTCTTTATATTCTACTGGTGCTTTATCTTTATAGTCCTCTGGGTTTAATTGTAACCTGTTTAGGGTAAATTTAACTTTATCATCTGGATTAAACCTTGTAGCAAATTTTTTCCCGGAAGGTTGTTTGAAAAACGGAGACTTAGCATTTTTATAAAACGTCTCTTGACCTGTTTTTATATACGGTGAAGAAGAATCATATTCTGAAACTTTTCCTCCATCATTATACCTGTTCTCATTCATTGCGGCAAGAGTGCTAGTACCAATCTTGCTAACACTGCTCTTACGTATAACAAACTCGCCCGGAGTGAGCATAGCAGGAACAGTATCGCGATTACCCGCTCCGGGAACAACACCGCCCGCAGCAAAACCTATAGGACCGCCCGCATTTCTTCTTGTCAGTCCAGCGCCAATTCCCGAAATAAAGTTTCCTATACCCCGACCTATTCTTATCGCGGCAAATGCACCGAGAATAGGCAGTATGGGTTTAAAGGCATCTGCCAATTTAATCAATTGACTAGTTAAAGCAAGGGTTGTTTTTATAAGTATTTGAAATGTGCCAGTCTCGCTAATACCACGAACAAGAGCAAGAAACTCTTCTCTAACTTTTGTAAATTGAACAGCAAGAGCCTGTTGTGCTGTAATGTAGTCTTTGTTGAGACTAGTACCGCCCTCAATAGCCGCCTGTCTTGCTCGTTCAGCAACCTCAAATTGTTGCAAAAGCGGTATAACTTTACCTATTTGACGGAATCCACCAAGTTCTTCTGCGATTTGAACAAATCTAATGTCCCCTTCGCCCAGACCGGAAAGAGCAGTGCTAAGTCTTTTAACTGCCTCGAAAGGTCCAACAAACTTACCCTCTAGATCAGTAAGTTGGACGCCAAATCTTTTTAAGAATTCTATAGTTTTAGGTCTTTGAATACGCGTGAATATAGTTCTAAGACCAGTAGCAATACTTTCTGAACTTTCACGAGTAGTAGCACGAACACTAGTAAATAATCCTAGAAATTCTTCTAAAGTACCACCGGCAGATTTAAAGACACCACCGGTACGGCGAATAGCGCCTATTAAGTCTCCAGATTCAACAGCAAATTGACCAGCAACCGCATTAATTGAACCAAGTTGGGTTTCTAATGCGCCAACACCTTTTCCAAACTGTGCCAAAATAGCAATCGCACCCTCTGCTGTCTGTTCTATATTTTCAAACGTTGGGGCGAGGGCTGTTTTAGCAAGGGCGCTTAAAGCAACATCCAAATCTTTAGCCTGAATACCTGCTTGAGCAAGAATTCTAGTTGTAGAAAGAATGTCTTTGCTAGAAACTCCAAGATTAATAGAAAGTTTTGTGATCGTTTTCGACAAACCATCAAGTTGCTTCAGGGTCTTCCCTGTGACCTGAGAAACCTTGACTAATTCTCTTTGAAAATCAATGGCTTCGCTAAGAGCTTCACCGAGTTTGCTTGTAAACAAACTAACACCACGACTTGCCACAGCAAAGGCGGTAAATCTACGCAGAGCAACACCAAAAGTTCTGCCTAACCTTTGACCTGTAGTGTTCAGGTTTCGGGTTTGGTTGTTCAATTGGTTTAATTGACCCTGCGCTCTTGCGGCGTTATTTATGTTAACGTTTACATTAGCACCGCCACCAAGTTGCCTCTGTATCTGATTTAAAACTTGGCGGGTGTTAGTTGGCGCCCTTAATTGTAATTGTGCAGTCAGTACAAATCTTGACATTGATATCTCTTAGTTTTGGAATGACTACTCTATCTTCTAACTATCTGTAGTATCTACGGTTTCTTTTTTAGTTATTTTTTTAGTAGTTCTTCTTCTTGGTTTCTTGTCTTCTTTTTTCTTGTATTTTGCCGTAATTATATAGTTCCCACTTTCGTCCAGTAGATTTCCATTTATATCAATCCTCTCCCCTTTTTCGTTTATATAATGACCAAATTCATTGATTCTTCTACCTTTGGTGTCAACGAGGTGTTTCGTCTCATCAACCAAACTTAGATCTTCATCAACTAGATCAAAATGCTTCAACCATTTATTCTCTGGAAGGTTTTCTTCTTGCTTAGTATCTAGAGAGTAAAGTTCTTCAGCAAGCGCAGAGGCAGCGGCAAAAGCAACTTCATCGTTAGCCTGAGATGAATATTCTCTTATACCATTATACACGTTTTGACCATTTTCATAGAAAGTACAGTGAGCAACTAAAAAATCAAACCTAGCATTGTCAGCAAGAGATTCTGCGGAGTTTTGTTCAAGGGTGAGTTTTTGCATAATGTGATCTCTAAGTTTACTTCTAAGACTTCTCATCTGGATTGCCTTAGAAACCCCCTCGGATAAATCACGCTCTTGACCGTCACCAAGGTAGAGTTGTTTTTCGAGATCTTGTATTTCTTTTACAATGTCTTTCTCTTTCTTTTTGTGTGCAGCAGTCCAAAGACCACGCTGCTCCATCATCAACTCTAACTCTTCTTTTGTTTTGATGCCATCCTCAATACATTCCGTCCAGATCTTTGCTCTGTAGCGATCAGCTCTAGAAACAACATCTGCGGTCGGACTGGAAATATAAAATTTAATTTCTTTACCATCTCTAGTAACTTGTAGATCTTTTCTCATTCTTTTTCCTCTTTTTTAACTGGAATAATAGTGCTGTATCTTAACCATTTAATTTCATATTGAGCAAGTTCAGCATCTACGTTTTTTGCTTGTGCATTTCCCTTGTCCAATATCTCCTGTCTCGTTTTCTGATATATATCATACATCATTTTTTGTTCATCTGTTAACTCTTCTGGATTACCCTCCCATAAAAACCCAAAATGTTTTTCTATAGAACTCAAAGAACCAATCATGGTCGTAATAACTTTCTTTTTCAAAATCTTAGATAGTCTATCCTTTGAGTCTGAGTTGTATTTTTCGTCTTTGATTTTTTTATACTCAGAGTGCTGTCTTATGAGTTCATTGAAATTATCCATTTTATCTCCTAAATTTTCCTTTGAACTGATTATTTGATTGCTCGGTGGCTCTTAATTTTTCATCTCTAAAGTCTAATTGTTTTGCGCCACCTTGCTGTTTTATCTTTGTATTTCTTTCTAGTTTAATCATCTTTGCATGAGTGGAATTCATATCATTGATTCTCTCGGCATCTTTCTTATTCTTTGCCATCAAGAATACTTCTTGTTTATTTGCAATGTTTGGCGGTAATTTATCCAATTCGTTCTCGTTCTTTTCTTGTTCTCTTTTTCTTCTCTGAAGAATAAACCATCCATCTAGCATGTCATCGTCGTTAATAACATTATCACTAGGGCAATCCATCGACTCCTGAACGTTATCATACATCCTAGACCATATCAAAATATTTTTTTGGTCATGAGATAATTCTCTATCTTTATTTGCGAATAAATTAAAAGTATTTGATTCATTTAATATCCACAGACTTTTCCAAGGTTCCGTCCTCGCTAGTTCTCTACAAGTCTTATCATTTATAAACATAGAATAGTATAATCTTGATATAACCTCTGGAGAGATATCTAAAAAATCATATAACTCACCGTCCTTAAAGGTACATCTCTTCACAAACTCAGAAACTTTCGCGGACGATGAAGCGCCCTCGCAAGTATTATGATAATACTTTTGTTTTTTATTGTTTATTTCAGATAATTGTTTTTCACCGGCTCTGAGATAAAGTCTGATCTTAGAAACCATATCCTCATTAAATCTATTATTGAATATCTCTACCTTTAACCTTTCTATGTCTTTTTCTAATCCCTCTATTTTTTCGTCATCCTCTACTGTCCACAATCCTTTTTCTACCATCCACCTGTGCATTTCTTCTTCTGTTTTAATGCCTTCTTGAGATGCCTCATAATACGTTTCAGAAGCAGCCTCGTTTATTAAGAATTCATCATGAGGCGTGGGTGTTAATATCTCTAGAGTTATTCCAGATATTTTAATCCTATACTTCCCACTCCTTATCCTAGATATAAAATACTCCCGCTCATGCTGTTTCATATAAAACCTCAAGGCGGGAGTTTTTGTATTTCATGCTATCCTTTCTTTCGGGAGATCGGTTTTTCCTAGTGACCGAAATCTGTTTTTCTTATATTATTTCTTACGCTAGATTATTATTCTGCGCCTCTGTATGGGATGTGAGTAAGTGGAGTTTCTTCAAAACCCATATGAACTGGATTGTCATGACCGTAATACTTAACCGCAAGGTCATTGAAGTTAGAGTAACTGTAGGAACAGGTCACGTTTCCACCGGTAGCATCTCCCCCTCCATAACTAACACTTGAAAGTCTATTTTTCTTTCCGAGGTCAAATACATAACCTCCTCTAGTGCAGAAAAATATGTTTTCTTCGGATGTGTTATTACCAGAAGCTCTAGTTCTATATAGTAATGGGTCTCCAGTTTCTAGACCGGTAACAAAATCACCAGAAGTAGTAACTGCTTCGATTTCACAGGTAACTTCTACAGGGAAAGCGGCAGGTCTATAGTAAGGGGTTTTTCTGCCAAGTTCATTAATATCTTCACGACTAAAGTCAGTACTGATACTAACATTTTGAACGTGAACATTTAGACCGCTAGACATAAACTCAGCAACTGTAGAATGAACCATTGGGTCAGAAACGCCAGCGACCCGTTTGTATGCATTGCCGTAACCGCTACCAGCAACACCCCTAATCCCCAAGGGTAAGATAGAGTATTCTAGTAGAAGGTCTTCTCTTCTTTGTACACCACCGCTACCGGCAGCAAGAGCCCAAGGAATGTCGTTACCATTAAATGTCTCAGCAGCAGAGTTACTTATTTTAGTGTTATTGCCAGTCAACCATTCTTTACTATTACCAACCAAAGTAACACTTTCTGTAAAACTTCCGTCAACAGGCATCGTATAACTAACACTTGAAACATACATGCCGGAGCAGTATACTTCTACCTCTGACTTACCGCCATTATCACCTGCTAACGCAACGTTGTTAACACCTTCGTCAAAAATGCCGAGTCTTAGGTCGCATCTCTGCTTGGATCTATTCAGAATACCACTAAGTCCACCACCAGCGCCCGTTACGCCAGTTGTAGCCATCAAGTAAAGAGGTGGATATCCATCCAAAACTTTCTCAAGAGTTACCTCTACATCTGGAATACCTTCTACATTCTCGTAAATTTCAATCTGACCAAGTTCAAAAACCTGCTCTAGATTAAAGTTAGTTGTAATACCAACGCTTTGAACACCGTGAGCCATACCTCCGAAGTTTATTAGTAGAGAATCGGCTCCGATAGCGTCTGGATAAGGTCCAATCTGAGGTTGATCTGATCTCAAACCGCTAACCGGAACGCCATCCGCTCCCATCTCAGTAATGGCAACTGCTTGGCATGAATAAAGGATTCTATTATTAGATGACATTGTTTGTCTCTCCTGTTAAAAGTAAAAATTCTATTTTATTATACACAAAAAATTAAATTTTAGTATTGATATACTCTGTCCTAAACCTAACAACGCCACCATAAAGATCATAACCGATGGCCGTCATATTCTGAACATTTCCGTTCGTTAATCTAATCTTTCCTGATTTATATTTATCTAATAGATCTGGGTATCGTAAGGCACTAGGTGTCGTCTTACCCTTGAAGTCTATTGGATATTCCCGACTTTCGTTTATCTTATTGCTATCATAAGTATAAATGGTTTTATCGTTTTGCAATGAAACAATATCTACAAGTTTATTTCTAGTTATTTCATCTTCGGCAATACAATGGAATAATACGTCTGTATAGACCCACTGACCGCCGCCAAGTTGAAATCCAGAAAAATTCCTGTTAGGCACTATTTCAATCGCTATTGCTGGTAGTTGTAACCTAGACTCTACCGGGATATTCCATTTTCCTTTATCCTGATCGTAAAAATTGCTATTAGGTTGCTGAGTGTCCGTTTGTATTTCTCTAAGCCAAGGAACACTGTTAGCATAAACAACATTTATCCACTTGTAACTAAACTCTGCCTGAACCTTAGATCCGGTTGGTATTGGTGAATCAAACACTACCCTACCATTAAAATGGTCGCAATAATGAGCATAATCACCCGTTGTACTTGCTGAATAAAACTGATCGTCAACATACACCCCAGAAACTCCGGGGTTCTGACTATCAGAACCAACAAGCGGTGACGGTGAAAATTCCACACCACTCTGCCAAATCCAATTTTTCCTAAATCCTTCCCACGCCTGACCTTTAGTGAAATTAGGATCACTGGAAAGTGTCAGTTTACTATAATCATAACCATCTGGAGATTGCTCATTAATGTTAACATTAAAATAATTTCCAATATCCATCAACGCCCAATCAAAATACTCAAGAAGTCCATCCTGAATGTCGTTATTCAGAGTGTATTCATTGATATCTGTTATACCTTTTAGCGGTTGATAACTAGCCATTGAATACCTCTATAATTAGTTTTTTAATTTCTTCTTCTCTGTTTGAAAATAATCTTGTTACAAAATTGTTACTTTCAGTACCAGAGTGTCTTGGATCTACCCTAAAAACAGTACCCTTCTCCATAGTACCCCCACCAGATCTACCTTTCCTGCTCGGAGTATAGTCATATCCAGTTATTATTACCTCATCACCTCTTTTTAACAACCAGTTCATCCAGTGTAAGTCAGTACCCTCTTGAGTAATAACGTGACCCTGCGCTAATCCCAATAGGTTAGCAAAGTTAGACGGTTGAAATGAAAACTCAATTCTACCACGAAGTGAAGGTGTTATATTTTGAATGTTAATAACGGTTGACTCTGCTATAGAAGTAACAATGGCATCTACAACGTCGTCCGTATTTCCACCGCGAATACCAAACTGCGCTGGCAATTCATTTATCATCCCCGCCTTCTGTAGACTCAAAATTTCAGGAGATGTCGCGGTCCACTCATTAACATTTTTTTTCAAAGTTCTAACAATCATACTCTTCTTGGTAGTTAACTTTTTATTTATTAACTTTGCCAATGCTTCATTTACTCTGTTTTGCACTACATTTAAGGGATCTGTTAGTCTTATATAAACCATCTTTACTCCCAAAAACAACCAAAGTATCGCTCTAAACCTATACCCATAGGAAACGGTTCTCCGCTTCTTTGAAACCTAAATTCCGTCAAGTCTTTTATGTCTTTATGTACTATTATTTCTTTTGCTCTAAGAATCTTTGGAAGATCCGTTGCGAAAAAAATTGTCTGTATACCTCTTTGTGGTACTACAATTTTATCACTCACCTTGGTCCAATTCTTGCTGTCCCAATAAACCTTCATTTTGATGTCTTCTATTTTTTCTACTTCTTTGATCGTCTTATTATTTCGTTTGTAGTTTCCGCCTCCGGGACGACGGTGCGGATTGATTGAACGATTATCTGGAATGTTATCATAACTATTGTCAATTACTTCAACTTTTTCTATATATACTAACTGACAGGTGACACCAAATATATTAAATGTGGAATCAACTACGTCGTAATATTTTTCAAAAACAGATTGAGGTATTGTAATTGGCATTAGGATGCACCACCACCGTAATGTTCATCGAATCTTTCATTAAGTCTTGTGAAAAGAGTGCCAGAGGGTGGAAATGAATTTAAGTCTGGGTCTCTTTTAGATGTACTACCGGTTTCGGTATGATATACAACCATAGACCCATTTTTAATAGGATTTCCACCAATGACTGGCTTTAATACGTCTGACATTTTTCTCTCCGATTATTTTAATTTAAAGTAATACTTACCCAGCTTGTACCATTAGCTATCATCAATTCATTAGTGCCGGTTATGAACGCCATTACTCCTGCCTGATCCGCCGAAATATCATTATCCGCCGCATTAGCGAAAGTTGGAATTGCGAAATTCCCGCTGTCGTTTATAATCTGATTAACACCTTCAATATCGTCAAATCTTAAAGGTCTGAATGTTGGATATTCACTAACACAACCGCAGTTACCAGACGGTCCAGCAAAAACTCTAGATTTAGGTTGTTTCTTAAATCCTATGTATTGATTTACTATACCGCTAAGTTCTAACGTCTCTTCTGTATTTGTATCTGGAATGAATTCATTTTTTTGAAATGGTATGGTCTGACGACCATGAATCGCAACTGCTTCTCCAGAAAACATTATTCCAGAATTACCTACCGTAATACCAGAGACATTCATGTGTGAATATCCTTCGTGACCACCAACATCAATAGCGCAAGATGGATTTTGCTTTCCTAGTCCCAAGTAGCCTTGAGATTTGTCCCATATAAAATTTGAATCGTAATTAAGTATGCTATTAGATTCCCATATAGCGACACCGCTTTTTTGTGGTTGTTGAAAATCTTCAACCCCATTTGCCGTAAATACAGCATATCTTCCGGGATATGTAACATATACTTCTTTGACACCAATATTAAAATCTACTAAGGCATCACTATTTGTACTTCTAAACGCATGACGCTCTAGTAATTCTACAGTTCCGTCAGTTTTATAAACCCCAGATCCAATCTCGTAATCATCGCCGTCAGAGATAGCATAAAACATTCTATCTCCAGAGGAATAAACAGAGTCAAACGAACTAAACCCGTTTGCTGCTTCGTCAAGAGAAAAGTCGCCAGTACCTACTGAGCGACTAATCTCCTTTATTCTATCATCTAATATTATTATTGACATTTATATTATGTTACAGTTGGAGGAACACCCGACTCTTCATTTGGACCGTAACCAAATGCCATAAAACTGCAAGACTCACCGTCAACATACTGCCCCTGCTCGTTAAGACAAACAAAGGTAATAGATCTAAGTGTTGGGTCGTCATCGCCAGTCCTTTCAACAAGACCTACTGTATTTCTGTCAAAATCCACGGCATCCGAAAGTGTAGATCTTGCATTACTTTGACCAAAAGCGGCATAATTATTGTTTTGGAATGTACCTTCTTTAAATGTAATTTTATACTTACCCTCATCAATCTTGTGTAAAGAATCAATATTGTGATAAGATTCAACAACCACATTTGGAGAAGATGGAGTACCACTTCCTTGAAATTGAACCCACGCTTTAGAAACGCCAGCAAAAGATTCAACCTGAGTTTTATCCTTGTAAAATCTAAGCGCAGCACCGCTTCCAAGCAAAATATCATCGTGATCGCCAGCATACTCAAATTTAATACCACGGTTATCTTTAGGGCTTAAAGAACCATCGGAGGCGCCAGATGCATTGATCCAACTCGTACCCATAGGTAAGTTATCGGACATAACTCTAGTGCCATCAATTGGTAGGTATTGATTATGAGCATTATTATCCGCATGTCTATCGGCAAGTTCATCGTGATTAATGCCTCCGGGACCAAGCCAAGGTCTGGTCTGAAGAACGTCTCTCTCTGAAACAACCGGTGAGTATGGAAATAGTACGCCAGACTCAGGAATAAAAATACCAGAACCACCAGAAACGATTGATGCTTTTACGGCATTGAAAAATGGAAATTCATCTTGTGTGTCTCCGCTTGCAACAATCCTGTTTATAGAAAAGGCAATATCTTCCATGTTTTGCCTGACTTTTGCAGCGCTAATTGCAGCAATATTATTATCTGCTAGATCACACTTGATTGTGTTTATAATATCTCCAGAACCAAGTTGAAATGGAGTTCTTGAATCGCAAGTCATTTTTTATCTCTCCTAAAAATTAAAATATCCACCCGATCTGTGGTCTGAATTATTTCTGTTAATTAAATCGGAACCCGGAGAATATGGACCAAGTATTGCATGGCCAGCAACGCTACTACCCGCCCTATATTCCAAAAGTAAGTTTTCGTATTTTTCGCACAAATCCTTGTATAACACAGTTAAGGTCTGAGTAACTCCTCTCAAGTCAATAGCCGAAGGACCGTCCTTAATTGATATTGCGTTTCCAGATTCACTACGTATTTCACTACCTATTATTATACACGCAGCGCGCAAACAAGATAAACTTATAAAAGCATTATCTTTTGTTGTAGAGTCCGTAGGGTCTGGAGATAATCTACAGGATTCAACATTAATATCATATATGTTATTAAAATCGACGTTCATAATCATTAACTGAGACGCAACTAATATAGATGTCTCAATTCTATCATCTGTGTATGTGTAATTACTTGAGTCTAAGTCATTAACTAAATGTCTGACTATAGTACCCATTTGACCTTGCCAACTCATAACCACCCCTATAAATTACAATGGACTTGAAAACTGTGAATATCCGTATGGAATGTTCCGCTTCCACCACCTAAATATACTTTTCCTTGCAATTTATACTTACCAACTTCATCTAAATCTCCCGCGACAGCATCGTAATACATAACTCCAGAAACAGAACTTCCGTCGTCAAATCTCAAAGCAGATCTGTTTATTACGGTATCGCTAGGTTTTCTAAAATCTACCTGAAGCGCTGTTGCTCCAGATATATTAACTAGGTCTGATCCATCCTTAACGGTTAGGATAAATCTAGTCCCTATATCATTTTGATGAATTTCGCTAGGCATTTAACTTTCCAGTGTAAATTCTGATTGTTGATTTATATAAACGTCTAATGTTTCTTCTTCTTGTATAAACACTTCTTTTGAAAAAGATTTATCTATAAAAATAATAAATTGAACGTCGTCGCCATTGTAGGTCTCTGTCATCTCTTCTGACGTAGACAATGGGAATTCGTTATATGCACTACCTACAAACATTGAATCGCCAGATTATTATGGGTTTTTATAAACTTTTCCTAACTACTTATACACTATTTTTTTATGCTTTGTTTAAATGTGGTAATTCACAACGTGGTATTTGGCACTTATCACAAATCTCAGGCCAAACATCATTTAAATTATTATAGTCAAATATCTCTACTCCAAGGTCTTCACCATTTTGCCCAAGAGTAAACCACTCTGTAGTATGCTCCTTCCAATTATGTGTCATTATTTCTTTATAATTTTCAGATGTTACTATTTTCTTCCAACTCTCTCCGCAGGTTGGTTCTAGATGAACACCAAGAGATTTATCTCTCTCTATAAGTCTGATTATCGAATCAATCCTTTCCTGATGGGGTCGATGAACCGCAAACTTATAAATATCGTCCCACTCTTCTATAAATTTTTTCATTCTTTTTGCTGGCATATGTCTGGCAGCCCTGTGGTAATTTTTAATCCCCGTTGGGGTTCCCAAAACTATATCTATACCTTTTCCAGCACAAGCGGTGGCAATCGCACTCGTTATAGAGTTTCCACCAGTTCTGGGTATATGAACAAAAGCGGCCCTTCTAGGTAAATATATCATAAAACAATACCCTCATTTGGACAAATAACCGTTTTATTAGTTAGTGAACTTATAACCTTTCCCTCTGATAACTCACTCTCTACAAAATATTGCTCTTTGCCAGAACTAAAAACTTCAGCTTTATACTCTCCAACGACCTGAAAGTGGTTGGCATTTCTTTCTGCTTCTCGCTCTGTTGGGAACATTACCAATTCATCATAATTAAATCCATATCTTTTTAACCAAACTTCTGTTGTGTCTCTATATTTTTCCAACCTACCGGTAACTAATTTAGAAGCCTTAAATAATTTAGGTATTCTATGTGAGTATGGTATAATTTCTTGTAAATATTTTGTATACCTTTCTTCGTCTTCACAAATGTCAATAGGGATATTATCGCAAAATACCCCATCAATATCAAACATCGTAGAACCAGTGTAGCCAGAGTTGAAAAAATTCCACTCCAATAAATGAGGGGGTTCTAATATTTCTGAATACTGCTCTATATGTTCAGCACCAAAAGAGGTTGAAAAAATAGAAACAACGCTTATATTCTCTCCAAAAACCCCTTTTAACCTTTTTGCCGTATTTCCATTGTGAGTAGTGTCATCTATAAAAACAAGCGATAAATCTTTAGTGTCTTTGTCTGTCTGGAAGTTATTCATTCTAGTCCCACCAAAGTCAGACATAAATTTTAACATTTCTAATTTTTTATCAACAATTGAAAATAGCGGCTTACTGAGTAATACAGATAATAACGATGCTGGCAACATTCCCGATCTAGGAACGCCCACAATCCCATCAAAATGAGAAATATATGGCATCAACTTTATGGCTGCATCATAAAGGTCTGATATCTTAACAAATCTTCTGCTTTTCTCCGGGATTGGTATTTGTGGTTTAACTTTACACCTTAAATCGTAAAAATGTTGCTTCTCCTGTGCCGTAGAAGATTGACACCATTTCCAGTCTGGTGGATCTTCACCCATAACCATTTTAAATACATCGCAAAACCCCGGATTGGGGCATTGACATTTAGATAAATCCATAAAATTCCTAGTTAAAATTCGTGAATCAAAGATGTTCCTTTGTAAATCTTACTTACCGTATTTGTTCCATATTTTACAACACCTAATTCTGTCGTACCTTTAAATCCAAATTCGTCTGTATAATATATTGTTATGGAAGGACTCGACAATCCAATATTTGGAACGGTGTATTGGTCTGGACCATAACTAGTAAAAAATGCCACCCCAAAATCTGAACTTGTTATCTTCGCTCTAGTCCAAGTGGTATTCCAAGTATTTGTAGGGCTACCAAAAGTCAAGGTAGAGCTAGATGCTGTCATTGATTGAGATAATTTTGAAGAAGAAAAGTCGCTCTCGGTAGACCCACTTCCGGTGGCATTACTAAGTGCAGCATATAAGAGGACCGGAGTTGTAGAAGCCGTATTATTAAATTGTGTGATACTAACAACTATCCCATCAATGGAAGTAATTGACTCTGGTAAATATAATGAACTGCTTTGGTTCGAGTTGCTAAAATCAAAACCTCCATATGAAGCCCAATTTAATTCACCGCTATCTCCTTGTAACAAAGGTGCTGGTTCTTCAAAACCATTTCCCCCTTGTGGTATAACCCAATCTTCAGGGCTTATTGGACTATTGTAAGTTCTAGTAACATTAGATCTTGAGGGGCTAGAAGGGCTGCTAGCTTTATTGTGAGTTCCCATGTTCTTTCCTTAAAATTCCTAGCTATAGATAAAATATAGTGTCGTGGCACTTTTTGACCCAAGGGCATCGTATTCTGCCTGAGTTAGCGCTACGATATTTGTTACCTCGTCAGCACCAGTAATTCCAGTGTTATCACTTTCTACAAATTTAGAGTTAGTATTACTGTAGTTTGCTAGGTCTGGATCATTAACGGCAGAACCATTGTAATGTAGGGCATTACCACTATCATAAATAGCTCTAGTTGTGGTGGTTGGAATACCCGTAGTAAGATATATACCTTGGTCTGAATATAAAGTTGTACTACTAGCATACTCCCCGATTTTCAACTCGCCGCTAGCATTATACTCTAGAGCGGGAAGGCCAGTAATGTCCGAGACGCTAAACAAAGTGCCGCTAGATAAATTATCGGTAATTCCAAACAACAGACCCTCTTCACCCTCAAATAGCAAAGCGGTTCCAGAACCAGTAGCGCTTTCATAACTAGACATTACATTTAGCTCTATGGCAGTATCGGTTGTGCCGCTACCACGGAAAAGAATTTGAGGTTCGCCACTTCCGGGCGTGATTAAAATATCTTGTGCCATTTTTCTCTCCGTTTATACGTTGTATCCTAAGTCTATAGCGGTTTGTTCATCTATTTGTTTATCTGCCCACGAAGCAGGAATAAAATCTACTAAATTAATTTCTTGTCCAGCATAAGCTGAAATCGCCCCTACAATATTATCAACTTCTTGTTGTGTTAGCGCACCCTCTTCTACGGTAATTGCCAGCGCATCCCCAAGCGAGGTTCCATCAGCACCAAGCGCAATTGGTACAACATCACTCTTTCTAAATTCCATAACACTGTACTCTGCTTCGCCATTGGGATGATGGTAAACTCTAGCATACATACCATCCTGACCCGGATTTACAACAGAATATAGCGCCCGCGAAAGGGGTTCTGCCACAGACTGATCCGCAAAAATAAAGAAGGTCTCGTGTTCACTAAAACCTCTTCCCCAAGAATATACACCGTTTTCAATGTCTACAGTTAATAAATCATTAAAAGCTGTCTGAGACCCTAGCTCTTCCTCCATAGCAGGTATGATATTAAGCCTATTTTCATCTTGGTGAATAATATTGTAATCTGGAGTTGATAAGACCATTTCAGGGTCTATCCACCCTTCTTGAAGAGTGTTATCAACGGGAGATTTAATAAAGTAGTACGTTTTGTTTTGTGGTTTTTTTATTTCTTTCATTATGCTTGACCTCTGTCTATAATTGTCCAACCGTAATCGTTAACAAGAGAATTGCGAGCAGAAGATGCTCCACTATTGTAATAACCATAAACCTCCACATTTGACATTCCTTGTGGAATCTGACCGCTAGATGCGTGTAAATACCACTTGTTTAATAGGTTTGAATAATTGGTAGTTCCATAGTTTTGACCGCCCCAGCCAGTGTACCGCGCCTTAAACCTGTATAACGCACCGGTATTGGCATACTCTACCGTCCCGATGCCACTGAAGTCCCAATCGCTTAAATCTTGATCAAAAACTCTAGTGCCGTAAAACATTTGAGAAAAATTTGTAACTTTGCTCACATCCCAAGAAGATATATCTCTATTAAAATTCCAGTTCCAGTAAAACATTGAAGACATGTTTTGACAGCTACTAGTATCCCAATTACTTATATCTACATTGTGTTGACTGTTAACAAACATGTTACTCATACTTCTTACCCTGCCTACATCCCAGTTAGATATCCCTAAATTGCTATTATACCAATGATTGCGAAACATAGAAGTCATGTCTGTAACTGTACTAACATCCCAAGTACTCAGCCAAGACCCTCCGTTTGTAAACCTTGGGTGATTATCCCACCGTATCCCGTTAAACATGCCAAACAAAGTTCCAACACCGCTAGTTATGAAATTAGGAAGATTTATATTGGTTAAAGAGTTGCCACCGGCAAAAGCATAAAACATACTTTGAACATTAGATGTGTCCCAACCACTCATAGAACTCCACTGACTATATGCGCTATTCTGAAAAAAGTACGCCATACCTGTAACACTGCTCGTATCCCAGTTTGCTAACGATTGATTGAAGGCGGTGTTATTACTAAATAAAGCTGACATATCTGTAACATTGCTCACGTCCCAGTTTGATACATTTTGATTAAAGGGGGACGTTGCGAACATATATCTCATACTTGTAACTTCACTAAAATCATATGAACTTATATTTTGATTGAAAGATGTGTTGTAAAAAAACCATGAACAATCACCTTTAAACCAGCCCGTTGGGGGTAAGCCGTTATAAGATGATGGTAGCCAAGTTGAGTTTCTGGTGGCATGAGAAATATCTATTTTATTTATATTATCCGCAGACATCCCGCAACTACCCCCGAATATGCCACCAATTTCAACACCGGATAAATTCCAAGAACTAAGGTCTTGATCAAAGGAAGAACAATTCACAAACATGCTTTGTAAGTTTTCAATACTAGATAGATTCCAGTTTGATAAATCTGCATTAAAATCAGAGCAATTGCCAAACATTGATTGACCACTCACTAGAGAGCTAACATCCCAACCCGTAATAGAAGACTGATTGCTAGAATTTAAGATGCTGGAATTGGAATTGTAAAACATAGCGTTAGCAGTTTTTACCGAAGACATGTCCCAATTACTAAAATCTTGGCTCAAGCCCGTATTAGAGCAAAGATAAAATAGATAATTTACATTTTCTACAGAAGGACCAATAAGATTTGCCATACTTCCGCTAATTTGATGATCTGGGTTCTGATAATAAAAAAGATAAGACATATCTTTTACTGTAGAAGTGTCCCAGTTGTCTAAATTTCGTGAAACGTTTGGGGAGTTAAAGCAAAACCATGACATGTTTTCAACACCGCTAGTTACTAAAAAATCTACATTGTGGCTATACGTGCTATTATACTGTAACAATCTGCTAATATCTTTTACTTTACCGGGAGTTATATTAAGCTGCTTACTTAAATCATGTGAATAGTTGCTTCCCGTTAACTGGCTAAGATCTCTAGCATTGCTAAAGTCCCAGTACCCCGAAACATTAACGTCGATTGTTCCAAGCCACCCCCTAAAGTCTTCAACATTAGAGGTGTCTATATTTAGTATGCCCGAATCAGTTATATTTATTATCATATTTTGAGTGACACACCCACTAGGAATTCTTAAACTAGACCAATCTACTTTATCTGGGGATCTATGATTATAAAACATTTGTGTTAAATTAGACCCACTTGGAATCTCAAAGTCCGTAATTCCTGATGATACATATGAATTACCGAACATATAATGAAAGTCGGTTATACCTGATGTATCTAGATTTTGAAAGAAATTGGCAGATTCAGATTCGTTTTCAAAATACGTTGCAGTAAACATAAACCTGTAGTCATTAAATTTCGAGTTTGTTAATCCGGTTGGAAAAATTCCACTATAACCTGAAAAAAACCTATACCCCGAATATAAAGGTAGCGCTTCTTCTGGTATAAAAAAATCTACGGGTCCATGCGACTGTAGTTCTGGTATTCCTGTTAAAAGGCTGTTTAAATTGATATTTTCAAATACCTCAGTTGGTTCAACTTGACCCCAACTTCTGTACCCCAGCACTGGGAGTGTTCCCCTTCTAGAATTGTAATAAGTTGTGCGACCGAGGCTGTAGTTATTCATCTGACCGTCTATCGTTATCGTATATATTCCACTATTTTCATACTCGTGATAGACATGTGTTTCAGGGTTGTATCCATAATAGTAAAAAGATCTAGAATTTCGATACCCTAAAGGAAGAGAAACTCTTTCGGATGTGCCATCGCCCCAGTCAACTACGAATTCAAACGGCCCAATCATTACATCATTATTGTCTAAATAGCCTTGATATAAGTCTAAGAGAATATGTGGATAACCGATACTTGAGTCCGTTAGACAGTCAAACACGAATTTATCCTTGTCATTGGGAGTAACATATCGCCCCACTTGTTCAAATCTAGATTTTCCATTTAAATAATTGGTCTTTATCTCACCATAAGTCAAAACCTTGTCGTAAATATGTATAGTTCCAATTTCACCGTTGGCATACTCAGAACCAGCATTACGACCTATATACATTGGTGATGATAGATTTTCTATTTGAATGGAGGTTTCAAACTTTGGTCCAGATGGAGCGCCGTCTATTAAGATTTCTAAATATGACCCAGACCATATAGCGACCACATAATGCCACTCGTTAGCTGGAACTTCTCTTCTAGAAATTGTACTTTTTTCTGTATCCGCACTCTCGTCCGCTATAACTACTTCGGCGTGACCATTACTATTGAGATATAATCCAAACTCCCTATTTCCAGTAGCGCCGATGCCTTTGCTCAGAATCCAAAAATTCTTATTGTTGGTTGGTTTAACCCAAGCGGCAATCGTAAAGGCAGATAATCCAGAAAGCTCGTCACTGTCGGGTACTGACATAGAATCGTCTTCACCGTCTAGTGAAAATCTACCACGACCGCGCCCCTTTTTAAAGGTGGGATTTCCACTAAATGAACCAAAGTTTCCACGCCCTTTCTTTGAGATATTTTTAAATGATGACCCACCACTAAAACTTCGCGGGTTTGCTGGATCGAAACAGTATATTAAACCGTCACTCTCAATTCTTGGACCTGATGTGACACCCATTATACTGACCCTCCATCTGTAATTGTCCACCCATATGTATTAACTAGTGTAGAACGAGCAGTTGCTGCGGCGCTGTTTGCTGTGTAGGTTGATGTTCCCATGTTTGTATTCATGCTTGATGGCATACTGGATGCTTGACTTGCCCATCTTACGAGTAGAGCGTCGTAATTAGCAGTTGAGAAATTAGCTGAAATACCAAAATCACCTAAACTGGCCCAACTATTTAAACCCGTAAAGTCCCAATTGCTAAGATCCTGATTGAATGAACTAGCACCGTTAAACATATATTGCATACTCGTTACGTTGCTCGTATCCCACGAACCGATATCTTGATTGAAAGAACTAGCGTTATAAAACATGAGATTCATATTCGTTACGCTGCTCGTATCCCACGAACCGATATCTTGATTGAAAGAACTAGCGTTATAAAACATTCGATTCATATCTATCACGCTGCTCGTATCCCACGAACCAATGTTTTGATTAAAAGAACTAGCGTTATTAAACATGTAACTTATATTCGTTACGCTGCTCGTATCCCATGAATTGATGTCTTGGTTAAACGAAGTGGCGCTATAAAATGTACCGTACATATTCGTCACGCTGCTCGTATCCCACGAACCGATATCTTGATTGAAAGAACTAGCGTTATAAAACATGTAACTCATAGACGTTACACTACTCGTGTCCCACGAACCGATATCTTGATTGAAAGAACTAGCGAGATAAAACACACTGTTCATATACGTTACGCTGCTCGTATCCCACGAACCAATGTTTTGATTAAAAGAACTAGCACGAACAAACATTAGACTCATTTCTGTCACGCTGCTCGTATCCCACGAACCAATGTTTTGATTGAAAAGACTGGCATTATAAAACATACTGTACATATTCGTTACGCTGCTCGTATCCCACGAAGAAATATCAGAATTAAATTTGCTAACAGGACGACGACCGCGACCCCCAAACGCATCACTCATATCGGTTACACTACTGGTATCCCAACTTCCAATGTCTGCTGGATAATCACCAGAAGCTCTTGTGTCATTGTAATAAAGCTGATAAAACGAAGTTCTTCCTCGTTTTCCACCATTGAAAATAAC
>Ga0255765_1000197_pt1 | contig 80203 bp, 50 predicted proteins | sample 041ome_8_FD_179965 | JGI IMG/M metagenome (GOLD analysis project Ga0255765, IMG submission 179965) | Coastal salt marsh microbial communities from the Groves Creek Marsh, Skidaway Island, Georgia - 041407BS metaG (version 2) | ecosystem: Environmental > Aquatic > Marine > Intertidal zone > Salt...
AATACTTCGCCGTGACTTGAATCCGGTGCGAGCGAGACGTCGGGCCGTACAGCTTCATCTTTGTTCGCTCTCTTTTCTCTCTCCGCGAGCGCGCGTTAAAACCTGTTTTTTCTCCGGTCGTGTGTTTGTAGATAAAATACGAACGCGCGCGATTACTTCTTTCGTTGTGATGGTGAGATGCGCGCAGAAAACCGATTGTTTTGCGTCTCTCTCTCTCTCTTTTTGGCGAGAGTGCACAAGCCCTACTGAGTGTCAAGAACTGTGGCACGATACTAAGCAACGACAACAACGCGAGAACGACAAAAAAAAAATCAAACGCATAAAAGAGCGAGTTTGTACAAAAGTAGTGGCAGTAAAACATCTCTTCTCACACGTCTCGTCGTTACAACTCGTTCGGTTTTATTCCTTTTCTCTCAAGCACGCACGTGTGCGTGTGTGCGTGTGTGTGCGTGTGTCGATTTAAAAATGTAGTGCGCGCGCGCACTCGTTTCGGCAGAGACAAAGCCGTCCTTTTACTTCTCTCTCTCTCTCTGTGTTTACAAGTGGTAATCTTTCGGGACGTGCTCGATCCAGCCCTTGGTGTCTTGTAACCGCCCTTGCTGGATGCCGGTGAGTTCATCGTATAACATTTGTCCGGTGGCGCCAATTTTGCCGTCGCAAAAGACGGTTTTCTTACCTCGGTGCGTGACGGAGCCAACCGGGACGACAACGACAGCCGTGCCGGTGCAAAAGCACTCGTCCGCGGACAAGACTTCATCTAAACCAACTTTTCTTTCCTCGACGGTGTATCCCTTATCTCTGGCTAGTTCGATGATGCTCTTTCTCGTGATACCGGGTAAAATAGTCCCTTCCAAGGACGGAGTGGCGATCGTTTTGCCTTTCACCACGAAAAAGTTGCACGAGGACACCTCCTCGATGTACTTGTTCTCTTTGGCGTCTAAATAAATAACGTCCGAAAAGCCCTCTTTTTTCGCTTGTAATTGCACCTTCAACACCGGAGAGTAGTTGCCGACGCATTTCGTCGACCCAGTTCCGCCTGGCGCGGCTCGATGGTAATCCTCTTCGACGACCAAATCGATCGGCGTCAACTGACCGCCTTTGAAATACGAAGCCACCGGACTGACGTAAATTAAAAACGTGTACGATGGCGCCGGACCTAACCCCAAAATCGCTCCAGTACCAATCAACAACGGTCGAATGTACAAAGATCCAACCCCAACCGGCGGCACGTAGTCTCTGTTCGCGCTGATGACCTTCTTCACCGCGTCTTCGAAGATGTCCTTCGGTACCGGGGGCATCGACATCCTCCCAGCCCCTTCAGCGAACCTCTTCGCGTTCTCATCCGGGCGAAACGTAACGATCTCATCCTCGGGCGTTCGAAACGCTTTCATGCCTTCAAAGATCCCTTGACCGTAGTTCAACACGGCCGCGGACGGCGACACCGAGATATTCCCGTACGGGCGAATGGACCCAACTTTCCACTCCCCATCGATGGTGCACTCGGCGACGTACATGGACTCAGTTTCGGTTAAACCAAAACCAAGCTTCGACCAGTCAATTTCCGGCTTCGTTATCGCGTTTGCAATCGTCGTTCTGTTCTGTTGTCTTCTATTTAAACTCATTCTGTTCGTCTTCTTGTTGTTGTTGTTGTTGTTACCGCTGAGACTTCTCTTCCCGATGTGTCGCTGCGACGATAAAGCGCCTCCATTCATTCTGCTGCTGCTGGAAGAAGAAGAAGCGACTAAACTAGAACTATTATTATTCACCGAAGCAGAAACCGGCGCTCGAAAAACCACGGAGGACATCATTATCTCTTTTCACCGTCGCCGTGCTTTCTCTCTCTCTTTTTGTTCGCGTAAGCGCGGAGGAGAAGTAAAGCGCTTCTGGGGCTCCTTATCGCCTTCTGTGAAAGCAACTTTGGAGACGCGAACTTGAAAAAAAAAAATACCGAAACCCTAAAAATATAAATTTTCGTTCTCGTGAGGTGGGCACGACATTTCTTCAAACGAACACAGCTAAAAAAGAAGATGAAGATCGACGAAGTCGCATCGACGACGAAGAAAGCGCGAGTGGCCACGCACACGCACATCAAGGTAAAAACAAAAGCTTCTGTGCGCGCGCACGTTTTTTGTTTTATGATCGAAGAGAAGAACTTTAAAAAGAACGACGAAAGTTTTTGACGGGTCAATTTTCTTCAATGCATTTTTTCCGCGTCGCCGTGCGGCTGTTCGTTTTGAATTCTCTCCATCTCTCTCTCTCTCTGTCTTTCACACCACGCGCACTCACTCATTCGCTCTCTCTCGTCATCTACAGGGTCTTGGATTGAACGAAAAAGGCGCCGCGGTCTCGCAAGCCGCCGGATGGGTCGGGCAAGAATCCGCTCGAGAAGCCTCCGGCGTCGTCGTGGACATGATCAAAGAGAAAAAAATGGCTGGAAGAGCCTTGTTGCTCACCGGCGCGCCGGGCACTGGAAAGACGGCGTTGGCGTTAGGCATTGCGCAAGAGTTAGGGACGAAAGTACCGTTTTGCCCGATGGTTGGGTCGGAGGTGTACTCGCAAGAAGTGAAGAAGACGGAGGTGTTGATGGAAAACTTTCGAAGAGCGATTGGTTTACGCATTAAAGAGAATAAGGAAGTGTACGAAGGCGAGATTGTAGAAATGACACCCGAGGAGACGGAGAGCACTTCCGGTGGCTACGGGAAAGTTATCACGAGCGTGGTTGTCGGGTTGAAAACGGTGAAAGGGACAAAACAGTTGAAATTAGATCCGTCGATTTATGACGCGATGCAGAAAGAAAAGGTTAAGTTGGGAGACGTGATTTACTTGGAGGCAAACTCGGGATCGGTAAAACGAGTTGGGAGGTGCGATGCGTACGCTTCCGAGTTTGATTTAGAAGCAGAAGAGTACGTTCCGTTGCCAAAAGGCGACGTGCATAAAAGAAAAGAGATTGTGCAGGATGTAACTTTGCACGATTTAGACGCAGCCAACGCGCGTCCGCAAGGCGGGTCCGATATCATCTCAATGATGAGTCAAATCATGAAACCGAAAAAAACCGAGATCACGGAAAAGTTAAGGAAAGAAATCAATAATGTGGTGAACAGATATATCGACAGTGGTATCGCAGAGTTAGTCCCAGGAGTTCTTTTTATCGACGAGGTACACATGTTGGACCAAGAGTGTTTTACGTTTTTGAACAAAGCGTTGGAGTCGCAGTTGGCGCCAATTGTTATTTTTGCCACGAACAGAGGGGTGTGCCCAGTGAAAGGCTCAGATGGGATGGTGTCACCGCACGGTATTCCGGTAGATTTGTTAGATCGCTTGTTGATTGTTCGAACGATTCCGTACACGAGCGAAGAAAACGTGCGAATTTTAGCGGTTCGAGCGGACGTGGAAGAGATTGAGATGGACGAAGCGAGTTTGGCGAGATTAGGCGAGGTTGGCGACGAGACGACTTTGCGACACGCAGCGCAATTAATGACTCCATCGGCAGTGATTGCACAACAAAGCGGAAGAGAGGAAATATCGATTGCTGATTTGGAAGAGTGTCAAAGATTGTTTCTAGATCCAAAGAAGAGCGCGAAGTTGTTGCAAGAGCAAGCAGATAAGTTCATAACGTATTAATGCAAGGAAACTTTGCTTCGTTGCGTTCATTACGTTGGTGTATTAGTCCTAATATCTATAATGTATGTAGTGGTGAAACAAATAAGGAATGTATTATTTAAAAATAATTGTTATGGTACACTTGCTTTGATTTCGTATTACAACGCAAAACGAAGCGGGCGCGGCAGCTTTCGTTCTATGTATTTATTATTCATTTAGCAGCAGCAGTAGCAGCGGCAACAGCTTCTGCTGCGTTATCGTTGACTTGTTTATTTTGTTGTTTTTTACCACCACCTACATCCACAAACGTTTGTTGAGATTGTCCAGTCCCGCCTGATCCGCCATCGGAACCTTTCCTTTCGTTCCCGGAATCGTTATTCCCGGAATCCGTGTTCGTGACGTTATTCTCGTACTCGATGTTCCCTTCCTCGAGAGTACCGTCGGAATCCCTCTTCGTCATGTGCATGAGTGGCTGTGGCTGCGTTTGCTGAGTCGCTGGCGATGCAGGTACGAGCGCATCACTCATAAGCATGGCCGCAGTGGCTTCGCGAGCACTTTCGTTGTTGAACTTCATGGAGTTCACCACGCCCTCCACCAACTTGGCTTGTTTCTTCTCCATGCTCGCGTTAGAAGAGGCGTTCAAGAAGGTTTGGTGCCCACTCGCAACTAGTTGCATTTGATCTTCCCACATTCGCTTCGATAACAAGTTCTTCTTCAAGTTATCTACAAGTAAAACAGTTGTTTCCCGGTCAATCGGTCGCATATTTTGCAAATTCTCCGCCGCTTCTTGCGAAGACATGCCTTCGTTCTCCAGCATTCTCGCGAATGCAGAATACACGACTTGGAAATTTGGTGTATTTTGATTCTCTTTCTTTCTTTGCGCGTCAGTTAACGAATTGTTCCGCGTAGGATTCCACGCTGAATGTTGCAACTGGTCGTTCGCTTGTTGGCCCGCCCCACCCAAGTTTGAGCCGTGCGCAGATAGGTTCGTATTTTGTTGGTGTTGTGGAAAGACTCCTAAACGCGAGGGACCCCCGGAACCAACACTCTTTTTCTTATTCGTCCCTTTCGACGTTGGGGTGTTCGGTGCCTTCCTTTTCGTCCCTCCTTTTTGTCCTTCGTGCGTGGCGCCTATCAAGGAGTTTCGAACTTGCTCTTGCATTTCACTCATTTGCTGCGTGATGTACTCGTGCGTCATGAACTTATACGGGTTACTCTTAGATCCACCGCTATTATCGTCCTCGTCGCTAATATTATTATTCATGGCGTTGTTTATGAAGTTGGTCGCAGTCATCATCAACTCTTTATCGTGACCGACGGTTTCTTTATATGAAGTCGTCGCCGTGCCGTTGTTACTATCTACTAAGCGGTTCGTGTCGTCTTCCGCCGAACCTCCTCCAGAAGCGTCGTTGCTATTCATGATTTCTCTATTGTTATCATCGTCGTCGTCGTCGTTGTGATTATCTGCTTCTTCTACTCCGTTATCAATCATACCGGCAAGTTGATCGTCGCTTCTAAACAAGTCATCCGCCGGAAGTTCACTTCCAAGATGCCCAAGCATGGCAGATTTCTGCAATGTCGTAGTTTTCTCCGCGTTCTTTTTCGTCGTCGTCTTCTTTGGTTTTGAACTTTCTTTCTTTTCTTTCTTCGGTATCGCTTTCTTATTACCGTCGTCGCTCGCGCTAATGTTGTTGTTATTGTTACTCTGCGATACTTCTTGTTTCTGCGACGGTTTCTTCAATGCAGCGGACCGAAGTCCATCGCCGCCTGTCGACTCCACCGGCCCTACTTTCGGCGGTGACGCTGGCTTCGGTGGCGGCGGTGGTTTCACCACCTTATGCGGATATGGTCGACTCGCCTTCTTCTTCGGCCTCGGCGGCGGCACTTTCTCCCCGGCGCCCAACTTTTCAATCTTCAAGAAATACTTTTGCGCGTGCGAACGGATTTGAATGATTGATTTCGATTTCACGTGCTCTTTTATTTGCTTCCAGTTTCGCTGGTACCTGTTTTTATCGCGGAGCGTTTTTGACAAGTAAAAGAGAGAGAGAGAGAGAGGTATAAAAAATGTCAGGAGTTTGCTACGATGCGGTTTCGCCGCTCGCCTCGCTCGCGGGCGTAAATTTTCTTCAGTCCAACACTAGAAAACGCGCGACGCCTTTTCGCGTCTGCGACGAGCGAACAAAAAAAAGAGGAGGGAGAGAATTAAACAAAAAACACGCACAGCGCGATGGCTTCCACGAACAACCCGTGCTCTTCCTCCGTCCAACTCTCTCTGGTTTTAGTGATCGTGTACTCTTTCCTCGCTTTCACCAGCTGCTGTTGTTCTTCCATCGCCGGGGCGGGATTTTTTTGAACTTCTTCCTTCTTTGTCTTCTCGTTGGTGGTGGTGTTCTTCGTCGTCTTCGCGCTCATTTTCTCAGAGATATCTCCCGGAGATATCTTTTGCGGCGAGAAGAGAAAAAAAATAAATAAATTGATGCGTGATCCTCGCTCTCCTTTTCTAAAAACAGAGGCGCGCGTGAATAAATGAGACGTTGAAAACGATCAGATCTCGTTCGGGAAGGATGGGCGTATCGCGCGCGAGTTTCTGTTTTCGCTTTTTTTTCGGTGAATCGAGCGCGGGAGAGCGCGTACTTTGTGTCACCGCGTAATTTTTTCTCGTCTAGTCAGCCAACAGTATTCAGTTATTTAGGGTAGCGGTACGAAACCCTAAACTCGTACAAAAGAAAGAAAAAAAAGCTCCTGGTTTTCCGTTAGAAACAACAGGGGACATTTCTTTTCTCTTTCTTATACATACGACACCAACGCGATTATTAAAAAATGGCGGAAGCAGAACAGGTCGTCGAATCGGCGAAACACCCGACCGCGTTACTCGTTCACGTCATCTTCAAATTCAGCGCCATTCTCGTGTATTTGTTTTGCACGTGGTTCTCCGATGATTTCGTGATTATATTCGTCGTGTTGACGTTATTGTTGACTATTGATTTTTGGTGGACGAAGAACGTTTCGGGACGATTATTAGTTGGATTGAGGTATTGGAACGAAGTCGAAGAGCAGAGCGGCGAAAGCAAGTGGCAGTTTGAATCGAGAGATGCGGAGGGGATGCGGTTGGTGGACGCCACGGAGAGGAGGATTTTCTGGTGGACGATATACGGTGCGCCTTTGGTTTGGCTGTTTTTCCTAACCACTTCGTTGACGAAGTTGAACTTTAACTACGCGTTGGTTTGCTTGATAGCGTTGGGGATGTTATTGACGAATTTAATCGGGTACATGAAGTGTTCGAAGGATCAGAGGGAACAGATTAGCGGGTTAGCGCAGAGAGGGGCATTGTCGTTTTTGACTCGAGGATATCTTTAGATTAGCGCGAATATTTGAATAAGTAAATTTCTAGTTTTATTTCTTAGTCAGTAAGTACATCAATGAATAAATAAATACTCAAACATCCTATCTATATAGTATATACACATCCAACTAAATCATAGTCTAGAGCGGATTTCGGCTTTTTCGTTTCTCTTCGATATCGTGGCCTGAATCGTACCGTGAGGCTCCGACGTGGCGATGTACACGTCGTCGTTGAATTTGTGATCTCCTCCGTTCGGTGTCATCGGTATGAAATGGATGTTTGGTAACGTAAATTTCACGTCTTTTACTTCATTGATGTTGTTTACGATCGCATTGCCCATGTCGTATAAGGTAGCTTGAACCGACGGCGAATATACGCCTCTCTGCGCATCGCCAAAGAAGTGGTCTTTGATGTTTTCGAGTACTCGCTGGTAGACGAAATCGTAGTTGACGTTACCGTTGTAATTACTTTTACTATTACTAAACCATCCTTTCCGTTTACTGGTATCATCATTTTCTCCTCCCGTGTCGTACGTCCACACGCAATCAATCGCGGTCGCTAAGATCCGTTCCTTTGTGTCTGGTAAACCGGTATACTTGTCTCTGAGAAATCCCTCGTACCCGCTTTGCGTCGTTTTCAACACCCGATAATCTTTCACCCCGCTCGTAACCGTTGGATGTCCCATTCGTTCTCTCATCACGTTTACGAAACACGTGCGTATTCCGCCACCAAATGTAAACCCGTGACTGTGATCAATACCTCCTCTGACTTTAGCTCGCTCCCACGGCGCTTGGTCAATCGTCACCGATACCCCTTCTATGAGCGGATACGTTTCGATAAACGTCCTGGCGAGACGAACGGCGTACTCTTCCATGGACACGCGCTCTTTACACCTTTGCGCGACCACGTAACACTGTTAAAACGCGAGAGAAGGATAAAAGAGAGAGAACTGTTTTAGTCGTTGAACAGAGCGTGCTCAAGAGAGAGAGAGAGGAAGAGAGAAAAAAAGCGCGTGAGCTCACACACGCAACGAACGCGATGAAAATTAGGGGAGACAACACCGCCCTTTCGAAACAATAACTGTACATAAAACGCACCATGTTCCTCGTCGTATCCGTCGTCGTCATCCCCGCGTTATCCCCGTTCGTGTACGCTTTCTCCATCTCCGGCGATATCAATCTCACGCACACCTCCCATTCGACGAAGTGATGCGTGTTCGTGTGCGCGTCTCTCCACGTGCGGCCGAGTCGGACTTTCGATTTCCCGTGTTCGTGCGCGGTTAGAAATCCCATTTTTTATAGAGTAAATTTCGAGGCGAGTTCACAAAGAAAGAGAGAGAGAGAGATTAAAGAAAGAGGAAAAAAGAGCTCAAAAAAATTCTCTCCTCCGTATCCCCGATCTCTGTCTTCCCGAAGAACGACCGATTTAGCGGCAGCGGACGACTGTGACTGAATCGAAGAAAAAGTGACGTGATGTAGATAAAATTAGAGAGATTTTGTTTTGTTTTGTCTTTGAAGCGACGCGAGAGAGCTACTCGTACTCGTAGGAAAAAAAAACGAAAAAAGTTCTCGCCGGGTCGATCTCTTCTCTTTTTTCTTCATTTTCACGCACATCTCATCGTGGGATAGAAACTCACGTCCGATACAACTCTCTCTCTCTTTTTAAACGCGCCTCGCGAGAAAAAAAAAGAGCGTCGTCCGTAATAATGGCGGACCACGCGCCACCGGTGCTCTCCGGAACGCTCACCAAGCGCGGCGGGAAAGATTTATACGGCAAAAACACCTGGCGGTTGCGGCATTTTCAACTGCACCTCGCGAACGATAAAAAAACGCAACAGCAACGGTTTAGTAGTGCCGCCGCGAACGATAACGAAGACGAGGAGGAAGAAAGAAGAGCGAGTTCGAACGCGAAGTTGGAGAAATCCGTGCTGAAATATTACGCGAGCGAACCGACGCACCTTCGGCAGCAACCGAAAGGGTCGTTTGAGGTGACGAGTAAGAGCACCGTTGTGACTTTAGAGGATGAGAAGACTCTCGAGGAACACGGTTTAGGAAGTAAATATCTAGGGAAGAAGTTGTTCGCGTTTTACTCAAAGATGGACGTCTCCGCGAAAGAAATCAACTCGGGCGTATCGAATCATGTGGTCGTATGCGAATGCGAAAATCAGCAAGTGTTGCAATCGTGGGTGACAGCTTTGAGCGACGCGATTGCGCGAGAGCGGAGCCGGAAAGCAAAGGACGGGGAGAAGGATGGAAATAGCGACGACGAGAGCGATACGGAAGTCGACGCGAACGGGAGAAAGAGGAAAAGTAGCGGAGAGAAGAAGAATTCGTTGCAAAGACACCAAACGAAACACGCGAGGAGAAGTTTCTTCAAAGGTGCGTTGGAAAGAGCGGGATTGACCGGTCCGTTGGGAGGCGTCGGGGTGCCCACACACTTGGAAGCGGTGTGGGAGCAAATCGCGTTTGTGGATGTCATGGCGGACGATGCGCTCGGGTTTGACGAGCGATTAATGCGCATACGAGATGAAAAAATGCCAATCCGGGAAACTTTGGAAACTATGAGCGATTCGTGTTCGACAATCTCGAGAGCTTTAGGAAGTTTGCAGTTTCCAATGTCGGTCCCAGAGACAAACGCGATTATGGAAGTGAGAAGAGCTTTGGATGATTTGACCCTGTTGTGCCGACAAATACCCGCAGGGACGCAAGATAACAACGCATTCACTGCTTTCTTGTCTGTGTTCATCGATAGAGTGCGGTCGATGCGTCCGGGTGCTTTATTAATGTTCCCGGGTGGATGGTCCACTCAAAACGATGGAAAATGTCGAGCGCTGATTTACACTTTACAACGATTGCAAGGCTCGTTCGTGTTTTCCGTGACCAACACGGGTGATGGATTAGAGTATCATCCCGTGAAAGCAGACCCATCTTCGGATGGATTCTTATACGGGATAACCACGCAATTGACTGAAGTTCCAATGGATATGTGCTTAGACTCTTCCACGTGGGCTTTATTACTGAGACCAATTGTCCATCCGCAGAAAACGGCTGAGATTGCTAAGGACCAAATTTATGCCAAAGTGTTGCCAATGTTGAATGGTCGTCCCTTATTCGCCTCGGTTGGCCCTACGCCGCTCCGAACAGTGCAGTTTGCACCAAAACCAGCCGGTGGTGATCTATCATATTCCTTGTGCGCTTTAGAAGCGGCGAGATGTGCGCTGTGCTCTTTAGGATGCCCGCCGAAGCGAGCCAACGCGCTCGTCGAGGTTGGCGTGAGACACGTCATGTTGGAAGAGGCGTTGCGGAATGTTTCTGAAATTTCACTCTTGAACACTTCCGCGTGCGTAGCTTTAGAAACCGCGTGTAAAACTTTAGCTCGATTTGCGACGCCTTACGCAGAAAAATTAGCCAAGCTAGAGAGAGAAAGCGGAGGGCAAAACGCAGACGTAAACAACGTTGGACCTGTACCTCCGGAAATCCTCGCGAGAATTTTGAAGTGCGTGGAAGCGACGAGACTAAGAGCCGCAAACGCTCGAAGGCCGACGTTACTGCCTCCACCGTTAGCTTCACCCATAGCGCCTAGAGATGCGAGCAACATGCAATTGTTCGGTAAAATCATGCTCGAAGGTGGGACGAATTTACTCGCCGGTGACGCCAAACCGCCGCCGATTATTCGTCCGGTCGAGTTATCCATGGTTCCAGATGTAGTCACTAGCGTAGAAGAAGCCGCTTTAGCAATGAGAAAAGCGGCGCACTGTTGCTCGATATTAGCCAATCAAGCCGATTTGACAACGAATTCGTATTCGCACAGAGTTGCGCTGTTGGTACATTTGTTCGTGCACGTCTTGCCTTGTCCGATGCCGTTGACGCACGAGGATAGAGAGTCGCACTGCTTTTGGCGGTCGGCGAGACCAAAATATGAGACGCAATTAGAGCTCGCACGGTCTTTAAATTTATGCTTAAGACATTTTGCCACGGCGTCGATGTCAGTTTCCGCCACGCGATCGTTTGATGCCAATCGATTATTGACATTATCGTGCATGGCGGCAATTATCGATGCGACGTTGAGAATGAAACCGTGCGATTTTCCGAGCGTTTTCTGCGAACACTACGATGGTGTAAACGAAGGCCCGACGAAAATGTTTGGGTTTGATACCGGTCCATTTTCCGTGGAAGCGGAGTATTTACGATTTCACTGCCCGGAAAGAATGACAAAATTGACAAAAATTTTAGATTACTTCCATTCGCTCACCGAGTCCGTTCAATCTTCACATACTTTGTTCCGTTGGGAAGATGACCAACAAGGCATGACTTTTGGCCCAGGAGAGGCTCGATTATTAGATCAAGTTGCGTTAGCGATCGGTTACGAACGGACGCCAGATGCCTTGTCAAATTACTTTTCGTGCGAAAACAGAGACATGGCGGATCATTACCCGGAACTCGTGGCATTGCGAGACTCTGTCTTCATGTTCAAAGCGCTGATGGCACCGACGAGCGATTCGCTTCCAGACTTGCGTCGATGGAAATTTCGGGATTCCCAATTGCATTGGAAGATTGAGCGTGACGAAAGATCCGGAGCGTATAACCTCAACGTTACCGCTTTCGATCGCCAAATGCGAGTGGCACCGTGGGCGCCAGAGTTGCGCATGGTTGCCGATAAAGACATCGACACGAAAACAGGAAAAAAGAAGAGGATATATGGATTTCGCTCCATCTTTGGTGGTGGGTTCTTAGCTAAGTCGATCGGTGATAAGCGGCCAAGGTGTCCACCTTCTGGAGGGAATCCATCTAACTTGGTTGGCACGCGAATCGATACCGAGGAGGACGTTTTGCATTTACAAACGTTGCCAACGTTTGACGATTTGCTCAAACCAAGCGAATCGGAACTCTTGTTGACGTACTTGACAGCACCGATGGTTCGCGTCCCGTTATCTCTGAGACTCTTTGCGGACGCGACTCGTTGTCGCGCTTTGTCTTCGCACGAAATCCAGCAAGTTTTGGATGCGGTGTTGTTTGAGCCTGGTCCATGGCAGCCGCCCGGGTTAGTGTTTGTCCCTCAAGAAATCCCCGCGAGCACGAGGCAGCACATGGCGACACCTTGTGGAGTTTTATTCCATGAGCTCTCTCACGCACCGGCGCCGTTGATTGATGCTGCAGAAGAGTTGCTAGCTTTAAGTTTAGAACTTGACACAGGAAGGCACGATGCCCCAGCCGTCCCGGGAGTTTTATTCGCCACTCGAGCTTTAACTCGAATGCTCGCGTTTATCACGACACTGATGGAGCAAGAGCACATTGATGATCCGAAAATGAAAACAAGAGGCGTCCAACCACCACCGAAATCGAAGAAATCACTAGAAAATGCAAAAGAAAGAGTGAATAAAGTCATCTCCGCGCGCGTTCGACCAGTTATTCGACGCTGGTTGAACCGAGCGGCAAAATGTGGCGCTGTCCGAGCTGCGTGTGCGTTGCACGCACACTTGGCGTACACGTACTACTGGACGAAAGCAGAAGATTACGATCTGGACGCGGCTACGACTTTATTTACTGCGCAAGCGTACATATTCGTTAACCATGTCTTTTTGGATACACCAGACGGTTCTGAATCTATGGATAGAAAACTAGCGAAAGACACCGGGGAAAACTTGATGGATTTAGGCTTCCCACCGAATGAGATTTTCGATATGTTCCAACGACAACGCAAAAACATGCTCGCGTGGGCTAAGGAAAACGAAAAGGAATGCAACGATGTTATGAATGGGATCGTTATAGCGCTGACGACGCGCGAAGGCAGTTCGTCGTTGCAGCAAGAAGCAATGGATGCTTCCGCAAATGCAAGAGGGTGGCGTCTGTCTGGCGAAGGCCGGTTCGTGGCACATCCAAAAGATGAAAGTACAGAAGAATGGCAAAGGAAAACGGAAAATACTAAAAAGATTCTACTTGAGGAGTACGGTGAACATTACGGGGAATGGTTATTAGCGACGACGACGCAGAACGCGGAGATGGAGGTGAATTGCCAACTCGGTGAGTTCACAGTCCGACGAAACCGTTTACGTCCGCTCGAAAACGCTATTCGAGAATTGCCCGATTTTGTTGCCGCCTTAGACTCTGTATTGAAAGAACGCAACGAAGAGTTTCGACAGAGGTTATTGAAAGAAGACGAGGACGTTGACGAGGACGATTCGTTTAGACGTTTGCTCGCCGTTTCGAAGTCCAATTCCATCATTGCCACAGTTTCCAATAACACGGACGGGACTGGCGCGAAAGTAGGAGACGAAAAATCACCGTTTGCCGAATTCGATGCTTCCGATGAAGTAGTTCACTGCGCAGAAGTGCGCAACACGGAACATCGCAAGTGGCTTCGATTGGTTGGCCTGCGTCACGATATCGAAATCTGGGATCCAGATCCTCGCGTGCCGACGCACAACTTTACCCGCCCATATGCGACAGGCGGCAATAACGCGGGTGCAAAAGTTATGAACGTTTTGAGCGTAGTTGGACTTGGTTCTGGATCGGGATTGACTGAAAAAGAACGATGGATTATGGATCGCTTAGAACCGATTATCCACGGCCCAGCCGCGGCTTTTCTGAAAGGCGTTGAGTTGTTCCTTCCTTCCGAAACGTTCAAAGGACCAATTGCCACCTTGCGAGGCGTAGGCGCTCCAGACGTTGTTGCGCCTGAGGTACAAAAATCTTCGTGGTGGTGGGGTAAAGCAACAAAGGTTCCAAAAACGTCCGTCGCGGACGAAGAAAACGCTAATAAGCTGCTCACCGAAGTTGTCGTCGTGCGAGATCCACCATTGGTACAAGTCTTCCGCGTAGAGTCTTTTGGTCGACGCTGGCGAAGAGCTTTGGTGTTTGCCTCAAACGCCTCGTGGTGTCTTGCGGATGTTGACCCAGACGGAGAGCCGAGTCTGAAAGACCCGAACGAAAGATTTTTGCTTTCTGCAGTAAGATTAGGCTCTCGAGTGCAGTCTTTGGTGGTAACGAGACACATCTCAAACAAACTCGGACGCCAAGCGTTTGTTCCCGAAAGGCACTTGCGAGGGATTATCCCGCAAGCGTTGTTGCAAGATTACTCTTTCTGGCGATCAGAAGTTACCGGAGATTTGTACGGTACTGCAAGACCAACAGCTAAACACCCACGAACGATGATTTACGTCCAAATAGAAGGCGCTAAAGGTACCACGCCACCGCCAGCGGAGGAAGACCCTACGGTCAGCGCGCTTGATTCAGTTTTTAGCGGCACGGCCAGTACTTCTAAAACCGGGTTGTTTGTTGACGACGCGCGAGGCATCGTTCATAGAATCCCAATGCCGACGAAAGATGCGAGCGATTTTGATTTTGATCCGCAGAACATGCCCGAAGGAACGCTCGTACTCGTCGATTTGCTATATGCTGCGGCAGGGCACACCTCTTCTGTTGAAGAGATGGAAGGCGAAAGCGACGACGTGTCGAACTTATTGAGCCCACGCGCAGAGTCGAACGAAACGCGACAAAATCCGTTAAAAGCGTTGGCGAGATCTATTGCCGCCGTCGAGGGTTTAGCACATGCGCTCGTCTGGGTCGATAAAAGTACAAGTGGCTTGAAGAAGAACGATGCGAGTGAATACATCCCCGTACAAAGAGTTGAACTGCCTCGATTAGGTATTTCCTTCCACGCGGTAAAAGACACGACTTCGAGTTCGCAAACGCGGTTAGAATGCGAAGAGCACGCCGGTCTATTTTTAGCGTCTGCAAGAACACCGATGTTGGATCGCTTGCTATCTGGTTTACCACACGCTATGTTGTTGGAAGCTCGCGACGGGCAGCTCGCAGTTTTGTTACCGGCTGGAGCCGCGCCAAGGCGTGCGGCGATTGATGCCGTCGCGAAACTCGGTGCGAGTAAAGGTTTGGGCGCGGACGTCATCGTCGATCGCTGGGACGTTGCGTGGCATGAAGCTGTCGGGGATTCGAAACATTACGTGTACACTGTCCACGCTTCGCATGCACATTTGGTGTGCGATTCCTTAGCCTCAGCCCTGTATCTCTGCACCATGCGATTCCTTGCCAGAAGATACGACGATGTGAAAAAACTTGTCGACTTACTCTTATGCGAAAACGATCCAACTAGTGAAGAAGCGCAGCTATGGGACGCATTAGGTCTAGCCGCTATTGAAGATCCAAACCCAGATGCATGCGCGGCTAGGCTTAAGATTCTCCGTGCTGCTAAGGGTACTGCTGCGATGGATCGTTTAGCTGGCTTAGGTTTCAACGAATCCGTCGAGTGTTTGAAATACGTCCAAAATTGGCGCGCAATAAGTGCAAACGTCCGATTAACTGCAGAAGAAGAACTGGATGTCGTTGACCAAACTACTGCAAGCGCGCGAGTTACCGAAGCACAGCGTGCAAGTTTCAGAACGCGAAGGAAAAATCGAGACGAGAAGACGCTCGAGGAAATCATTGCCGCCGATCCATTGCTGTTGAATCGAGCAAGTTACTTGCGTTTGCTCGTTCATCATGAGCGCAAACTGTTAATGAATGATCAAATGAACAATAGTTTAGGACAATCGCAAGGATTTCCTCTCTTTTACCCGCCAATGCCGGAACACAGCGAATTCGATTCTATCGAAGACTTTTCCGCCTTTGACGAAGCCATCACTGGCGACGGTCCGCTTGGAAAACTCGCCGGCTGGACGTCGAGCTATTCTCGACCAGACGATGTATCTGTCAATGGTAGTAATGGTCTCAATGCCGTCAATAAATGGATTGATGGGGGTTCGTTGGCGTTACAAAAAGAGCACGGTTTCCCTCTACTCTTTGAATTGCTCACGAGCACAGTGCAGCTGCGTGTATTACCAGGTGACGACCCTCATCGATGGGGTAGGGCTTTGTTACGATTTGTGCCAAAACAACAGAGTGAGAAAATTGGAACTTTGATGTCCATTTTACGCGTATTGGCAGCAAATGCAGACATCGCGAGGGAATGCCCGCGCGCAGAAGAGCGTACATTGGGCGTCAAACTCTCGGCCATGTTTACGCAAGACGGTGCGGTAGGGCAACTCTTGAAACGTGTAAAACCGTATTTAAAAGAAAATCGAAACCGTTTACCGTCACAAATGAATTTCATCGGCGATCGTTTCGTTTCACCTCCGGCATGTGAAATGGTGATTGATGCGTGGTATCAAACTTTACTCAATGGGTCGAGATGGGCGTTACCTAGATTTGCTTCGGCAACGTTACGACAACGTAAATACCCACTCGAGAATGATCCACAAGTATTGCAGAAATACGGCGCGAATAATCTCGCAAACGTGGATTTGAACTATTTAAGTTCGCAACCGTTAGCTGTTATCGATTTAGCGACGATAATAGTGCCTGTCGAGGATGACCAAGCGCGAGATGCGATTGAAAGCTGCTTAGAAAATGGTTCCGGAGGTTTGCCATTTGACGTGTCGAGACACCCTTCTGCGGCTACACCAATAGCGAAACAGACCTTGACGAGATTACGGCAAGATTTGAAATCGAGCGCGGATAGGATTGCAAAACAAAAACAAGATCTAGCAAACGTGTCCACGAATGAACTCACGTTGAAAGGTTTTACCTCCCTCGATTGCGAGCAAATTGCTATCGAAGCGGCAGCGTCCAAGGCTGGTCAAGCATCGATAAACGCTCGAGCTGTGCTGCGATCGATATTGGAAAAGTTAGCGAAACAAGTTGCGCTCGATCGTGCAGCTGCTTCAGAAGCTGCCATGGTTGCTACGGCTACGGCCAATGGCCTGGATAGATCTGCAACTGTTCGATTTGAGATGCTTCGCCTAGGTTTGCAACGACGCTCGGGCGCATGGGCCGAGGCCACGTACGACGATTTACTCGAAGCGATGGCGTGTGAACACGGGGAGAAGAATTTGTTGAAAATAACCCCAGGGGTGAGTTCGGAAAAGGTGAAACAGGCGTTACATTTTACTGCGCAAGCTCTTCTGTTAACCGCTAGAGCCGCACAAGGTGCGAAATGTGCCGCTGCAGCGGCAGACACGTTGTTAGCTTTATCGAAGTGTGCTAAAACTGTTGAACGCGATGGGAAGGCATCGCTAGCTTTAGATTTAGGTTTACGCGCAAAAGGTTTGGCAAAAATGTTGTGCGAGAAAAGATCGTATTTTAAGAAGAGCGTGGCGGCGAGTCGCGAGCAGCAGCAAACACTAGCGAACGAGCATGACCCGTTTGCGGAAACCCCGGTGACGCCATCGCTGACGTATTTGACGTACGATCCCCGATTGTTGATGTTTGAGTTTTCGCTTGCTATTATTTTGCGTCAGCGACAAGTTCAACTGACGAAACAGTTTGTTCAATCCGCGGAGAGAGGTGGCGGCGAGTGCGCGCAAATGCTTATGGGCGAAGGTAAAACCACCGTTGTTTGTCCATTACTCGGTTATTTACTTGCGACTGATACGCGAATGGTATGTCAAGTTGTGCCGCACGCTTTGCTTGAATTTTCGCGAGGCACGTTGCGCAAATCCTATTCGGGCGTTATCCGAAGGTCAGTGGTCACTCTAAAGTTTGATCGATATACTACTTTGAGCGACGGAAAATTGCTCGATGCAATGCGCAAAGCTAGAGACGAACGAGCTATTGTCATCACCTCACCGACGGCGTTGAAGTCACTTGCATTGAAGTTCCTCGAAGCTTTGCACTTACTCGATCAATCACACGTAGCGTTTGAAGAATCAAGAATGAACTCGAATATTTTAAAACAGTCGAAGGATATCGTTACGAAAATGTTTGGTGTCAGAAGGGGCAAATCGAGGTCCGAGCGCGTCGCCGATGCCGGAGCATTATCGGAAGAGGAGCTCGAGGCGCTGCGAAAGGAGGCGTTTTGCGCTGCTGAAATTTTTCAAATTTTCCATCAAGGTCTCCTCATTCTAGACGAAGTTGATTTGATTTTACATCCGTTGAAATCCGAGTTACATTGGCCATTAGGGCAAAGAATTCCGTTAGACTTTTGCCAATCGAGAAATGGTGACGGTTTGCGCTGGAAACTGCCGTTTTTTTTACTGGATGCCGTGTTTTCATTATCCAACGAGACAAATGGATTTATGCCTTCAACAAAGGAAGCTCAAGGTTCACAAGAAGCGACGGAGATTTTGAAGTTAATTCACACTCGAATTACAGATGCGATCAAGGAAAAAGCAGTTCAAGCAGTGCCTCACGTGTGCGTGTTGGATCGAAAATGGTACCATCAGTCTTTGCGTCCGCTCCTGGCGAGGTGGATTTCCGTATGGTTAAGAGCACACGGTGCGTTAAGAAACATGGATGACGAAACGTCGCTCGCGTTCTTACTACGAGGCGATAGGGATGCTTCGACGCAGTTACAACGCGAAGCTGAAGATGAAGGCGTGAAGATGGCAAATCTTGCCCGAGACTGGTTAAACGCGCTACTCCCTCACGTCTTGTCCAAAATCAATCGTGTAACCTTTGGCTTGCTCACGTTGCACGACGTGAAAAATTTGGAGGAATGGACGCAAGCATCGGTGCCTTTATCGCGAAGACTGCTAGCGGTACCATTCGTTGGTAAAGATATACCTTCGCGAACGAATGAATTTTCGCACCCAGACGTGGTCATTGGCCTTACAATTGCAGCTTATCGTATTGAAGGTTTGCGCAGATCTGATTTTAAGATTGTTTTGAAAGCTATGCTCGAGCAGTTCTCGAACGAGGCTGGCGCTCAACAAAAACGACCGAGTTCGCAGAAATGGGCGGATTGGGTTCGATTAGCCGGCAAATCCGTGAGAGGTGAAGCGAGAGCTAAAGCGCAATTAGAGGCAAGGCGCAAATCTGCGCATCAAGGTATGCATTCGCATCTGAACGTTGGCAAAGTTTCCGGCTTTGATGCACTACTCGCGGATATTTCAAACGTTGAATTGAATCAGTCCTTAGATGCCTCTTTCCATTCGTCTCCTTCATGGTTAAACGACGAAAACGAAACGTGGCCATTAAATCTCGTCGATATGCGTGACCACGAACAGGTTGAAGAATTGTACCAACTCTTGAGAATGGTTCCAGAAGTCATTGAAACGTATTTAGACACGTTCGTGTTTCCGGAAACTGCAAAGCATCAAGGCATGAAACTTTCCGCGACTGGTCAAGAGCTTGGTGGCGACGTTTTATTCCCTGTGCGTTTAGGTTTCTCGGGAACTCCTGCGGATTTACTCCCTTCCGAGTTGGGCGCGCCGAAATTTGAGCTGGGGACAGATGCGAAAGTGTTGGCTACCTTAAGTGACCGAACCGTGGTTTCATGTCAAGATATGTCATCTGACTGGACCGTCGACAATATTTTGAAAACTATTGCAACTGCAGAGCCTCCTTTACATGCACTGATTGATGCGGGCGCTTTGATTACAGGTAAAAGTAACCGTGCGGTGTCGAAGTTTTTATTGGAAAACGGACTAGAGTGGGCAGAAGGGTGCGTGTTTCTGGATGAGAATGATGCGCAGATGATTTTGATGCGTCGTGGACCATGGGAAGTGATTCCTTTAGCACGCGTTGCTGCCATGCCGTATTCGAAAAGGTTTTCATTTTATGACCAGGTGCACACGACTGGGATGGATATCAAACAAGCTGCAGCGTCGAGAGCGGCGTTGACGCTAGGCAAAGATATGACTTTGCGAGATTATGCGCAGGGGGCATGGCGTATGCGTGGCTTAGGAAATGGACAAACGTTAGAGCTGATCATTACTCCTGAAGTTTCCAAGCTCGTTGCTACAGAAGTCGCCATTGGCGAAGGCCGTTTGCCGCAAACCCGCATCGCGGAGTTGCAATCCATGACTGATGATGAAGCAGAGCGGATGCGACTACGAGACGTCTTGGCGTGGCTCACCATCAACACTATGCGCGCAGAAAATGTACAAGCGGGTTTGTTAGCTGAACAAAGAGCCGCAAATGTCTGGAGAAAGCATGCCTATCGTCTCTTACTGGAAAGAAACATGACGGTTGGTTCCCACAAATGTACCGATGAAACGCAAAAATGTCTCGATGTATTTCGGGAACGCGTAACGTTTATTGTTCAAAACGCAATCCCCGAAAAAATGTCAGCTTCAAGACGTCTCTCGCAGCTATGTAGGCAATACGAGCACATCATCATGCATAACGAGAAAGCGAAGGAACATTTACGGAACATTGTCGCCGATGTCACGCGAATGGAGGCAGCGACGTTGGAAGCCAAACAACGCATGGCCATAGCAGCCGCAAATAATGATGGATCAGAAGCCTCCGGCGATCTCGGCTTCGAAGGTGCGAACATCGACAGAGTTTTGCAATCAGAACAAGTTCAAGAAAACGAGCAAGAGCAGGAAACTGAACAGGAACAAGAACAAGAGAAGGAAGAAGAAAAGATGGAAGAAATCATCGAAGAATCCGCGGCGGTAGTGAAATACTCTCGGGATGACGAAACACAAATTGCGTGGAAGTTGGACGATCTCGCCGAGCCTCAACGTTTACCGTTTTATAAAATGCAAACGTTTAAAGTATACCAGCCCGGAATGAAATTGAAACACACCGATCCACTGCCGTTTCCAGATTACTGTTGGTTGAGTAGGAATTACTTCAAACCTGGATGGGCATTGAACGCCCATCGACGATTGAAGAATTCAATCATTGTGATGGATTTGATTCCAGATCTAGACGAATTAGCCAGTGATTTAACGAAAGCTTCTTCGAGCAATGGACAACAGAATCGTTTATCGCTGGCGCAAGAAGACGCATTACGAGCCGCCTTCTCGATGTTTGATGGTGGCGGTACTGGCGCTCTGAATGAAAGAGAGCTTAAGGATGTCTTGCGAGCAATCGATGCTGTCGTGGACGATGACGAAGTGCGCTTGACCGAACTAGCAAAAGAAGTTGCTCAAGACGCCGCAAAGCTTGGTTTGCCTTCATCGGGCGCTGGCGTTACATTCGAGGAGTTGAAGAGAGTCATTCGTCAAAAGAATATTTATGCTTTGCAAAACGGTCGATATTATGTAGGCGTTTCTTTAGCTGAAGCGGAATCGATTCGCGTCGCCATGCACTTTTCCGATTGCGACGAGCAATCGAACGGTGATATCGTCAAGTTCAAGAACGTGCAAGTTGCGCTGCGAATTGCCGGTGGAACTTTGTTGGAAGGCTCGAGAAAATACACTCCGGCTGGTGTGTTCCAAGGAGCAACGGCGGAGCAGTGCTTCCGATTTCTCGATTCGCAACTCGATTTCGAAGAAAGAGAAGTTTCCTTGCTCCTCCGCGCGCTACAAGAAGCACCTTGCGAAAAACGCGCGGCCTTCTTTGAAGCCGTCCGGAACTGTCGACGTCGTCCGAGGATTCCGTGGCAGGAAACACCTTTAGCGAAAGCGTTGACAACGGCAGACGAGTTTCATCTACTCGCCAGTCGCGCACTTACCGCCCGCGTGCGTGCACAATTGAAGAGAAAACGGATGCGATTGTTGGATTGCTTCCGAGCGTTTGACGTTGAACGTGCTGGTTCGTTATCATACGAATCCTTATATGGCGGTTTGTCTTGGTTAGGCGTCGAGTTATCGCCGACTCAAATGTTGGATTTGGCGAAGCGAGTCAATGTTTCAGGTACAGGCGTCGTCTCGAGAGAGGAATTCGAAATCGCATTTGGACCGGACGACGATTGGCAAAAAGAATGGGAGGAAGAAGATCGCGTGAACGCTGCCGGTGGTGGCCATAAGCATCATCAAGTTAGGAATGATAACGTAAGTATGAACAACATGATGATGGAGTCTCAGTTCCCATCGAATCGAGACGTGATACCAGCGGTGGTGAACAACAGCATCGATGACTTACTCGGTGGCGCCGGTCCTCCCCTTCCGAGATACGATCAACAACCGGCTCAACAGCACAAGAAAAAAGCTGTGCAAACAACTGCGCATGTCTCCATTGATGACGGAACCGGCTTAGGAGATTGGGCGTCCATGGGCATGGCGGCAACGCTACCAGACATTGCGCCTCAAAAAACGACGCCTGCGGCGACGAAATTGTCCGGACATGTTCCGTCTCGAGATGATCCATTTGGATTAGGTAGCAAGAAAACTGCGTCTACTGCTCGTGCTCCTCCTGCTGCGCCTCCACAACCGGAAATGCTTGCTTTCGAAGATTGGCTTTCCGGCGACGTGAGTAGTTCACATTCGCAAAAACCGCGCAGCTCCACAGCTGTGACTGGTGATTTGATGGGAGGCTCAAACGCCATGCGCAATAATCATGCGTTTGGAGCGGCTGCTATTGAAGATGCTCGAGCAAACATTTCGGCGAAATCTTTGCACAAAGAGTCGGACCGAGAGAAATTGCGTAAAGATGCCGCCGCAGATGCAAAGCTTACGCGCGATGTCGTTAGGAACTTTGCAGTGTCTTTAGTTCATCATAAAAATTTCACTCGCAGTTGGAGTTCGGAAGGCACTGGGAGTAGAAAATTTGGCACGACGTGGTTCCCCAACGGTGTAGTTGCCGCTTTTGCGTCAAGTTCAGACGTGTCCAAATTATCTAAGAAGGAGCGCATAAATATTGGGTATTTCGCTTCCTCCAGTCGAGGTGGTCCAGCAGCAGATGGGGCATTTGCGTTTGAAGTGAACGACGGTAGCGCTTTCGCGCTCACAGGTTCACAGAACATGCCGAGAATGATTGAGCGCTTATTTCCCTTACCGGTCCGGTTTCGACAAATTTTTGCGCAGCAATGGAAAGCATCAGGTTTGTTTGCTTGGTTACCAATAGCCCCGCCTGGTCACGTTGCTTTAGGTATGGTGTTTACAAATAGTCCAGAAGCTCCTTCGATTTCCGAAACAAACGTGCGGTGCGTTCCAGAAATTTGGTGCGAACGTCCATCGGTCGCACCAAAGATGGTATGGAGTAACGAAGGAAGTGGCGGCGCGCCATGTTCGATTTGGCGAGTGAACTCACTGGGGATGTGTCATGCAAAAGTTGGGTTCGATGCTCCGCGACCAGAAGAATTGTGGGATATTAAACGCGGGAATTTGATTCCAGCGGAAGCGATGAATAGCATTCGCGTTGACGTCAACCAAAACTCGAATCTGCACAATTATAAAACGTCTTACGGAGGAACGGGGATATCATCAGATTCACCTGGGCCTCCCTCGAGATCTGCAGCGAGAAGTAGTTACGGTCAAGCGAGACAAACTGGGTATAGACCGAATCATGATCGAGGGTACGGGGCATCTTCATTGATTTGATGTAGATAAATTTTAATCGAGTATAAATATTAAAAACAACATCTTATTGCTCTCGAGCTTTTTACATCATCAGAACCTTTGGGTCTAAGCTTCGTTCTTTTTTCTTTTCTACTGCTCGAGGCCTTTTTCACACACATTTCACACACACAAACACACACAAACATAAAACTTTTCGTCAAGCGAATGCCAGCGCATTATCATTCGCCTCGAGGGAACAATGGATTATACAATTCTTTTACGTCTCCTCTTCTCAGAGGATGAAACCGCACGTATTAGATGTTACGTGGCGACAAAATACCTCGGCTACCGGATCTACCAGATTGAACCGTGCCCGGCGAATTCATCGTCTTACCTTGTTGACGAACACCCGCGTTGGTTGGAGAATAGTGCGCAAACTGTTCCTTAGCGTGCGCGATACCGGCTTCCATCTCTTGCGCGGCTCTCACCGAGTCCGACGAGATTTGCATCTCACGATCCGCAGCAGTTCTAAACGACGTTCCATTTCTGGCCGCTTGTGCTGCCGCAACCGTTGCCGGTGAAGCTCCAGAGTGCACCTCGAGTTGCGAATGAATGCTCGCAAACTTCGCTTGGATGTGTTCCATTTGTTCCAACTCAGCTTCCAACTTTTGTTGTCTTTCTTCCAAAGCAGCACGAACGTTCTTTACGTTGAAGACTAAGTCCAAGTTGACGTCAAACGCATCTTCCATTTCGTTTCTTAAATGGTGCGAGAAGTCGTTCAACAACGGCATCAAGAAGAAGCAATTGAATTTCAACTCCACGGATTGAACGACATACGTGCGAATTCCCGAATAGATTTGACGAACCAACAGGTCGACAACATCTAATGTCACTTCCTTCATGTTGCGGTTCCACAAGGTATTTTCGACCAAGTCCATCAACTTTTGATCTTTCGGGTTCACTTTGGCCAAATCTCTTGAGGATGACGAGGACATGCCCGAGGTCGCTCCGTACGAGTTCTTTTCATCCACTCTGGCATCCGGGTGTAACACCGATCGCAAGCCAGACTTGTTCCCAGAGTGCAAAGACCACGTGACAAAGTTCGTCGTGGAGAGCAAATCTTCACGGCACTTCTCTTGGCACTCTTTAACGCGTTGGTCCACAAACTTGGCAAACGAGGCACCGATTTTCTTCAAAAAGACTTCGTGGCCACTTAAAATTCGCCCTTCTTTTTGTAACAAGTACATGGCAACCGGTAACATGCGTCGAGCGATGTGCGCCAAACGGAAACCCAACTGGTGCACAAATGGCTCAAAAGTATCTTTGGCTCGACTCACGGCAATAACACACGCGGTTCGGGTGTAATTGACCCCATCGTGAACTTCATCCACGCCGCACGCGTTGATGATATCTTCTCTCGAAACCTGCGGACACTGCACTTCGCCAACGATTTGGCGGAACTCTTCCAAAGCTCTGTGGTATTGCGCGCCACCAAATAATCGCATTTCGGCGTTCGGTATCGGGTTTTCACTGCTCACTGGGCGACCGTCATTTGAGACGAATGCGCCGCCTCGAATGTGTTCGTGCGACAACGTCTCGCCAAACACTCTCGGAGGCGCCGCGAGCGTACCTCTCAACAATTCTGGAATCTTCTCCAAAAAGTGTTGGTAAAACTGTCTTCCTTTCTCTTTCAACTTGTCTTGGTTCATATCTGCGAGCTCACCGACGGTTTCTTCCAACTTGTTCGATGCGTGGCGATGTTCTCTTTCAAGAACCGGGACAATTGTCGGGACATTGTCCAAGTATCTTTGTTGCAACAGACGTTCGAGGAAGTGTCTCAACTGAGATAAACCCGAACGAGCACGTTCACTCGGTTCTAATCGCCTGTCTAATCTTCTTTCCAACTCGACTATATCTGCTTGCTCGCGTTGGACAACCGCCTCTCTGAAATGGTCGTTTGAGCGGAACATGGAGTCTCGGGTCAAACCAACTCTACCGCTCGGTACAGACGTAAAGAACGGCCCACCCCCTAACATAGCGGGAGAATCAAGTAAGTGTCTTGGAGGGTGCATGAACATCTCCACATCCGCAGCTCTCGCAAACTGTGGGATTCTCGTGTCAAACTTGGTCGACACGACAACAGTTCTGCGCAGCTCTGGGTCACATTCCATGACAGCCTTTCTCGTCGTCGCGTTCGACCAATCCGAGTTATCTTCCAAGCACAATATGATGTAATCTGGGTTTTGCATCTTTGCTTGCACCAAGTTCTCGACCATTCTCGCCTGTTGTTGCATGCCGTTGAACTTTCTCCCCGGCGCAGCGGAGATCAACCCCGGCGTATCAATAATCGTAAGATTTGGACAGTATTTATATTCAATCTTCACGACGATATCTTTCGCCCAAAACGAGTTTTCTTGCTCCAATCGAGAGTTTTCGCTCTCGATGAACGCTTGCAACTCTGGCAAGGACAACTCTTCCTCCTTGCCCAACGTGTCGTCTTTAACCAAGTAGCATCGAGGCTCCACGGCATTGTGGTTATACTTCATGTTGATGGCAATCGGTCGTCTGGTTTTCGTCCCACCTCCGACGTGGTTAAACTGAAAACCCATCAACGCTTCCACCAACGCGCTCTTACCGTCCGTTTGATGCCCAACGACTAACACCGCCGGAGAATCGAACGGCTTATCGAATTCCTGCGCCAGCGTGTGCAACTGCGAGTACGCCTCGTACAACTTCTCGTTGGACGGATCGAAAAACTTGGGCGCGCCGCCGCTCGAGTTCTTTTGCGGGTTCCAGTACGTGCTCTTGCGCAAATCTTCCGCGGAAGAGTTGCGACCGACATTCATGGACGCCGTCGGAGCGAAGTTGTCCGTCTCGTCAGCCTGTGTTCGCGCGCGCGCGTTGTTATTTTTTGAAAAGTAGAACAAGAAAAACAAGTCAGTCAGAGGCACACCACTCTCTCCCAAAAAAGGAAGAGAAAAATGGAGAGAAAAAAGATACAAAAGAGAGAGCGAGGAATATATATATCATCTGGAGGAGAGAGAGGAAGCGCCCGTTCTGATCCGAGATAATGAACGCGCAAATGGAGAGATAGAGAGAGCGTCATCTCTCTCTCTTCTTTTTCCCACGCGCGCGATATGATGACAACAACGCCGGACCCCCCCGCATAAAAATTCAAAAATGGCAACGGCTATAAAATGTGTCCGTTGTTCACATCCTCGGGAACGATCGTCCACAAAAAAACTAAAACACCTACCCCATACGCGCTCGCGGCTGCATTCACGGCCGAAGATAACGGTGCCATCGATCCTGGCGATAATCCGGTGGCTTTTTTCACCCAACTGTCCGACGTATTTCTCGACGACGAGGGCATTTTTTTCGTTTCGTGTGTCGTGCGTGCACAAAAAAAGACTGCGGAAGAGTTTGCCGGCTGCCAGCTGGCAGAGAGAATTTTGAAAATTTTTAGTTTAGGGTTTTCCGAAATTTCTCAAATTTTTTTCGAGCGCACGAGAGAGGGAAGAAAAGTTTTAGATAACGCTAACGCTTTCTCTCTCCATCATCGCGCCTTCAGAGTGAGAGCTTAGAGAGCTGTGTATATTTCTCAACGCAAACGCAATCTCGATTTGAATACTCGCACACGCACGCGCACGCACACATAATCGCGACGCGTTAGTATTCTCACAAAATCTTACACACACGCAATACAAAAGAAATATTATGTTTGCTCAATCCTGCGTACAGCGCTCTTCTTCACCTTTTTTCTCCAATGGACAAAAGAGGTTGACCACCGGCAACAAATCCGTTCGAGGATCATCTTCGGTAAAGGCTGGCCGTAAATTGATGAAAGTTTCCGCGGCGGCAAACTATGATTACGATCTCATCATTATCGGTGCGGGCGTCGGCGGTCACGGCGCGGCGATTCACGCCGCGGAGTGTGGTCTCAAAACCGCGATCGTCGAAGGCGACGTGATGGGTGGGACCTGCGTGAACCGAGGGTGCGTGCCGTCGAAAGCTTTGTTAGCCGCGGCGGGTAGAGTGAGAGATATGAAGAACGCGGACCATTTAAAGCACCTCGGTATTACGGTCGATAACGTTTCGTTTGACCGTCAAGGCATCGCGGATCACGCGGAAGATTTAGTGCAAACTATTCGCGGGAACTTGACGCGTTCGATGGAAGGCGTCGGAGTGGATATCTTGACCGGTAACGCCGGATTTGTGGATAACCACACGATTTCCTACGGCGGTGCGCCGGGGACGATTACTGGCGGGAAGAAGACCGCGAAGCACATCATCATCGCGACCGGTTCCAAGCCGTTCGTGCCGCCCGGCATTGAGATTGATAACAAAACCGTGTTTACTTCGGACGCCGGTTTGAAATTGGATTGGTTGCCGCCGTGGGTCGCGATTATCGGAAGTGGCTACATCGGATTAGAGTTTTCGGACGTGTACACCGCATTGGGTTCGGACGTCACGTTCATCGAAGCCATGCCTATGATTATGCCTGGTTTTGACCGTGAGATTGCCAAGTTGGCGGAGAGAGTTTTGATTAGCCCGAGAAACATCGACTACGTTACGAACAAGTTCGCCACGAAAGTCACGCCAGGTATTCCGGGTGAAAAACCCGTCACGATTGAGTTGACGGACGCGACGACAAAGGAAGTCGTCGATGTTATGGAAGTGGACGCGTGCATGGTCGCCACCGGTCGTTCCCCGTACACCGCCGGATTAAACTTGGATAATTTGAAAGTCGAGACGCAAAGAGGATTCGTCCCGACCAACGAAAAGTGCCAAGTGTTGGACACCGACGGCAACGTAGTCGAAGGCGTTTGGTGCATTGGTGACGCGAACGGAAAGCTTATGTTGGCGCACGCCGCGAGTACGCAAGGTATCTCGTGCGTTGAGAACATGTGTGGTAGAGAGAACATCGTCGATCACCAGGCGATCCCAGCAGCGTGCTTTACGCACCCGGAAGTTTCCTTCGTCGGTTTGACCGAAGAGCAAGCGAAAGAAAAAGCGGAGAAAGAAGGTTTCACTATTGCTAAGTGTACGACGTCGTTCAAGGCGAACTCGAAGGCGTTGGCAGAGAAAGAGGCTGATGGTATGGCAAAATTGATTTACGATCCGAAATCCGGGAAGATCTACGGCGCGTGGATCTTTGGTTTACACGCCGCGGACTTAGTGCACGAAATCTCCAACGCGATCAATAACGGGCAAACGTTGTACGACTTGAAGTTTACCACCAAGGCGCACCCGACGTTGTCTGAAGTTGTTGAAGAGTTGTACCGAGGCGCGCACTTGGAAGGAGGCATGCCGAGCCAAAAGCTTGCTCCGGCTCGTTAAGTTGTGGAGATTGAGTGATCACATTTTTAATTTGCAACTTATATTATAATACAACTGACTTCACACTTCTTACACTGAACTACTTTACAAATTCTACCATCTCTAATAGAAATCGGACAACTTTTGCTGCAACTTATCAATGTCACCGCCTAAATCGACGTCCATGGCTTCCATCGCAACCCGTATGGTTTTCGTTTTCCCGTTCTTCGAGTTCTTCCCAGGTAAGTTATCCACCCCAGCTTCTCCGAAATACGTCGGCCACAACGCTTTTCCGGCGTCCGTATCTACGAGCCACTCGTAAATATCTCTCGTGCGCTCTTTCAAATCTTCATCAAACTCGTATTCAAAATCGGTGAATCTCGCGAACGACTCTATTGCTGCTCCAGACGGTTGACATTTGAACTCAAACATTTTCTCGAAACACGACGCGACATCCGCAAAGGACTTCTCCTTTATTCTCGCGTCTATGATCGCCACGAACCAGTTCGCGGTCACGATTCCATCTAAGCTCGAGTCCGTTTCCTTCTCTTTATTCTCTTTCTTCACGAAGTCGATGATTTGTTCGCACAACTCCCACTTATTCGCTCTCCCGCACCCGACTAAAATCGCCTTGTACCCGTCCAGCGTCATCGAGCGTTTGATTTTGTTCAAGAACAAATGCGCGGGAACGTTCTGATCGTTCGATTTAAACAAGTACAGGAGCACTTCCGATAAGAACTTTTCGTCTAAATCTTGAGCGCCAACTTTAAACGTCGTCTCTTCTCCGCTTCGTTTGCTCACGTCGTTCCATTTTTTTCTCGCCTCTGGCGACGTGTTTTTTTGCCATTTTTCGTAATCGTCTTCTTCCTCCTCCTCTTCTTTTTCTACGACGATTTCTGCTTCCACGGGAAACGCAGAAGACTCAGAAGACTCAGAAGACGCAGACGACGACGACGACGAAACCGAGGAAAATAAAACGTCGTCGATTTCGTTCCTTCTCGCCGCCGCGAAGAAACTGCCTTCGTCTTTGCCCTCTTCTTCTCTGCCGTTACTATTTTTGTCGTCGTTGTTGTTGTTGTTCGAGAACTGCGCCGTCGCCGTCGGGAACGAACGGAGTAACGACTTTTGCTCCTTTTTCATTCTTCTTCTTCCTCTTCCTCTTTTGCCGCTACCAACGCAGAAAGCCGAAAACGAAGAAGAAGAACAAGAACAAAAACTCTCGCGACCGCGTCGTCGCTCGAAACCTGCGCCACCACCACGAGACGTCGTCGTCTGCGCGCAAAAGCTGCCGCTCAAACCAAGGAGAGAGTTCATTTTTTTCTTCTTCTTCTTCTTTGTGTGTGAACTGAAGAATTTTTTCCCCAAAAAAGACATCAAAAAAGTTGGGGAGACAAGACTCGCACGAGACAGAGAGAGAGAGAGAGAGAGATGAAGTTCTCCTTCCTCCTCTCTCTTTTGTTCTTGTTTTCGTTGGCGTTCGATGGTGGGAAAAACGCGGCGCTTTGCGGCAGGAGTGCGGAGTCTTCTTCTTCTTCTTCTTCTTCTTCGTTCGAGCTGCTCGTGCGCGACCGAGACGCGACGGAAATGGACAGGTACTGACTGAGATTACATCTCGTTTTTCAAGTTTTTGGTTTGTCTCGTCGCTCGAACGCGCGCCGTCTCGTTTTTTTGTCGTCGTCGTTGTTCTTCTTCTTTTACGTTCGTTTCGTCGAATCCTGTTTTCTTTGCGTCCCCGCGTTGGATTCACGACTGACCTCGATCGATGACGACGATACGTTTATACGCATAATGATGATGATGATGAATGACAGTTACGTGTACACGTCTCTCGCAATGCCGAAAGAGCCGCACTCGGTGACCTCGTTCGAGCCGGTGGCAGATATGGCCGTCGTCCACCACATGCTCTTGTTTGGGTGCAGAGGTAAAGAGGCGTCGATGCAGAAAATTCGAGTCGGCGGCGGGATGTTTTCTACGGATGGCGGGAAGGAAGAAGAAGCGATGGAGACGACGAAGGACGTGGAACCGAGAGGCGCGATATGCGCAAACGAAGGCGAGCAGGAGGCGGTGTTGTTCGCGTGGGGGAAGAACGCGGAGACTTTACACATGCCGCAAAATGTCGGTTTTCGCGTCGGTGGTGGCGAAGGGAAGAATACGTTTAATAGTTTAGTGCTGGAAGTGCACTATTTAGATCCAAACGCCAAGTTGGATAGCGATAACGACAAGAGAAACGGGAAGAGCGGAGTCATCGTACACGTTAAGAAAGGATTTCCGATATCCTCGGCGGCGACGTTGGTGTGGGCGACCGGATTTAATTTACCGCCCCAGAAGGAGGAAGTTAAGGTAGAGACGACGTGCGTGTACGACCAGCCCATAGCGCTGAAAGCGTTTGGTTTTCGAGTGCACACGCACGAGTTAGGAAGAAAGGTGACTCTCGAGCGAATGGTTGGCGGAGCGAGGAATGCGGGGAATCTTGAGAGAAAAAGTAAAGGCGTTTTGCTTTTAGAGCGCGACCCTCGCTTACCGCAAGAGTTCGAGCAAATTGCGGAGAAGAAACTAGTCATCGCGCCGGGCGATGTGTTGAAAACGACGTGTTATTTTGACACCATGTCGAGAACAACAGTCACGTCGGCCGGTTGGGGACACGCGAACGAGATGTGTAACTTATACCTCATGGTACACTCGGAGGAGCCAGCGAGTTTATTTTGTGAGGGGGGAGGAGGCGCGTTTTACGTCTCCTCTGGCATTCGATCTTCGTCCGAGGGTGGAAAAAGACTAGGAATAGCGGCGAGACCTTTTGCGACGGATTTGAAGATATCTAAATCTAATCCGCCGTTGACAGTCAAAACGAACATTCGCGATAAGGAGGCGTTTAGGATTGGTCAAGTCGGAGGCGTGGTCGTCGAACCGGGTGGAGAGTTCGCTTGGGTTTTTCACAGAGGTCCGAAAATCGTTTGGGACGAGTACAGTTTCGACGCTGAAACGAATAAATACGTAGGTTCGCGAACGCCAATCGATGTCGAAACGATTCTTAGAATTCATTTAGTTACCGGCGCGATTGATCGAAAATTTGGTAAAGATAAACACTTCATGCCGCACGGCATTTCCTTATCACCGGACGCGAAAGAAGTTTGGGTTACTGATTGTGGGTTGCACCAAGTCATCGCGTACAATGCGATCACCGGTGGAGTTTTGAGAGAGTTTGGAACACCCATGACGCCGTTCCGGAAAATACCCAACTCTGAAGAAGAACATCAAGGTCGCGGAGAAGAGGAAGGCTTTTGCAAGCCGACGGCGGTGGAAATTTTACCGGACGGGTCATTTTTTGTCGCAGACGGATACTGCAACCATCGCGTTGTCATGTATAACGACAAACACGTGTATATTGGTGATGCTGAAACCCGTGACGACACGCAATTGAACGTGCCACACGCGTTGGCGATTTCGATGGACGGTACGGAACTCGCCGTCGCGGATCGAGAGAATTCTCGCATCGTTCTGTTTGACATAGTCGGGGATGTGGACGGCGCAGGTGACGTTTCTCTGAGGGAAAAAGCGAAAATTGACGTTCGAGAATACGGGTTGCCGTACGGTTTGAGTTCCGTAAAAGCGAACGATAAGCAATTGGCTGGCTATTACATCATGACTTGGAATCGAAAAATTAACGAGCAATCGACTGTGAAAATTTTATCCGCGTGGCCTATGGGGTCAATAGACCTTGGCAACCGTGAAGACGATATGCTCGACGGTAATGCTATCTTTGATATCGCGAGTTTTGATATCGAAGGTGGTCCAGAAAATACTCAATTTCCTCACGGTATATCTGCATGGTCCGGCGCGGAAACAACCCAAACGTCTCGAAGTAAGTATTTCGGTGGCCCGCTCCTTAGAAGAAATGGCATCAACATCCTTCTTGGTTACACCCGTGACTTGATCGATAGGAGCGAATCGAACCTCATAGAGTGGTTTTTAGGTGTTGATGTCGACGATGCCGAATCCTTCGCGTCCGAGAACAGCGCTTTAGTTGATTTCGTGGAATCGGACGCCAACGACGATGCGTACGCCTCGGATCTCGCGTTCATCGCGGTATTAATGCTCTTCGCGTTCTTCGTTTTCCACGCGACTTTAGCCGCTTTCAATCGAGTCGTTTCACCCGTTGATAAGTCCAATTAGATTTTTAGCACGCGCGCGCGTTTTTAAGAGTTGTAGTAAAAGAGTATTGCGATAGTTTGCTCGTGGAAAATTTTTATATTTGACTTCTCACATTTAGCGAATTCGTCACTTTTTGCTTTCGGTCGAAAAACAATAATCAAATTTTACGCGTGCGCGCGCATAAAAACAATGCGTCTCCTTTTCCACCTTCCCTTCCTGTTCCTCTCCCACATCTTTGTCGTCGTCGTCATCGTCGCGTTCTTAACGCTCGCTAAAACGACAGAAGCTTTGAGCGGCGACCGCGCCGGCGCCTTCATCGGTTGGCACGGCGAAATCACTCGCCCTTCCGCGCACTCCGAGTCGAGTTCCTACCTCGCGCGCGCGAAAGCGAACGATGGCGACAACGACAACGACCATCAGTCCACGTCGGTCAAGCACCCGTCCATAACGTTTGAAACTTTAGTCATGAAAGATCACAAACCGAAACCGTCGCATCACGCGTCCTCGATTTGTGAGATTTCGTCCGGACAGTTTATCGTGAGTTGGTTTGCCGGGCAATTCGAGAGCAAACCGGACGTCGGTATTTACACGGCGCGATACCAAAACGGGAAGTGGAGTTCGCCAGAGTTGGTGATACATCCGAAAGGCGTACCGACTTGGAACCCAGTTTTGTTCAAACGCTCGAATGGAGATTTGTTTTTGTTTTATAAGCACGGACGAACGCCGGCGAATTGGAAAGGATACTACGTGAAGTCGAGAGACGGCGGGAACACGTGGTCTTCGTCGGTGGCGCTGCCGAACGGGATCGTCGGTCCGGCGAAGAATAAACCGCTCGAGTTAGACGATGGGACCGTTTTATTACCAAGTAGCCGTGAGTTTGGCGTGAGAGGAAAGGATTGGGAAATTGTAGTGGAGGCGATGACGATGGAAGATGACTTCAAGACGTTCGCGAGGTTCGCCGTGAACGAAAAAGGCAGCGGCGCGACTGTCCAACAAAGAGTAATTCAGCCGGTTTTTTGGAAACAGAGCCTGAGTGCCGGGGATGCGGCGGGTGGTATACGAATGATGGCGAGAAGTAGAAGTAGTTATGCGGTTGCTGCGGTTGGTGATAGTACCGGACGCATTTGGACCGACGCGGTGTTTTCTCAAATTCCGTGTCCGAACACCGGCTTTGATGTCGTGAAGTTGAGAGACGGACGATTGTTGATTGTGTACAATCACTCCTTCAAGCACGCCATCGCTGGTCGCGGCGTGCTCGCGATAGCGGTTTCCTACGACGATGGGGACACGTGGGAGCGCGTCATGCGTTTAGAAGATAGCGCAGGTCGATTATTAGAGTTTAGTTACCCGGCGATTATACAAGCGAGCGACGGTATGGTACACGTGACGTACACGTGGAGGCGCGCGAACATCAAGCACGTGATCATAGACCCCTCCAAGATTCCATCGTCCAGCGGTCAGAGTGGGAAGAAATCGACCGGCGGCGAGAGCATGTTGGGTGGCTTTGAAAAGTTACCGAAAACAATCAATAGAGAAATAGTGTGAGTGAACGACGATACCGTCTTGCTGCTTTTTATTTGTATTTTCACCCATCCTCCTGTTTTCTCTTCGCGAAAGAAGAGAGAGAAGAGAGAACAGAGAGGAGAGAGGAACCTCTCTCTTTTTTCGATTTTTATGAGCCGTCCGGTCCCTCGTTTTCTGCTCTTTTTTGCTTCGCCTCCCTTTTCCAGCTCTCTTGGTTTTGAGCAGAACCCAAAAAGTCCCTCGTTTTTTTTTTGCGGGGAGCGTGCTCAAAAAAGAAAGAAAAAAGCAGATAAAGTTTGGCGGCATCTTCCCGAAAGCGTCATTTCATATCACAAACACAAACACACAACACATAAAATAATCATGTCCTTTACTCTCAGTTGCTCTACCGTCCGCGTCAACGCCACCGTCGCGAGATCCAGCTTGAAGGTACGTCATAGAAATATCGCGAGAGTTGTTTTTTTCATACGTGTCAGCGCGCGCTCGTGAAATTTTTCTCTTCTGCGCGAGAAATCGGCAGACGTGGAAGGAAGATTTCTTGGCGGTCGCCGGCTGAAATCGCGTAATCTGCGAGCGCGTTAGGGATGTTGCGGGTGCGAATGGGCACGCGCATCGCGAAATTCGTTCGATGTGGATGTTTGTGCGTCCATTTCGTCGAGGATTTTCGAGTGTGTTCCGTTTTATCGCGTTCTTTCATCCCGTTTTACGAAAATCTAACCCTCAAAATGCGCCTCTGTCGGAGCGAGAGGTTTTAGAGAAACCTTAGCCAAATCGACGGGAAAAAACGCGCGTTTCTTTTTTTTTCTCTCTCTTTGTTTGTTGTATCAAAACGCTAACCATCAATCTCTTTTTGATGATTACATCTAACGCAGGCCAAGCCGACCAGAGGTGCCTCCATCGCGTTGAAGTCTGCCAAGACCGACGAAATCATTGAAGCGATGAAAACGCTCACCCTCATGGAAGCCTCGGAACTCGTCACCCAAATCGAAGAAACGTTCGGCGTCGATGCCTCCGCGCCGGCGGGCGGCATGGTCATGGCCGCTGGCCCGGGTGCCGCTGCCGGTGGTGAAGCCGCTGAAGCGAAGACGGAATTTGACTTGGTTATCACTGAAGTCGCTGCGGACAAGAGAATCGCGTGCATTAAGGTTGTCAGAGGCTTGTCCGACCTCGGCTTGAAGGAAGCGAAGGATGCCGTGACCAACTTGCCGTTCACTTTGTTGGAAGGTAAGAAGAAGGAAGATTGCGAGGCGGCGCAAAAGACTTTGGAAGAGGCTGGTGCTAAGTGCGAATTGAAGTAATTCTTTCACTTCACGTGAGAGAAATACATGCAATTTAATTTAGACCATGTTCATTATTTCGTCGGAGGTTGTTTGCTTCTTTGAAAGCTGGTAGAGAGAAGTGAGAGAGAGAAGAGGGAGAGCGGCTGTTCGCCTTTTCGCTTCGCCCATTCTCAGCTCGACCCCGAAACAATACTCAAAGAGTGAAAGAGCCGACGTGTAATTTGCTTTGATTCTTAGTCCTACCTTAGTCTATATATAACTATATTAAATATAACCTTTACTATACCTACTTCTAACTCTACCTCCCTTTAACATCTATGCGCACGCGATAATCTTTTCTCTGCTCATAAAGCTCAAAGTGTCAAGAACGAAGCTTTGATTTCCAACAACTCGTCTCTCGCGTCGTTGATGGTTTGAATGCACTTTTCTAAACCCATCGTCGTTTCTTTCATCGCATTCTCAAATTCAACTTTTGTTGGCTCTGGAGCTTGCTCGCAACAGTTCCTCAGTCCTTCGTACGCGTCGTTCTTCTCGCCCGCGACGTGCGTCGCCCACGACGGCTTCAACTTCGTCGACGCGTTTTCTTTCTCTTCTTCTTCTTTTTCTTCTTCCTCTTCTTCAACGTACCCGTCTTGTTGCCAGGTCCACTTTTTCATCTCGTAGTGCGTCTTGAGCGCCATTTCTATCGCGGTTAAACGTAATTTTTCCTTCTCTTGCTCTTGAACTGATTTTAAGAGCAGTAAAACCACTCGCTTTTCGTCCTCCTCTTTGTCTTCTTCTTCTTTGTCTTCTTCGAGAAAGTGCAAAACTCTTTTCAACTTTGCGTTCAGCGCGTTCATATTCGACGCGAAAACAGCCAGCGACGTTTCGTATTCCACCGAAAACGACGAAGACGAAGGGGAGGAATGTTTTTCGTCCGTCGTCGTCGTCGACGACGACGACGACGACGCGTCTCGTCGCAAACCTTCCAAAACTTTTCGGTGCGCGAGTTTCACTTCCGCGTACATTTTCGCTCGAGACTCGAACGAATGCAAACACGCGTCGATGGCTTCGGAAACCGAAGCGATTTTTACGCAATTCTCGTCGTCGTTTTCGTTTTCGTCATTGTTCTTCTCTTCTCCGTCTTTCTTTCGTCCTTCTCCTGCGCGCAGAGTCGTCCACTCTTCTTCTTCTTCTTCTTTTTCTTTCATATCTTTCAAAGTGAGGAACGTCAAAAAAAAAACACGACACGTGCACACATCAACACTCCGCGAGCGATTGAAAGGAGAGGAAAACATGACGGGGATGAAATCGGGAACTTCCTCTCATTGCTTCGTCGACGATATCAGAGGAAAAAAGAGGAAAATACACATACCTCCGCCCCTAGAAACCGAAACGGAGCTCGAAAGAAACTCGAGACGATTTTATGAAGATTTTGACAGAGACGAACGCATTCGTGCGCAACGACTCATCGAGTTGGACGAAGTGAAGCACGCGCAAAAGATGGAAGAACGAAAAATCGAGCACGAGGCAAAGCTGAAAGAAGACTTCGATTGGCACGCGCAAAAGATGAAGAAAGCGCGAGAAGAGATGGAGTTGCAACGAGAAGAGATGGAGTTGCAACGAGAAAAGCTCAAGTTGCAACGAGAACAACTGGAATTTGAACGAGAACGACAGAAGTTTGAACGAGATTCAAAGAAGAGCGCTTGAAGCAAACGACCATGGATTTGAAGGAAGAATATAGCACCAGCGACGACGACGACGACAACGACATGGATGTAGATGTGAACGAGAATGATATCGAGAACGAGAAGTTTGCGTCGCTCGCGGACGAGGACATCGAGCGTTCGATTAAGCCAAATTTTTACCAGCGGTGGCGAGAGATTCGCAAAAGTAACCAGGACGTTTTGAATCGAATGCGAAGCGTTTACGTTGACTACGCTTTCGTGCAACAGACCGTCGAGAAGCTCAGAGGAAGTGGAAGGTCTGTTCTTTTCGCGAATTTGCGGTGCGGCGCCTGGTATACGGATTTACGTGAAGCAAAGACGTGCACGTTTAAATCCATCGACGGTCATAACTTGAATCATCAGTTCTCGCAAAGTCGTTTGAACTCGCACGTGCTGTTCGAAGCGTGTCGAGGTGGAGCAACATCTGTAACAGTCATAGTAGACGCGACGAAGAGTAAAACGAAACGGTTTCCTGACGCGTTGGCGAAAACCGTGCCGATTTGGTGCGCAACTATCAATCGCGCGTGCAACGTGATAGCTCGAAACGCTCGGATTGAAGAAGATGAATTTCCGGATTTTGTAAGCGAAAACGAGCTTCACGCGATTGAAAAGAAAATGCCATCGTTCGTGGAAACATTTTTGAACGTGGTTCCTAATTTCGCAGTGATAAAAGAAGCCCTGGAAAAATCGGGACCGCTCCACTGCGAGTACGTGTGTAGGAATAACGTGGACGATATCGTTGCGAGAAAAGGAGAAAAGAAGGCGACGGTCTTATATCTTTTGAGCGCCTCGATGCCGCTGTCAAAATCTGGAGACAGGTGTAAATTAGAATTAGGTAGTAAAACTGTGTCGTACAGCTATTTCCCGGGGGGCGCAGATGACGAGGAAAGTTGGGCTTTAGATTTGACTGCAATGCAGTTTCAACGACACATGGAGGAGTTTGTTTCGTGCGAGAGCGCGAAAGCGTGCGAAAATTTAATTAGAAAAGTAATACAAACAGATGGAAACGATGACAACGACGAAGATGGAAGCGAGGGTATATTTATATCCTTGAGAGATGTTTTAGACTCAAACATATACGTGGGGACGTTCCAGTCGCTTCCCATGAGAGAGGAAGATGTTCACGCGATTTTGTATGTCGGTACAAAACAAAAACCGAATTTTTCAGTCAAGCGAGAGGAAGCGAAGGCGTATTTGCACGTGCCTCTAAAATTTGCAAAGCAGAAAAGAGGTGACATAGAAGAGAAATTACCTCAATGCGTTGAGTTTCTAATGAAGCATGCAACTTCGGAAGGAAGAAAGACGGGCGTTTTCGTGTGTTGCGACAATGCGAAAGATCTCTCGATTGCAGTTGTGACCGCGTTTCAACTGGTAAAGAACAAAGTGCACTTGTGTTTACCGAAAGATTTCACGAAAGAGACCGTCAGGAAAGTACTCGCTGACATCGTAACTCAATACCCGACAGCTAATCCTTGTCAAGGCACGGTGAAGCAAGTGTTCGCGTACGTGTTGAAGCTGATAAAAACAAACAACGAAAAGCCCGCGTAGAGAATAGAGAAACACAGTTTAATGAATAGAATAGTACATAATATAGTCGTTTTCAAAACTCTAATTGATAAATTTTCCCACGCAACGGTAGATTTATTTCGAGAGAGACCATGGAATACATTTTTTTGGCTCCGGTTTTCTTCTCCTAAACGCAAAGTCTGTACGTCACGTACCTTCCCGCGGTTTCACTCGGTCTAATGATTCTTACGACTTGTCCCCTTCTCATGCCATAATATCTCGCCACTGGGTCGTGCAACTGAATCCTCGGCAACTGCGTCTCTCTCACTTTATACCTTTCCAATAACGTCTTCTTCTCCTCGTCGGTTAGTAAAACGTGTTTTGGAACTAAAATATGGTCGGTAATATTCACCAATAACTCCGTCTCTTGAAACGTTTCGATGATAAACTTTTGCTGTTGCACCTCCAACAAAGACTGCTTCGCGAACGGCGTCAAGGAACTTCTAATCACGATAATCGCTCGCATCACGTTCTCCTCTCGCATTCTCTTCGCGTAATCTTTAATCATCTTCACTCCAACTTTCTCTTCCTCTGGGAAAAATACGAATATGTTTTCCGAAGGATCGTCTCTTTTCGGAACCATAATCGTTAAATGTTCTCTCGACACGTCCCCGAACTCCTCTAAAAACGAATCCTTGTCTCGTTCCAATTCTTTCTGGGAGACTAAATACCCGCGAGAGGCGAGCATTTTGGAGACGGTTTTCCGTATCCTGAACAGTTTCGTTTTGCTATCTTGTTGAATCATCTTTCTCTTTTTCTTTCTTTTCTTTCTTTCTACGTGTGCGTGCTTTTAAATACCGTGCAACGCGTTTTCTTTCCCTATTCTCGCGCTTTCACAGTCCCCAGCCGTCAATTTCTAATCAAACGCTCTCTCTCTCTCTCTCTCTTTCTCTCTGCCCGTTCTTTTCTCTCTTCTCTCGCAAACTCTCTCTCTCCTCCACGCGCACGTTTTTTGACTCTCGTGTGAGACGAGACTTTTAACGATCGCTGGGGTTGTGTGTGTGCGTGTGTGTGTGCGAGTCTTCAAAAGTGACGATCAAAAGAAAATTTTCGCGGTTATTTTTCCCACAACAAAGGCCAAAATTGCGAGATTGCTCTCTCTCTCGAAGAGAAAAGCAAGAAAAGTTGAAAAACAGCGCGCGAAGGAAAACTCGTTGTATATACATGCTACGCGAACAACTACTAATACTAATTAAAAAAACTATATAATGATTCCTACAATTCTACCCGAAACGAACGTTCTCTCTCTTCTTTACATCGTTAACAGTTGGAGCGTTCACTCGAAGCTTTTCCATGGCTTTCGCGACGACTTGACTCGCGTCTCGCTGAAAGCGCTTGCTCTCAGCTTTCGGTAAGACAAAGTCTCGAGCAGCCGGTAGGTTTTGCTGCTGCTTTTCCGGGTCAGCGTTTTGTACATCGAGTAAAGTGTTCTCCGTGGCGCGTCTGACGACGTCTCGAGTGGCGGCGAAAGCGAAAACGCCGGCGGAGCGACACTGTTCGTCGACGCCTCGAACGCTTTCAATTTTGGCGACGGAGGTTATTTTCTCAATCGCGGCAAAGAGTTTGGACGTTTTCGTTTCTGGACGCTCTGACTTGTCGATATCGACTTCATGAGCACCGTTTTCCTCCCCTTGTAACGAAAGCATCAATTCCTCTTTTGCCAGGATATCTGGCACAACCGTCAACGCTCTCGCGCACGCTACCAACGCGCTCGACCGAACGCTCGGATCGCAATGTTTCAACAAGAAAGCGTCGTGTTTGGTGAGCGTTGCGAGCGTTGCTATCGCAGTATTAAACGCGTTGACGGCATTTTGTGTCCGTCCGCAACATTCACCGATACAATCCAACATTGAAGATAAAACTATAGCTTCGCTACCGATGGAGGAGGATAAATCAGCCATTTTCTCCAGCTGCGATGATAACGAAACCAGTAACGGTGCGACGATTGTCGGGCCTATGAGTGCCGATCGAGTTCTATGACCGTTTCGTCCGATGCCCTTGTTTCGATTTTCCAATGCTTTTGGAGCAAATACGCGCGTTTTACCGCTTGTTGCAGAGACCGCTGTATTTTCTCCTTCCCTTCCCGCGAGAGAAGCGCACTCTGATGGAGGAGGCACGGCCGATAACGTCTTTGCAGCTTGCGAAATGCAACTCAAAACTTCCAGTTTATGACTCGAATCACAACTCGTTCCATCGAACGCGTGTCCAATAGCGGTTGGAATAGATTCTTCTGGTGCATTTTCAAATAATCTCGTCAAACCGTGCATGCGCGATATTTCGAGCGTTTTCGCTGAAGGCGTAGGCGGATTCGCGTGCAATAGCGCGATTGAAAATTGATCAGCCACTGAAAAGAGTTCATCTGGGACGGTTTCAAACATTTCCGCTAATGCATACACTGCACCTTCCTGTGCGTCTGCTAAGTCTGCATCGGCGGTGTGTTGCGAAGGTTTGACGCGCCGCAAAGCGTTCAGCGCTTCGCGCAAAGTTCGCGGTTTTGGAAGCTGTTTCAAATGTCGCTTCAAACTTTTCGCGTTGGTTTGTTTCTGCGTAAGTTCGTCGTCATCATCCGAGTCGATATCGTACGCTTGAAACTCTTCGTCGTCCTCTTCGGTATCGTCCTCTTCATCCTGTTCGCCAACATCTTCGATATCTATGGATGGAACTTTAGATTTTGTGCTATCGTCTTCGACATTTTCCGATTCGTAAAAGGAAGACGGTAAAACATTCGATGTGTCGTATTCGCCAAGTGCCGCTGATACGTTTGATTCCCACTCAGCTTCGTTCACGCTTTTGTACCCGTCGTCGTCGTCGTCGTTTTGGCCTTCATCTGGATCGAGAAGGTCAGTATCGCCATCTACTGGCGCGTTCAAATCCAACACTGTCGGGTTTCCTGGGTTCATCGCTAATGAAAACTGTTTAGCGATTCGCGATGCGTGCGCGCGACTTTGCGCTGATGATGATTCTAATCGAGACGATATACCGTCGACTATATACGACGTCATCTTAGCACCGTCATTGAATTTTTCTCCTTCGATGCCGTTGATAAACTTTTCCCACGAATTCCCGGAGGATTGTGAGAGGATTAATATCGTATTGATGACAGCCGCTACGTGCCCTTTCGCTTTCGAGGAACTCCCGACGACAAACTCTTTCGACGCCCACAACTCGCAAGCGCTCACTATAGTCGCGTGTTTGAACTCTCCAACGCTTACATTTGCCGGTACGAGTGCACCCATTTCGTCTTTTTCTTCTTCATCGGAAAGGTAAACCGTGGGTAAAGGGTTCACAATAAGGAGACGAAGGAGCGACGGGAGCACATTCCTCGGGCATCCTTTTCGGAGTAACAAATCCTCGCCCATGAAATATCTCGTCGTTTCACACTTCCAAAATCTCACCTTCAACATTTGACGAAGCACGCATTCGCAGTCTCGACTGGCGTTCGTGTAGATTTTCCTCCCAAAAACGTCGGCAACGACGCTTTCTATGATTTTACAACACGCCCGTGTGTCTGAAATTGAATCGATGACACGCGCGAGATCGTCATCCTTTCGATCAAGCAATTTTTCTCCACCGCGTCCTTCCTGTTCTTCTTTTTTTTTGAAATGAACAAACACAATCGCGTTCGCGCACTTTTCCGCGTATCCTCGTCTCGACAAAATTTGCAAACACGTCGACGCGAGAACGATTCTTCTGCTTCTACTCTTCTTATCGTCCATATCATTTTCTTCATCACCAATTCTCTTCCGATGCGGCAACGCGCAGCATCCTCTGGCAAACAATTCCACCGCTCCAATTTCTCGTTCTTTCTCCTTCTGGTGCTCTTCTAAAACTAGACGTTCGTACAAGCGCTTCTTCAAGATCAAATCCGCGCGTTCGCACGCATTTAAAAGCGTCCGCATTTCTTCTGAAGCGCGCTCTAAATCGCGAAAATATTTTTGCGCCTTCGTTTTGCTGTTCCCTACCGCGTCATCTTCTTCCCGGTCCTGTACAAAGCCGCCCGTCTCGAAAAACGACGTCGAGAATGTGCTCTCATCGCTTCCATTGCATTCAATCGCCAAGCACTCCTTGAACATGTCCGCCATTGCTTTATTCGTTTTCTTCGCTCGCGAATCGCTCGCGTCTGCGTTCAACATGGCGTTCACGAAGTGTTCTTTTGGTAGACGCGTCACCCACGCTTCGCGCATACTCGTCTTTGAAATATCCATCTCTTCTCCTTTTTTCTCGTCTCTGATTGTTTTCTCGGCGATAACCGCCAGCAGCTCCTCCACGCCCGCGAAGACGAGCGTCGACAAACTCGCAGTAACTGCCGTCTTTGCATCTTCTCCGCGTTCGTTTCTCTTTTGTTCTCGTCGCCTCCTCGCGTCTCTGTACGCGTCCACTCGTTTCTTCTCCAAACTCGGGTAACACCGACTACTCTTCGCTTCTTTTTCCTCCTCCTCGTCGAAGAAAATCACCAATCGCGTCACGTCTTCCAAGACTGCTCTTATTGTTTTTATTGTTGTTGTTGTTGTTGTTGTTGCATCTTCCTCGTCCTCCTCGTCGTCGTCGTGACACTCTTCATCTTCTTCTTTTCTTCTTCTCAAAGACAAAGACGAAACTCTCTCCGCGCAGTAGGAGTAGAAATCCGAAAAAATCTCATCTTCTTCTTCTTCTTCGCATCTGTCGTCGTCGCGCCTCATGCGCCGGCCGAGCGAAGAGAGAGAGAGAGAGAGAGAGAGAGTTCTCGTTCTTCTTCTTCTTCTTTCTTTTTTTTTGAAGTTTTGAGATGCGATGTGAGAAAAAATCCAAAAAAAAAATTTCTACGCGCGTGGACACTTTTTTGCTCTCTCTGTCTGGACAAAACGGTGGCGGCGAATTTTTCACATTCGACTCTCGTTACACACACACACACACAGACACAAACAATAATGGGAAAGAAATCAAAACGAGACGACGACGACGGCGACGACGAGAACAACGATGCGACGCTCGAGGCGAAGAAACTGGCGAAGAAGCGCGCGAAGAAAGCGAGGAAAATGAAAGAGCGAGGAGAGGAGGACGAGGATGAGTTTAATAACGCAACCTTTCTCGAGGTTCCCGACGCGGACGACGACGAGGAATACGAAGAATACGAACACGGGGAGCGCGACGAACGAGAAGAAGACGAGAAGAAGAAGAAAAAGAACAACAGCGACAACGACAACAAGGATAAGAAACCAGAACCACCGAAACCGGGGGAGTTTCCGCTTTCGAGCACGAAAGTGTACATGGGAAACTTGTCGTGGCAAATCGACGACGACAGTCTCAAGGAGGCGTTTTCGGATATCGGCGAGATCAAGAGCATAGTGTGGATGGAGGAAAAGTTAACGAAGAAGTTTTTAGGCGCCGGAGTCGTCGAGTTTTCCACGGAAGAAGAGGCAAAAAAAGCGGTGGAGAATTCTGGGAGGATAGTTTTGAAAAGAGAGTGTAAGATACGGCGTTGGGAGCAAAGAGGAAACACCGCGGAGGAGAGAAGAGCGGCGGCGGAGAGAGGCGAAACGTTACCAAATAGCAATCAAAAAGAAAAGAACAAGAAAAAGTTTCCAGAGATGGGAGAGAAGCCTCCGGGATGTTACACGCTGTTCATGGGGAATTTAGACTTTAACATGACGGACGATTTCATATGGGATTTCTTCAAACAAGGCGCGGGAGTAGAGATGATTAAAGTGAGGTGGTTGGAAAACCGAGACACCGGAGAGTTTCGAGGACAAGGCTACGCGGACTTTAAAAAAGACGAAATCGACAAAGCCGCGACGTTGCACAATACGCCGTGCATGGGTGGTAGACCGATAAAGCTAGACTGGCAGGCTCCGAGGGGCTCTTATTAATTAAACATTACAACTACTGTTACACGCGCGCTATTTCACTATTATCGATATTTTAAACTCCTATATACCGCACTTCTGCTACCTATATTTTTTGTATTCTACTTTTTGTTCTCGAAATCGCTCGTCGAGTCTTCCTCTTCACCTTCTTCTTTCTCTTCGGCCAACGCGACTTGCGGACACGAATCGTCCACGGCAAACACGTCGTGTAAAGCGATGAATGGTGCCATTAAATATCTCGCGATGCTCTTGTCATCGTTGAGTTCGTTTATTTCATCATTGCTGTAGTGGTTATAATAATGCTGTCGATTTCTGACGCAAAGCGCCGTTTGAAACAAAGGCAAATACGCCAGCGACCCGTAAAACATCCTTCGGGCGCTCGTGATGTTCGCTTTTTGACGGAACATGAGTGCCGTCGCAACGAGCGGTGCACCCAAGGCGATCGCTTCGTACCGAAACGTAGAATCTTTCGACACTAAACCAACATTTGCTGCGATAAATCCGAGCGGTAAAAGCACCAACGAATTCCTCACCGCCACGTTCGCGGCTCTTCGCAACGTCGGATCAAACGAAGGATGCGTCAACATTCTATACCCACCTTTGATGTAATCATCTCTGCCCATGGTCGCTAGAGCCATGAAGTGTGGCATTTGCCACAAATAAACCGCCAGAGGAAGAACCATACCTTTGGCGAAATGCTCTCGCAGAAAGGAATCCGAGCTCCCCTCCTCGTCGTTGGATTTGGATTTGATCAACTTCAAATCCGCCGCCGCCGCGTATCCCATCATCGGCGGAATCGCTCCCACGACCGCTCCTACCCAAGTGTTCAACCAGTGCACTTGCTTCAACGGCGTATAAACGAACGCGTACAACAAGATATTGCCTCCACCTAACATCGCCGTCGTCTCGTTCGTGTACTCGTTCAAATACCACGTCCCGGAAATCCCGCTCGCGACTGCGAACGCAACCGCGTTCCCCAACGATAACCTTCCGCTCGGCAACGGTCTTCGCATCGTCCTCGCCATCATCCCGTCCTGTTTCCGTTCCAAAATTTGGTTCAAACTGTTCGCAGAAAACGCGCACAAAGCCGTCCCGAGAGAGGCGTCGAGTATCGTTTTTATTTTATCAATCGTTGTACTCTCGTTCTCTTCTTCTTCTTCTTCTCGTTCTTCCCTACTCTCCGTCGTCGTGCCTAAAACCGCTCCAGCGGCTGCCGTGCTGACGACAAATAAGGAGAGTTTAAACTTTGATAAATCCTTGCACGACTGAACTCCGTTTCTGATCCGTTCCGCGATCGTCGTCGTCGTCGTCGAAACAGAGGAAGAAGAAAAAGCTCTTCGTTTTTGCAAGAGCGGAAAAAGATGACCCCCACGGTGTTGTCGTCGTTCGAAAAACGACGCAGTCCGACTCGTTTTCTCTCCTCTTCTTCTCCACAAAAGAGACGACCGAGAAACGCTTCCGCCAAAACCAAAACCACCTCCGCTCGTGGAAGAAGAAGAAGACCGATGGTGGTAGCTTCTCGCAATCCTCTCCAAAATCGCGCGGCGCGCAGAAGAAGAAGAAGAAGACATGTATTCGACGGGGGATGTAATAACGCAACCTTTTTTTGATGTTTTTGTTTGTTTGTTTGTTTGCAAAATTTTTTTTTTTTCTCTTTTTTCCACGACCGGGGCTGCACTTTTTATTAACGAATATTTAATGTTTTTGATGAGAACGACGATGAAGAGCATCGTCTTCTCGACGAGCTACCGGTGCGCGACGACGACGAATGCGCTGACGAGGAGAGCAGCGACGAGAGATGCGAGTTTTACGAGATCTTCTTCTTCTTCGTCGTCGTCGTCGTCGTCTCAACGAGACCACCGCACGCGAGGAAAAGAAATTTCGGAAGGCCGACACGAGTACAAATTAAAAACGTCGCAAGAGTTGAAGCAACTGTTTCTGGACGCGATACGAGGACAGAATAAAGACGAGATAACTATCGTCAAACTGACGGGAACGGGTAAAGCGCCGAAAGAGAAGAAACCAGAGCACAAGAAGACGGAACTGAGACCGGTTTTAATCAAGAACGAGGTGAAAGTACAACTGATACAGTTTACGGAGACGCAGAGTTTTACGAAAAACTTTCGGAGCGAGAGAGAAGTCGAGGAAATAATCGAAGACGTCGTCGCGAACGGAGGGTACGGGAACTGGCGAGTGGAGATGCGAGACGAGACGACGTACGACATTCGAGTGACGAAAAGTGGAGACGCGTTCGTGTCCAAAAGTAAAAATAGTAAGAGTAGCTCAGAGAATAAAAGTATTAGTAATAGCGCTGACAAATCGAAGAACGCGACGACGAAAGGATTGATCAACACGACGAGGAAGAACGCGTCATTTTTAGCGAACGACCGGGAGAAGAAACGATTGATGCGAGCGGACGACCCGTTTCTGGTGCAGGTGGGAGTGTCTACGACCGATGGCAAGATCAAAGCTGCAAAGAGAGATAAGTATAAACAAGTGGAGGAGTTTTTACATCACTTGGAAGCTTCTCTCTCCGCAGCGTCGGAGGAAAACAACGCGACGTCAACTAAACCATTAAGTATCGTCGATTTGGGATGTGGGAACGCGTACTTGACGTTTGCGACGTACTCTTTTCTAAAGAATACGAAGAAGATTGACGCGAACGTCGTCGGTGTCGACGTGAAGAAGCAAAGCAAAGAGCACAACGAATCGGTGGCGAAAGAGTTAGGATGGGAGCGGGATGTTTCTTTTGTGCAAGGAACGATTGAAAAAGCGGAGATACCAGGTGCTGAAAACGTAGACGTGTGCATCGCTTTACACGCATGCGATACGGCGACGGATCAATCTTTAGTTCGAGCGGTGCGCTGGGAGACAAAGTTGATATTAGCGTCGCCGTGTTGCCATCATGATCTACACGTTCGCATACGAAAGAACGGATTGTCATCGTCTGTCTTGTTGTCGTCTATCGCAAGGCACGGTATCTTATACGAAAGAACCATAGATAACGTGACAGATGCTTGGCGTGCTTTGGTGTTGCGTATACTCGGTTATAAAGTGGACGTCGTGGAGTTCATCGGCGGCGAGCACACCGCGCGAAACACGCTCATACGCGCGCGATATACTGGTGCAAAAGCGACGAAGGAATTATGGGATGAACACGATGCGTTGGTCGCATCGTTCGGATGCGAATCGTATTTGACTGAAGCCTTAAAAGAGGAGTTGGAGAGTCGAAGGATACCCGTTACTTAAATTCATAAAGTTAAGAATTGTTTTAGAAATAGCTCGCATACATGCAGTAGTCACGGCTTGTAGTTATGTTTTCATGGTTATTTTCCTTACAATGTATTGTTATTACTATCAATCCACACGATACGGCGACATCTGATCGTCGACGTTCGTGGGCGCGGTTCTAGTATAGTTTGGCGAAGCTACCATTTCGCTTTGTTGAGGTCCTGGAGGAGCCAAAGACGGAGGAGCAGCGGCGGCGGCGGCAGCAGTGGCAGCGGCGTGTTGCGCTCGCAACGACGAAATTTGCACCACATTTTCTGCGTTCCCACCATTGTTGTTGTTGTTGTTGTTGTTCGACGAAGACATCTCCACGTCGCTACTCCCTTTCACCTCTCTCGCCAACATTCTTCCTTCCTCATCTTGATCAAACACCATCCATCGATACCCTCTTCTTCGCTGGTGCAATCTATACCCAAAATATCCAATCACGGAAAAGACGATGAACAAAACAGCCGCCGCAATCCCGGCCGCCGCGCCTTTAGATAAAGTCACCGTCTTCCCTCCGATTGAAATTCTAACTTTTCCATCGTTGTACGTCTGCCACGGACTCGAATCAAACTTCTCGCTCTCGCTTTCTGCTCCGGCGAACCACGCTTCAATAACCGAAGCGCCTTGATTTTTGCACGTCGTAAATCGACTTTCGCACTCATTTCTAGTGCACATAGTACTCGTGCCCGCGTAAAAACGATTAAATATCATGCTCTCTGACGGCGTATCCGCACATCCACACGTGCAATCGTAAAACGTCGCAAAATTTTCGCTGTTTGCCGAGTGAGTCCCCGGGTCCGGGCAAGAGTAAAACTTCGACGAGCACGCAGAAGGCGTGCACTGCTGAATACCACCCGCGTGAAACGCGTACTCATTCAACGTCGGACACGTGGAATCTTTGCAACACGCGCACGAGCAGTCCGCGTAGGTCGCGATATTCGTCCCTCCTGCGTTGTGAGACCCACTATCTGGACAGTTCTGCACATTCGACGCGCACATGTTCGTCGTGCATAAAGCCGGGTCCCCGACGTTGAACTTATACTCTCTCGTCCCTAACTCGCACGTCCCCGGGAGGCAACACTCGCACATGCAGTCGTACTCGAGCGCGCTCACCGCGGTGTTTCCTTCGGGCGAGAAGATTGTTGCACACGCGAATATCATCAAAGCCGCCAAGTCGCGACGAAGGTGATGACGACGCGAGCGCGAAAGGAGCGCACCAAACATCGTGTATTAAAAAAAGGTTAAATCAGAAGAAATGAGTGTCCGTGCGCGCGCGTCAACGGTCGTTGCTGTTGTTGTTGTTGTTGTTGTTGTTGTTGTTATTCTCGTCGTCGTTGGTATTATCAAAAGAGTGAGTGGAGTGTGGATAAATTGAAAGGGGGCGTGTGCCTTTTTCTTCCTCTTTTTGATTTTTGCTTTTTTTCCTTCTCTGCCTGCGCAGCCAAGCGAGGGAAGGGAGGCAGATCGCTGAACTCGTAAATATACAAAACGTCAAAATACTACTTTTGCGCTGACTAGCACTGACTATAATAATAATACACGCACACACGGACACATCATTTTTTTAGAAGCGTTCGTGCGCGCTTTCAAATCGATCCAGATGAGACTTTTGTCTCGCATTTTTCATCGGCGACGGCGACGGCGATTGCGAAGGCTTGTTGTTGTTAGTAGCGGTGTTCAAAGATGTCACCTTGTCCTTCATGGCTTCCACTTTGTGCGCAGTTTCGGCTGCTTTTAAAGCGCTGTTGACAACCACGTTGTTGCCTTGCAATATATGATCGGTCTGTCTGACCCAGTTGTGGCCGAATTCCATGTTTCGTAAACCTTTCTCGCGCTTTTGGAACTTTAACATGGAGTAGATGAAGATGCCGGCAAATCCAAGGTTGATGATGACGACGACGCCGAGACCAGAGACGACGCCGAAGCGGTTGACGACGAACATGCACAACGCCGCGTCGCCGGCGAGGAGGGCGATGATGAGCAAGAGTTTGACGACGTTGTAAAGAAAAAGACGGATGGTAACTTCTCTGAAGAATGCAACGAGACGTTTCCAAGTTGTATCTTCGAATGCCCCTTCTTGTTGCTTTTCGACATCGATGAACTCTTGTTCGGATTCCAAGAGCTCGGATTTCAAATCGCGTCTCCGTTTTTGCGCTTCAGTCATGTGCGCGCTGTCCGCGTCGTCATTCTCGTCATCTTCTTCGTAATAGTAAGTATCATTCATGCGTCCTCCTCCTAATGTGTTACCTTCTCGTGTCGCAAACGCGCGCCCACCGTGGGCTGTCGTGCTCATGCCTAAAACATCAAACGCGCCGTCGATGACGTGTCTGTATTGTTGAGGCAAATACGAAACGATGGTGTTGGGATTCACCCCCAACGCTCCTCCTCCTCCTCCAACTAACGCTGTTTCACTCCCCGAGACTTGTCTCGATAGCACAGGACTACGTGGCGTGGATCGGTTGCTCAAATTGCTCATCCTATCGTCGCTCAACGCTCGTTCGTGATGCGTCAAAGAGGTGAAGTCGCCCGCCGATTCACGCAGACTTCCCTCCCGACTGCCACTCAACACGGCAGTGGATTCAACTCCTTTCTTCAATGTCTTTGCAACGGTTTCAATTATGCTCTCACTGCGACTCAATTTTTTACTGCTACTTCTGCTACCTATTGTTTTCGCGCCGGATGGAAGCATGTGCTCATGCGTGTCATGAGGCCCGCTATTCTGTCTTCGGTGTTCACCCGCTCTCGCACCTCTATCACCACCACTTCCACCAAGCGCCTCGGCTCGATCAATCTTCTCGCTGAAAGAGTCGTAACTCTTCGTCTCCTTGAATGCCCTCTCCACAGAATCCAATGCTTCTGTTGACCACATCTGTAAAATCTCCGACACGGTTACCGTGAATGCTTCAAAATCCATCGCCACGCCGTGCGTTTGGAAATATTTTTTGAAGTGCGCTTCCATTTTCCCGCGCATCCACCGCAACGAGTGCGTGGTGCTCTCTTCTTTCTTCTTCAGCTCGCCTAAACTTAAACTCATTTTCTTTCTCCGAGCCATCGAAGCGCTTCGTTCGATCTTAGAGCCGCTCGCGTTGCGCTCTTCCATCAATCCTTCTTCCCTCTCCTTCCTCATGTAACTCTTCATCGCTGCGTTCATCACGACTTCGCAATCTTCTATCCACTCTTTGATGTGCTCTAAAGTCACCCCAAAGCCTCTCTTTCGTTCCATTTTTCGAAACGCCATGAGTAGTTTTTCCTCCGTCGAAGATTTTGTCCGCAAGCTCACCAAAATCAACAACCGAAGCGTGTCGATGCTTTTCCCGTTATTGTTGTTGTTAGTATTAAAATTGCGACGTTGACGTTGCGCTTTTTCCCCTTCTTCGTTGTCGTCCTCGTCGTCATCAAAATCGCCGTCATCATCTTCTCCGTCTTCGCGCTTCAAAACGTCTAACACTAAATCGTCCACGTCTAAATCCACGCTCAGCTTCATCGCCCCGGTGGGTAAGCACGATATCGGTAAACTCGTCGGTAAACTCGTCGGTATTCTTTTCGCATTCTTCTCGTTATTCGTTTCGTCGGAAGAAAAAAATCCAGACGCGTCGTGCACGTTCGCGCACTCCAAAAAACTCAAAAACGCTCTCTTCGTTGGAATTCTCGACCACGTGTTTTCCGAGTTGATCTCCACCGCTTTTAGTATCGCGTCCATTCTCTCTTCACACACACACACTCTCTCTCTTTACTGTTTTTTTTTTCGCGCTCGCGCTGTTTGCTTGTGTGAATTGATGTGATGGATTGAATTGTTTTTTCTTTTTTTCGTGTGTGTGATTTTTTGATGTGTGTCGTCGCGTGTGATGAGATTTTTTTGGGTACGACTCGTACAGAGGCGACTGAATGGTTGATGCGATGATACTACGCAAAGGAGGACTTTGTCGTGGGTGAATTTCTCACGGGCTCGAGCGGTGGCGCGCGCGCGTTCGCATTGTTAACTCCGGGATAAAAATGTTGTTCGCATCGAGACGTCGAGACGTCTTTCGAGCGTCGTACGTTTCACCATCTTCATCATCATGGGTTGTTACACGCTTGGCTACACGCGCGGCACATGTACTTGCTGCTCGTGTACTTTCTCCACTCTGAACTGGCGCAAACTTTCGAATCGCAGAGGTAGCACACGACTGACGGGTCGCGGTTCATCCTTTCCAGTCTTTCGCGCTTGTAGCACCCGTCGCAAATGTGCCCGCCGCCTTTTCTCTTCCGCCAGTTGCGCGAGTGAAGCTCTGTTCGTTGACACACACCACAAAACACGTTCGGATCCTCGTTGAGCCTGTCGCGGTAATCTAAAAGGTGGCACTGCTTGCAGACGTGTTTGTTCAAGTACGGCTCTCGCTCGCCTCGATACCAATACGTCTTTTCGCTCCCGGTTCCCACCTTATCGCACCGCGCGCATCGCATCGTCCCCCATCGCCCCGTCCCTCGCGCGCTATCTCTCGATAATTTCTCATCGTCGTAACACTTTTGACAAATCCTCGTCCCCTTTGTCGGCGGCACTTGCGACCTCAACCAGTACCCAGTCGTCCTTTCGGCGCCGCACATCCCGCAGGGCCCGTACTCGGTGCTATTCTTATGTTTCATCTAGTACGCCTTTTGGTAACACGCCGCACAAATGTCATCCAAGTTTTCATCGCCCGGTAAATTCGACCGACACCTTCGCGTGTGCTCTTCAAACGCCTTGGAGCACTTGCCGCAGTGCGTTCCCTTTGGTTCCAGTTTCTTTCCTCCTCTCGACGACCTCCCGACGGTACCGACCGCGCGAGGAGCCACCGAACCCGCGTGTGCGGCGGGATGCGCACCCGTCGACGCGAGTGGTGCGACCTTTTCTTCCGTCGACCTTTCGCGCGCCATGAGAAGTTTTGATTTTTTGTTTTTTTTGAATTCTTTTTGTTCTTCTTCTTCTTCTTTTAAATTGTTTTTCGTCGCATAGTACTATACACAACACGCAACTTCCACAAAAGCCGCGAGAGAGATAAAGAGAGAAGAACAAAAGACACGTCCACACACACACACACACACACACACAAATATGGCACCCGGTGGAACGTGCTACAAGTGCGGACAGAGCGGTCATTACTCTCGAGATTGCACGGCGCCGAAAGAGTCGTGGCTGCCGAAAGATCAGCGAGAGGCAAATTTTTCATCGCTGTCGAACAAAGGAGGAGGAGGAGGTGCTGCGACGAATAATCAAGCCGAGAATGACGACGAACGAGCGGTGATGGAGATGGATGATGTCGTTGGGGAGGATGCCGGAGAAACTACCGCAGCAGGGGGCGAGAAAGAGTCGAAACGGAAACCAAAGTTTTCCGTGGAGGAACACGTTTTAGGCCCAAACGGAATTCAAAAAATCTACGATACTTTCGCGGATACGTTCGATCGAGAGAAGAAAGGGAAAGGGAACGAATTGCACGATATCGGTATGCTTTTAGGCATGTATAGGAACTGGGCGCACGAGATGTACCCGTACGAGGATCCGGATGTGGTGTTGGAGCGCGTCAGGAAGTTGAAGAACAACGCGCAGGTAAGGCAGGCGATGAATAGTTTTATGGAGATGGGTTTAGGCGACGACGAAGATGGAGGAGATAAAAAGAAAGATAAAACGACAACGGGTGCGAAAAAGAAGAGCAAGAACAAGAGCGGCGGAGATTACGACGACGATGACATTGTCGGTGATGATGTGGAATTTCCAGACGATTCCGATGGAGGAGAAGACGAAGAGGAGTACGACGATGTCGAGTTTCCGGATGACGAAGAGGACGAAGACGCCATGGATGCCATGCGCGAAGCAGAAGGTCTCACCAAACCGACGAAAAAGACGAAGAATAGCAATAAGAAAGCAGAAAGTATGTTCGACGATGCCGTCGCGCCCGAAAAGGAAGCGTTTGCGCTTCCTCCTTCGGACGATGAGGAAGACGAACCGTTGGATAAAGAAGCAGCCGAGAAAGCGGAAAGAGACAAAGAGGAAGACGCTGCGGCGAAGAAAGCTCGGGCAGAGCAACTGAAAGAAGAAAAAAGACGACGCGTACAAGAAACATTAGCAGCCATCAAAGCCAAGAAGGATGCAGCGTTAGAGAGAATCCATCAAAGCCAACGAGTCGCAGCTGCGTCAAGCTCGTCGGACGATTCGGACTCAGATTCCTCTTCGCTTTCGAAGCATTCCTCGGATTCTTCTTCTTCTTCTTCTTCTCTTTCCTCGTCGAGTGAATCTGAGGGCAGGAAAGCGAAGAAGCGAACGAAACGAGCAAAGAAATCCGAGGCCGTTGAGAAGAAGAAAGACACGCCACCACCGCCAAAGGAGAAATCAACGAAGAAGAAGAGAATTTTGAAAAAGAAGAAAGATGTGGGCGGAGAAGAAGGTGGCGCGGCAGAGAATGATGCTGCGGCGATACCAGCGCACATGAATTCGCCGTTTCGACCAAAGATATTTGATCAGTCGTCTTCAGACGAAGAAGATGACGCCGCAAAACCGGCCCGACAGCGCAGAGAGATCAAGGGCATGGCGAGCGATTCGGAATAGAAGAAAAATACTTAGAGAGAAGAAACGCGTTTTCAAATAGCTTAATTAATTCATATTATAGTATTATTGATGTTCTTATTATAACTTGGACATCGTCACGGGCGCTTCTCTCGTTAAGATCTTCACTTCGTCACCGATAATCTCCAACACTTGCGGGTTTGCTCCTAAAACGCCGAAAGACATTCCGACGTCCACTCTCCAGATCTTTCCGTCGCACTCACAGTTCGCCCCTTGCATTTGCGGGGTATGCCCTACGACCAAGCGTTTCACAGGAATACCTTCGATTTCGTTGATTTTATCTAAAGTTCTCGATAACAGCGTGCACGCGTTCGTTCTTTCCGTATTCGTGGCGTAGTGTTCCGTCCCGTACGCTCGGTGCCAAACCACCGAATCTTTTACGCCGCCGATGGCCATCCCCAACGCCACCTTCGTCTCCTCGTCTTCTATGCGCTTCCCACGCATCCATTCCGAAACGCTCTTGTTTAACTTATCTAATCCAAAATCCACGTGTCTAGGAACTAACCCTCCATGCGCGAATACGGTATCATTGACAATCAACACCGTGTTGTGCATGGACAGTTGCTGCGCCAACGGCCCACCTGGGGAGAACAAACCAACCCTAGCGTTCGTTTGTTTTCTCCACTCGTCCATTTCGTCTTCTTCCTCTTCTTCTCCTTCTTCTTCTGTGTCGTCTTCCTTGGACGCTCTTCTTCGTCTTCTGCCAGGAACGGCGTCTTTACCGAACAGCTTCACCAAATGGTCCGAAAAGCGCATCGATTCATGAAATGCGCCTCTAGAGACGTAGCGAAAATCTCCGGAAATGTTCAAAACCTCGTGATTTCCGTTCAAAACAAACACATCTCCGCCTGCTTTTCTCGCCGCTTTCCCTAACTTTTGCAGTAAAATCAAAATACCAATCTCGTCGTCGCCTCGATCCAACACGTCTCCGACTTGCACGAGCACGGTATCCCCGCCTACCCACTGAGGATTCACGTGGTCGTCGTCGTCTTTGCCGAGAACTCCGGCAATTCTCAGCGCTCTCCGGGCTTGCTGAATGTCGCCGTGTAAGTCGCCGATCGCGACCACTCTTCCGGACGTCTTCACGTGCAGTTTCGGGTAATTTGATTTTTTCTCCTTATTCGCCGAGTCTTCTTTCTTTCCTTCTCCTTCGACGTCAGCAGCAGCAGATCCATCGTCTGAACCTGCCGCAGAAGAGAGCAATCGAAACGAGTTTGATCGCTTGTTCTTGCTCGCACTCATCGCCAAAACGCGTCGATCGAGAGAGATGGACTGATTGTTCGTTGCGTTGGTACTGAATCGGACGATCGATGACGATCTCATCGATCTGTTGTTGTTGTTCTGAATGGATGTTGCGCTGCGATTGGCGCGAGAAGAGGAGATAACGCCACGTAAATTTCGAGCCGAAGAAGACGATGCGTTCCCTCCACCACCGGAGATGCCAAAACCGCCGGTCGCAGCTGCTGCCGTCGACGACGCGGACATTCCCGAAAGCGCTCTCGCCGCGTTGGTGCTGCTGCTCGTCAGAGACGACGACGACGACGACGATGCGCTGAACATGGTGTTCGTTTTACTGAGCGTCGTTCGTAACATTTAGTTTAGAAGAAGCACTCGACAAACTCTCTCTTTTTTTAGCAAATGAAGAAATTTTTGGGGAAAGATGTGTTTTGTTTTAAATTTGTTTTTGACGTCTGTGTGTGTGCTATTAGCCTATACTTTACAACACCCGGGGTACCGATACTACTCTACTAACGCTACTTGAACTAAACTATGCATTTTATATGTGATTGGCACTATTTGCTCTCTCACTCTTTCTCTCTCTCTCCTCACGCGTCGTCGTCGGCGTCGTCGTCTAAAAACTGTCGATTGCCCCGGAGCAACTTTTCGGCTTTCATCACGCGAGTCGTTTCCGGGTTGTTTTTCTTCTCCAACTCCAACTCTAAACAAAGCGCCAGAACTTCGTCCACTGAATTGACGACTCTCTCCATCGCTCTCTTTGTGATTTCCAAGTCGTCTGGTTTGTTTAAGCCTTTCTCGGTGGCGCCTTCGATGAGGTTTTCATTCATTCCCATTTTTTCCGTGGCGAAGGAAATGTTGTTCTCCATGTCCTCGAGCGCGGCGGAACGACAGATGGAAAGCTGTCGAGTAAACTTTGCAAATTCTAGAAGCGTTTGTTTTTCTTCATCCGGTACTACTTTTTCACCTTTCGTGTCTTCCTTCCCGTACAACTCCCTGTCGACGAAGGATTCGATCAACTTCCTTCTCACGTTCCATCGCGCTCGTTCAATCGCCTCGTCGTCGCCGAACAACTTCGCCTTGTATCGACTCTGAGATATTTCCTTCACGCATTCGTCCGCTAAGAAAACCTCCGGTATCGTGTTCCTTTTTCGATACGCTCTCGCGCAAATCAAGCAAATCTCTTGAAACGCACCGAACACTTCCATGGAGACTTCGTTTTTCGACATCGCCATCTTCGCGTCGTAGACGACGTCGAACGCAGCCTCTAAAAACGCCTTCGAGTTGTACTCGCTTTCCGAGAACAAACGAACGAGCGAGTCCACGTCGCCGTTATTCTTCACGTACTCTTTACAGAGCGTGGAAAACTCGACTAAATCCACGACGCCGTCTTCTCCGTCTAACTCGGACTCGATGAGTATCGAAGGGAGGTTCTCGATGACTTCTTTCGGCGAGAGTAACTCGTCTTCTCCGCCGGCGCCGAACGCCTTGGCAGCGGCGCTTTCTTTTTCCAATTTGAAGTATTTCTTTTCTTCTTCGTCTTCTTCTTCGCGAGCTCCTCTCGAGAAACCAACCATCACCGGCGCGTTTCTTCTGGCACTTCTCCGTCTTCTTCTCGACGAGAGCGATGGTTTCGTCGTCGCGGATATCAGAGGAGGAGCTCGCGTTTTCGCGAAACGACTCATTCTTTTTTTTCGTGTTTAAGTGAGTTGTGAGGAGAAGAAATGGAAAGACGCGCGTCAAAAGTAAAAAAGAAAAGAGACGCATCGCGAAAACGACTTTCTGCTGCTACTCTAGCGCGCACGCGATGAAGAAGATGAGGAATCTATCCGTGTTCTTCTTCTTTTTCGTAATCTTCTTCTTCTCGTTTTGTATTGCCTTGGAAGGAGAAGGAGGAGGAGGAGGAGAACAACAACAACAACAACAAAATGCTAAGGATGGAATCCCGGTCCCAAACACCATCAACGTTGACCCGTTCTCGATAAAACAGATAAGTTGGTACCCGAACGCGGTGAGATACGAAGGATTTTTGAGCAACTCCGAGTGCGATTATTTGATCGAATCGTATCACTCCGACGAGAACAACAACAACAACAACGACAACATGAAAGGAAGCAGATTGAAAATTATCGAGCGAGAGTCTTCGGTGGTTAAAGACATCGAGCGAAGAATCGCCGAGTGGACGCACACGCCGTCTTCGCACGGGGAGAAGTTACGAGTGGTCAAACACGATTTGAGAACGACAAAAACGAGTCTGAAACCGTTGTATTCTGAAGTTTATTCACCGTTTGAATACGAGAAGAATGTTGGACGAATCAACGATATGCACTTGGGCACGGTAGTTTTAGTCTTGAAAGACGAGAGCGTGAAAGACGGGGAGGAAGAGTTTAGCTCAAACGGGATAATTATGTTTCCAAACGGTGCGGGTGGTGGCAATAGCGATAGTCCGACGACGACGTGCGAAGATATCGACGCGAGTTTGTTTTTGAAAGCGAAAAGAGGGGATGCAATTGCGTGGTTACACACGACCAGAGATCAAAAAGTCGACGGGAAAGCGACCGGCGTGGGCGAGTGCGTGTATGCGGGGGGGAAGGTTGGAGAAAAGTGGACCGCGGTGAAGTATTTACATTTAGTAACCACCCAAAAATAGTGTAGCGCAGAATAGAATGATATAGCTAGTTTTTATTTCACTTAGTCTTTTCGCTCGGCAACGGCTTGTTGAAACCTCCCGGTCGGTTCATGTACTGCCTCGCTTCTCGCTTCGTTTTCTTGAACACGCCTGAAATGTTCGCGTTCGGGTCGTTCACGTGTTTATTTTGCGTGGTATCGAACCCAGAAAATCCCATGAGCTTGGCCATCTGCGCCGCTTCGTCGTCTTCTTCTCCCGCGCCGCCGACGAGTTCTTCTTTTCCTTCCTCCGGCGGAGGCGGAGGAGGCGGAGGTGGCACTTCTGTTCTGCGGCGGCCATCAACACCTCGCTCGTCTATTCTATCGTCGCGCTCACTTTCTTTTGTTCTTCTAGCATCTCTTTCCTCTTCGTAGTTGTATCTATCATCGTCTCTATAGTCTCTTCTTCCTCTGCCTCCGTCGTCTCTTCCTCGAGCGCGGTACGGTTCGTCTCTTCCTCGTCTATTTCCTCCTCCTCTATCACGAGACCTCGATCGAGAACGGGACCGATCTCGTCTTCCTCTATTCGTCCTTCCTTCGTCGTCGTCATAATCGTCGTAATACTCGTCCCTTCCTCTCCCTCTTCTATCGTCTCCTCCTCCTCCTCCTCCTCCTCTGCACCATCCACCTCCGCCGGCTATGCCTACGTTTCGTCTGAATTCTTCTCGTGGAGGAGACCTGGACCGCCGCCGATAAGGTCGCCTATCGTCGTAGTCGTAGTCGTCGTAATCGCGCCTGCCTCCGTAGCGTCCGTCCTCAACGCGTCGTCCTCCTCGTCCACGATGTTCGTAAGACATGTTAATGCTATATATGTTTTCTTAACTCAACTCTTCTCTTTTTCTTCTTCTTTCGTTAAATTCGCAAACTTCTCCTGGTCCAATCGAATCTTCTCAAAGTGCTCCACCCAACTCGACGGACAGTGTTTCTCGAACAACTTTTTCAGCTGTTTCAGTTCTCTTTTATTCTCACTATTATTCGAGGATGATGACGATGATAATGCTTCGTAGTACGCGTCTCTGTGTTTGTAGCAAAGTTCTCGTTCCTTTCGAAGCATATTGTTTCCAAGAGTTTTTTGGCGCAAAGAACAAGTTCGAGATTTTTTTCACACGGTGATGTTTTAGGGTTTCGCAATCGATCGAAGCGTCGTTTTTTACGCACACACAACACACAAAAAGTTTTCTTCTTCTCTCTCCTCACAAAACCATCTCTTTCGCTTTTGCGCGCGCGCGAGAATACACACGCATCATCGCGCAAAGGAGAACACGAAGGAAAACTTCAGCGATCATCTCATCTCGCGGGCCTCTTTTAACAGTCTTGCATCGAACACGCGCGGCGCGTGTGTCGCGCGCTCGAGGAGAGAAATAAAAGAAAACACAACAACGAACTCTCTTCTTGTGTAAATCCCTAGGAATAGAGCGGAATTTATCAACAAAAGGAAAAAAAACGCGAGAGAAGAACGAGATCAAATAGGCACAAAAATGAGCGAAGGACCGCTCGAAGGCGAGGTGCGTGCGTTCGCGCGAAGATCTGAACGTATCTCTTTTGTTTCTTTCTGTATTCAAACTCTTTTGCTTCGTCAAAAAGAAAGGGAGAGAGGGGAGGAGGTTGGAGGGAGAAGAGAGTGCATTTTTTCGCAATTTTGCTCTCGTGGAAAAAAAAGTGCCCTTTGCGTTTGATCTTCCCCTTTTTGTGCAAAAAAAGAAGGGGCACTTTTTTGCCCTTTTTTTCAAGTCTCAAGTCTGGTCTCTCTCTCTCTCTTCTCCCGTACTTTAATATTATATATATCGTCTGTTTCTGTTGTCTGACCTCTTCTCTCTCTCTCTCTTTGCGAAAACAACAGACCGCCGCTACCGCGAACGCGAACGCGGGGGCAACGAATACCACCGGAGAAGGAGGAGGAGGTGGAGGTGGTGAAAAAACAACCAAAACAAAGACCAAGAAACAGTGCTCTTCGGTCTACCGTGGCGTTCGACAACGGCCTTGGGGCAGGTGCGTGCGGAAGAAAAACTCTCGTACCAAAAAAAAAGAAATTGTCTCGGCTCTTTTTTTTTGTCCCTCCGCAAGAGAAGATATTTTTGCTCTCTCACCAGTCTCTCTTTCCTTTCTCTTTCATTTATTCTCAAAAAAAAATGATAGAACCACTTTTCAATCTCTCTCTCTTTATGTATATCTATCTATCACTGACTTTCTTCTCTCGACGACGTGCGCGATGAAAAACACAGTTGGGCGGCGGAAATTCGAGATCCGAATCGAGGCGCTCGATTATGGCTCGGGACGTTCGATACGGCGGAAGAAGCGGCGAGAGCGTACGACGCGGCGGCGAGGCACATACGCGGGCCAGGCGCGAGGACGAATTTTCAACTCGCGCCCGGGGAAGAGCCAGCACCTTTCGTGTTACCTGACCCGCCAGCAGGCAGAGGCGGCGGCGGTGGAGGTGGCGTAGGCGGAGGACGCGGCGGAGGGAGAAGCGGGGGAGGATCCGGACGAGGGCCGCACGCCTCCAAGAAGAACAAATCGAAAGACGACGGGAAAGACGAAGGGAAGAATGGATTCTACGGATCTGATCCGAGTAAATTTCCATCCGCGGCTGGATTGAGCTCATTTTCGTCCCTTGGTTTACCCACGCGCGGGTTCAATGGTTTGACGCCGGAGAATGACTTGTCCGCTTTAGTCAACGCAAACTTGGCGTTGGCGCAGCAAAACTTGGAGATGAGCGGAAGACACACGGGGAGTCCGGATTACAACGGCATTCGGTTGAGTTCGGGGTACTCGCCGACGATTGCCGGATCAAGCTCAATACCGGGCGGCAGACTAGGCTCGCTACCGTCCCCGTCGGAGTTGTTAGCCGGATCGCACTTGAAGTATTCCTCTCAACTAACGAATTTAGGCAACAACAATAGAGAGAATAAAGGAGGAGAGAACGACGAAAAGAACAACAATAGCAAAGATAATAGCAACATGCCAGCGATGTACGGAAACGCGGCTGGAAAACGAGATCGTGGGCCATCGAGCGCGTTTTTTGGCACGTCTTTTGGTGTTGCTGGAAGTTTTGGTTCGATTTTCCCGCACGACATGCTCGGAACCTCTCCGTCCGATCGAAACGGAAATAAGAGCTCAACTAAAGTGGATTATTACGACGATTTGAACGCAGGGACAAGTCCAGGTTCTCGCGGGAACTCTACGCACAAAGGTGATAGATATAATAGCAGCGGAGCGGGCAGTGGCGGCAGAGGCAGAGGCTCTGGAAGAGGTTCTGGAGGCAGAGGCGGCGATAGAAACAACCAAACGGACGACGACGACACGCAGAACGGAGGCAATTCTTTCAGAATTGGAAGCATCGGATACATGCGCGACCTGGACGACGCACTACCGTTGGTTGGAAGTCTAGAACTCGGATCTCCGGATTTAGGAAATTACGTCGAAAATGGTAAGAGTAATGCCAACACGAATAACAAGGCGTCTTTGCGCGGAACAAGGAACAAGTCAAACGCGTCTCCGACCAAGAAATCCGGCGGTAGCAGTGGGCGAGCCACGCGAGGAACGACGAGGAGTTCCAACGATCCGAGTTCGGCGACCTTCGATGCGCTCAGCGCGTTGATTGATCAGAAACGGAAATAGAACAGGATTGAAAAAATCTGCGAGCGTATACTAAAAAAGACATTGTGTTGAATTATTTCATTTTTTTGCAAGAAGAGTGAGTGAAAGAGAGCGAAGGTGAGAGAAACGATCATCCTCGTAAGAGTGGTGCCATTGCTTTTCTCCTTCTCTTTCACCGAATCTTACTTTGCGCGTGTGTGAGAGTGTGAAAGCATTGAAAGTTCAGAGCGAGTGAAAAAAAAGTGTGTGAGCGTTTTAACAAGAGCATGCAGTGCTATATTTTTAAATATATATGGGTGTATAAAATGGTATTATTAATATATGGCGGTGGAATGTCGTCTCTCTTCATCCTTGGCGCCGGCCGAGAACAAACTCCCTCCTCCCTACGCTACAACCTCTCTCACGCGCTCGCATAATTTTTTTGCACGCCGCTTATACATCGTTCGCCCCTTTGAACGAACCGCCGACGGAGACCGACAAGTTGCCCTTCGGTTTGTATTGGTTGTTCTTCAAGTCGTCCTCGTAGCCAGCGCCGGTAGATTTGGAATCTTTCAACGCGAACTTCATAAACCATTCGCCCAAAGGTAACTGCGTTTGTGTTTGAGTTCATTCATTTTTGTTGTCGTCGTTTTACAAAGAGAAAAGATATTTATCAGGTCAGCATCCTTAAATTTTGAGAGAGAGAGAGAGAGAGGAAAACTACAAAAGCGTAAAACATGAGAGGAGACACCCAAAATCGGATTACGGCGTCGCTAAAAGACGGACCACACCAACCAAAAAAAAAGAAAAAAATTTTCTAATCTTTCCCTTCTGCTCCCCTGCACCTTCTTCGTTTCCAGTGCTCTCTCTCTCTCTCTCTCTCTCTCTCGCGCGCGCGCGCCTTTCTTTCCTTTACGACGAGAAAGACGAGGAGGAAAAAGACATCGACGCGTCGCTCGTTCACGTTCGCGCGGCGCGGCGCGAGGAGAAAAAAAAAGACTCTCTCCTTTTGAGCGCGCATTATCTCAAAATCTCTCGCGGAGAGATCGAAAGAGAGATAACGCCCGTCTCCCCCTTTCGGTGCTCTTCCACGGACAAAAAAAAACTTGCCGTGGGGTGAAAGAAAGAAAAAATTTCTTAACACGAATATCTTATCGACGCACCTTTTCTCCTTTCTTTTTGCCCTTCGCGCCGACTTTTTGCGTCGCCGCGCGAACGGTCGTGTTTCTCTTGACGGTTTGGACTCTAGTAGCCGCGGTAACTTTCGTGCCAACGAGGGAAGTAGTCAACATGATTGATTTTCTCTTGGTGTAGGATTTTTGTGCAGCGCCAAAACGAGGAGGCCAAGAGGAAGGGAGAGAGAGGATTTCCTTTTCCATTTTTTTTAAACCACAGTTTAGGGTTAATCTCCGAAAAACCGAAGAAGTCAAGAAGAAAAAAAAAGTATAGCCCTTTTCCTCGCCTTCGCGCTGAAGCCGCTATAACTTTGCGCACATCTTACACACGCACATAAAATATGGGTCGCGTTCGCACGAAAACGGTCAAGAAGGTACGTTGGCAATAGAAATCAAACGATAGCGTGGCGTTTACGCGTTCGCGCGTTAGCGTATTTGCTCGCGTTCCGAATGTTGATTTCCTGTTTTTCCTCTTTTACTTTCGCACCCGCTCGGGGTTGAAAAAATCGCGCGCGATGCGGAATAAAACGAATATGAGCGGGCTCTCGTGGCATAGAATGCACGCATTGGAAGTACCAACGCATGCATCAGGGTCCTTTTTACGCAAATCTCAGTCTGATTACGCATCTTGACGTTCGCGAGACTTTGCGTGCGCTCGAAAGTCGACTTGATTTCTCTGCTCTTTCGATTTTGTAGCCCTATGCTCAAGCTCAAACCCATTTTATACTCACGCTCTTCTTTCCTTCTTCCTATCCATCTTTAAAAACACACAGGCCTCTCGTCAAATCATCGAGAAATACTACTCTCGATTAACTCTCGACTTCGCCACGAACAAGAGAATCGCGGATGAAATCGCCATCATCCCGTCCAAGAGATTGAGAAACAAAATCGCTGGTTTCACCACCCACTTGATGAAGAGAATCCAAAGAGGTCCGGTCAGAGGCATCTCCTTGAAGCTTCAAGAAGAGGAAAGAGAGCGTAGAATGGACTTCATTCCGGACGAATCTGCGTTGCAGACTGATTCGATCGAAGTCGACAGAGACACCATGGATATGTTGAAGTCCATGAACATGGGCAACTTACCGGGCGTGTCTATCGGACACAGAGGAAGACACCGCCGATAAACAACCAGATAAGACGCGTAATAGCAAACATGAATTAATTGTGTGTGCGTGTTCATTTAAAGCCTACCATGTCTTCGGAGATTACCATCGTTTAAACTCGATGGATGAAAATGGAGGTTGAATACGTGTGAAGCTGACAACTGATCGAGTTAGGATCAGAGGAAGTACGCGCTATGGTGTTTATTCTCACCTCGGCGACTGGAACAGCCTAATAAGTAGCTCTAAATCTATACTAGGAAACATAGCTTTGATAATAAAATTTAACAATACTTTTATTGCTTCACTTGCGGATTGTATCTCGATTGTTCGCGTGTATTCATTTTGCGGCAGCTTACATAAGCACTTCTTTCTGAAGTTTACTTTACATTTACAAATGCGCGGGCTAAAACTTTTTTTATTTTTATAAGTCTGCACTCTTCGATATACTTTTCAATCCTCTCAATATCTTAGAAGGCGATTTATACGGCGACTTGACTCTGCTTTGCTGCGTGTTGAGGCTTTTCCTAGACTCAATACCGGCTAAAATAGACGAGGACTTTTGACTGGGCGGACTCGTCAAACTATCGTTGTTTGTGTTTCTCGTCGCCGCTGCTTTGGAATCGGAAGGAGCTACCTCGCTCTTCTTTCTTTTGTCTTCTATTATCACGACCGCATCATCATCATCATCATCATCGTCGTCGTCGTCGTCGACGTTGTCGTTGTTATTTACAACGTCATCTTTATTGTTTTCTGAGCTTTTATTATAATTGGTGTTGCCAACATTCGAACGGGAAGAGGAAGCTGCTGGAGCTTTCTCTCGCTCGTTTGCCGAGAAAATCCTAATACTTTTCGGCAACGACCCAGACTTTCGAGTCACGACGGCACTTCCAGCAGTTGCGCCATTCGCTCCTGAATTACTCATTTTAAAGCGCTCTTGCTCTTCAAACTTTTCTGCGGATTCAATCATTTTCTGTACGGTTTGAATGATAGTCTCAAACATCGGTCTATCGACGCTTTTTTGCGACCAGCACAAACGCATCAAGTGAGTAAACTTATCAAACGCATGAAAATGCGGTGAAACTTCCGCTGGAATTTCCGGGCGTTCCTCTAACTCAATCACGGCGTGTAGGACCTGCCAGTGCGACCATTCCGCCCATGGTAACTCTAAAGTGAGAATCTCCCATAGTACAATACCAAAAGAGTAGACGTCCGACGCTTTTGAATAATCACCCGTGTCTAAAACTTCAGGCGCAGACCAGCGCGGGGAGTGTAAGTTCACGGACGTTGAGACGCTATTACCCGTGGCTCTATTCGCTGCGGTCACACGACTCAAGTTGAAATCACCAACTTTAACGCGGAAAGAAGCGTCCACCATGAGATTTGCAGATTTCAAGTCTCGATGAATCACCGGTGGAGCACAATTATGCAAATAACACATGCCACATGCTGCTCCAAGCGCGAGTCGTAAACGAACGCGCCATTGTAATGCTGGCACGCCAGGTTTCGCGTGGCGCTGTAAAACGGAAAACAAAGAACCACGCGCACAATATTCCTCGACAATAGCTGGAGGATATCGCATGATTCCAAACAGAGCAACGATGTTTGGATGTCGCAAATTCGTCATAATAGAAACTTCCTTCTCGAGTTCATCCATCGCTATGCGAAGGTCAGATGATTCTTCCATGCCTTCCGTTCCGATGAACTTTACAGCCACTTGAACGTGATTCCAAAGTGCGACGTGTACTCGTCCAAAGGAACCTTCTCCAATTTTCCGTTTCAGCGTAACTTCACTCTGGGTGATCAACGTCGTATTCAAGTGAGAAGCCATTCGTTTCTCGCTCGGCGTGTGAATAAACTTCTTCCCGATTTCGCTGCTGCCATCGCTCCGATCCTTAGACAGCATCGGGGAAAGATCACGGGACGCTGTTCGACTCGACGTGAGTCCTGCGCTCAGTTTCTCCTGCAAAGGTTGTATACGTTTCTTTCTTCGCATTTTGCCACCGTTCTCTTTGATTGCACGATCAGCCGCACTCTCAAGCTCTGTCATTGGCCACAGCAACACCGAGCCAAACGTTCCCGCCGTAGCGACACCACTGTGCGAGCCACTCACGGCATGAACGCCACACATGGAGACCATACCAGACCGATGCGCGAGAATTTTACCAGGAACGCCGAGATTTAAACTTCTCTCGTCCACTCTTTTCGTTACGAACGCGTCGAGTTCATCGGACGAAGGAAGTTTCCATATGGTGATGTGACCAGAAACGTGTCCGATAATTAAAAGACTGGCAAATTCAACGATGTCGACGCTGCACGCCAAACTGCCGAATGGAATTTCATTAATCTTTGCGCTTCGCGCTTCCGGAGCGATACCTCTTCCTCCCCAAAGCTGCACCGTACCTAATGCACTTCCAAACGTACCTTCGGCTTGATGTAAAGTAACAACGCACTCGGCATCTTTGTAAGCGACGCACTCTTCGACTAAACCCAAATCTTTGTGAACTTCGTTCGAGGCGATGCACTTTCCTGATTTCGTCGACCAAACTTCTAAATTCTCGTTCGCGTATTTTGTCGCCGTGACATTCGTGTGTGGCACGTACACGTGGCCGTTCAGATACACTATGAACTTCACCGCGCGTTTTGAGACACCAAATCCATCCACTTCTCCACGAATTAATCGTCCAAGACGCAAATGAACTTCGAAATCTGCGCCGGCAATGCGATCGACTTCGTTATCAAATTTCCACGAATCTCCAGGCGACGTGTTTTGACTGTTTCCTACGCTCGAGTTCTGTCTTCGAGACTTAATTTTTACCTTTGCGATAACTTCTAATATAGATCCGTCTGCGAAACCAGTCCAGAGCGTGCAATTTTGAAACTTATCCTTTTGGAGTGCCAAAGCCCGAGCTTCATTCGTACCATTTTCCATCTCGCCATTGACCAAGCCATCGTCTTCATCATTGTCACTCGAATCTTCATCATCATCAACGATGCGCATAGCTGTTGCGCTAACACCTTTCCTAACTTTCATGACCGCATTTTCGTTTCTTTTCCCCATATCTACGTCCCAAACGCAAACGTCACCAGCAGATGTTCCGACGAAGAGTAAAGCGGCACATGCGCCCGAGCCTTTCGTCATCACCGTGATTGCACCACGTGGTTTTTCCGAAACGCGCATGGAAAGCGAAGATATCCCGGTGTCATATTCGTTCACATCGACATCGTCATTGTATTTGTCACTTTTCTCGAGACTAAGAAAACACCCTCCCATTCCAATCGAATTGCTATCAGTACCCCCACTATTCTTCCCGCTCCTAGCGCCACTACTATCACCACTGCTACTCCCATCTAACCTACCTCCGTATTCCAGCTCTCTCCGTTCGTTCAAAAACAAATCTATTACTTGTAGTGTTCCCGAACGTCTAGGAAACCTCGTTTCATTCGCTATCCATAATTCTGAGCAATCAACCCCGCACGCTATCATCTCCGTAACGCCGCTACTAAAAACAACCTTATTCATCGCTGTGGTAAAGCCACCCCTCAACAACCTCGAACGTCTCGTCAACGACGCGATGCTTTGCGTTTTAGAAGCGATGCCACCTCCGCTCGCGCCGGTCAAATTCCATAATTGCGTCTCGATAATCTCCAAATCTGATTGTAAACTGGTAAACTTTTTGTTCGAGCTCGACGAGAGTATTCCGTATCTCGTAAACGCCTTCTCTAAGATTGATAAGTTTCCAACCGCGTCCACTCGTGCCACGCACAACCTTAAGACGCCCAAGCACGAAATCATTATTTTCTTGAGTTGCGTTAAACTTTGCGGGTCTAGCATTTCGTGTGTCTGATTAGCTTCGATCAACGCCAACTGTAACGCGTGCGCGTTGGAGAGTAAACTGATGCACTTTTCCCTGTGGGAGGTTGCACACATGACTCGTTTTTGTAAATCATTCACCGCGTGCGTGTTTGCTAACATCAAAGATTGCACCGAAGACACGTCTACGTTTGACGCTCGAGAAGAAGATGCTCTGCTCACAGAAGTATTATTACTTTTATTATTAATAATATTTGTTCTTTTTGTTGGAGTTAACAACGTTGAGGTTGATGGAGACGACGAGGACACTCTGTTGTTGTTGTTGTTGTTATTGTTACGAGGAGAAGCGCTCATCAACGATGGACTAGCGGCTCGATTGATACCACCGACGACGACGCTACTGTTGTCGAAGCTCGTTTTCACTCGCGTCTGCGGCGTCGAATATTCCGGAGAGTGTGGGTGTCGCCGTTCCTCTCTCGTTTTCTTCTTCTCGTCGTCGTCGTTGTTCGTTAGAATAATATTTGCCGGAAGAGGAGATTTCTTCTTCACGGAAGAATAGGACTCCAACGAAGAAGGAGAGAGGGCATTCGCTCGACTTTCGGGCGTGCCGTATTCGGACTCCTCCTCCTCCTCCTCCTCCTCCTCCTCCTCCTTCTCGCCGCCGGAATCTTCGGTCATCTTTTTTCTCTCTCTCTCTCTCTCTCTTTGTGCGCGAAGTGAAGTTGGAGATTTTCTCTCTATGTACTCTCTCTTGTGTGTTGTGTGTGCTCTTTTTTTGATTTTTTGTTTTTTGGTTCCCTCGCCGGGGGGGTCGTCACAAAACAACCACAAAACTCAAAGAAGAAGAAGAAGAACAAAACAACGCATCTTTTTTCTCCTTCTCTCTCGCTCTCTCTCTCTCATTCTCTCTCTCATTCTCTTTCAATTTCCACATATAGGAGAAGAAGAATTACAGAAAAAGTGGGGGGGCGCGAGATCCAGAACGGAAAAGAGCCGGAGGAAAGCGCGTTCTTTCTTTCGTTCTCCGTTCTTTCGCGGTTGAATTTGAAAGAGAGGAAAGATTTCCATTTACGGCACTCAAGAGGAGGACCCGGAAGGAGGAGGTGGAGGGACGATGGCGGAACAGATTAAGGCGTCCGTGACTAAAGGCGTGGATAAAGTGAAGTTGATGTGAGCGTTTTCTTTTCGTAATTCTCTTTTTTACGCGCATATCTTTTTTATCGTCGTCTTCAACGAGAACAAACACACTTGCTCCATATTACACATATCTCACCTATTGTATATATTCCTTCTCTCGAAAAAAAAATAGGGCGGGTATTCAGCCGTCGCAACCGGAAACGCCCGCGGGAATGCTCGACGAACTCACCGGTTCTCTTTGCATCGATTTGACGTACGAACAACGACTTTACGGCTTTGCCTGTTGCGCTGGCATGGGTCTCATTTGCTCGTTTCTCTCGTCCTTGTTATGGTTGCAACCGATGAAGTTTGCTTTGTTGTACTCCATCGGGAACATTTTATCGTTAGGCTCAACTGGATTTTTAACCGGGTTTGCCCGACAGGCAAAGAATATGTTCAAAGCGACGCGGTTAGTGGCGACATTGATGTACCTCGGGTGTTTAATCATGACCATCGTGTCGGCGTGCGTGTTGAAATCGTTTCCGTTGACAATGATGTTTTTGGTTTTACAAGCCTTAGCGTTGGTGTGGTATTGTTTGAGTTACATCCCCGGTGGTAGAAGCGTCTTGAAGTCGTGTTTTGGGATTAGCAACTTTTAAAAACGAGAAGAGCGTGAGTAATAAAGAATAGTTAAAATTTGAAACAACATCGCGCGTGTACTTTGCATCGAATACTTGTATTAAAAATCAACGTGTGAACAAGTCGTGGGGCCTAAAAAATATATATTCTACAAAAGCTAAATGGCTACTATGGTATAAAAAAACAACGCGCGAAAGGATGTCATCCTTGTTGTTGCTGCTGCTGTTGCTGCCCAGCCATTCTCGCTTTCGCTTCGGCAAACATCTTAGCCTGCAGGGCCATGGCCTCTTCGGCGGACATTCCCATGTCTTTCTTCTTCTTCTTTTCGATTCTCTTGTCTTTGGCGACGTCTTTTTCAATCTCCATCTCTTTCGTACAATCGTCGATAAAATCGTCGAAACCGAGTTTTTTGAGCGCAGCGATCACATGCTCGGGCGTTATCGTCGTTTTGTTCTCTTTTGTGCTGATATCCGTCACTTCGGAGGATATGGAGAGGACGAATTCTGTGCACGATTCGAGCAATAAATCTCTCAAGTCGTTGCTCAGGCGTAAACCTTCTGGTATGATGTCCGAGATCATCTTATTGATGGTTGCTTTCGGTAGCGATTGCTCGTCGTTCTCCATTCTTTATTTTTATGTGTGTGTGTAGCAACAGTCGTCGTCGTTCAATCCGTGTGATCTGCGGTGTGCGCTTATTCTCTCGGCTGTTGTGAGATATGTGTGCGTGTGAGAAATAAAGAGCGCGCGAAAATTTGAGGGAGGGAGGGCAAACACGAGAGAGAGAGAGAGAAAAGCAAAAGAGAAGCAGAGAACAACGAAAAGAGCCGGGGCGAGTTTTATTTTGTGGACTCGTAGTAACATAATCTTTCAAAAGGCTGCTGCTAACTTGTCATCGGATGACAATACAAATGACTCTGCGAGCGTTGAGAGAGAGAGAGAGAGAGAGAGAGAGAGAGAGAGAGAGAGAGAGAGAGTGTGTGCACGAGTCAGTTTCGAAAAGAATGAGAGAAAAGAGAGAGCCAAACGCGCCCGCGCGTGTATTTGTTTTTGTTCGTATTTTATTTTCTCAGGTGCGTTTGTAAAGCGCCTTCCGACTGATCAACACTCGAGGTATCAAGCTCGTCTGTCCGCCCGTCGATAAATTGTCTTCATCGAAAATAGTATATGAACACCGCGCGCGGAAAAGAGATGGAGGAGAGGAGAGCAAAAACGAAGCAAAGTACGCACCTTTTAAGTGGTTTGAATTTTAGTCTTCCTCTTCCAAGACTTCGTGGATGTTTTGTTCGTCGACGAATTTATCCGTCGCAAACACCTCGTCGATGTTCTCCCACCACTTCCACAGAAACTTTTCGACGATGATTCGAAACCACGGCGACCATCTCAAACCCTTCTCTTCTTTCATCATCTCTCTCAACTCCTCCGGCGAAACCCAAACCATCGCATCCACCTCCTCCGGGTTAATCGACATGCCGCCTCTCACCAACTCCGTGTGATCCGCTCGACAAAACAAAACGTAATCCATCTCGTGTTCGCCCCAAAACGCGGTCCCGTTCTCCGGCCGTAAACTCTTCTCTCCAAAACTATCTTTCGCGCAATAGTGTAAACGAGTTAAAAACTTAAATTGCGTTTCTTTCACCGTCTCTGGATCGATGTTCAACTCGTGCAATAATTTTCTCCTCGCCGCTCGAATAGCTCCCGGCGCTCTCTTATTCTTTCTCACGTCTTCTACCTCGTCGTCCACTTCAGTCGGTTCATATCCGTGCAATTGGTGCGAACAACACGTGTTCGTCCACACCGACGGAAACGTAATCTTTGACGCCGCTCTTTGTTGCAACAAAAGCTTGTTGTTTTCCTTGTCGAATAAAAACACCGAAAACGCCCGGTGTAATAAACCTTTCGGAGTGTTTCTTCCTTCTGCATTCGTGGAGAAATGGTGGGCGTCGTATTTACTCGCGTGACCGACGATGGAATCTTTACCATCGACTAAAATGCACTCATCTCGGTGCATTAAATCTTCTTGCGTGCCCGAACCGTCCCAGTTTTTTCCCGAAACCGCTGTCATCGTCGCTTTGTGTCGATGAAGATGATGACGCTGATGATGATGATGGGCTGTTGTTGTTGTTGTTGTTGCTATTTTATTATTACTACTTTTAAAACTCGTCGACGCCGCGCCGCCGCTCGTTGCTCTCGTTATCGTTGCAGCAGTTGTTCGACCGATAGATTTACCGATACCGCGAGAGAGCGCCGCTTTTCGCATGCACACACACACACACACACACACAGTCCGTTCCTTTGTCCCTCCGTCCAAAGAATGAATGTGCTTCTTTTTTGTGTAAGTGTGTGAGAGTGTGACGCCTTCCTTCGTGAACGCGATTTTTTGTTTTGTTTTGTTTTTGTTTGTTTTTTTCTTCAAAAAATTGAACCCCCAACCGGCAACTCTTCTCTCTCTTCTCTTCCCTTGGGGGGCGAGTTGAGCGCTTCTCGAATCTTATTTAAAAAAAGAAGAAGGATGTCGTCGTCGTCGTCGTCGATGGAAGTGGGAACGATGAGCGCGAAGGAGGAAAAGAAGAAGAAGAAGGAAAAGAGGGAGATTCCTCCTCTGCCAAAACCCTCGGCGTCGTCTCCGACTTCGGAGAAGAAGAAGAAGAAGAAGAGCAACAACGACGAGGAAGAAGAAGTTGAAAACGGTTCGAGAAGCGGCAACGACTTTTTGTCGCCGCCGAAAATTTTACGATATCAGCCGTCCGTGTCTTCGCCGCAATCGGAATCGAGACGCGTTTCCTCCATGAGAGCGTCTTCGTGCGATAGTTTAGGAGTCATGTTTGCCGAGCAGATGAGGTTCGTGAATGGTACTGCGAGTAATGACAACTCACTTCACGGCTCAGCCGTCAGAAATATTCCCTCGAAGAGCACTTTATTGGAAGAAGTCGAGGACAAGAAGAAGAGCGGCTCAAATAGTAGTACTATTAATAATAATCAAGGACAACAACAAAACGATCGCAACTCGGAAATATTTTTGAACACGGACCAGATTCCGTACGAAAAAGCGACCGTACTCACGAAACTACAGAAATGGGGCGATTACGAGTCCTGCGGCGAGAGCGTAGGAAAGACAAAGTTCGTGCCGATGAAGACTCCGTTGTCTCTGGAGTTCTTGGAGAGGACAGAAAAGTACGCGCATATTTTGACGGTGGAGAAGATGTTATACGAGCAGCGAGAGACGAAACAGAGAGAGGTGACCATGATAATTGACTTGAGCAATCACGAGTGTTTGTACGAAGAGGACATACCGAAAGAGGTGCATCGAGTGCACGTGAGGAACATAGCAAAATCCATACCAAACATCGAATGTTGCGCAACAGTGATGAGAGAAGCGAGTAAACATTGGAAGAAGCATCCAGAAGAGTACATTGCTATTCACTGTGCGTACGGTTTCAACAGAACTGGGTTTATCGTGTGTTGCTATCTCATCGAAAAGGAGAACATGACCGCGGAGGAGGCGTTGGAAACGTTTGCAGTGGCGAGACCGCCGGGAGTGAAACACGAGAGATTCCAAATGGCCTTGAAAGCGAGGTATCCCACCAGAGGATGTAAACCCAAACTGACTGAATACGACGAAGACGAAGATAACGAAACAAAGGAAAGCGGTGCATTGAAGAACGAAACGGTAGAGGGAGTCAACGCGTCGCTTCGAATCAACAAGAACAATAGTTCTGCAGGGAAGCAAATGAAAAAGAGCGAATCTCTCGTGCGCAAGCTGTTCAATATGATAAAGACGAGAAGGAGAAGTAGAAGCGAAAGCTAATTCGAGAAAGCTACTACTACTACGGAGGGGAAGACGTTACGTAAAGAACATAGACAAGCTAGCTTATAAAGCGCTATACAATAGATAGTATGTATGTAAATTAACAACGATTTTTTCAAGTTTTTAGATCCAACTCTATGCCGCCACAGGGCCAAAGCGACAGTTGTCTGTAGAACTCGTACGCTAAATCAAACGAATGATGCGTCGTCGTGCCAGTGATGGAATCAAAGTAGTGATACTTGTTCGCATCGCCAGAAAGTGCGGACGTTTTTGAATACGGTGAGAAACCATATAGAGAAACTTTCTCACACGAGTGCAACGCAAACGTCGCTGCGAAAACGCCAGACATTGGTTTCGGCTTGAACCTTTTCGAGTGAAATCCAGCAAAAACGCTACCGAGTTCCACCGCTTTTTTGACAGCTTCCCAAAGTTTGAAAGCGTGCGCAATTATTTCGGGAGACACTACAATCGCGGAGCTTCCTAGAGCCACGTGCTCATTTGCAACACCGGAAACTCGAGCTGTTTCTAACCGCTTCAACAATGGCGCGTAGTAATGATAACGCGCAAACGGATTGAAAATTTCAAACAAGACTAAAGTCGTGTTTCGTAACGCAGCGCGAGAACTTTCTGGAATGGAACCTCCCAATCTCGTTCTTCCAGCTATAAATGGTTTCACGTGTTGCAAATTGACGAAGTCGAAATCTGTTCTCGATCCCACATCTTCTTCGTAACCTGCTGTTGGTGCGTAATTGATTCGGAACACTTTCTCGTGTTCGTCAATCTCTCGGCCTTGCCTAGATTTCAAAAGTACGCCAGAATTACCAACCACAGCACACGTCTTGAATTTATACTTCTCATCATTCAACGGTAAGGCGCCGACTAAATCGAGTTTGAGTTTCAAACGCTGTCGCTCGCCTTGTTTAACTTGAAGCAAATCACCATCCGCACCGCCGCGTTGTGTGACCCCATCCACGAACGTTTCTTGTTTCAATTCGATCGCGCGCGGTAATCTACGTTCGGACTCGCCACATCCTTTCATACCAGCTGGACAATACTTGTCTGATGTGTAATAATCATCTGGAAAGAGCATCGCTCGATGTAAAGTCAAAGGAATACTCTGCGGCTTTTGCGACGTGCTCATAAGTCTTCGGCGGCGGCGTCTCTCCGGCACCTCTTCACCACTATCATCCATGTCTTTTTCCTCCGGTTGATCTTGTGTCTGTTGTTCCTGCTCATTGTTATCATCATTCGTATCTCCGTTCTCTTCCGTTCCCTCTTCTCCTCCAACATTCCCTTCGTCCACGCCGGCAGGTTTTTCCAACAACGCTGCATCTAAAACAACCTCACGGCCTTCCTTGTCTCTATTCTTTTTGCTCACTAAACCAAGTTCTTCTATATCGGTGCTATCGAGATTTAAAGCCTGCGCAATCGTATTCAAAACCTCCGCCGATTGCTGCTCCGCGTTCTCTGCCGTTTGTGGTGTTTGCTCTTCTTCCTCTTCTTCCTCCTCTTCTTCGTCATCGTCGTCGTCATCATCATCATCTTTGAAAGCTTTACCTTTCGCAATAGCTGCTCGCAACTGCTCGATCGCTTCGTTCGTATCCGTGGACATTTCAGCCGGACGGTGTTCTTTATGAACTCTCGGTTTGTGCACTCTTGTTGGTGCTGCCGTAGTGTCGGATCGAGATTCTTTCGACGAACTCGAGGAGGACGGAGCTATTCTATCTCTGAAAACCACGTTGGAACCTTCGGAAAGTAACGGCATTCTCGCCCATAGCCCCTGCGATAATCTTGTCGCATCGAGCGAGGACCAAACTCTCTGCAAATACTTCAAATCTCTCTGCATCAAACGACTCCCGTCTCTTAAATCCGCTGTTACTGGCGACGATGAACACTCCAAACCATTCCTTGAACGTTTCGGCAAGACGTGCTCTCTCGCAATAATAGCTGGCATCCATCTTTCTAAGTTGTTCGGTTCGATTTCTAATGGATCAGATTCCGATGCAGAATACGTGTTTGACTCCAACCTCGCTTGCAACCACAAGGGAATATCCCTAGACTTGGAGTTGTGTCTCTTCAAATACGCCTCTTGCTTTTCGCGCGCGTGCGAAATTAAATTACCTTTCTCATCTTCCGTTCTTTCTAATAACGTTTCCGCGTCGCTTTGCACGCCGGAAATCCCACCAAGAATGGTCTCAAAGTGCGTCTTTGTGTCTTCGTCCAACGTCGCGTCCATATCTTTCCTTTTATTATGTCTAAACCCACCAAAGAACCGTCGTTTTCTATTTTCTTTTTCTTCTCTTTGCTTCTGGTGAATCAAAGCGTCCGCTTTGGCAACTTCTTCGTCCGACATGAACACCGCGCTCGCTTTCTCCTTGTACTCGTCTCTCTGGCTTTGCAACCGCTCCATAAACGCTTTACCTCCACCTTTCCATCCGGTGGAGTGTTTCGCCATTTTCATCGCTTCTGCCCAAGATTCTTGCGTCATGGCAGCTTCCGCGAATAGTTCAGACGCGTCCGAACCACTCTCTAACTTCTCCCTTGCTTTCTGGTTGATCTTCTCCAATTGCGCCAACTTCTCCGCGAGCGAATCTCTCTTCGCGTTTGCGCTCAGTTTACCGCTGCGTTTGTTCTTCGCCGCGCCATCTTGTCCGGACGATTTCATTCCGGAAGCGCCCAAACTACTCGCGCTGCTGCTCTCGTGAAATGGCACTCGTCCAAAATTCCTCATTGCCGCTTGCGCTCTCGACGTGCGCACTAAATTCGATGCCAAATCACTCTCAGCGCCCGTCCCTATCGTTTTACTCAACTCTCTCTCTGTCCTTCTGGAAACTTCGTCCAAACGTCCTTCCACGAATCCACGCAAACTCCCCTTGACGACTTTCGTCCCGTACTTTCTCAGAGGAGATAACTCCTCCTTCGCGTCTACGGTTCGATCGATTTCTGTTCGGAGAGAGTGCATCGAGTTTCCCGAATGCGCTCGCTCGTGTTCGAGTCTGTGTTTGTGCGCCAAATCGTGATGGGATTGGAAGAAAGGAAGCGACGCCATCAGGAACAACAACACGAAGAAGGAGAGCGTTTTGCTGTTGATTTGTTGATGAGTGCCGTTCGCGTTGTTGCTCGCCACCAGCGACGGCGGTGGATCGCCCCAACCCATCGTTTCCTTCCTCTTTTTTTCCTTCTCGATGTGGTTGTTTTCGCGAAGAAGCAGAGTGCGCGGAGGAAAGATTTACTATTCTGAAGAGATTACTCTTCCGTTCTCCGGTTCTTCTTCTTCCCCTAAACATGCTAAAAACACTCCCAACACAAAAAAGAAAAGCGCAGACGAAAAAAACGAAAAACGAAAAAAAAAAAAACAACAAAACACAAGCGTTCTTCTTCTTTCTGCTTTCTTTCGATCGCCTTCTTCTTCTTCTTCTTCTTCTTCTTCAGAACTCGAAACACGCGCGCGATAATAGTAACAACAACAACACATGCCGTTAGAATCACTCCCACCGTTCGCGATCATTGTCGGTGCAATCACCGCTATTGGTGGCATCCAATACGCCGCGCACGTGTTACCCATGGGGAAACCTAAAGCCGTCGGGTTAGATAACTTTGACCGCTTGTTGGAGAGGAGGGACCAACGCATCCGCGAGAAGAGTGGCTTGCAAAAGTGACACACCGGGGTGCGAGAGCGAGAAAAGGTTTTTTGCGTTTTGCTGTGCGTTTGTGTGCGTGTGTGCATACGTGTATAAAAGTAGGGAAATAATAACGACGTAAGAGCGCATCGATCGAACGAACGAACGAACGAACGCTGTCGCGGAGGAGGAAGAAGAAGAGTGAGAGAGAGAGAGAGAGAGAGTTTATTAGGCTCCTTTTTGATTATTTGTAAAATATGATTTTAGAAACGAAAATTCAACACATCACAACACTCTTCTTCACCGGCATACACGCACACAGTCACATCATATATATTCATTTATACCATCGTCGTCGAAATGCAGTCTGTGGTATCAACGCAACTAAGAATAATTGTTGGAATGAGCGCGACCAGTCGTCCACGACAGCAAAATAAACGGTCGTTAGTGTCGCGAGTAAACTCATCGTCGGGAACTTCATCAACATCATCATCATCATCATCATCGTCATCATCATCAGACGAAGAAAAAGCTCAGTTCATGCTAACGGAATACGGACATCCTTGGATAGAAAACGAAGAATCCGCGATGCGCTTGCTCGAGTATTTGCGAACGAAAGAGAAGAGGGAGTTCAACTTGGAAAAAGCGAGAGTGGTTATCGCGCAAATCAGAGAGACGCACGAGAAAGGAATAGCAACCGAAGAGGCGAGGAAAGCGAACCCGTTTAAACTACCAAAGACGTTCCCGGGGTTCTTGGGGATTTTAGAACGAAGTAGCGATAAGATTTGAGCTAATGCATGACTATTATTTATTATTTACTCTACTGCGATTTCGCTGCTGCTTTCTACCTGGTATCTACGAGTAATTTGAAACTATTATGCTACCTGCGCTTCTTCTTCTTCTTTCTCGAGGACAACTGCCTTTTCGTCCTCGTACTTTTTTTGGGCAATCTGACCTTCACGCAACATCGCTTTCAATTGGTCTTCTAAACCGTCCGTATTCAACACGGCCACGCACGAAACGTAGCGTGGGCCGCACAATTTACCTAAACGAGAGCGCGTGAGTGCGAATAAAACTGGTGTATTTAGTTCGCGACATTTTTTCACGATTTGCCAAATTTGGTCGTCCAGACCACCTTCCATATCGCCGGTGGATTCGATGTTCGGAGCGACGACAACAGCTTTACATTTACCGAGCTCGACGTTTTTCACGACTTCTCGCAGACCAAAGGTGAATCGTTTCTTCGATTTTGCTTTTATCGGGTCTGTTTTATACAGTCTCTCCTGTAATCTTCGAAGCTCAGAGAAGAGCGCTTGCACGGCTTGATTCAGAGGGGTCGTGATGACTTGCGAGGCGTATTTCGGCATTTTTTCAACCTTGTTCACGAACGAGGCGTCTTTCATGCGTTGAGAGTTGCGTTGGATTTGCTCTTCAGTTGTTTCTCCACGATCTATTCTCTCTTTGCGTTCGAGCATCTTCGCGTGTTTCTTACCCGCGACGTGGTCTGCCCACGCCGTTTCGCTGTTACACTCCATTTTACACAAATCGCAGAATTTTGGTACAAACGCGGATTTTTCTTTTTTGTTCGTCTTCTTTGACGCTGACGTTGCCGTTTGCTCGCCTACTTTACCGCTACCGGAGCCTGTATTCATGAGTTCAGATTCTTTCTGTTTCAAAGTATCGATAAAACTTTTTCTCGTCCAAATGGAAGGTAACTGAATGACCGTTTGACTGGACGTGGAGGAGACGATGTATGGCTTGTCGTCTACATTTTCCTTCGCACTTGCTGACGTATTTGTGTCTGTATTTGTTGCATCAACAGCATCTTTGTCTTCGTCGACGGTGGCTTTCTCGATATTGTCGTCGTCGTCCGAATCATCGTCGTCTTCGTCGCACCACAAATCCACCTTTACTCTTTCGCTGTCTTCCTCGTCCACTTTTATGTTCACATACACTTTTCCAACCTCGATAGTTACTTCAACCGTCGATTCTTCATCTCCTTTGGACGACTCTTTCTTATTTGCTCGGGATACGAGAATAATTTTCCTCAATTTTGTCATGCGTTTTTTCTTTTTACCGTCCATGCGCTCTTTCCCTCTCCTCACTAACGTGGCCGAAGCCATGGCGGCGTTTGGATTCGCCATCAGCTCCCCGCCGCGTTTGGGACGACCTTCCACTTTCTTCGCCAATAAAGCCGATTTATCGCTTTTCTTCGTTTTTCCTTCCTTGAAGTACAAACCTAGGCCGCCTAACATTGCGCTCACGCCGCCGCCGCCGGCATTGATGGATTTATTCTGCCCAGATACAATTTCCGAAAGGTCAATCGTTGTTCTTTTTTTCTTCCGTTTTTCCTCCTCGATTCGTTCTTGTTCGGTCAAATCACCCCTCGCTATCCGTTCAGTATCGATGACTTTCACGCGATCTGGGTCGTTCAAACCGTAGTGTGAATTGTACAAGTGTGACGCTAAATGTTGAAACTCAGCGAACCTCCTACCACACACTCGACACGGGATTTTCCCGAACTTATCCACCTTGGACTTGCGAGCTTCTATCCGCAAAGACTCTGCGGTTATTTTGGGTAAATAGTCTTTTCCAGCGTGCTTTCCACCATTATTTTCCGCAGTCGTTGGCCATTGCACCCCATCGTCTTCATTAATATCGGTGGTGTTTGCGTTTGGCAAAACGCTGAATGGCTGCGCTTGAGCCGTTAGCGACGACGATGTCGCGGGCGGCGTATTCCAAACCGGTTTAGACGGCGCGGGAGCAAACACAACTTTCTTCGCCATTTGTTGCTGTTGTTTCTTGCTGTTATTGTTGTTACTATTATTGTTGTTGTTATGTCTCTTCTGTTGTTGCTGTTGTTGTTGTTGATTCTTTTCCTTGGTTCTTTTGGCAAACGACAGAGCTTCCTCAACCTCTTTCGATACTCGCGAAGGCACCGTTGTTTTCGAGTTTCCGATGCTATCACCAGTTTCGTCGTCATCATTTGAGACGTTCGCATTGTTCTTCTTTTGTATCCAACTCCCCGCGCTGCTCGCTTTCGAAGACTGGTATTGTTGTTGTCGTCTTCCTTCTTCTTCTTCTTCTTCTTCTTCTTCTTCTACTTT
>Ga0255765_1000201_pt1 | contig 79936 bp, 43 predicted proteins | sample 041ome_8_FD_179965 | JGI IMG/M metagenome (GOLD analysis project Ga0255765, IMG submission 179965) | Coastal salt marsh microbial communities from the Groves Creek Marsh, Skidaway Island, Georgia - 041407BS metaG (version 2) | ecosystem: Environmental > Aquatic > Marine > Intertidal zone > Salt...
GCGAACCCTCGATCGTTCGCGGCGACGCGCGGCGACGCGCGCCGCGCCGAGACGACGCGCATGACGACGACGATGACGATCGCGACGCATCGCGCGACGACGCCGACGACGCTTGAACGCGCGACGCGGCGCGCGACGCGACCGCGCGGACGAACGACGAGACGCGCGTCGTCGTCGTCGGAGACGAAGACGGCGGCGACGGCGGCGACGACGACGCGACGCGAGGAGGACGACGACGTCGAGTGCGTGGCGTCGACGATGGGCGCGGAGTGCGTGATCCCGGAACCGACGCGCGAGGCGCGCGGGGTGGAGTGCGTGGGGGTCGGGATGGAGGCGTCGTGCGACGCGGAGGCGCTCGCGGACGAGGCGGGGGCGAGCGCGGGGGCGAGCGCGGGGGCGAGCGCGGGGGCGAGCGCGAGCGGCGGCGCGGCGGCGAATTTGGCGCTCGTGTCGCCGTTTTTTCTGTGGGGGACGTCGATGGTGGCGATGAAAGGGGTTTTGCCGGTGACGTCGCCGATGTTCGTCGCGTCGGTGCGATTGATTCCGTCGGGGTTGATTTTAGTGGCGTGGGCGCTGAGTAAGGGTCGACCGATGCCGAAGACGGCGACGGCGTGGGGCGCCGTCGCGGCGTTCGCCGTCGTCGACGCCGCCATGTTTCAAGGGTTTCTCGCGGAAGGATTGCAGCGCACGTCGGCGGGGTTAGGTTCGGTGATCATCGATTCGCAACCGCTCACGGTGGCGATTTTGGCGTCGATTTTCTTCGGCGAGACGCTCGGCGTCGAGGGCGTCGCGGGATTGGCGCTCGGCGTTCTCGGTCTGTTATTGCTCGAACTTCCGGAAGATGCGTTGAAATCCGTTGTGAACAGCGACGGCGCCGACGCGCTCAGCGCGTTGCGCCTCGAAGGATCGTTGTGGGACAGCGGCGAGTGGTGGATGTTGCTCGCGGCGCAGTCCATGGCCGTCGGCACAGTCATGGTGCGATGGGTGTGCAAGTACGTCGACCCGGTGATGGCGACCGGGTGGCACATGGCGCTCGGCGGCGTGCCTTTGCTCGCGTACTCTCTCGCCACGGAACCGGAACTTTATTCGCATTTGTCTCTGAGCGGCGCCGACGTCGCGTCGCTGTTGTACGCGTCGGTCTTCGGCGGCGCCGTCGCCTACGGCGCCTTCTTCTACTTTGCCACCAAGGGGTCACTCACGAAACTCAGCTCGCTCACGTTCCTCACTCCGATGTTCGCCGCCGCGCTCGGGTATCTCACCCTGGACGAGACGCTCAGCGCCACCCAACTCGGCGGCGCGGCGGTGACGCTCGTCGGAATTTATTTCGTCAACACGCGCGCTAAAGAGGCCAGCGCAGAGTGATTTCACCGATTGTTTTCATCATCGTTTCGAATCGCGCGAGTTCGCTCCGCGGCGTTGTAATTTAGCGCCTGCATTGGTTTCTTCTTCTTCTTCGCGCCGTCGTCGCCTCGCGGTAACTGTCTCGGCGCGGAGCTTCCGCAGATGCAGACGCGACGCGCCTTCGCGCCTCGCGCGCGCCCGGCGCGCGCACCGAGTCAAACGCGCGCGTCTCCGCGCGCGCGTTCGCGACCGCGCGCGTCGATCGCTTCGCGCGCGTCGATCGAGTTTCACTTTGCAATCACCGCGCAGCTCGACTACGGCGATTCCCTCGCGCTCGTCGGCGACGCCGACGCCCTCGGCGCGTGGAACGTCGACCGAGCGTTGGAGTTACAGTGGACGGACGGTGACGCGTGGTGCGCGCGCGCGGACGTGGACGTCGGTGTCGATGGGGTGGCGTTTAAGTGCGTGCGCCGACGCGCGAGCGGCGACGTCGAGTGGGAGGGCGGAGAAAATAAGACGGTGCGCGTGGAGGACGTGCGCGACGCGAAAAAATGCGTCGTTCGTGGAGTGTACGGAGACGGAGCGTGCGCGGTGACGCGCGATGGTGGAGGAGGTGGAGGAGGAGGCGAGACGCGCGAGGACGCTCGAGCGGAGGCTCGCGACGACGACGGCGGCGGCGGCGAGCCGCCGTCGGTCTCGACGAGCGCGAAGGGATGGAGCGGCGGTGAGGTACGGATGATGCAGTCGAACGAGCACACGAGCGATCGGCCGGCGACGATGCGTTGGGATGTGGGCAATTTGGAAGAAGCGAGCGCGGCGCGAGCCGTCGTGCTCGCGGACGAAAGCGGCGGGTCGTGGTTCGAGAAGCTCGCGGCCGTGGCGAATCAAATCGGTATCGGAAAAGAGATCACGCGCGATAAGTTGGCTGTGAGCGCGACGTATTTGCGTTGGATAAGCACCGGGACGATCAAGTGCGTGGAGAGTGGAGGTCATCGTCGTCCAAACGGACCGGCGATGGTGGGTCGGGGGATATTTATAAGTATGGAGCAGGTGCAGGGCGCGATGTATCGTCACGGAACGGATTTGGGCGAAGTTGAGCGCGTTGTTATGCGTCAAGTCCACCCTTGGCTACCTTCGTTCAACGAAGAGTTCACGAACGCCGTGCCGCTGACGCGAATTCGGGACATTGCGCACAGAAACGACATTCCGGAGGATTTGAAGAAAACCATCAAACACACGATTCAGAACAAGCTGCATCGGAACGCTGGGCCAGAGGATTTAATCGCAACCGAAGTTGTGTTAGAACGAATCACCGCGCGTGAGGGCGAGTACTCTGAAGACTTCGTTCGCGAGTTTCGCGAGTTCCACAGAGAACTCAAACGTTTCTTCAACGCCACCGGCGTGTTTGAGCGTCTCGATAGCCTTAGGGGGACTTTAGACGAGGAAACGGAACCGCTCATCGGCGAACTTGGCGAACTGCAACACTCGCTCAACAATCTCAACGACGGCTGGCTCAATCATGAAGGTGCAACGCTGCGTCACACGCTAGACGTCTGCACACGGCTACGATCGTACTTTTGCGCCGGTCTCAGCACGGGGATGCGAAACGACGCTCCGGATGATTCCGTGCGACAACGGCACGCCTGGCGACAGGTAGAAATGTCGCTGGAGGAGTACGCGTTTGTTTTATTAGCGCGCTGCAATAATCTCATGGAGCGAGAGAAGTCAGACAACATGCAGCACGCGGCGAACGTTTCTGCGCTCGCTTTGAAACACATCGGTCTTTCGGGATGGAAGTCCCTCGAGACTGGAATCATCGCACGTGAGCTCATGTCTTGGACTACGAGCACACCCGCGATCGAGGACGGAAATGCGGCCCTTCGCTTGAAGGCAACGCTACAACGCGCAAGGCGACTCATCGAATCGCAAACGAGAGCCGTCATGAGTGGTTTCGGCGACGCTCCCGCACAACTTGCCGACGCATTTGGTCTGGAACACCACGTCGGCGCGACATTTGTCGAGTCTGTCATTCGTGCGAGCGTGGCTTTCCAACTCTCTAGAACGATCGAGATGATGTCGGAGGTGGTTGAACGCAATGTTGACGGGGACGGGTTCGATCCGATCGTCCTCGGAGACGCGCAAGGCGTGCTCGTACTTTTGGACCGTTTGAATCCAGAGAGCGTTCAAGTGCACGGAGACAAGGACATCATAGCGTTTGTCTCCGAGGTCGATGGAGATGAAGAGATTTCGTCGGCGGGAAGCAATGTGAAGGGAGTCATCTTGCGCGACGAGTTGGCACATTTGTCACACCTCGCAATTCGAGCGAGGCAAGAGCGCACGCCCCTCGTTAGCGCACTAAGTGGGGAAGCTCGATCTAAAGTGAGCGCGCGCGTGGGAAAAGACACCGTTTTGAACGTGTCTTCATTACATACCGAGTTGCGCGATTTCGATGGAACGCGCGATTCGCGGGAATCCGGTCATGCGGTGTCGCACGCGGCCGTGTCGCCAACGGCGTGCGCTATGGTGAACGTGATGACGTGTCTGCCCTTGGCGGAAGCCACGATCTCAAACGCTGGCGCGAAATCGTCGACGTGCAGTCGCTTGGCGATCATCGCTCGCGATAGTGCGGCGTTTAAAGCGCCCTCGGGATTCGTCGTGCCTTTCGGATCCATGGAAGCGTCGATTCGCGACGAAGAGCGATTTGGTCAACTTTTGCTCGCTCTCGAAAGCGTCAGCGTGCACGACATCGACGACGCGTGCTCGGCGATCCAAAGCTTTATCGTCGAAAACCTACCAGAGCGCGAGATCGTCGAGAGGGCGTGCTCGGCATTAGACGCGAGCGCTCGCCTGGTCGTGCGATCGAGCGCAAACGTGGAAGATTTAAGCGGCATGTCCGCGGCCGGACTGTACGAAAGTGTCGTGGGCATCGATGCACAAAACGTCACCGAAGTACAACGTGCTATTGCTGACGTCTGGGCGTCGCTGTACTCGCGTCGCGCCGTGCTCGCGCGCCGCGCCGCAGGCGTAAAACAATCCGAAGCGCGCATGGCGGTGCTGGCGCAGGAACTGTCGCCGAACGCGCTCTCATTCGTCCTTCACACACAAAGCCCGATTCGAGGCGCAAAATCTGTACAAGCTGAGGTGTGTGTCGGTTTAGGTGAAACACTCGCGAGCGGTATCGACGGCACGCCTTGGCGTTTTGAGATCGACCGCGCCACCGGCGCCGTGGACGTGCTCGCGTACGCCAATCACGCGTCTTCGCTGCGATGCAGGTACGGCGCACCGACGTTTGGCAAAGTGACGATGGAATCAGTGGACTACTCACGACAAGAACTCAGCACGAACGCAGACGCGAGAGCGCGTCTCGGACGACGGCTTTTGAAGGCGGCGATTGAACTCGAAACCGCGCTCGGCGCGGCGCAAGACGTTGAAGGCGGCGTGCTCGGCGACGACGAAGCCGTAATAATCGTGCAGTCGCGCCCGCAACCAATTTAGTAACGCGATGCACATATCTATGTACTTTTAATGAGAACATAACATTACATCTCCTTCGGCGCGTCTCTTCGCGATCGAAACACGCCGCGCAGCAGTCAATCCGCGGCGTCGTCGCCGCTCCCCTCGTCCGCCGTCTCCACCAGCTCGAACCGCGCGAGAAACTCATCCCCAAAAATCACCTCCCCCCCCACCACCAACTGCGTCGGCACGCCCGGCAACAGCTCCTCCCCATCGATAAACGTCCCGTTCGTCGACGTCAAATCCGTCACCATCACCTTCCCGTCCACCAAATCGATCATCGCGTGCGCCCCGCTCACCGTCGGCACCTCGATCGGCAGGTTCACCGCCTCCGACCGCTGTCGTCCGATCACGCTCTTCGTCGCCTCGATCGTCAGATCTCCCGGCGCGCGCACCGGCGCGTCCAGGTGCGCCATCGATTTGTCCCCGCAGTTTCGCAGCTCGAACCGCGCGCGCGCGTTCGCGTCGCCCTCGCGCGCCGCGCGCGCGCGCGTCGTCGCGCGCGTCGCCGCCCGTCGCGTCGTCGCGCGCGTCGGTCGAACCACCGTCGCCGTCGCCGTCGCCGTCGCCATCGTCGTCGTCGTCGTCGTCTGCCGCGCGCGATCGTCGATCGCGACGCCGCGCGCGACCGCGATCGACGCCGCGGTGTCCTCGCGAACCTCGCGTCGAGGTTCGACGCGCACGGGTATCCCTCGACGCGAGGTTCGCGAAGACATCGCGCGATCGATCGATCGATCGAACCGTCGACCGGCATCTCCGGGGGCCCGCGCGCGGGACGCGTTCGTCGGCGCAGAACGCCGCGCGCGCGGTGGGACGGACGCGCGCGCGCGCGCACGGGGTCCGCGATGGGCGTCTGCGCGTCGGCGTGCGTCACGACGCGCAGGACGTCCGGGCAAGGGTGGGACGCGCGGCGATTCGTGTTCAACGCCGATTTCGATTGGCGCGTCCTGGATGCGCGCTTGCGCGAGGGAACGACGGGCGAAGGGAGGGACGCGCGCGTGTCGATAGAGAAGGCGATGGAGTTTATGATGACGACGCAGGGGATGACGCGGGAGGAGGCGGAGGCGGTGATCGAGCGTTGCGGGGAGGCGGAGGAGGGCGCGGTAAAGATGCGAAAGTTCGCGAAGCGGGCGCTGACGAGCGAGAAGAATTTTCCGTTCGCGCGCTCGGAGGTGGACGAGGCGTCGATGACGGATGAATTGTCGCACTATTTTGTGAATTCTTCGCATAATACGTACTTGGACGGCGGACAGTTGTTCTCGAGGTCGACGAGTTCGGCCATCGCGTGGGCGCTCGAACGCGGGTGCAGAGTCGTCGAGCTGGACTGTTACGACGGAGGGTCGAAGGGGCCGATCATCACGCACGGAGGGACGGCGGTGCGCCCGATGTTGTTTAAGGACGCGATCGCGGTTATCAACGACAGGGCACACGTAGCTAGCGAGTATCCGGTGATTGTGACTTTGGAGAATCACGCGAGTCGGGAGACGCGCGCGGTGATGGCGAAAATCATGCGACACACGTTCGGCGATAAACTCTGGACGCCGCCGTCGAAAGGCGAAGGCGAAGGCGAAGAAGAATCATACGTGTTGGACCGCTGGCCATCGCCGGCCGAGTTGAAGGGTAAAGTGATAATTCGGGACAAGGTGAAGCACAAGCAAGACGAAGTCAAGAACGCATCGTTCGGCGTCGGAAAAGTGTTCGAGGCGATATCCTCGAGGGGCAAGTCTAAGTCTACTCGGAAGCTTCTACAGGAGAGCACCAAAGCTACACTTTCAACTGGGAAAAACAAGCTCTCGGTGGCGAACTCCGTGGTCAACCTCTCCAAAAGTGCGCCTGCAGGCGTTCCTGAAGACTCCGATGGGACGAGCGAGGACGACGGCGGCGAGGACGACGAGGACGTCAAGGCACTCGTCTCATTGCGAAATTTGAAGTTTCATAGTTTCAAGGAAGCGAAAGATCTCGGTACAAAGTTTTCTTGCAGTTGGAGCGAGAACAAGGCCAAGAAATTAGTCGAAAAGTCGAGCCAAAAGGATTTGCTCGAATTCACCAAGGCGCATTTGCTTCGCACGTACCCGGGCGGTCAACGCATCATGAGTAACAATTACGATCCCTCCGACGCGTGGTCCATAGGCGCATCGCTCGTCGCGCTCAACTTTCAGGCGCAAGACAGATATGTGTGGGTGAACCAAGCCAAGTTTGCGGTCAACGGTGGGTGCGGTTACGTGAAAAAGCCCGACTATTTAATCAACCCGTCGGTTCAAAGACCGACCAAGCCTAGAATTCTGCGCATACACGTCTTGTGCGGACTAGGTTGGGAAAATTTCAAGGATGCCGATTTTATGTCGGCACCTGATACGTTCATTAAGATTTCCCTCTTCGGTTGCGTCGCCGATCGCTTGTCCGCGACTTCCAGAGGGAATTCAATGAGAACGTCGGTGTACTCCAAGGCACGAGTCGGTCCGCGCGCTCAACCCATTTGGAACGAGCACTTTGACTTGGAAATTCGCGAGCCCGAACTCACGGTGCTACAAATCCAAGCCATGGACAAAGATGGCGCGCGCGATGAGTTCCTCGCACACTACGACGTCGCCGTTAGCGCTTTGCGCGAAGGCGTCCGCATTGTACCGTTGCTCGCGCGCGACGACGAATACGTACACGACAGCAAGTCCTGCGCTGGCGTTTTGTGCAAGTTTGAGTGGCTCGATGAGAAAAGCTCGTCCAACGATGCTCTGCCAGCTCGAACGAACGAGTCAAAAGAGACGACCAACATCTCCGAAGACGCGTAACAGACTATTATGTGGCTGTGGACGTCGCCGACGTCTCAGCGTCTCACACTTCTTACTTTTCTATGTGTAGAACATTCGCGTTGTAGACTCAACAACCCCCCATCTTAACGATGTTCGTCGTCTCAATCAGCACGATGGTACCGAGCTGTGTGACACTCGTCTGTACCAACGAACGACACCGCTAAAATTCCTGTGCGCTTATTTTCCCCTCTAGCCCTCGCGTCAATTCAGATCGCGAATTCGCCGGCTGAATCGTGCGCTAGATCGACGCGTGCGCGCCCACTCCTTCGATTGGCCGCGGTAAACGAAAGAAGAACCCTCTTCGATCGTATTGACGCGATTGTAGATCGAAAACGCGCGCCTCGTCGCGGAGCATTCGTCGCAATTCGACCGATCGGACCTCTGCCCTAACAATTGGCATCAAATCCGTGCTCAAGTCGAGTTCGAGGGCGATCGAGGGCGGTGATCATGGCGCAGACGGCGTATGGAGCGCAGGCACAGCGATTGCTAAACGCAGCGTCGACTTCCGAGCAGATAGAGATCGCGACGAACGTGCGAGATGGTATTGAAGTCGTGCACACGAGCGAATACGTGCACTTTCTCAAGAGCTATTTCCCGATTTTCAAAGAGATCCTAACGAAGAAGACGGAACCGACGCTGGTAGATGACGAAGAGAATGCACTGCGTCATGTCATTTACGAGATTTTGAATAGATTGCCGTTTAACGAGGTCCTACGGCCGTATGAGCAGGAACTGTTGAATTTGGCTTTGGACCCGTTGGCGTCGGAGAACGAGAAGAACGCGCTGCTATGTTTGCGAATCATCTTTGACTTGCACCGAAACTTTAGACCTTCAATGGATGAGCGTCGCTCGCCGTTTTTAGCGTTCGTTTCCGACGTATACACCTCGGCAGAGGAGTGCGTTGAGAACATTCTGGGCGGGACGGTGAAGCAGCGCGGGCGGAAAGAGAAGCCGTCGAATCCATGTGAGATACCGGCGTTGGAGTCGTTTAAAGTGATGACAGAGTGTCCACTCATCGTCATGTTGCTTTATCAGCTCTACAATCGCAATATACAGACTGAAGTATCGGCGATGATACCGCTCATGGTGAAGTTTACAAGCTTGGAAGGCCACGATTCTGACTCAATGTCGCCGACGATGCGAACGATATTTTGCGACCTGAAAGCGGCTCAAGTGAAAACGATCAGCTTCATCGCGTATCTTCTTCGAGGTAGCGCGTCTCTAGTGGAGCCGTACCAAGAAGCGGTCTCTGACGCCATAGTCTCGTTGCTGAAGACTTGTCCAGATGTCGTAGCGACGCGCAAGGAGCTCTTGGTCGCCACGCGCCACGTGCTGAGCGTTCCTGCATTTTGCAAACGGTTCTTTGCGCATTTGGATTTGATGATGGATGATGATATCCTCGTCGGTACGGGGCGAATGTGCATTGAAAGTTTGCGACCGCTGGCTTACTCGTTCCTCGCTGAACTAGTGCATCATATGAAGGCGGAGCTTACGCTACCGCAGATTCGCCGAGCTGTGCACATCTTTAGTCGGAACATGCAAGATACTACTTTGCCAATGTCGACGCACATGACATGCGCGAGGCTGATGCACCATCTTGTAGAATCCATATTCCGCATGCGCAGTGAGAAGACCCAAGCGGAGCAGGCTCGGCATCTTTTAGTGCACATCATGTACGCCACTGTAGCAAAGTTTAGAACGCTGCGTTCGAATGTCCCCGAGCTCTTAGAGACTGCGAACGATTTAGAGAAAGCTATCAAGGCAAAGGTGGCGAAAACTGACAAAGCTGCAGGGCCACCTAAAGTAGACAGCGCTGAAGGAACGGCGAGCAAAAAAGTTGATGAAACGGCGAGCGACGCAAAGAACGCCGCTGCTAGCGATGAGAAGGATCCAGAGCTCCCTAGTCACGAGAAGCTCAGATCGCTTTCAGATAGCAAAGCCATCATCAAAACATTGACAATCGGTATGAAGACACTTCTGTGGAGTATTACGAACTTTAATGGTTCTGAACCCACCGACTTGGGACTGGATAGCATGGAGCTCAGGCGCTCGGCTGGATTTATTCGCAACGGAGTGAAGTGCATGCAGTTGTTCAAGGGCACGGAGTGCACAGAAATGTGCACGCACTTTTCCGAAGCTTTGGCGGTATTAGAACCGCGAAATTTCGTTGATATTATCTGCTTACACTTTGATCACTTTTTCACGGGAATGTTAGAACTGCCAACGATGGTACAAGTTCCCCACTTGTTGTTGCAGAACGCGAAATTGTGCCGGTATGCCGCCGATGCGTTTGTGACTTACTTATTGGAGAAAAAGTTGTCGTGCTTAAGCGATCAATCGTCACAAGAAGCGCAGCTAGTGTTAAAGCTTTTCTCATTGTTACTTCATGCGGTGAGTAAGCATAGCAACTGCGAAACTGTACTGAGCTCGCACGTCATCACGATGATGGAATCATGCTTGCAGGCGATACGGGAGCACGAGAATCCTACGGCGTACATCAGGTTACTTCGGTATTTGTTTCGAGCGATGGCGCAAGCCAAGTTTGACGTTCTTTACCGAGAAGTCGTACCAATTTTGCCTGCCAGTCTCGACTGCTTGCTCGAGATGTTGAACGGACCCGATCCGCACGAGTTGCACGACACCGTAGTAGAGTTGTGCCTGATTCTGCCGGCGCGGCTGTCTTCAATTCTTCCACATTTACCGAAGCTCGCGACGCCGCTGTGTAAGGCGCTTCGTGCTCCAGTAAACGAACTGAACTTACTAGGCCTACGCACTTTAGAGTTCTGGGTCGATTCATTGAATCCGGAGTTTCTCGACCCGTGCATAGCCGAAGTGGAATCCGAGTTGATGCTCGCGTTGTGGGCGATGCTCAAGCCTCAACAGAGCGGGTCGCCGTTCGGCGCCAAGGCGATGCAACTGATCGGTAAACTTGGTGGACGCAACCGTGCGTTTCTTAGAAGTCCGTTGGAGTTGGATGCGAAAAGTAATCCCGAGCACGGTTTGAGAATGATTTTGATGTTCAAGCCAGAGACTTCGTTTCTGGTCCCCTTGGATCGTTGCATCGTGTTGATGCAGAACATTCTTTCAACGCCACTGATCCCGAACGTCAAGGCGTCCGAGGCACTCATTCGTCATAGACGCCAAGCGTTGACTTTTATTAGGACGTGCTTGATTTCCGCGTTGAACTTGAGCGCTGGCCACGCTTTATCTGGGTCTGTAGAACAAATAGAAAGTGCCATCGAAGCTGCAATTTCCAACGGGTGGGGGAAAAAGTTTGACTCTGCAACCGTCGCAGAGGGCTCGACGCAATTAGGTAACAAAACAAAGAGTCAGCTTGTGGCAGAGCAGAATGTTTTCAAACAGTTGGTCATCACTGTGATCGCTGCTGAATGCGACCCAACTTTGAAGGAAACCGATGAGACGTTCATGGATAGCGTTTGCGAGCACATGGCCATGTTGTTCGTTAGCAACGCTGTGCGGCCCGAGCAACCTGTGGCCGATAGAATGGATCACGATTCAATCGATCGCCCGCGTTCGATGAACCTCAAGATCTTGGAAACGACGCTCTTCTTAGACGCGCTAATGAAGTCGCTCGAATCTCCAAAGCAAGTGCACTTAAAGGCAACTTTGAAGACGATAGGTACTTTTATCGACGCGGTGCTCATTTTAACTCGAGACGAAGTTGACGAGATTCAAGCCGCTGAAGACACGATGGAGAAAAAGCCGACGCCGAAAAAGTCGAAGAAGAAAACGATGGACGTGGATGAGAGTTCCTATCCTAAATTAGCAGCCTTTATTGAGGCGCTGCTGCCTCGATTGGTCCACTGTTGCTACAAACAGGAAGCGCACTGCATCATCGGCGGTGTTGCTGGTTTGGACAGATTGTGCAAGAGTTTGCCGACGTCTATCCTCAAGTCTCGTCTCCCCGACATACTTCCCGCGATAATGCGCGCGATTCAGCTACTTCCAGTGTACGCGATGACGCAGAAAAAGGAAGCTGAAGAAGTGTTTTTGCGAATCATTGAGAGAAGCATTCCGAGCGGAAGCGAGCCGCCGACGGTGATTGAAGGCGATAGCGGCGATGGCGTTGCAGCTAGTGTGTCAATTCTCCTTGAAGAACTGCGTAGCGTAGCGAGCACGTGTGCATGTCGTACTGCGGTCGTGAAAGCGCTTTTGGGGATCGCTGAGCGAACCTCGACTACCATGGAAAGCATTTTGTCGCAATCCAAGTCACATTTGACCGTGTTGCTTGAAAAGCCGTTGCAGACTCGACACGTGTTGGCCCAGATTCAACTGGTGAAGTTTGTCGACTTTTGCTTGATTCATTCGCCATCGCTGATCCCATTGAAGGATATGTCGGTACAAACTAGCCCGGGCGCGTTCTTTAACGCTGTGCTCCTTGTCGCTGAGAGTGATGACAATACAGTTTTGAACGTCGAGACGCAAGAGAACGAGTCGCTGTCCACTCTTCGGCAGTCGTGCGTGAAAGTCTTGAGTACCGCCCTGAGCACACCTGAATTTTCAAAATCAGATAGCTCGGCCGACATTGTTGCTGTGCGCGAGCGGATTTCGACGGTGCTCTTCACGAGCTTGACGTCTCGTAATGGAGACATCGTGGCTATCGCAAAGCGTGGTTTGGTTGAAGTCAAGCCTCACATGAACAAGAACACGCTCAAGCAATCCGTGAGCCCGATTTTGATGAACTTGCAACATCTCTCAAAGCTGACAATTCCGCTGTTAGAAGCATTGGAGTACTTACTCGAACTTTTAGCTGAGTGGTTCAGCCCGACACTGGGTGAGAAGTTGCTGGAGCACATCAAGTATTGGCTGGAGCTCGACGCAAGCGCGCCGAGTGTACCAGGACAGATTCGAAAGTCTCCGAAAGATGCGAAGTTGATCGCGTCGATCGTCAACTTGTTTCACTTACTTCCGAAGCTTCGCGACGGTAAAAGTGATGCAAAAGCGAACGAGCCGAAGCTTACGCCGTTTGATTTCATCAAGCCTTTGGTGCGCGACGTGATGGCGATTGAGGCGACGATGCCCCCTGAAAGTGTGTACAGCGAGGCCAACTCCCTTTACACCGTGCCGCTTACGAAATTTCTGTGCAAGTATCCGAAAGAATCGATCGCGTACTTCTTGGCGCGTCTGGACCAGCCGGAACACTTCTCCCTCTTCGTAAAGATTCTCAAGTTATCTGAAGGCGCCGAACTTCTGAACGCGCTCACCGCGACTTCTTCCAAGCTGTTGCGTGTGATCTTTGGTGCCAATGGCGAACTAGATGAACACGACAAGATCGCGATGAAAGACTTGCAGAAGAACAAAGACCCACAGCTTGCCTACTACAATGGCTTGAAGCTCTTATCTACGATTGTTAAAATCATGCCAAAGTGGCTCTCCGAGGAGAGCGCCATATTGACGCAACTAGACGAATGTTGGGACAGCGAAGAACGGGCCGATCGTTTGCTCAACGGATATACAAACTCGCTTCCGGCAATGATGGAAAGCAAATATCTCGTGAAGTGCTTCCTTTCTGTCGTCAAAGGCGATCGTTCTCAGGTTCAAATACTGTTTAAGATCATGCCAGTGCTCTGCAAATGTAGCGTGGTGGATTACACCTTCGTCCGAGAATTCATAAAGTCTGAAGTCGTCGACGTGTACACACCGGCAGAGCGCAACGCAGTCTTGACACAATTTTTAACCGAGTTTCGCGAGCAAGCCGAAGCCGGCGGCGAAGCCGATCCGGATGTTCTCGTCACCGCGCTCAAGGTTTTGATAAATCCAATGCTTGAGAAAGTTCTCGTCGGCTGTGCCGACGAAGACGGAGAGGCGTCAAGTGAGGCTCTTGAAGTCGTCACTGACGAATTCGTGAACGAACTGGTCGATGATGTGCTCGAACCCTCCGATGGTGACAACACCACGTTGTACAACGAGTCCCTTCTTATTCAGTTGCTACAACTAAGCACGTTGCTTATTCGTCACGTTCCCAAAACTTTGGTTAATCATCGTAAGGAACTCATCAAGTTCGGATGGAATCACTTGAAGCGTGAAGATTCTTCGAGCAAGCAATGGGCCTTCGTCAACATCAGTTACTTTTTACAGGCGTATCAAGCGCCAGAAAAGATCATATTGCAAGTCTTCGTTGCGTTACTTCGGGCATATCAACCAGAGCAAAAAGCATTAGTTACCGAGGCGCTTGACGCTCTCACTCCAGCGTTGCCTTTGCGTCTTCAACCAGGTGAGCACAAGCACCCGATTTGGATTCGATACACCAAGAAGAGCTTAATCGAAGACGGTCATTCGCTTCCGCAGCTCGTTCACATTTGGAACTTGATTGTGCGGCATTCCAAGTTGTTTTACTCATCACGAGCGCAGTTTGTTGGGCAGATGGTAAACTTGCTTTCGCGTTTGGGCTTGCCCACGAGCTCTTCGCATTCTAACCGAGTGCTTTCGGTCGATTTGGTCGAACTCATCATTAGCTGGGAGAATGATAGAATCACTGGAGTAGGATCGAACGAAGCTGAGCCGTCGACGACTGGAAAGCGCAAGGCGGCGGAGAGTCCAGAAAGAGACGAGGAAGTCACGACGCCGACTCGTCGCGGAAAGAAGGGTACCAAAAAGTCGAAGAAGGAAGAAGCCGAAAGCAAATCACCGGGACGTTCAAAGCGCGCTTCGCGCTCGGCGAAGCAGACCAAGGAAGAAGAGGAAGCTACCGAAGAAATGGTTAGTGACTTACCGGATACAGAAAAGCTCAAATCGATGCCCAAATCGGCCGACGATCAAGATGAAGAAAAGGAGTTTGAAACGTCGCCGGCGATGGCTGAAATCATCGTCAACTTCCTCGTTCGAATGACTTTCATCACTGGAGAAGGTAAGGACCAAGACGCACAAGTTCTCAATGTGCGAACTTTAGATCTCCTCTCAAAGGCGTTGGCGATGTGGCCGTCTGTGCGCATCAAGTTCACTTTCATCGACAAGCTCTTGACATTGGCAAATCAAGCCCAACGCGATCCCACGTCTACCCTCATCATGGGTCTTTCCGTTCTCAAGTGCGCATTGAAGACGCCCGATTACGAGTTCGTCACAGAAAGCATTCAACAAACTCTTCGCCTCATCGAACCTTCCTACTCGTCTGCGAGCCGTGAAGCGCATGGGCTTTTGGGTGAAGTCATCGGTGAGATACTCAAGTGTAACGGCGATTCGAACGGCAAGCACGACGCTGATATCGAAGAATTGAGGCAGCATATCGGGGTGTTTTACGTAAAATGCACGGAAGATGCCATCATTTCAAAGAGTTCGCCGAATAACGACCAAGCAAACACGTCATTGGCTGGCATTCTCACGGTGGTTGAATCCGAAGCCGTCTTTGCCGCTTCTAAGATTGACACGTATCTGCCAAACTTGATGAAGGTGCTCGCGCGCATGACGCACGAGTTGAATACTGCGTCCGCCGCGGGTGAGCTTCAGGCTGCGCATCCGAAGCGTGGTCAAGCGCCCCCTGAAGTGCTCGAACCAGAGTACGGTAGCGTTGCCTACTGCATGGCTAAGTGCATCAAGATCTTATCTCAGCGAGTCATTGCGGCTGGCTCAGATCAGAAGCAGATTTTCTTGCGTTTACTGCTACAACTCATTAATGACAAGTCAACGCACGGTAACGTTCTCATGGCTATTCTCGACGCTATGGTTACTTGGACGGACGACTTAGCCTTGGGCGAAGGCGGCACTCCCGAAGACAACGATACACGTGTCGGTAGCTTGAACGCAAAGGAAACCGTCTTGTTCTTGTCCAAGCTTGCACAGTTGACGCGCATGGGCCTCGCCATCACGCAAACGCAAGCATGGGAAGAAAAGCTTTTGGGGGCGATTTACAAACTCTGTGCACCCGAGGGCAAACACGACCCAGCCGTGCGCACTGAAGTGTTCCTCAAAGTCGAACGTACTCACCTGCTTGGTCTCCGCACTCGAAGGCCGGAGCTCCGTAAGAAGTTCTTTGCACTTTATCACGACGCCATCGGCAAGTCGCTCTTTCAGCGCTTGCAGTATATCTTGACCATTCAAGATTGGGATGCTATGGCGGACACTTTCTGGTTGATGCAAGGCCTGGATTTGATTCTCAGCACGCTCGCCGAGGATGAAAGAATCATGCTTGCTCCGAACAGTGCGTTGATCACCCCGCTTCTGCCGATTGATTCAGAGACAAAGAAACCTCTACCCGTTCCGGCTAAATCAAAAAACGCGAAGGCAAATCCCGCCGAACTCGACGATTTGATCAAGCGCCACGCGAAGTTCCTCCACGAAAAGGCGCAGATTCGCGTAAACGACTTAATGTCGCCGCTTCGACAAGTGGCGACGAGGAACGCACACATTGCGTATTATCTCTGGGTCTTGATCTTCCCCATCGTTTGGGCGACATTGCAACGCGAAGAGCAGTTGCAACTTGCCAAACCGATGATTGGTTTGCTCAGTAAAGAATCGCACCTTCGTCAGGCCGCAGTGCGTCCAAACGTCATTCAAGCTCTACTGGAAGGAATATCTCTTTCTCAGCCGCAGCTGAAGATTCCAAGCGAGTTGAGCAAGTTCCTTGGTAAGACGTTCAACGCATGGCACACCGCCATCGCTTTGCTCGAGAATCACGTCGTGCGCTATCCGCAAGAGGCTAGATGCTTCGACGCTCTCAGCGAGCTTTACCGATTGTTGAACGAGCAAGACGTTTTGGTTGGCTTATGGATGCAGCGTTGCCAGTCCGATGTCACACGAGCAGGTCTCTCTCTCGTGCAGCACGGACACTGGCAAGATGCGCAAGATGTCTTCTTCAAAGGTATCCAGCTCGCCACCGCTGGGCAGGCTCCGGGAGTGTCGAAGACGGAGATGTGTCTGTGGGAAACGCAATGGCTGAATTCAGCGAAACAACTGAATCAATGGGACTTGATTTCTGACTTCAGTCGAACTGTTGAGCACAGCGAGTTGATGGTGCAGAGCATGTGGCGACTTTCAGATTGGGCGGGTGTGAAAGATCTGATGCCGAGCGGCACGCTGAATGAAATCGAGGAAACCCCCGAAATCACCACAGTTCGCGCGTTCGCCTCACTTGTCAGTGGACGCGTACGCGAAGCTGAACAGCACTGGGCGAACGCCGTTAAGTCATCGCTTGATCGATGGTGGCGTCTTCCAGAGACCGGTTCAACGTGCCACATTCCGTCGCTTCACATGTTCAACGCCATCGCGGAAGTACAAGAATCTACGCGCATCTTGCTCGAACTTTCCAATACCCAACGCCGAGGCGTGCAAGGGATCACGAACAATCGCACGTTGGTTCAGGACATCATGGAAACTTGGCGTCTGCGCACACCCAACGAATGGGATCCGGTGCCGTGGTGGAGCGAGATCCTCATGTGGCGCGGAAACATGCACAACATCATGACGCACGCAGCAAAGCAAATCGGCGAGCAAAATCCCGCGATGTTGCAAGTAACGCAACAGCTCGATCAGCTCGGTCAACGTGAGCGCGCGTGGAGTTTGAATAAGTTTGCACGAGCGGCGCGTAAACAGCGCTTGCCTGAGGTTGCGCTGAACATCTTGTCGCGTCATCAAGGTCAAGTTGAAGTTTCAGAGGCTTTCTCAAAGCTTCGAGAACAATGCGAAGCGTACCTCGCGTTTGAGAATGAAGCCATCACTGGAATCAATCTCCTTGAATCTGCGAGTCTGGAGTTCTTCTCACCACCGCAAAAGGCTGAGTTATTCCGCCTGAGAGCAAAGTTCCAAGAGCAGCTTGAAGATTACGACGCTGCGCACGCGTCGTATTCGACTTCTGTGTCGTTGTGCAAGCAACGCGCCGAGTCGTGGCTGTCGTGGGGCAAGTTTTGTCGAATGCGCGGTGATGACGGCTCTATTTCAAACATTGCGCAACAAACAGCGACCTGCTACTTGCAAGCCGTCAAGCACAACGTTCACGAGAATCGACACCAGTTGATTCATGTGATTCAAATGCTCGCGTTTGACGTAAATCCCGAGCCTATCAGCCTCGCCATCGTGCGTCATCTCGACGCTTTGCCCACTTGGGTTTGGATTCCTTGGATTCCACAGCTACTTCTGTCTCTCGCACATCAGGAACAAGCGTATGCTTTGGCAATTCTCAAAGACGTCGCCGCCGCGCACCCGCAAGCGGTTTACTACCAATTGCGCACGTGCTTACTCGAGCGAAGAGACTCGGCGGCGCGAGCGACTCAAACTGCGCGCACAATTGCCGAGAAGAGTGGCGCTACTCAGAAGTCATCCAGCGCCCCAGGCACACCTTTACCACCCGATGTTGCCGCGGCTGCATCGCGCGCGAAGGATGCCAACTGGGCTTTCGAAGCGGCGAAAGAAATCATGGAACACATTCGAACCAGACACGGCAACTTGGTCGGCGAGCTCGAAGTCTTACTTAGCGAACTCGGTACGAAATTTGCGTGTACGCCTGAAGAACGGTTATTAGTTGTCGTCTACACGTTGTTGCACCGATGCTACAAGTATCCAGCGGCGACGACCGGCGAAGTTCCGGAGAGCTTCAAGAAGGAACTCATAGGCGTGTGTAAGGCCTGCTTCAGCGCGGATACTTCGGCGAAGCACGCAGATTTCGTCGAAGAATACAAAGCGAGTTACGAACGCGACTTGAATCCGGAGGAAAGTACATTTCCGACGACGGTTGCGGAACTCATGGTGAAGCTTAAGGCTTGGAAACAACGCTTACTGAACGATGTTGAGGATCGATTGCCGGCGACGTTGCGTCTCGAGGCTGAATCCGACCAGCTCAGAAATGTCACGTTTCACGAGATTGAAATTCCTGGGCAGTATTCGGGCGACTTGACGTTTGGCGTCACCGATCGCTTTGTCAAGCTCGAGCGTATCGGTGCCGATGTGCACGTCGTGCGACGGAACGGAAACTGCTTACGACGCTTAGAGTTCCTTGGCACGGATGGTTCGTCCAAGCAATTCTTGGTCCAGACGTCGCTAACACCGGCGGCGCGCGGTGAGGAGCGCATGGTGCAACTTTTGTCCACATTGAATGGAGTTTTGGCCAAGCACACAGAGACGAGACGTCGAAACATGTGCTATTACACCCCAGCCATCGTTCCAGTATGGCCACAAGTGCGCTTGCTCGAAGACGACGATGCAAACGGCACGTATGCCGAGGTGTACGACGCCAACTGCGCGCGTTACGGCCGCGAAGCAGACTTACCGATTACGCTCTTCAAGGCCGCGCTCGACCCTGCGATTCTGGGAGAAGTTACGGGCACCGAAGAGGTACTGGAGCTTCGCCTGAAAGCCCTGATGGAGATTACGCAAAAGCACGTGACAGAAAATATCTTCTCGCAGTACATGTACAAGACACTTCCGAGCAGCTCGCACTTGTGGACGTTTAAGCGTCAACTTTCGCAGCAGCTCGCAATGTCAAGCTTCTTGTCCGCGCTCCTACGCATTGGCGGCCGAACACCGAACAAGATCATGTTCGCCAAGAATACTGGCAAGATATTCATGCTTGACTTCCACCCGGCGTTTGATCAAAAAGGTATTGTCGAGTACATCGAACCCGTGCCGTTCCGCCTAACGCGAAACTTGCACACGTTCTTCACACCGTTTGGCGTCAAGGGTGACTTTGTCGCCTCCATGGCGTCCGCCGCGCAAGCGTGCACAGCGCCCGAAGCTGACTTAGAGGCCCATCTTGAATTATTCTTCCGCGATCAACTCATGGTTTGGCCGTGGCGTCGCATGGGCGGCGACACCCCTCCCGTGAGCCCGTCGCCGTCGGAGATTAAAAACATGGCGCGCGCCAATGTACAGGAGGTGCTTCGGAGGTTACCGATCATCGCCCCGACCCCGGTACTCCCCGACACGTCGGACACGGTACCGAGCGTTCAAAAGGCTGTCTTACACCTGGTCGATGCCGCTCTTAACATTCGCAACGTCAGTCGTTCCGCAGCGATTTGGGCGCCTTGGTATTAATCCTTGCAGGAAATGTAACAAAAATCTAATATCTGTAGACTTCACCGCACACACCCGCGTCGCGCCCCATGGGGCGCGACGTCCGCAAAACCGCGAAACAAACGCCCGCGTCGACGTCCGCTGCCGCGTCGTGGCCGTCCGACGTCGTCTTCCTCGATTCGTTGCGCTACGACGCGGCGAGTGTGTCCCCAGACGTAATCGAAAAGTATGCCCCGAGCGCGCGCAGCGCGATCAAGCACACGCGCGCGAATGATAGGAAACGCGCGCGAGGGCGCATCATCGATGATGCGACGCATCCGGCGCGCGGAGAGTTCGGCTTGTTCGCGAACACGCGGTTGAGAGGTAGGGAACGAATCATCGACTACCACGGCGTGGTCACGACCGCGGTGGATTGTTCCAAGACGACGGATTATTCGCTCGCGTTCGGCGACGCGAACGAATTGGCTATCGACGCAGAAAAGGAAGGGAACGACGCGCGATTTTGCAACGACTTTAGAAACACGGGTCGATCGCAAAATGCGAAATTTGAGTCCTACGTCGACGAGGCGGGACACGCGAAGCTCGCGATTTTTGTGCTTCCTCAAGCGACGATTGCGAAGGGTGAGGAGATTTTGATCAGCTATGGAAAATCATTTTGGAAACATAGAGTAGGGGAGGACCTTGAGAGTTTTCGTAGCGACGTGTAGGTGTGCGGAACATGTGTATTTGTATTAGAATACCGGTAGAACTCTGTAGCGCTTCGACTTAGTCATCTTCGCTAGACGATTCCTCCTCGCTCGAGGCCTCTTCGAGCCAATCGATGAACGGTTGCGCGAGCCTGAGAAACTTTTTATCCGCTTCGTCGGCCTCGGCCTTTTCTTCCGCCCAAGCTAACACGCTCTCTTCGCCGATGACGTCCATGTCGTAGAGCATGTGCAGAATTTTGGCGAAGGATGGCACGCAGACGGCGCCACCCATGCCTTTGAAGACCTCATCCTCGGAGCAAAACTCTTCGAGCGTTAACAAAGCCTCGACTTGGTCATCTTCACTCCGAAGGAACCTCGATAAGAGTGGCGCCCACTCCTTCAATCGCTCTCGCAATCGTTTCAACAATTCCGGCGTGCCCGACGGCGCCGTCGCCGGGTACAGCTTTACGTTTTCGCGAGACGTCTTACCGTGCGCCGGTAACGTCAATCCGACTATCGTCATCAAAACATATCGCGCAATATCGGCGAACGTTCTATTTTCCGCCATCTTCAAACCTTGCAGCTCGACCACTGCATTTTCCTGAGCGTACCCTTGCTTGACGCAGCGCAAAAACGTCTCCGCGACTTCGCGCTGAAACACGCCCTCGCGCTTGACGTCTTCTTGTTCGTCGCTATCAGACTCCGCCACCGCTGCCGCCCTTGAATCGGGGGCGCTCTCGCGTTTCGCTTCCTCGGTAGCGTATTCGTGTGAGCAATCATACGGCTCTCGCGCTTTCGGCTGGGCGATGTTGCGAAACCAGCTTTCCTCGCGCGGGGCCCACACGTACCCGGCTCCGCCTGCACCAACAGACGTGGGCGCCCAAATCGCGCTTGTGTCCGCGCCCGCTCGTGCTTTCGCCGCAGCGAGCGCTTCAGCGATCTGTTCCATCGTGTGTTCACCGAGAACTTCGTCGCGAACGAGTTCAAGCTCGCCGAGTCCGAGCGACGTGGACTGCTCCGAGTCGTCCGAATCGTAATCGTCGTCTTCGATAGCGGGCTGCGCCTTGAGCGAAATTCGCGTGTTTGGTTTCACGCTGAATCCACTTCCTATGACGACATCCGCGGCTAACACGCATCCGGCGGTGACATGTGCGTAGGCGTGCACGACGACGGCTTCTTGCAAGATGGCGCTCGTTACCGAAGATTCGTTTTCGATGCGCGCACCATCGAAGATATACGCGCCTGAGATGACGCAGTTCTGTCCTATGATAACGTTCTTTCCGATCACACTGTGCGATACCGACGTGCCGGCGCCAATCACCGTTCCTGCACCGATTGAGCATCCCTTAGTGAGCTTGGCCGATTCGTGCACTTCGCAGTCGGGGCTCAAATAATTGTTCCCCCACGTGTGCGTGAACGTCTGTGGATCTTGAACTGGTACGACGCGCGTGTCCGGTACGTACGGAAACGTCCATCTGTTCAAAATATCGCGTGAAACCGCGTCGTAAGAGCGCAAATTGTGCACGCGCGCGGCGTAATCGTATCGCGAAATCTCATACCCGTAAATCGTGTTCCCCAGCTCCCGCTCGTTAAGCGTCCCGACGATGAAGTCCCGACGAATGTGCTGATAATCGAAGTTGTCCGTGAATAGCATCAAGAACTCGGGTGCGCAAATATCGACGTGACAATCCATCAAATCCGTCCTCACTCGAATATTCTTGACCTCCCCGAACAACGACGCGTCCAGCGACGTCGGCGGCAACTTCGTCGCGCTGTGTCCACTCCCGTGCTCCTCGTAATGTACGATCTTATTCGTCTCCGCATCCATGGCGATGGTCAAATTCGAATCCCCATACCTCGATTCTCTCACGCTCGCCCCGACGTTTCGCAAGCACACCGTCATCACCGCCAACTTTTCCTTCTTCCTCCTCGCCCGGTGTCGCTCCAGCGCATCCTTCAGATCGATGTTCGTCACGACATCCCCACTCACCAGCACGAAATCGCTCCGTATGACGTGTTTATGATCGATCAACCGCAGCGCTTCGCCCGCGCTGACGCAGCTCGCGCTCGGCACGCACTTCGTCGTCATCCTTCTTCGCTGTCCCGGTTTCGTCTCTTTATCCCCGGCGTCTCCTTCCCCCCATCCCGCGCTCTTCAGGTACTGATCGATCATCTCCGCGTGCGCGCACGCCAAGACGTACGTCTCCTCGACGCCCTGCGACGACAACCACTCGAGGGTGTACTCCAACATCGGGACGTGGCCGAGCGGGACGAGCGCCTTGGGCGTCTTCTCCGTCAGCGGTTTGAACGCGGTCGCGAACGAGTCCGCGAGGACGACCGCCTGGAGCGTCGGCTTGACGTGCACGTCCGCGGCCGCGGGCTTGGGCGCCATGGCGACGCGCGAAGCGACGCCGACGCGGCAAAAAGTGACGCGCGCGCCCGCGCGTCCCGCCGCGCGGTGGCGTCGACGATGGCGCACGAGCGCGCGCGAGACGACGGCGAGGACGAAGACGTGCTGTACGGCGATCTGGACGCGCGCGAGGGCGCGCGCGGGGCGGAAGCGGCGAGCGCGGGAGCGATCGGTCGATTGAACCTGAAACTGAGCGAGAGCGAGGCGCGACGTCGAGCGTTGATGGACGAGAACGCGAGCCTGCGCGAGCGATGCGAGAACTTGGAGAGGAACATTTCGTGCTTGTTTAACACGGCGAGGGGGGAGATCGAACGCAAGGATAAGGAGATTGCGCGTTTGCGCGAGGGCGACTCGCCGCTCGGCGACGCGCGCGCGCGCTTCAAAAGTTGAGTCGCGACGTCGCGGTAGCATAGCATAGCGCAGGACGGGAGCGCGCGAGCGCGGGACGCGTACTTCCATAGAAGAAAAACCTAGCGAAAACGCGCGTCGTCGCGCGCGAGCGACGCGCATTCAATAATTTACACCGTTTTCGACTCGCCGTCGCGACGCGCGAGACGACGCGTTCGACGCCGTCCACCGTTTTCGACTCGCCGTCGCTACGCGCGCGCCGCGCCTTTCGACCGCGCGTCGCGAAGCGTAATCCGCGGGCGCTCATCGATGAACCGCATCGTCCCCGTCCCGCCCGGCGTCGAGCTCGGCGCGTTCGCCACGCGCTCCAGCGTCGCCATCGACGTCTCGTCCGCCACCTCCGCGAACACCGTGTGTCGCCTCCCGAAGTGCGCCGCCGGCTTCGCGCCCACGTACACGAAAAAATCCGGTCCCGGTCCCTCGCCCGCCCACCCGACGTCGCCTCGTCGCATCAACCTCGGCCCCTCCTTCGTCTTCGTATTGCTCGCCGCCGACGCGCTCTTTAAAGTTCCCTGCACCAAGAATCCCGGCTCCACGCGGTACACCTCGCACGCGTCCTCGCACGCGCGCGCGTCCGCCGCGAGCGCCGCGACGTACGCCGCGCTCTCCGCGTGCCAATCCGGGCGCAGTCGCAGCCGCACGTCGCCGTGCGCGCCGATCGTCATCGTCACGTCGCGAATCACCGCGTCGTCGTCGTCGTCGCGCGCGCGCTCGACGCGCGGCGCCGGCGCGGCGCGACGCGCGCGCGCGGCGAGCGCGAGGAGGAGCGCGACGCACGCGACGCGCGCGAGCGCGGCGCGCGCGCGCGAGAGGCGCGGGCGCGACTCGCGCGCGAGCATGCGTGTGCCGGCATCGCGCGACGCGGCGACGACGACGACGACGACGACGACGACGACGACGACGACGACGACGGCGAGAGCGACGGCGACGCGCGCGCGCGCGGTCGGCGCGTCGCGGACGCGCGCGCGCGCGCGGGACGTCGCGGGACGAGGCGGACGGCGAATGTCGACGGCGACGGCGGCGACGACGGCGACGCGCGACGCGGACGACGTGCGCGCGCTGGTGCGGTGGTGCGTCGAACGCGGCGCGCGCGGGAGCGGGCTCACGGTGGCGCTGGAGACGGGCGCGGGCGCGGGACGAGGGTTGGAGGCGACGCGCGCGCTGCGCGCGGGCGAAGGCGTGCTCGAGCTGAAACTGGCGAGCGGAATCGTCGACGATGCGAAGGGACATCCGGAGAGCGCGCGGGACGCGATGAAGGAAGCGCCCTGGGGGGTGCGATTGGCGTGCAGACTGCTGCAGGAGAAGAAGTTGGGCGAGGGGTCGGCGTACGCGGCGTACGCGAGGACGCTTCCGGAACGCGTGCCGACGTCGCCGATACACTACGATGAAAAGGCGATCGCGGACGTGCAGTACCCGCCGGCGATGTCGGAGATACGAGAGATGCAAGCGGCGTGTAGAAAATGGCACGAGACGCTCAGGGAGAAGGCGCCGGAGGCGCTCGGGGACGCGTATTTTGATTACGAGGCGTTCGCGAACGCCGTCGGCGTGGTGCACTCGCGGACGTACGGCGTGGCGAGCGCGGAGGATAACGCTGGGTACTTTCGCGTGCTGCTGCCGTTGGCGGATATGCTGAATCATGGAGGCGATATCGTGACGTCGTTGACGCGGGATGAGACCACGGGGGAGCTGACGGATATGACGACTGCGGCGACGGATAACATCGCGTGGTCCACGCTCGACGCCGAAGAGGGCGTCATTCAGTTTGCGGCGACGCGAGACATTGAAGAGGGCGAGGAGGCGTTGATGTCTTACGGTGAGCGCAGTAACGATCATTTTTTGATTTATTACGGCTTCGCGCCGGACAACAACCCGCACGACGATTGCGTGTTGTTTAGCAATCTCGAGCACGCGATGGTGTGGCACTCGGTGGCGCATCCAGAGTTGTGGGACGGGCCCGAGGGCGAAATTCGCGAGAAAGCTGCGAACGCAGCGTATGATGAAGTCACGAAAGCGCTCGAGGCCGAGGGCTCGGCGGACGCCAAGCTCGCCGCGGCGGAGCCTCGATTGAAGGCTCTCGGCGCCGGGAGAATCGACGCGCGACTTCTCAGTGCTTTTGCCGCCATGTATGCCGGTACCGAGGCCTCGGGAGATATCAACGGCCCAATTTGTGGCGATGAGCTCAAATTCGCTCGCGCCGACATCGCCGCGCGATGCGAACAACTCTTGGCCCAAATGCCGACATCGCTCGCCGAAGACGTCGACGCGCTCCGCTCCGGCGCGTGCGTCGACGACGCCGAGCGCGTGCGGTTCATCTACCGCGCGTGCAAGAAGAAGATTTTGCACGAAACGCTCGATTACTTTAAGATAGCGCAGTAGTCACCGCGATGTAGCGCGACATTTAATACATTCGCGCAGTCGCCCCATCCGAGCGCCACGAACAGTTGAGGGAGACCAACCAGATTCTCCTCACATTCGAGCGCGCGACGCGCGCGCGATGTCCCTCGTCCTCGCCGACGCGAGTCCGAGCGAAGCGGTCGTCGACGGGGCCGACCTTTTGCCGTTCCAGCGCGAGATCACCAAGGAACTGCTCGCGCGCGATGGTTTTTGCGTTCTCGCCGAAGGACTCGGTGCGAGCGCAGTCATCGCCGCGCTCGTCGCCGTCGACGACGCGCTGTCTAAGACGCACGTTCTAGGCGAACCACCCATGGTGACGCTCATCGTCGGTGCGAGTGAGCACGCGAAAGTGAGCGTGAAGGAGCGTATGACGGCGCTGTTTCCGCGCGCGGCGCCGCCGCTGGAGTTCACCGCCGACTACGCGGGCGACAAGAGGAAAAAGTTTTACGACGCGGGATGCGTGGCGTTCGTGACGACTCGAATCGCGAGCGTGGATTTGTTGAGTGGGAGGCTGGACGCGAAGCGAGTGCGAGGGATCATAGTGTGCTCGGCGCATAGGACGAACGAGACGTCGGGGGAGGGGTTCGTCGTGCGGTTGTTTAGAGAGGGGAATAGGAAAGGATACGTGCGGGCGATCAGCGATCGCCCTGGGGATTTGACGCGCGGCTTTAATAGCGTGGAACGATGTTTGAAGGCGCTGATGCTCACGCGCGTGCATCTGTGGCCGCGATTTCATTTGCGAGTGAAGGACGATTTAGACGCGCGTCCGCCAGAGGTGATCGAATTGAGACAGCCGATGAGCGAGAACGTGTTGAAGATTCAAGAAGCGATCGTCAGCGTCATGGATTCGTGCATGGCTGAGTTGAAGAAAAGTCGCTACATCGACACGAGCGATTTAACGCTCGAGAGTGGGTTGTTCAAGAGCTTCGATTTGATTTTGCAGCGACAACTCGACAAGGTGTGGCACATCGCGCCGAGACGAGTGAAACAGATCGTGTACGATTTAAAGACGCTCCGCTTACTCGCAGATGCGTTGCTGAAGTACGATTCAGTCACGTTTTTGAAGTACTTGCAGGCGTTGCGAGCGAGTGAGTCACGTGAGAGCATGTGGATGTTCACAGAGGCCTCGCACGCGATTTTCGAGTACGCGAAAAAGCGAGTTTACCTGCTCAAGCGTAAAGCCGCGGCGGCGCAACCGAAAGGCTTGGGCGCAAAGCGACCGCTTCCACCACAAATCACAGAGACGGACTTGATTCCGATTTTAGAACCCATGCCAAAATGGACGCTCATGGAAGAGATTTTAGATGAAATAGACGAAGAACGTCGGCAAGGCGGAGAGCTCCTCGCCGTGGCGGACTCCGAAACGGTCGTGGACCTGACGTTTTCTCAGCCGTATGAGTCCCAAGAGCACGGCACGCATAGAATGTTAAAATACAAGCAAGGAGCGACGTTGATTGTGTGTAAAGAAGAGCACGTGGCGCGGCAACTGGAGTACTGCATTCGTTACGGAACGCCGGCGCTGATGAATGCGCATTGGGTCGATTACTTGTTTAGCCGGGGCGGGAAGAACGTGGCGGCGCAAGTGACGAAGCGACAGACGGGATGGCGCGGTGCCGGGCGCGGTGGTGGCCGTGGTAGTGGCCGTGGTGGTGGGCGCGGTGCGGCGCAGAAGCCTCAGCGTGTGTATTCAAAACTCGAGCGCATTCAGGCGAGAATGGAGGGTCGAGAAATCGACGAAGATCCGGGGCCGGCGAAAGATGGGAAATCTGACGAGAACAAACTCTTAGCGGCGGCCGCAGCGGAGGCGAAGAAGACCCTAGTCGCTGCGAAGAAGGCCGAAGACGCGGATAAGAAGATGAAGGCTACGAAGGCGGCGAAAGAGTTAGATATCAAAATAGAAATGAAAGCGGAAGAGGACGCGGCGGCTAGCGACGACGAAGTCATCGTAGTCGGCGATACGCGCACGCGCTCGACCGTTAAGCGCGATACCGATAACATGTACGTGTACGCGCACGAGCGCAAATTGAACCTGCTGAACCGCATTCAGCCTTCGTTCGTGGTGATGTATGATCCAGACGCGTCATTCATCCGTGAACTCGAAGTCTATCAGGCGACGCGCCCGGACGTCCCGGTCAAGGTGTACTTTTTGGTGTACGACACGTCGTTAGAGGAGCAAAAGTATCTCAGTAGCATCAAACGCGAGAGTGCGGCGTTCGAAAACCTCATACGCACGAAGCAGCATATGGCTGTTCCCGCTGAACAAGAGGGTTGGACCGATTCAGAGAATCCGTTGCCGTTGTCGTTGCCGAGCTCGACCGCTCGACATCGAATCGAGGAGTCGCAAGAGGCGAGTACGCGTAAAGGAGGCAGATCGCTCACTATTCGTTCGTCTCTCGAAGTCATAGTGGATATGCGTGAGTTCATGTCTGCGCTCCCTTGCGTGTTGCATTCGGCAGGTTTCAAAGTGCGCCCGACGACGCTGGAAGTGGGCGATTACATCCTCTCGCCCGATATGTGCGTCGAGCGCAAAGCCATTCCAGACTTGATTCAGTCCTTCGCGTCTGGGCGTTTGATAGCACAAGTCGAAGCGATGTGCAAACACTATAAGACACCGATTCTACTCATCGAGTTTGACGGCTCAAAAGCGTTCGCTCTGCACGCAGAAGCCGACCTTCCTCGTTTCGTCGGGCAGCAACATCTCATCACGAAGATATGTATGCTCATCACACGTTTTCGAAAGTTGCGTCTTATTTGGAGTCGATCGATGCACATGACGGCTGAAATTTTCGCAGAGTTAAAAAGGCTTGAGCCTGAACCCTCACTCGAAACTGCGCAGCGAATAGGCGTTCCCGATGCCGACGGTGACGTGCACAAACTCGTAAAGGATAACCTCAACGACGCTGCCGTCGATTTGTTGCGCAGGCTACCGGGTATCACCGACGGCAATTACCGACGAGTCATCGCACGAGTTGAAAGTATCGAAAAGATGTGCGACCTGAGAGAAGACGAACTCGCGGATATCCTTGGCGACGCACGGCAAGCGAAGACGCTCCACACATTTTTACACGCGCCGTTTCCGAAAGAATTCATGTTTTAGCGCCGAAGATGTTGTGAATGTTGAAATATATTGAGCTTCTACTTCTAGATGATGCGACGACGGCGCTTAGGCGTCTTTTGCCGGGCATGCTCGGCCTCATCGTCATTAAGCGGACGCTGGGTTCCGTCTTTGTACGCCACGTACGGTTCGATGTTTGTGTCGCCGAGAGGCGTGACGTGCAGCGCGTATCCACCCTCGGGCCGCGGCGGCGCGCTTGCACGCCTACTAACGCGTCGCAAACCTTGTCCGCGTTCACCCACGTTATACTCCAAGCGTTCGAAAAACTCTCGAACCAAAACCCGCTCTTGTTTGCGCGCCAATTCGCTCGCCTCGACGAAACGTTTCGGCTTGGCGTCTCGTCCGTGATCAAAAGCGCTCACCGTTTGAAACTGCGGCATCGTCGGCACGTCCGCGACGTGTCGCTCCCCCGTTCCGATGTCCACGCTTCCACTCGCTCGCTCCATCGCCGCCTCCGTGTCGTGAAACAGCGTCCTATTCGCCTTGACAGCCTCCTCCTCTCTTCGTTTCAGCGCCAAAATCGCCCCGACGCGTTGCTTTCGAACGCGATACTTCGCCGCCAACGCGTCCACGCTCCACGTCACCGGATCTTCTCCGTGCATCGCGTACATCTGCGTCTTCGCTCGATCGCTCAGCCGCGCGTTCGCTTGATTCACCCACCGTTCCGCCGTCTCGCCGCTCTCCGTCAAGTCGTACACCCAGCCCCAGCTCTCCCCGCGCGCCCCGCCCGCGTCCGCCGCCTCCCGAACCTTTCGCGCGCCGTCCCGCATCGTTCGTCGCGCGCGCGCCTCGGGCGTCTCCGTCGCCTCGCGCGCGTCCGCGTCCGTCGTCGTCGCGAACGCGCGCGCGCCGTCGCGAACGCCGAGGGTAAAGATCGATCGCGCCTCCGACGTCGCCGCGACGCCGCGCGCGGACGTCGACGCGCGGTCGGCGACGCGCCGCGCGAGGCGCAACATGGCGCTTCGCGCGCTCGGGACGCCGACGCGCGACGTCGCGCGCGCGCGTGTGCCGGCGCGCGCGCGAATCGAACGTCAATCCTCGACGCGTCGCTCGCGACGCCCGCGCGCGCGATGGGCGACGACGCGCGCGACGCGAGCGACGCGCGCGCGAGCGCGTCCCGCGACGACGCGAACGACGCGAACGACGCGAACGACGCGAACGACGCGAACGACGAAGATTTCATGGCGCTCATTCGCCGCGCCAAAGCCATCGCGAACGTCGCCGAGGCGGAAAAGCGCGACGCCGAGCGCCTGCGACGAGCCGAGCAGCGCTGGGGACAGGCGATCACGCGCGACGGACGACGGTACTACTTCGATAAGATCGAGCGCGGGACGGTGCAGTGGGAGTGCCCGCGCGAGCTCAAGGGGACGCGGACGCGAACGCTTCGCGCGGACGTCGTCGAATCCCCGACGCTGCCCGACGGCTGGCGCGAGCTCAGGAGCGAGACCGCGGAGAAGATTCCGTATTATTGGAACATGCACACCGGGCTCGTGCAGTGGGAGCGGCCGAGGAACGAGGCGCTGGCGGTCGCCGTCGTCGTGCCCGCGTTCGCCGCCGGCGCGGCGTCGCGGTAGTCCGACGACGGCGGTCCGTCGTCGTCGTCGCTCGAGCGCGCGTCGTTCGATCGTGTAATAACATTGCGTGTAGATTAGCGTCGCGCGTCGCGTCCGCGCGCGTCCATCGTCCGCGGCGGCGCCGTCGGCGCCGAGAGATTTCGCCAAATGATGGCGAAAACAGCCGTCTCGTGGATAACGCGGATCCGCGTCGCCATTCGCGCGCGCACGCGTCCGAACCGCACTCTTCAGTCGCAGCGCGCGCGCGCGCACGCAAACGATGCTCGCGCACCGCTCACCGACGTCCGCGACCGCCGCGATCGGTCGCGCGCCCGACGCGCGCGCGAATGGATCGCGAATCAAGACGCCCTCGACGCGACGCGCGACGACGACGCGCACGAACGCGGCGCCGAATCTGCCGTTCGACCCGCGAGAGTACCGCCGTGACCTCGGACGATCGTCGCAGTACAGCCGAAAGTTCCTGAACGACGAAGAAGCGGCGACGAAGATGGCGAACGATGGGATCTCGTACAGCAAGACTGGGTTGGTGGCGAAGATGAAGGAGAACGGGTTCGCGTACGTCGAGGACGGGATCACGTTTAAGCTGGCGGACGCGTACGGGTTCTGCTGGGGCGTCGAACGCGCGGTGCAGATGGCGTACGAGGCGAGGAAACAGTTCCCGGAGGCGAAGCTGTGGATCACGAATGAAATCATTCACAACCCGACGGTGAACGAACGGCTGAGCGAGATGGGGGTGAACTTTGTCGAGGAGACGAGCGACGGAAAGGATTTCAGTGGAGTGAAGAGCGGAGAGGTGGTTATTTTGCCCGCGTTCGGCGCGAGCGTGCACGAGATGAAGTTTCTGGCGGATAAAGGGGCGAACATCGTCGATACGACGTGCCCGTGGGTGAGCAAGGTTTGGAACGCCGTGGACACGCACAAGCGAAAGGACTTTACGTCGATCATTCACGGCAAGTATAGCCACGAGGAGACGGTGGCGACGGCGAGTTTCGCGACGACGTACTTGATCGTCAAGGATATGAGGGAAGCGAACTACGTGCGCGATTACATTTTGAAGGGCGGCGATAAGGCGGAGTTTATGGAAAAGTTTAAAAACGCCATGTCCCAAGGCTTCGACCCCGACGAAGACCTCGACGGCGTCGGCATCGCCAACCAGACCACCATGCTCAAGGGCGAGACCGAGGCGATCGGAAAGTTGTTCCAGTCCACCATGATGGAAAAATTCGGCGTTGAAAACGTCGACCAACACTTTGTCGTCATGGACACCATTTGCGACGCGACGCAAGAGCGTCAAGACGCCATGTACAAGCTCGTCGACGCCAAGCCCGACATCATGCTCGTCGTCGGCGGCTTCAACTCCTCCAACACCTCCCACTTACAAGAGATCAGCGAAGACAAAGCCATTCCGAGCTACTGGGTCGACACCGCCGATCGCTTAAACGCCGACACCAACTCCATCTCCCACAAGCTCGCCCACGGCGAGCTCGTCACCACCGACGGTTGGCTCCCCGCCGGCGACGTCGTCATCGGCATCACCTCGGGCGCGTCCACGCCGGACAAGGTCGTCGAGGACGTCATGGACGTCGTCTTCGCCACCAAGCGCGCCCTCAAGTCCGCCGTCTCGCGTTAACGCGTCGTTTATAATATAATCAAAGCCGCTCCGTCGCGCGAAATATCTCAACCGCCAGCGTGTCAATCGCGCGGTGCACTTTTTCGCGATCGCGCCCTCGCGCCGCGCCGCCGCGTCCGCACTCCGCGCCGCGCGCGCGAATCGCCGCCGACGACCGACCCGCGTCGCCGCCGCGTCGCATGAGTCCGACGCGCGCGCGCGACGCCGCCGACGCCGACGCCGACGCCGCCGACGCCGACGCGCTCGCGGCGTGTCGCGTCTTTCTCAAGCTGCGCGCGCTCGCCGTCTGGGACGATCTCGTCGGACGCGAGTGCGACATCACGCTCGTGGGCGATCGCGAGCCGTGCGCGAACGCGCGGTTCGCGGGCGTGGACGCGCGCGAGCGAGCGTTCGCGATGGAGGCGCTGCGAGGCGCGCTCGGGACGCACGCGAGGGCGCGCGTGCGGTGCGAAGACGTCGTGTCGCTGTCGATGCGGCGACGCGATCGAGAGAGCGCGGACGAGGACGAAATGCGGACGATGACGTGCGATTCCGACGATGAACGCGCGCGATGAGGACGGCGGGCGCGCGCGCGGACGCGGACGCGGAGACGCTCGCGGCGACGAGACGAGCGAACGAGCGGCGACGACGGCGACGGCGACGGCGACGGCGAGTGTATGATGGTTGAGGATTAATATGTGCGCGCGAAATGCGCCTGTACTTTTTATGCGCGATCGACGCCGAGGCGTCGGTCGCACGACTTTTGTATGAGTACGATGCTTCTTCTTGTAAAACATGGCAAACAATTTTCCAAACGAACGCCCGCACACCGCCGCGCATGGCGCGCGAGTTCCCGGGAAGGGTTCCCGGGGAGGATGGAACGTTGATCGCCTACCGCGGTCGCCGTCCGGGCGCGCGCGCGTCGGGCGTCACGGTGTTCGTGAACGGGCTGAGCAATGAAAATTTCCAGCTCGTGCGCCTCGCGGACGAGTGCGTCGCGCGCGGGCGATGCGCGCTGGAGTTTGATTTCAGAGGGCACGGGTGCAGCGAGAATCCACGCGATTACGCCCTCGTGAGCGCGAAAGCGTTCGCGAAGGATGCGTGGGCGTGCGTCGATGAGTTTTGCTCGAGGAGCGGCGTCGAGCGCGAACGAGACGTCGATTTGGTGTCGTACTCGTACGGCACGCAGGTGGCGCTCGAGATGATTCGATGCAGACCTGCTGTCATTCGTTGTCACGTGAGCTTGCTGGGGACGCCCGAGCGCATTCTCGACGGGCTCGTCGGGCGTCGAGGCGCCGACGTCGTCGTGTCCATCGCGAAACGCGTCGTCGGTTTGAAAGCAACGAGCGCCGTCGTCGGGGCGTCGCTTCGCTTCGCGGCGACGTTTCCTCGATTTGTGTGGGCGCTGTCGCGAGTGCTGGGCTATTTGAAGAGTTCGTACGCGGCATTCGCGCCGTTTTTCGCGCATTTGAGCCGCCTGGACGCCGAGTGTTGGGTGCACTGCGTCGTGGACGGCCACGAAAACGGCGCGATGGATGTTTTGAAGGATGCGAATCGGACGTGGTATTGCGGCATGATTGAGGGTGACTGTGATTTTGCCGCGCCGCGTCGCGTGGTGCGCTCGTGGGAACGGTATTGTGATTTTTTCGTCATCCTTCCGGGCGTCGCGCACGACGGCTTGCGCAGTCACGGCGACGAAATTGCGGCGCTCGTTCGCGATGTTTTCGAGCGCGCCGAAGCTTCTAAAGCTAGTAGCTCTAATATGTAGTCTATCGCTAGTTTCTAGATTAGATGATGTCGCGGCGATACGCGAGGAGAAGCGCGTCGCGCGTTCCCGAACGAATCGCATTCTTCATATCTTTTCGGTCCTTGTCTACGAGCGACTTGGAGTTGCGCACCGGGCCCCAGCGAGGTCGACCACGCTCGTGAACGACGGCGCACGATCGTCCGTCGGCGAGATTGAGCACGCCGAGTGTTTCGCTCATCATAGACTCTGCGAGTTCTGCGTCCTCCACCGCTCGCGGATCCGCCTTTACCGCGGCTTGAATTTTCTCGACGAACTCACAGTTTGAGTCGTCAGCCAACCAAGACTCGAGCTCGTCGATGCTTTTACGAGCCTCGGCGACGCCATCTGCGTCGAGTGCGTAGAATTCGGGCGAATGATTCGCCAAAACTCGCAACGACGTTAAACACCGCGCAAAGCGATACGCGTCGCCGTCTGTCGCGCCAACGCGCTTCAAGTCATTCAGCATCTTCACGAGTGGCCGCATCGCGTTCGACCTAGCCTTCTCCGTGTCGCTCAAATCTTCACGAACGAAAGCGTAGAAGATGGGTGGTTCGCACCATCTCGCCGCGCGTCGCTGAAAGTACAACACTTCATCCATGTACGCCAGCGAAAGCCGGCGCTCTTCACACATCACGCAGTCGCGTACGGTGAGCACACAGTGTATGATATTGGGAGGTGATAATAAAGGTGGCCCTCCAGCCTCGAGCGGAGCGACCCAAAACGTTGGACATGGATCTTCGGCGTCGTCGCTCGTCGCGGCGCCGTCGAACGCCTTTGGCGACGAAACGTCAAGCGGCGCGCTCGATGGGTGGCACATCTCGCTCGCCGTGGGATAATAATGATCCGGCGTATCGAAAAGATCCAGTGCGCAATTTTTGTAAGATTTATTCATCTCTGCGTCTTGCGCCACCCACGCGTAGTCTTTCCTCTGGGCGAAAATGAACAGCTTCACCACGGGTTTCCCCGTCGGCCCGAGCAACACGTCCTCCGCCGCCTCCCCCGCCTCGGGCAACCCGACTTGACACACAAACTCCCCACAGTCATCCAAGTGCCACCACGTCATCGCCCCTCTCGCGCTCACGCGCGTCGCGTCGTCTAAAAGCCTCCCCGGCGCGTCTTCGCCTTCGATTCCAAAAAATTCCTCCTCGCTCGGCCACTTCAATTTCCTCGACAACACCGGCACCGCGGTGTCCTCGCGATGAAACATTTGTAAATTCAGCGGCTTTTCATTCGCCGGGTCGACGACCTCGGCGAACGACGTCACGATCGTCATGTCTCGATTGCTCAGCACGTGCGTCCCCGGCGCGCCCCAACCGCTTCGCATGGCCACCTTGCCGCGCTCGGCGTCAAAGTTTGAGAAACTCGACCGCGTCGCCCACGCGAGGCCGTCGCGCGCCGTCCCGATCGCGTCGAACACTTCGGACGCGTACTCTGCGCTCGCGCATATCACCGGCTCGCCTCGAGCGATGCGCGCGCGCTCGTCGTCCTTCGTTCGACACACCGGGACGAGTCGACACTTCATTCGACGCGACACGCCGGCGGTGTTCACGACGTCGCCGAGGTTCCATCGCTCGAGCAGGGACTTGAGGGAGACTGGGGCGCGCGCGTCTTCCTCGGAGACGCGCGCTCGAGGCGTGGACGCGTCGGTGGCGTCGCCGCGGGGTCGTTTGGACGCCATGCTGTGACACTGGGAATAACATTACAAGGTTGCGCGCGCGTCCGCGTTTGATTTGATTTTCTCGCGGTGCTTTTGCAAGCGACTCGCGCATTGGTCTCGCGTGACGTCGTGCGCGGATAACGCTTCGGCGAGCTTTTTGCCCGTCGCCGCGTCGACGCCGCCCAGGCGCTCGACGGCGACTTCGAAGTCGGCGACCATCTCGGCGGTCCAGCGCCGCCGGGTTTCGCACTTGGCTCGCTTGCGCGGAAGACCGCGCGCGGTGAAAGCATCGTCGGCTTTCGATGCGACGATGCGCGCGGGGGATGGAGACGCGAGTACCGCTCGCGTCGGCGGCGGTTTTACGGTTTTCGGCTTTGGAAGGACGACTTTCGGCTTGGGCGGCGGCGCTCGATTGACGGCGACTCTGTTCACATTGGCCGAGAAATCTACGCGCGCTTTCGCGGCGTCGTCCTTGGTTTGTATGCCGTCACCGAAGAACAGTGCTTTAATGAGCTCGCGAAGTCGTGAATCAACCACGCGAATCTCTAAGGTTCTCTCCCCCGCCGCGCAATCACAAGCGTCCATGGCGTGTCGAAGGCATCGCACCGCCGTCGGTAGACACTTGCATCGCACGACGGAGAGAAACGGCATCGCTTTGCAGCGAATACAGCACGCATCGTCGTCCTCGTTAGGTGCTTGAACGATTTCTATGTTCAATCCACGACGCACGAGGGAGGCACGATAAATTTCTTCATCGCTCAAAATCGTTTCGAGCTCCTTGCGAAGCGTCGATACGATGGCGCCCATGGCTTTACTCTTCACCAGTCGAGCGTTCTTACCCAGAACTTCGACGAAGGTTTCGGCGGCGCGCGAAACGAGGCGATGATGTGCAAATACGGCGTTGCGTTTGAACGATCCGGTGCTGTACACGTCGATGGCTCGACGGCCGAAATCGAGCCAGTTGACATGACCGAAGTTCACCGCTTCGGCGACGTTGAAACCGTGGGAAAACCCGGCGTGGTAAGCACGAGGGAACGTCACGACAAACTCCCCAGGCTGTTGCACCGTGTGCACGACCTTGACGCCATGATCTACCAATACTCCAGGTGGGACGATCGTGACGATTTGATGTAAAATATCTGGCGCTTGCTCGAATAGGCGCGGCACCGTCGCCCGAGCGCAATTCTCGAACGCCTCCGCGTCGCTTCCTGGCACACCGTACCACGTCTTCGCCGCCCCGCGATGCAAATAGTTAAGCGAACACAAGAAATGATCCTCAACGTGCCAGCAAAACGTGGCGAAAAGCATGCCAAGATACAACCAAGGCTTGGTGAGTCCCGGAATGTCGTGCTCGACGACGCGCAATAAATTAAGCGGATGCGAGTACAAATGCTCGAAATCCCACGGATGCTTCTCCCCGTTTTCGTCCACCCCGAACCCGGTACCGAAAATCTTGGTATCTAAATCATTCCCGTACTCGACTCGCGCCTGCTCGCTCCGCGTCTCCACCATATCCCAAAACGCTCGCTCCAGCGCGTTCGCGTCGTTCGCGTCGACGTCCGGACGTTCCTTCGCCCACCGTTCCTCATACGCCTTCGCCATCGCCTCGTACTCCCCTTTCGTGTACTCCTTCCCGAACTGAAACGTCCTTCCCTCGCTCAGCGAGTGTACGTGCTGCAATTTCGTCTCGAATCGCGCGTCGTCTCGCCTCCACGCCTCGCCGTTCCACCTCGGCGCCGCGCCTCGCGGCGGTATCACCTTGCATATCCCCGCTTCGCGCGCGCGCGCCTCGATCGACGACAGGTACGCGATCGGGTCCGCGAACTCCTCGAGCGTCGGACGGAACGTCGGCGCGCTCGCGATGTCCGCCGTCGTCGTTCGCGACGGTTTTCTTTCGGAATCCTGCCGTCGTCGGTATCGCGCGTCAGTCGACGGTTCGCGCGCGCGGCGCGGCGCGGCGCGGCGCGGACTCGCGCGGCATCGCGTGGCGCACCTTTTCGGACGTCGACGCGTGACGCGCGTCGACGTCGCGGCGCGCGCTCATGGAGGTCGCGGCGGCGTGTGCGGCGCTCGACGCTCGGCGACGTAATCGACGCGGCGAAATTCGCGACGGCGCCGACGCGGACTCGAGTCACCGAAGGCGTCGACATCATCCATCGGAATCGTCTTCGATCGCACTTTATCGCATTACATTCGCGCGCTCGCGCCGCCGCCGCGTCACGGCCGGATCCCCCCCGCGTACGCCACCACCACGATCAGCGTCACCCCCAGTATGACGTTCAAGAAAATGTTCGACGGCATCGGCTTCTCCGGCAATCCTCCCAGCCCGACGCTCTCGCCCAGCAACTTTTTCCGCATCTCCGGCGAGATCTCTCCCGGTTTGCGCTCGCGCGGCGCGCTCGCCGGCGCCGGCGGCGCCGCCGCCGGCGCCGCCTCGGCGGGCAGCGTCGCGTCCAGCGCCCCGATCGTGCCCGTCGTCGTCGCCGTCGTCGTCGTCGCGCCTTTTTTTTTCGTCCACGCGTCGATCCATCGCTGCGCGTCGTCCGCGCACGACGCGCGCGTCGTCGTCGCGCCGCGCGTTCGGCGTCGTCGAATCGTCGTCGTCGTCGCGCGCGCGCGTCGGCGCGGCGTCGCGGCGACGCGCTGGAGCGCGAAGCGCGTCGCGGCGCGATCGAGCGCCGCCGTCGGCATCGCGCGCGTCGATGTGCGGCGCGTCGACGCGCGGCGCGGCGTCGCGATCGCGGGCGGATCGCGATCCGATCGCGATCCGCGTCAGCACGCGCGCGCGACCGTCACACGCCGCCGCGACGCCGACGACGACGCGACGCGACGCGGCGACGAATCGAGCGTAAATCTCGCCATGGGAATCAACGACCACGACACGTTCACCGGGCTCGCGCCGCTGCACAGAGCCGCGGCGGACGGCGATCTCGGAAAAGTGATCGCGCTGCTCGACGACGGCGCGGATGGGAACATCAGGGCGTGCGGAGAGGTGCGTCCGAAGCGAGGCGCGCGCGACGCGATGGTGGATGAATTCTTTGATCGGACGCGGGCGTCGGGTGGGGGCGGAACGCGTCGCGGGGGGGGGAGAAGGGGGAATTCGATGCGATGGTGGACGGTTGGGGATTGGGGATCGCGGCGCGCGGCGCGGACGCGAGCGAGACGGAGGCGAGCGATGACTGACGGACCGCGGTGTGGCGGTTTAACGCGTGCAGAGTAATGCAGGGAAGACGGCGGCGATGTTTGCCGCGAGCGGTGGACACGTGGACGTGCTGAAGGCGATGCAACGCGGGCCGTCGTTGCTCGATCTCACGGCGGAGGACGGCGGGACGCCGGCGATGAGCGCGGCGGCGCACGGATTCGGCGACGTGCTGCAGTTGATCATCGATAAGAAGTGCAACTTGAACGCGCAGGATGAGGATGGGTGGACGGCGCTCATGTACGCCGTGTGCGCGGGGAACGTGGAAAACGTCGCGAGACTGGTCGCGGCGGGCGCCGACGTCAAGATTAAAAACAAGGATGGCGACGACGCGAAGAAGCTCGCGACGGGGAAGAACAAGGATAAGCTTCTGGCCGCTTTGAGGGGTAAACTTGACTCTATCGGTGAGGGTAAGGGAGGCAAGAAGGGATGCGTCATCATGTAATCGACCGATCGGTTGTCGACAAACGCAGAGACATTCGTCGAGCGTCGATTCGATCGACGCAGTCGTCGCGCGCCGCCGGCCTTATTATCGTCGCGACGACCCACACTTACATTTCAATAACCATGCACAGACGACTGTTGTACTCGCAAAATATCTAATCTTCTAACGTTAATATCACAATCGAATGTTACGCCGCGAGCGCGCGCCGCGGCACTCTTCTGGGAAGCGCCGCGGAGAACGCGCCGTCGTCGTCGGGTTGTCTCTCATGCACCACCGGCTCGTTCGGCGGACGAAACACTGCGCTAAGCCCGAAATCTGGATCGGAATCGTCATCTTTGATGTCGGCCGCTCGCTTCGTCTTCGAGGCCTCCCCGGCTGTTGGCGCCTCGCCCGCGGCGGCGGCGCGAGAATCCGGAGACGCAGTTCCGCCCGCGGCGACATCGTCCCCGAACGAGAGCCTATCTAAGTCGCGCGATGAACTCTTGGTGTCGCGTATCAATCCGTGCGACAGAATCGACGCTTGCGATTTGGCTAATACCTCGGCGGCTTTGTCGCCCGACCGCGACGCGTCTTCGCCGCCTCGCCTCTTTTCGATCACCACCCCCGGTGACGACTCGATGCGTTCGATGAGAGTATCCTCGTACTCTTCTTCTGCATCTTTTTCCTCGTCGCGCACGCCGAGCTCGTGGTGCGCACCTTCAACGAATCGCTGTACGTCATCCTTTGCCGACGAGCGCGCTCGGCGCTTTATTTTTTCTAAATCCCGCTCGCGTCTTCGCCATGCCTTCGGCGCCATGGTGCGCAAACTCGGGTCGTTGAAATCAACGCCGTACTCGTCACCGTCGACATCCAACGCGCGTGCGTGCTCATCGCTGTCATCACCGTCGTCGCCGTCGTCGTCAAAGCTATCCTGCGATTTCGGCCCATCCGCGAGAGAGACCCCAGCCCTTGAGACGTCTGTGGAATCTTCTGTGGTCGTGGGACGCTCGTCCATCTGATTTGAATCTATCGCATGCGTCTGCGTCGAATCATCACGAGCGTCGACGCGATCGGCGTTCGATCTCCAATAATTAAAATGCACGTCGTCCCCGAAGATGATACCCGCGCACACGATGACGACGAGCACGACGATCATGAGAATCCACCAACACCGCCTCTGCGTCGACCGCGCCTTGAGGACTCGCGCGCGTTGCTTCTGCTTATCCTCTTTCGCCGCTCTTTTCGCCTCTTTCCGTCGTTCACGCTCTTCTCGCTTCGCCCGTCTCTCGCTCTTCTCGTCCTCCGGCTCAACACCAACCCGCGCCGTCGTTTCTTCGAGCAACGGCCTTCGCTCCGCCTCGAGCGCGCGTTTCGCCGCGAGATGATCACCGACGCGTTTTTTAAATTTGTTCGGATCAAACTTCGGCTTCCCCGCCGGCGTCGTCGCCGTCTCGTACTGCGCGCGCGGATCGTCCTCAACCTTCTCCGCGCCCGAATCATCGCTCGCGTCGCGTTCGTCCCCCGCGCCGTACTGAACCAGATTTCGCAGCGACTTCGGCGCGGTGCGTTTCGTCTTCGTCGCCGAGACGTGGCGAAGCGAGTTGGGCGCCGGCGCGCCCGCGTCGTCGCTCTCGTCGTCGCCAACACCCTTCGGCTTCGACCCGCAGCACGGCGCGCACGCGTTCGGCATGGCGCGCGCGGCGGCGGTCACGTCGCGATCAGTCGAACATTTGCGTTGTTGACGCTCGAGATCGCGCGCGGCGGCGAGCGAGGGCGCGGCCTCGGCGAGGGCGCGTGTGAGGACGCCGCGAGACGAGGCGATTTCAAAGCGCGGCGGCGCGCCGCGGGCTACTTGCAAAGGCTAATAAGACTATATATAGGGCGCGCGACGGGTCAGGCGGGTTCTTCGTCGGACGACGAGTCTTCGATATCGAGTTGAAGTCGTTCGGGGAGGAGGGAGCTCGGTGCGGGCGGAGCGTCGTCGTCGGGCGGCGGCGCGGCGACGGATTTCGACGAAAACGCGTCGCGTCTTTGTCTGTCGCGATATTGGTCCTCGATCTCCATGGATGCGTCGAAGTAATCGGCGGGAGATTCGAAGTCTTCTCCAATCGACATTCCGCCGTGGAAATCGGCGAAGACGCGTTCGCACGCCGCGCGTCGGTCGCCCGCTTGTACGGCTAACTCGACGGCTTCGCGGCCGTCAAACGAGAGCGCTTGGTACCAATCCCGCGAGTTCGATGACTGACGCAAATCTTCCACGGAACCGACGAAAGGGCACGTGCGCACGCCTTCCGTGAGTTCTGCTAACGAATCGCAGTTGTGCGGGGTGTAGTCTTTCATGGCGCCCTCCAAGCCGTAGTGGTGTCGAATCGCGTACGTGTGCTCGCCTTGGTACGCCTTCATTCGCCCCTTCGGAAACACGCCGCGACGCCAGAACTCGAGAGCTTCGTTCACCGTGAACCCGATGCCCTTGAAGAACAGGTTGAGTTGAAACCTGTCGTGATACTTTAAGTGTGCATCTCGGCGTAAATCTTCCATCTTGTTTCGAATGCACGGAGGAAACGGTCTCGTGGCGACGTCGCGATTGACGTTTGAGTCAAGCGCTTTGCGCGCGCGACGCAATTCCGCCCCAGGTCGCGTCTCGATGATCGCTTCGACTTCACCGTCGGCCTCGATCGCAATAGCGTGTTGCGCCACGCCACCCACACGCTGCGCGCGACGTCGCTCGCGCCTCGCCTTTGCGAAATTGAACCCGTTGGGTGCCGATATTTTCGGCAACTCGCTCGCATCCGGCTGATACGTGCGCACGATTCGCAGCGCGTTCGATCGACACTTCGGATCGAACGCCATCGGCGCCGTCCCCGTCGCCAACCACGCGTGCATCTTCCGCAACACCCGATCGCAATCTTCCCGTATCTCTCGCGCCACCGCCTCCGCGTACGTCTCCGCCAACTCTCGCATCGGCACCAACGCGTACCCGTCTCGCATCCGTCGCACCGCTCGCCTCGCCACCGCCCGCCCCGCCCGCTCGAACGTCATCCACACGTCTCCCTCCTCCTCGATCGCGTAGTCGCAATCCGGCTTCAAAAACAACGCCGGTATCTCGCGTTCGCCGCATTCGACGCGCGCCTTCGTCAAGTCGCGCTCCGCGCGCGCCAACCACTCCGCCCCGTACTCCCACCGCTCCAGCCTCCGCTTCCGCTCCACCGCGCAGAACGCCATCTTCACCATCGCCAGCGACGTCCGATCGCCGACCTCGTCGTCCGCGAACAGCCCGCGCGCGACCTCGCGCGCGTCCGCGTCGCGAATCGCCCACGCGTCGTTTGCCCCGTCGCTCGCGCGCGCGTTCGCGCGCACGTGCTGAATCCCGTACAGCGCGTTCAACCGCGTCTTCGCGCGTCGCACGAGCGCCTCCACGTCGACGTCCGCGCCCGCGCGCGGCATCGCGCGCGGCGCGCGCGCGCGCGCCGAGGTCTGCGGCGAACCCGCGCGCGCGTCGATCGACGATCGCGCGTCGACCCTCGCGCGAGGTTCGAACGCGAACCTCGGATTCGGGTTCGATCGCGGGCCGACGCCGTGGATAACGATCGCGCGCGCGCGACGTCGCCAGACGACGACGCGCGAGCGCGCGCGCGCGATGCGAGCGATGCTGTCGACGCGGACGACGGCGACGCCGAGAGCGACGCCGCGCGCGGCGCGGCGCGGCGCGACGGCGACGCGCGGGCGCGCGATGATGCCGACGATGGCGACGGCGACGTCGAGGATGACGACGACGGCGGTGGCGACGACGCGCGGACGACGACGCGCGCGAACGGCGGCGTCGAACGATGACGACGCGAACATCAAGGCGGAGAACACGGCGGAGGACGTGACGACGACGGAGCTCGGTGGGAACGTGAGACAGCTGCTCGGGTTCAAGGGCGCGGCGGAGACGGACGACGTGTGGAAGATTCGCGTGCAGCTGACCAAGCCGGGGACGTGGGTGCCGCTGATTTGGGGCGTCATGTGCGGGGCGGCGGCGAGCGGGCACTACGAGTGGAACCTGGATAACGTCGGGAAGGCGCTGCTGTGCATGACGATGAGCGGGCCGTTTTTGACGGGGTACACGCAGACGATCAACGATTGGTACGATAGAGAGATCGATGCGATCAATGAGCCGTACAGGCCGATCCCGAGCGGGTTGATTTCGGAGAATGAAGTCAAGGCGCAGATTGCGGTGCTGTTGGTCGGTGGATGGTTGTGCGCGCTGCAACTCGACCGATGGTGCGAACACGATTTTCCAATCGTGTTGGCGCTGTCGCTCTTCGGGTCGTACATATCGTACATTTACAGCGCGCCGCCGCTGAAGCTCAAGGCTGAGGGCTGGAAGGGGTGTTACGCTCTTGGCTCGTCGTACATCGCACTGCCGTGGTGGGCGGGTATGGCGACTTTCGGGCAATTGACGCCGGACGTCATGTTTTTAACCGTCCTCTACTCGATCGCCGGTTTGGGCATCGCCATCGTGAACGATTTCAAGTCCATCGAAGGTGACCGAAAGCTCGGCTTGCAATCGCTCCCCGTGGCGTTCGGCGTCGAGAAGGCGAAGTGGATCACGGTGTCTACGATCGACATCACGCAGCTCTTCGTCGCGTGCTACCTGCGCGCCATCGGCGAAGAGACGTACTCAAACGTCTTGTTTTGCTTGATCTTCCCACAAATCTTCTTCCAGTTCAAGTTCTTCTTGCCGGATCCCATCAAGAACGACGTCAAGTATCAAGCAAGCGCGCAGCCGTTCTTGGTGTTTGGTCTGCTCACGACGGGCTTAGCGTGGGGTCATCACATCAACGCGCTCGGCATGTAAGCGTCGCCCGCGATTCATTTAAAATTTTTGTAATCGATGTTTTCCATCGAGTGCGCTTAAATTCATCCTACCTACTGTTCATCTAAGGTGTACTAGGTCCTCGCGTTCGAGGGGATACCGTCTCGCGGAATCTCATGTCGCTTACTCGGTCGCGTGAAAACTTTCGCCGAAGCGCTTCGCGGTGCGGCGGCGTCGTACGCCGCGTACGGGCCCACGTTCGGGTTCGCTGAGAACACTACGGGCATTTTGTCGCTTTTTGCCGCCAAACCGAGCGTTCCTTCGCGTAAAACCGCCCGTTCGTACGGACCACGATGTGTTTCGTAACCTTTCTTCTTTCGCGCCGATCCACCCGCGATTATAAAGTCCTCCGCTTTGGCTCGCCACCCCTCGCGATCAAGTTCGTCATCTCCGAAGCTGTCGACGTCAACAAACTTAGCGACGATAGGCTTGTGATTTTCTCTATACTCGCGCCACCGCGCGCGATGCGGCGCGATGTTCACGCTCTCAAGACTGTCTTGGGCGTCGGTTGGTGTCGGCGGCGATTCCTCTTCCGCGGGCAGCGTCTGCGTTTCAACCACCCTCGAGCGAGGGAAATCCGCCTTGTGATGTTCAACCTTTTGTCGAATCACCTCGCGCTTCTCCGCCGCACTCGGCTGCTTGTTGCGCGATAGCAAATACTGCATCGCCGCAGGCTCGGTTTTCACGAGGTGATCGAGCGTGGAATCCGCAAGCTGCGACGCCCCTATCGCCCGACTGAGCTGCATGTCGCAAAGCGCGGCTACGGCGCCGCTATTCACAAAGACGAGCCAGCGCTCGTGGGATCCGGGGAACGAAAGCCGCTCGTCGACAAAGATCGCTGGGTTTTCTTCGCTTTTTTCCGGCATGGCTGATGGCTTAACTGATACCGCATCCCACGCGGCGCGAAGCATTCGCGTGGCGCCCAAGCGTATGGACTCTTCTTGTTCCGACAGCCCTCTGCTCGCCGAACGCAGCACGTCGTCCGAAAGCAAGTATTGCACCGTCTTCGTCAAAGGCCATATCTCGTTTTCGTCGATCGAAACAAAAGCGCGCACGGTTCGCACATGTTGTACGAACAAGTACGCCATCCACGAAAGCGTACTCGCGCGTAGAACACTGTCGCTACTGACGAGCATTTCAAACACTCGCTTGCCGACGCTCTTGTTTTCGCAATTCAGCGTCGCTTCGTATAAGATGCGGCTCGCGTCTTCTCTGATGATTGCGTCCGTCTTGTGCGACGCGAGCACCATCAATCTTCGGTCTAATTTGAATTGTGTCACTGAAAGCACGGCTTTGTCATTTCGTCGCCGTATGGCTTCTCTGTCATCTTCGTCTTCTTCCTCGCGCTCGCTGGCTTCGTCTCCGTCAACGGTGCTTTCATCGGTCTTCAACACCCAACGCTTGAACAACATTACGACGGTGCCGACGCACCCGGGGCCACGAACAGCCTCAGTCCAGTCCGAACCCATGAAAGCCTCCACGGGGTCGAGTGCGGCTAAACTCGCTTCCGTCGCTTTCGACAAGCGCTGCGCCGTCGCGTAAGTCGATTGATTCACCAACGGGATGACTTCAGCCGAGAAATTCACCGTTGATAACAACGTGTCCAAGGCGCTCAGGGCGGCGTACAACACCTCGGGCTTGTCGTCCGGTCGACTCAAAACTTTAGACAACGACTCTAACGCGTGCGTCTCATCGCGAAACGTCGGCGAAAAGTTGGACTGTAATGGAAAAAACACCTGCCGCGACAAGTACTTGTCAACGGCTTCCCCGGATGCCTTGAGTGGTAACGACGTCGACGTCGCGAACGCCGCCAAGCACTGCGCGTACGTTTTATACCCAAATGTCCGCTTTATCCTCGCTAGCGCCATCTTCCACTCCCACGTCCGCACCGTTCCCCAGGCCTCTTTCAACTGCGCGTCGGTGCTGCACAGTAATGCGGCGCCGAATGGCGTCTTCGCCAATTCGCTCACCGCCTCGCACGCCCCTCGTCGACAATCCACGTCCTCGTCGCTCATCAACCGCCGAAGCGCGCTCACCGCCCCTGGACTTCGCATTATTTCGTATATTCCACGCTTCGTGCCCGCCATCCGACGCACCGCCGCGCAGAATCGTCGTCGCCGCGCCGCCGTCGTCGCCGCGCCTCTCGCCGCCGCGCTCGCGGTGATTTTCATCGTCTCCCACTCGCTCTCGTTCGACAGATTATCGGCGCTGACGGTGACGCGAGACACGCCTTGGCGCAACGGCGGATCGCGCGCGTTGCGATAGTGCGGCGCGGCGTCGCCATCGCCGTCGCTCCGTGACGATTCACTCCATGACCGTTGCGACGTGCTCGCATCGCTCGAGGCGCGACGCGACGACGCGCGACGCGACGCGGACGACGAGCGGTGCGAAGACATCGTTGCGCATCGACCGGGACGTCGAGCGGCGCGCGAAGAGGGTCGTCGTCGAACAGTGCGGCGCGTTGAGCGAGTTTGAACGATACGCGCTACGTACAAGTTGTATTAAAGCTCTACGCGGGGACATCCGAGGACGCGGCGCTCGCGCTCGAGGTCGCCTTGATGTCCGCGTCGTCGTCCGTTTGAACGTCTTCCAAGTGTTCGGTGGAGATGATGTCGCTGGTGAGCTTTCTCAAATCTTCCACGGCGATGGTTCCGTCGTCCTTGATGAGACCGCTGAGAATGTTCACCAACTCGATTTCGTCGCGTTCGTCGATTTGATCGGCGCCGAGAACGTCGCGCACGCGTAACAGCTCCTGCATGGTGATCTTACCATCGCAATCCGCGTCGAGGACGCGGAGTTTGTCGCCGATGCGCTTCTCCACTTCTTCAATGTCTTTGCTCGCGGATTGCAACATCTTGTCCACGCGAGCGCTGACTTGGTCGGCGAGCTGATGCGAGAGTCGAGCCTCTTCGTCCACTTCCGCGGTGAGGTGCTCGATGGCGCCCTGGTCCGCGGCGATTTCTTCAGCGGCGCATCGCGCTTCTTCGACGCGGTCGGCGTATGCGTCTACACCCTTCTTGACGAGCATCATCAACTCGGTGCGTTCAACGCAGACGGATGACGTGTCGGAAACCATGGTTAGCAAACGCGAGAGCTGCGCGGCGCGCTTTGCGCGCTTCTCGCGTTCGTACGTCGCCTTTTCTTCATTGCGAATGGCCTTCTCTTCATCATCGCCTGATGCGTCGGCGGAAGGCGCGGCCGCTTGCTTCGTCGAAGGCGCGCCCTCCATCTCCTCCGCCGCCTTGTCGACTGTTTCTGTTTCCGTCGTCTCCGGCGCCGGCACGATTTCTTTCTGCACGGCTTCCGTTTCTTTTTGCTCCTCCGCGATGATTTCTTCTTCGCGCTTCACGAACTCCATTCTCTTCGTGTAATCTTCCTTCTTCGTTGGCGTATGCGTGGCCAAACCTTCGTCAACCGCCGCGGAAGTGATGACGTCCTCGGGCAACGAAGCCAAGGTGTCGGTGATATCTTGGAACACCTTCGTCTTGGCATCCTCGCCGCTGGACTCAGCTGTGATGACAAACGCACGCGAAAGAAGTAGGAGAGTCGATGGGAGCTTATTCTTCAGGCTCAACTCGAGCCAATCCTCGAGTTGCTTGATTAAATCTTCCCGCTCGCACTCCCATCGCATCCCGCGCGAGCGCGCCGCGCTTCGCAGTTCGCTCGTCGTCATATTGCTCAATCCCTCGAAGTAGATCATCTTATCGTCGTTCTTGATCTCACGAAGCTTGTTTCGAAGCTGAAAACGCAAGAAAGTATCGGTGCCGTACGGCGCGATACCGACAAACTTGCACATGTTCACCAACTGCGCGCGATTGACTTGGTACAACGTGAATTCGTCGTTGAAGAGCTTTGAAAACTTCAAAATGTCTTCGTTCGTCACCTTGGCGCCGGAGCGAATTTTCTTCATAAAAACGTACAAATCATCGGCGCGATCGCGCGTGACACCGTCGCGCGAGTGCTTCAAGCCTTTGGCCATCATTCGAACCGTGTCTTGTAAAAATCTCGCCACCTCGAGCTTCGCCTTGAGCTTCTTCTTCAACTCTTCCTCGTGCTTCAGATCGTTTCTAAACGTCGTGGGAAGCATGTTCGGAAACAGCTTCAGAGCTACGGGTAAGAAGACTTCCATGAATGGAATCAACACGAACGCCGCGAAAGGCACCAAACGAAAGACGTCCGCCGTCGTGCGCGTCAGCTGCTTTCGCTCTCGCCTCGACAACTCCGATCCGCTCATCAACCGCCAAGACAACCGCGACGCGATCTTCACTTCGACCCAGAGCAGCTTTGCGCCGGACCAATAGTGATGCATCTCATCCTTGACGTGTCCCCAGCTGTGCTTGATGCCACTCTTCCACTCTGCGCGCGACATTTTACTCAGCGAAACGAACCAAGGCCCGAACGACGCCGCGTACGTCACCCCACCCACCGCCGACGCGTACATGCGCTCCCACGCCTTCAGCTGTCGTTCTCTGTGCAACTTCGATATTTCCGCTCGCGCGCGATCGAGCGCGGCGATGTCGACCTTGACCTCCTCCGTCGGTTCGTCCTCCGCCGCCGACTCCTTCAACGGCTCCGCCGCGAACCCGCGTCGCGCCGTCACCGTCCACGCCTCGCGCGCGCGTCTCCCTTCGCCCGCGCGTTCGACGCGCAGCTCACACCATCCATTCCACGTCCGCATCGTCGTCGTCGTCGTCGTCGTCGTCGTCGTCGTCCCGCTCGCCGCGAACCCGCGCGTCCCGCTCGCCGCGCGCGTCTCCGTCCCCCTCGCGCGCGCGCGCGCGTCTCCGCCCGTCTCGCGCGCGCGCGCGACGCCCCGATCGCGCGCGACGATCGACCATCGCCGCGCGTCGCCGCGCGCCGCCGCGAACGCCCCGCGATGCGCCGCGCGCGTCGACGCGGTGCCGAGCGACGTCGCCGCGTCGACGACGTTCGCGACGCCGCGCGCGTCGCGCGCGCGCGGCATCGCGCGCGAGCGACGACGACAACGACGCGCGCGCGCGTTCGCGTCTCGCAGACGCGCGGTCGGTCGGCGCGCGGTCGACGTGTGACGACGACGGGTCGAGGGATGGCGACGACGCTCGAGCGGGACGGCGCGGCGCGGCGCGGCGACGACGAACGGAGCGGAATCAAAGGCGAACGAGGGCTGGCGAACGCGAGTGAGACCGCGAATGAAGATTTGCGTTACTGATGCGTGAGCGCGTCGTGAATGGCGCGCTGGTGCCTGGTGGCGATGGACTGCGCGAGCGGGGCGAGGACGCCGGATGCGTGGAGCGCGCGAAAGCCGCCGACGACGAAGGCGCGAACGTCGATGTCGTTCACGGGATCCTCGGCCTCGTCGGCGTCGTCGGGATCGAACGCGTCGAGACCGCCGCGCATGAGAAGACGCTCGAATAAGTCGCCGGTGAATTCCTTTTCCTCGCCGGTGAAGTCGTCGTCGTCTGCGGCGTCGTCGGGGTCGTCTTCGTCGTCGTCGCGCTCCTCCTCCCATTCGTCTTCGTCGTCTTCGGCGCCGGCCATGCCTTCGGCGTACTCGATGAGGACGTCGGCTAAGAGTTCGACTATTTTGGCGGAGAGTGGGATTTGGGTCCAGACTTCTGGGCCGTTGGCTTGAGCGCGCGCGCGCGTGCGAATGCGGCCGCTCTCCGCGGGCGTCTCCACGAGCTGGCCCTTGACGACGACGGCGTGCAACGCTGGACTCTGCGTGTTGAGAAGCAAACCGAGCGCGGTCGTGGTCAACTTGATGTCAAACGAACCGTGTACATCGCATTGCTTCTCTGACCACTGTCGCATGACGAAATCGAACGCGTTCGGCTCGTCACCGCCGCTCGGAAGCGACATCAAGAGCTCGATGAACGCGTTGGCGTCCACGTGCACGATGCGCGCGAACACCGTCAACAACGACGCCGACAGATTGGGCTGCTTTGAAGAGCGCAAGCGCGCCACGACCGCAGCCGTGATATCGCGAAGCACCGGGCCCACCTTGGTCGGCAAACGACGAAGCATTTGACACAGCAAAGGTGCCGCGTACAGACTTGCGCTGTCCTCCAAATTTGGATCCAACAAGCGCGACGCGGCTTCAAACATCGCGCGCAACACGTCGCCACCGCCCACGGTCGGGTCACCACTACCCCACTCGAGCATGTTCTCTTTTCCCGCGCGAAGAAATGCGCGTAACGTCTCGGACGCACCCTGCATCACGCCGGCGTCGTCGCTCTGCATGATGAGACCGCACACGTACTTGAAGCACACGTCGTGCGTAGCCTTGGCCGTCTCAGGCGACGCCGGGCGAAGAATGATTGTCAATAGATCGAGCGTCGCCTCCACTAACATTTCAGGTTGTTCGCTCGGCGATGCGAGTATGTGCGAAAGCGTCGGCACGAGCATGGTGTGCAACTGCGCCTGGCACGCAGGAATCTCCGCGAGCGCCTCAAACACCTCGGTGGTATCTGCGCTCACCAAGGGATCTCGGACGTACTCCGCCCATATTTTCACCACCGCCGGCGCGAGTGCGCTCAACCACGCCGCTGCAGCGTCGGAGTCAGCCTTAATGAGCACGAGCATGGCTTCTAAAATGAGATGCAGAGTCTCTTCGCCGGCGTCGACGAGCAAATTGCCCAAGCCTTTGTAAATTTCACCAATGTACGGAGTCGTCACTTCCTTCTTCGCGATCGGTAAAAACTCAGCGATCGCGCGGCACGCACCAATACGCAGTGGTGGCGCTAAACCGGGCGCCAGCGAACTTACCGAAGCTCTGAGAATGGCATCCGCCATCTCCGTCGGCACGCCGCTCGATAGGCGAGCCGTGACCCACAACGCTCGGCCACGCAAGAACGGCGCCGACGCCGCCGTGCTCTCGTGCAAATCGTTCTCAATCACCGTTTTCATGAAAGCGGCGATGTCGAAAGGTGCGGGTTTGCCCTTTTCTTGCGCGCGCTCCAGGCTCGACAAGACGACCTCGTTCATCGTGCCCACGGCGAGGAGCGCCGCTTCTCGCGGTCGCCACCACATCGAGTCACCGGTTTGTTGCGCCGATATGGACTCCGCCAATCGTCTATTTGATGCGTTCCAGAGCGCAGCGACCGCCTTTACGCCGAATCTTTCTCCGAGAGAATCAAGCATGAGACCGCACGCGGCACGCACATTGCCGAAATCGTCGTCCTCGTCCGCGACGAACTGGTTCGGATCATCCATCCACATCTCCTCTTGCGATGAGCTCATCGTCATGTAACCCATCGTGACGTACAACGTATCCGCTAAATTCGGCTCGAGCAGCTTATTCAACTTAGGCTGCTCCGCGATGTTGATGACGAGCTCCAGGAGTTCTGTGACCACCGCCTCGAAACTCACCGTGTCGCCGTCGCTATCCATGCCCGGATCCAAGTGATCCGTCTCCTCTGAGTATTTCGCCCAAACTGGCGCTATGGTGTGAAACATTATCGCCCCACGGGATAAAGCCGGCATCAGCGCCTCGCCCGCGGGCTTGGTAAAGTACTGCACCGCGAGCGCGAGACTCGTGAGCGCCGCCATGGTCGAAGCCAACGCGTCGAAATTGTTCGGATTCGGCATTCCCTCCAACGCGATCGCTACGGTCTCCAACCACGTGGGCAAATACGGTAACAACATGTCTCGCATTTCCTTTTGCTCCGTCCCCGTGAGCGTGGTCAACGCGCTCACTGTCGACGAAAACGCCGTTTCCGCTCGCCTCCGTAGCGCGCCGTCCTCTCCGTGCCTCGCCAGCGTCAACAACTCTGGAAACAACGTCGGCCCCACCGTGGCGACATCCTTCGCGTCAATCTCCCCCGCAATAATCTCATAACACTTCAAGCACCCCAAAACCTCCGACCTCGATCGTTTCGCTCGTATTCCTTCCACCAACATCGTCGTCAGCTCGTCCCAAATCGCGCCGTCGCTCGCCGCCGCCTGCGCGATCCCCGCCGCGAACGCCGTGCGCATCTTGCTCGACTCATCCGCCAGTCCCTTCGGGAGTACTGTTTTCAACCCTTGCTTCTCCGCTTCCGTCAATTCCGGCGCGACGAACCTTTCATCCAGCGCGTTCCAGTGTTCTCGCACGTGTTTCTTCAGCAGCACCGCGCTCAGCTGTCTCGTGCTGATGTCCACCACCGCGCCCTCGACGCCGCGCAGCGCGATCGACGCCAGCGTCTCCGCGAACCCCGGTTCGCCTCCCATGCGCTCGATCGCGCGCTGCGCCTCGGCGCGCGCGACGGCGTCGGGCGAGAGCGTCTCGGCCAGGCACCGCGCGACTTCATCCGCCCGCATGTCGACGTCCCGAAGCGTTCGCGTCGCGCCTCGACCGAATCGCGCCCCGCGCGCGCTCGCAAACGCGCTCGCGAACGCGACCGATCGTCCCGAGCGTCGCGATGCGCGCGCGCGGACGCGCACGCGCCGTGGACTGCCGCGCAGTCGACGCCGTTTGAACGCGTGGAGTCACTTTTGAATCTTCAAACGCGTCGCAGTGCGCGACGCGCGACGCGCGCGGACGCCGCGATGGCGCGCGAGGCGTCGAGACCGAATCCTCGACTGATGGACATCGCGGAGACGTACGCCAAGGCGTGGTTCGCGCGTAAATCGACCGGGACGAGGGATGAGCTGGTGGCGGATTTGACGCACGCGCTGCGCGCGTTCACGCGCGCCGCGGGCGAACGCGCCGAGCGCGCGACGGAGAGCGAGGAAATACCGCTGCCGGACGCGCGCGACGTGGCGCTGGAGGATTTCTCTCGGGCGCTGGACGTGGACGCGCTGCGGGCGACGAGGGAGGGATTGGCGGCGGCGGGCGCGCCGCCGGCGAAGCGCGGCGAACGATGGACGTTCGCGAAGGCGACGCGACGCCATGGCGACGAAAGGCGCGATGGCGATGGGAGCGGTGGTGATGATGCGTTTTACGCGCGCGTGTCGGCGATGGCGGAGAGACACGCGGAGTCGATGACGTTGGCGCGAGAGAGGCGCGCGGCGAGCGAAGCGGAGGCGGCGGCTTCGGAGGCGGCGATCGCAGCGAAACGCGCGGCGCGCGCGGGGAATCGGTTGCGGCGATTGAACACGCCGAAGTTGGTCGAACCGACGCGCGAGGAGACGAAGAACGCGCTGAGGAAGGTGTACGAGACGTTGGCGGGTGGGTCGTCGGCGACGACGGTTTGGAAGCCATCCTTCGGCAAGGCGCGCAAGGCGGTGGAGACGATCATGGACGAGCTGTCGGCGAGCGAGCGCGCGACAGTGATGGCAGAGTACGCGATGTTGCATATGGGAGGTTCGAAGTACCGCGCGAAATGTTTTGAGGAGGAGGTAGAGAAGGAGGAGGGCGCAGACGTCGTCGACGAGAGAGCCGACGAGGACGCGCCGGCAACGAAGCGCGGCAAGCGAGAGCGCGCACCGAGCGTGAGCGTCGTGCGCGTGGACGACGAACCGGCGGCGCGCGAAGAGAACGCGTCGACGGGAATTCGTTTCCGGTTCGAGGATCGTTACGAATGGGAAGGAAGGTTGCGCGCGCCGAAGGAGGCATCGAGCCGAGGCGAAGACGCGATCCCAGGCGTCTCGCGTTTCGTACCTTGGTGGGAAGAAGTAGACGCGTGCGATACGCGCGCCGTCGGTCGATGGGGCGAAGCGCTTGTGTACCAATACCTACTCGCATCGTACCCCGCGCGAGAGAATCATCTCGTCGAGTGGTTGAACGCGGAAGGCGAGACGAACAGTTTTTACGACATCAAAGTCACCGACGTTGCCACTGGGCGCGTGACTTTCGTAGAGGTCAAGTCGACGCGTTTCGACGATAAAAACGCATTTGAGATTTCACCTTGGGAATGGGATTTCGCGACGAAACCAAGCGTGGATTATCATATATATCGCGTGTATAACGCCGGAGACAAGAAGCGCGTGCGCGTGTGCGTAGTTCGAGATCCCGCGACGCTCTGCCGCGAGCACAAGATTAGCATGGCGCTCGTCATCTGAAAACTCACATGTATCATGTACAACATCAACACCTACGTACCATTAGTAGCCTAAACGTTTTGTAAAATCAGTCGCGATTATCAATTGCGATTAAGAGCTCTCCTTTTTTGGAGTTTTTTTGAACTTTGACGGATCCTCCCCACAAGCTTCAGCCAACTGCTCAATTGTCCACGCGTCTTCCACGTCAAACTCACTCCCGATCTTTGTCCTGCGAAGCGCCGTTAAGTGACCTGTCGTGCCGAGACTTTTACACAAATCGTACGCCAACGTGCGCACGTAAGTGCCCTTGGAGACGTGTGCGGAAAAGTGTACGATTTGTGCGTCCTCCGCGTCTCGCTCGACTTCGAATTCGTGAATCACCACGTCTCGGTGCTTGCGCTCGACCTCGACACCTTCTCTGGCAGATTTATACAGACGTTTTCCGTTCACCTTGATTGCTGAATACATCGGTGGTAACTGCTTGATCGCGCCTGTGAGTTTGCGCGCGCCCTCACGCAGTTCGACGTCCGTGACGTGTTCCCAAGGTTCGCGTTCGTTCACTTCTTCGTCCGCGTCCTGCGACGGCGTCCCTTCACCCAACTTAATGGTACCAGTGTACGTCTTATCCATCCCCGAGTACTCCTCCACGCTCTTCGTCGCCTTGCCAACGCATAAAATCAACAATCCGGTCGCCATGGGATCGAGCGTGCCGCAGTGTCCAACTTTCTTGACCCCTCTCTCCCTGCTCAACCGCCGCACGCGCGCCACGACGTCAAACGACGTGTACTTCTGAGGTTTATCCATCAAAATTGTCATGTTTTTCCAATCTTCATCCCCCGGCGCGGCTGGCGGCGCCGCGAACACTCGAGGCGGCGGGTCCGCCGTCCCGCTCGCGCACCTCGCGCACCTCGTTCTCGCTTTCAGAGACGTCTCCGCGCACCGCGCGCGCATCGCCGCGACGACCACGCGCTCCGCACTCGCGACTCGACGCATACTGTTCCAACCAGCGGTTTTTCGACGGCGACTAACGCGTCCCTCGAGCAATTGCTCAAAAAGCGCTCTTCCTCTTCTCCACCCGTTCGCGTATCACGCGCTCGAGGTCCAGCTTTCGGCAATCTTTGTACGACTGAAACAATGCGTCGCACGCGGACTTATTCTCTGGCGGCTGACTAGACGCGCACGCGAGGGCGAGCTGGGACTCTTTTCGACACGCGCTTTGCTCCACTCGCTGCGTCGTCCCCTTCGTTTGCATACGTGCCGCACCTCGTCGTCCCTCACCACGCCTACAGTCGTTCGTTCACTCGCGTTTCAATCTATTCTTGCGTCGTTTCGATCGTCGTCGTCGGTCGCGCCGAGTGCGCGCGTCGCGGTCTACGGCGTCGCGAACGGAGACGCGTCGTCTTCCCTCGTCGCCGGTTTCGCGAGCTCTTGGAAATGATTCTCGCAAACGTCGCAAAGCAATATTCCAGCGACAAAACACACCGCAAGGAGAGCCACAAACGTTATCACGTCCTCTAACACTCGAAGTCGCGCCTTCCAACGCTCGAACACCGTCGTCGTGTCTTCGCGTCGACGTCTCGGGGACGTTCGCGTCGGCGGCGACTTTCGCGGCGACGCCAACTCTTCGCTGTCGCTCTTCGACTCGCGAACGTCCCCGTACATCGCATCGTACTCGTGCTTCACGATGCTTTTGAAGTGGGCGCTGTGCTTGAACGATTTCGCCGGGACTCGCCCGCTCGCGCCGAGTAAGCTCTCGCCGAGCTGCGTGAACAACGCCTCGTCGGTGAACTCGTCCAACTCAAAAATGCTGTCTATGTTTCGTTCAAGACATCGCGCGCGCAAGGCCCTGGCGACGTCCTTGGCGTGTTCATGCTTTTCCTCGCGCCAAGTAGACGCGTGCGCGCTCGTGGAGACACTCATGGGAACGCGTCGTGGTTTGATGTCCCGCGCTCGGCGCGGCGTCGTCAACACCGTTGGCTAAACACACACGCAGCAAGGCAAACAAACAGCAAAAGAAGCGCGATGACGGAGATGAAGCAACAAAAATGAGCTCGTTGATGGTAACACGCGGTGTTTACTCTTGGTAGTTTACTGGGTGGTTGATGGGCAGTGGTGGGGTCGGCGTTCGACATGGCGAGGTGCGATGTGCGGCGCGCGAGTTTTGTTCAACACGGTGCGTCATTGTTACATTCGCGACCCGCGCGTCACGCGAGATCGGCAACTTTTTGGCGCTTATTCGCGTCCGCGGGGAGGTCGACGGCTAATTCGTGGCCGGTGTTTATCTCTGCGAGCGCGAAGTGCGACGCCTCGGTCAGTGTCGTTTCATCCTTCTCGATGCGAGTCCCGTCGCGATCTCATTCAATTCGGCATCGGCGGACCGTCGATGTCTCCATCGAGGTGACCAGACTTCGCATCATTCTCGCGCGTAAGATGTCCCTATCTGTTGTTTATCCTCATCTGCCGTTTACGCGTCGCGTCGCGTCACTTCTATGCGGTCGACATCGCTCAACGTACCTCGCAAAGCGTCCTCCTCGCGCTGCGATTCCTCAATCGCGGCTTGCTTGGCCACCTCCGCGGCTTCGCGCGCGAGCGCGCGTTCAGTTTTCACCGGGATCGGGCGACGCCGTCCGGTCGTGCGCTCCAACTCTTCGATTCTAGTTCGCATCTTCATGCCCCAGGCGATGAGGGTGTCCATGTCTGGCGACTTGATGGCGACGAATTCGTCGCGCAAATCAGTAAACTCGCTCATCCAGTGACCGACGAGTTTCCACACGTGGCCACGAATGTAACTAAATGACGTCGTGTACGACTTGCAGATGTCGAAATACTCAATCATCAAATCAACCGCCGCGACGCCATCGAGCGGGATCGGGGCGTATCCGTCCGTCGGCGCAGCGTAAAACGGGGGGTCGCTAAAGAGCGCCGGATTGCTCAAGAGGGGTTCGGCGCTCAAGACGCCATCCGCGCCTGTAGCCTCAAGACATGCGCGTGCTTCGGCAAGCGAGCGTATGTCGCCGTTAGCGAGTACTGGAACTTTCAGTGCGTCTTTGATGGCCCTGATATACGCCCTGCGAAGGAAGAAGGAAAACATTCGGTCAATATCGGCGTCGCGCGATTCGCGGACGTTGTCGCCACGTAAAAAAGTCACGATACTCGCGGCGGTTCCTCAGTTAGTGGTGCATGTTTTTGTCGTCAAGATTTGTTCGGAACAGATCTATGGTGTATTTTTATGTTTTGTCGTCACCGGAACCGCCAAGTCGTGAGAATCGCGAGTGGAAAGAAAAATCACGTAAGCGGTGCATTTGCACCGAATGACTTACCAATTCGCTCGAATGTCAGCGCATCGCTTCTGCTCGCGCGTTCGTCCGTGCACGGCAACAATCTGTGCCCCGGCAGCTTCAACCATCTTGGCGTACTTCAACGTTGTCTCTAAGTCATCGTACACGCGAATCTTCGCCGTGACGGGCACGGGCAACTCTTCATCGAGTTTACGAATCAACGCCTCCACCGTCTTCCAATCGTCCATCAAAAACGCCCCATAGTTCCCTCTTTTCGCGATTCTTTGCGGACATCCAAAATTAATATCAACCCCATCGCAATACGGTGCGATCATGGTCGCCGCGCGAAGCAATATCTCGGGATCGTTCGCGCAAAACTGTGCCAACAACGGCCTGTCGCGCGTCGACGTGCTAAAAATCTCCCGTCGATACTTTGGAGACTCCACGAACAAACGAGCGTGTATCATCGGCGTGTATCCCAGCGTCGCCCCGTATCGTTTACACAACTCTCGAAACGCGAGTTCGCTCTGATCGACCATGGGCGCGACGTGGTATCGGGGATTCCCGAGCGCCTCGAAGAACGCAAACCCTCTCGCCTTCGCCGTCGCCCCCGGGGGCGCGCGGCGCGCTTCGTGCGGTGGTTCGTCCGCGTCGTCGTTCACCGCACGGAATCGAAACTCGCGCGGGAGCGTCGCAGACGTCGATGCCGCGTGCGCCGCCGTCGCGCGCGCGTCCAGATCGCCGTCGTTCGTCGTTTTTGTCGCGTCGGCTTCGGGCATGGCGGCGGATGAATTCGCGCGCGCGGCGCGCGCGCTCGACGGCGTCTCGGATGACGACGACGCTCCGAAGACGACGGACGCGCTTCGCGCGTGTGCGGCGCGAAGTCGAGCGAGATGCGCGCACGCGAGAGACGCGCGACGCATTCTGAAGTTTACGGTGTGGCCGTTTTCAACGATATGTATGGGCTATTACGTTTGCGGTGGCGTGATTTGTGTTGGGTCGTTACGCGGCGTCGACGTCGATGGCGCACATTAAATCGCCGGCGGCGCACGTGTCGCCTTTGACGACGCCGACGTGCTTGAGGGTGCCGGCGACGGGAGAAGCGACGGTGGTTTCCATCTTCATCGCGCTCAACACGACGATGGGCTCGCCCGCTTTAATCTTTTGACCGGGAGCGACGAGGACTTCGACGACGGACCCTGACATCGGGGCGCCGACCGAGCCCGGGTCGAGTGGATCGCTCTTCTCGCGAGCGACTGCGCCGCCGCCGCCCTTGGAGGCGCTCTCGAGAATCTTTCTGTCGTGGATCTCGACGACGCGCGGAATCGCGTTGACTTCAAAGAACACTTCGCGGTTGCCGCTTGGCAACAGCTCACCGACAGCCTTAAGCTTGATGTTCGTGCTCACACCGCGATCGGTGGTGACTTCGATCTCTTCATCGATGTCCAATCCCTTCAAGAACGCCTTGGTCGGGAGCAAACCGACCGGCCCGACGGTGTCGCGCTTCACGACGTACTCGTCGAACACCTTCGGGTACAAAGCCGCCGCGAGCGCATCCTTGTGCGTGATCGATCGACGGCCGGTGTGCTTGATGGACAGCTCGTTTTGTAACTTGTTGATGTCCATGCTGGGAAGCGACGCCCCAGGACGACCGGCGATGATTTCCTTGTCCTTCACCACTCGCGAGCGAAGCGGTTCGGGGAAGCCACCGACGGGTTGGCCCAGGTATCCTTGGAAGTACTCGACGACGGAAGTCGGGAAGGACAACGTGTCAGCTTTTTCCACCACGGAGTGCTCATCCAGGTTGTTCGCGACGAGAAATTGCGCGAAATCACCGACGACCTTGGAAGACGGCGTCACCTTCACGATGTCACCCAAGATCTTATTCGCCGTCGCGTACGAATCCTTGATGCGATCCCATTCGCTTCCGAGTCCGTTGGCGTACGCTTGGAACTTCAAGTTGGTGTATTGACCACCGGGCATCTCGTGAATGTACACATCTGAGCTTCCGCTTTTAATACCGCTCTCGTACGGAGAGTACAGACCTCTCGTTTGTTCCCAGAACAAGTTGAGCTTGAGCACTTCATCGATATCCAATCCGGTGTCGAGCTCGGTGCCCGCGACTGAGTTGATCACGGCGCCGATGGCGGGTTGGGACGTCGTGCCAGCCATGGCGTCCATGCACACATCGACAACATCCGCACCTGCCGCGGCAGCAGCGAGCATGGAAGCCACGCCCGTTGAAGCGGTGTCGTGGGTGTGCACATGGATGGGCAAGTCGGGAAACTTGGCGCGAATGGCGGAGATCAACATCGTCGCCGCGCGCGGCTTCAACAAACCAGCCATGTCCTTCACGGCGAGCACATCAATACCGTGCTCAACGAGCTTGGTCGTGAGGTCGACATAATAGTCCAGCGTATATTTAGTCTTCTTCGGATCGCTCACGTCACCAGTGTAGCAAATTGTCGCTTCAACGACGCCGTCGGCGTTGCGCACGGCGTCGATGCCAAACATGAGGTTATCTTCGTAGTTGAGCGAGTCAAAAACGCGGAAAACATCGATACCAGACTTGCGCGCTTGGTGCACGAAGCTTTGCACGACGTTGTCCGCGTACGAAGTATAACCGACCGCGTTGGCGCCGCGAAGAAGCATTTGAAATGGGATGTTTGGCACTTGCTCACGAAGAAGCTCGAGTCGCCTCCACGGATCCTCTTGCAAGAATCGAAGCGCGACGTCGAAGGTGGCGCCACCCCACATCTCAAGCGAATACGCGCCACTGAGGGCGCTTCGCGTGAGTGGTGCCGAACGACGAAGGTCGTGCGTCCGCACGCGCGTCGCCAAGAGCGACTGGTGCGCGTCCCGCCACGTCGTATCCATGATGAGCAAGCCCTTGTGCTGGCGAACCGCTTTGGCGAACGCCGCCGGACCCTCCTTGTCCAAAATAGCCTTGAACCCGGTGTCCTTGAGCTGCGCTAAAGACTTCTTCGGTTCGGGAACTGGCGGTTCCGCGCACGTCGGCGCGGGACCGACCGCACCAGGGTGCGACGAACCGTTCACGGCAACGTCGCCGAGGTAATTGAGAAGCTTCTGCGTGTCATCGATGTACGAGTCCAACTTGAACAAGCTCGGAGTGCTATCGATAAAGTCCGTGGCAAAGTTCGCGCTCAAGAACGTTTCGCTGGACAAAACGTTCAGCAGGAACGGAATGTTTGTCTTCACGCCGCGAATACGGAATTCATTGAGCGATCGATACATCTTTTGCACGGTTGCTTCAAAGTTCTTCTCCGAGCACGTGAGCTTGACGAGGAGCGAATCGTAGTTGGGTGACACTCGCGAACCGACCACGACTTCACCATCCAAACGCACACCCATACCGCCCGGAGGACGGTAGACCTCAACTTTGCCGAAATCCGGAGAGAAGTTCATGGACGGGTCTTCGGTGGTGATTCTGCACTGCATCGCGAAGCCGCGAAGCTGAATGTCGTCTTGGGACTTGATACCGATGTCAGACAACTTTTGACCACCTGCGATCAATATCTGCGATTGCACCAAATCGATCCCAGTGACTTCTTCCGTCACAGTGTGTTCTACTTGGATGCGCGGGTTCACTTCCAAAAAATAGTGACGCCCTTGCTTATCAACCATGAACTCCACCGTGCCGGCGTTGCGATAGTTGACATGCTTGGCGAGCGCCACGGCGTCGTCAAATAATCTTTGGCGAAGCACTGGGTCAAGGTTGGGCGCGGGCGCCAACTCGACAACTTTTTGGTGACGACGTTGCACGGAACAATCGCGCTCGCCCAAGTGAACGACGTTACCGTAGTTGTCGGCTAGAATTTGCACCTCGATGTGTCGCGGCGCCTCGACGTAACGTTCCAAAAACATTCTCCCGTCGCCGAACGCAGTCTGTGCCTCGCTCGAAGCGCGCTTGAACGCATCTTCGAGCTCGGAGTACTCCTTGACAACACGCATACCGCGACCACCACCGCCCATCGCGGCCTTGAGCATGATTGGCATTCCGAACTCCTTGGCGAATTCCAAGGCATCGTTGACGTCCGCCGTCGCCTCTTCAGTCCCCGGCACGAGCGGCAACCCACACTCCTTCGCTTTCGCCTTGGCGATCACCTTATCGCCCATCTCCGTCAACGTTTGCGACTTCGGCCCGACCATCACGATCCCTTCTTCCTCGCATCGTCGCGCAAAGGCGGCGTTTTCGCTCAAAAATCCGTAGCCCGGATGAATAGCCTGCGCCCCGTTCTCCTTGGCGCAGCGAATGATGGATTCGTAATCCAAATACGCCGCCACCGGCGCCTTGCCGTGACCGACCTCGTACGATTCATCGGATTTGTACCTATGCGTCGACTGTCGATCGGCTTCGGCGAACACCGCCACGGTTTGCATCCCCAACTCGGTCCCCGCTCGAAACACTCGAACCGCGATCTCTCCGCGGTTCGCGCACAAAATCTTCGTAAACCCGCTCTTCGATCGCAGAATGCTCTCCAAGCTCGGTCCAGCGTTCGTGACGTTCACGGTGCTCTTACCAGCCTTCGCGACGACCCCCTCGCGCGCCGCGGCGCCCGCTCGCTCCGTCGCCGCTTCGTCGCTCGCCGCCGCCGCCGCGACGTCGCGCGCGTCTCCACCGTTCCGTCGCACCGCCCCAGCGCGCGCGCGCGCGCGCGCGTCCACGGACGTCACCGAGTTCGACGCGCTCGCGCGTCGTCCCGCGGCGCGCGAAACGCGTCCAGCTCGCGCGACGTCGCGTCGATGGTCGTTCGCCCACCTTTTCGTCCCGATCGCGGCGGCGGCGCCGCGCGGCGCGCCGACGGCGTGCGGCATCGCGCGCGCGGTCGACGTCGACGATGTGCGCGTGTCCACGTGCGCGCGCGACGCGTCGAGGACGGTCGTGCGCGCGCGCGTGTGCTGGCAGGAGGCGCGATGGTCCCCGATGCCCCCCTGGCAAAGGGTTTCCCGAGAGCGGCGCGAGGGCGTCGGCGAACCGGCGAGCGTGAGCGTGCGTGCTGCTCTAAACTACATGATGACGGCTATACACGGTACAACAGCGTACAAAACGGTGAAAGGGAATCGCGCGGGATCGGGGAAGGTCGAAGTCGGGGCTCGGGCGTCGCCGCGGCGAGCGAAGAGCGTTGGACGATATCACCGCATCGAACGCACGGCGCCGATTTTTTCGTACGAACACTCCGCTCGAGCGACGACTTTTGACGTGGCTTTGGATTTGATCTCGATCTCGACGACGACGCGGAACGGTTCGCGCGCGTCCTCGACCTCGAGCAATCGCGATCGTAACGTCAAGGGCTCGCCCGGACCGACCAAGTCGACGACGCTCACCGCGAGCGATTTCACCGCCACCAACGGCGGTCTCGGTAGGATCGCGCGGTCCATCAGCGCGATCGACGCCGCCCAATTTCCATGCGCGCTCGCCGCGACGCCGTACATCGCCGGTCCGATGATTCCTGGAAACTCTTCGTACTGCGACGGAAACTTCAAGTGCGACTCGAGCACGTTTTCCTCGTTTTCGCATCGATACGACACCAATCCAATCTTCCCCGCCGTGTCGTGCGCGCGTCCGCACACGAAATCGATACAATGCGGATCATACGCCTCCTGCAGGCTCCTTCGCGTGCGTCCGGCGTCGAACGCCGTCTGCACTCCCGCCAGCGCCGCCGGGTGTTTCGGGCTATTGCACGGATTCACGTCCACCCCCCGTTCCGCGAGTTCGCTCCACTGTTCCACCGTGCGCGACGCCCCGAACGCTCGCGACGCGTTGGCGTACGTCCGCGGTCGCGTCTCGAGCGCGTTCGCGCGCTCGCGCGTCGCGCCAGCGCTTCGATCGTCATCGCGGCTCGAAATCAACCACCGTCCGATCGCGCCGCGTTCCGCGCGCGTCGCGCCGCGGCGCATCGCGCCGATCGTCTCCGCGCACGCGCGCATCGCTCGTCCGCGCATCGCGTCCGCGCGCCGCGCGCGCGTTCGTCCGCGTTCGCGCGCGCGCCGTGATGTGATGTCGCCAGTGGTCGTCGCGCGCGGAGACGCGCACCGCGCGCGCGCGTCGACGCGCATGGCGACGTCGCGCGCGGCGCCGCGCGCCGTCGTCGTCACCGCGCCGGTCGCCGGTCGCCGCGCGCGCGCGACGCCGCGCGGTGCGCGTCCGCGCGCGACGCCGCGCGCCGCGAGCGACGACGACGACGACGCGTCGACGTGGGCGCGCCCGCGCGCGTTCGAGCGCGCGCGGGCGACGCCCGAGGGTAAGAGGACGTGCGCGGCGTGCGATGGATTCGGGACGCGGGCGTGCGCGCGGTGCGAGGCGCGAGGGCGGGAGAACGCGAGACGGGACGGCGAGGTGCAGGCGCGCGGCGCGTGGCCGCGATGGTGCGTCGACTGCCGAGGCTCGGGACGAAGCGTGTGCATGGATTGCCTGGGAACGGGGGCGCATCGAGACCCGATCGGGTTTCGCATGGGAGAGGACTGAGAGATGGGCGAAGGCGAGCCGGGGACGCGCGTCGCGAAGCCGTCGCGGGCTATAGACTCTAGAAGTAGATTACACGGTGCGCCGCGAAGATGGACGCGCGTTGCGTCGCGATGCGATATGACACGACCGAACGCATCATCGATCCTCCGCGAGCGCGGCTAAGATGCCGTCGATCATGGCGATTCGATCCATGACGATGGTTTTTTCGACGCGGCGATTCGGCGAGGCGACGGTTCGCGTCTCCGCGGGCGTCTCCGCGTCGAGGCGTCGTGGACGGCCGCGCGCGGCGTCGCTCCGAGAGTCGGCGAGTAAGCTCGCGATCTCGCGACGCGCGCGCGCGATCTCGCGCAGCGCGCCTGATTCGCCGCCGTCGTCCTCGAACGCCTCTCGCGACGGTTCGTCTTCGTCGGCGTCCGCGTCGCCGACGTCGCCATCGTCACCGTCGACCTCGTCCCGCGCGAACGAAAACGACCGCACGACACTCATCGACGTATCTTCCTCCTCGCGCGCCGTCGCCGTCGTTCGACCGCTCGACGCCGGCCTCGCGCGTTCGTCGCGCTTCGCGTCGACGGTTACGCCGGGTCGCTCCGCGACGGCTTCGTACGCCCGCTCCGCCGCCAACGATCTCGCCCGCGCGCGCTCGCGCGCCGAGCTTCGTCCCGTCCAAACCGTTTCCCGTCGCACCGTCGCCTCGATCGCCCGCGCGAGCGCCAACGCGTCGCACGCCTTTTCAAACGCGCGCTCGAACCGCGCGGCGTCGCCGCGCGTCCCGCTCGCGCCTTCCTCGCGCGTCGCCGCGCCTCGCGCGTGCGCCGTCGACGCGTCGACGCGCGTCCCCGAGCCCTCCGTCGTCGCGTCGTCGCGCGTCGTCGTCGTCGTCGTCGTCGTCGTCGTCGCGTTTCGCGCGCGCGCGTCCTCGCGCGTCGCCGGCGCGTCGCCGTCGATCGGTCGCGCCGTTCCCGCGGCGAACGCCGCCGCGCGCGCGCGCACGCTCATGCGTCGCGGTCGTCGTCGCCGCGCGCGCGCGCGAGACTCGCGCGGCGTCGCGCGGCGTCGCCGCGTCGCGAACCGTCGCGGTCGATTGTGACGACCGAAGCGAAGCGTCGCGTCGCGCGCGCACACCGCGACGCGCTCGATCGCGACCGAGACGGCGAACGCGCATCATGGTGCGCGCGCGCGACGCGCCGACGCGACGCGCGCGCGCCGACGCGACGCGCGCGCGACGCGAGCGCCGGATAAACCGACGGCGACGACGGCGATCGGGACGTCGCGACGTCGCGACGCTTCGGCGGCGCGCGACGGCGCGGAGGACGACGACGACGACGCGCGCGCGAAGCGAGACTGACGAACGATCGCGTCGCGCGATTCGCAGGCTGATTTCGTCGGGAAACAGTTCGACAAGGAGGAGGTGGGGAAGATGGTGCTCGAGCAGTACGACGAAGCCGAGCAGCGACTGTTTTACACGATCGTCATGGGCGGTGGTGGTGACGATATTCACTTTGGTATCTACAGAGACGCGAAAGATGGGGTGCGCGAGTCGAGCGCGGCGACGACGGCGTGGATGATGACGCAGTTGGACATGGCGCGACCGATCGGGGCGGGGGATAAGTTGCTGGACATCGGAAGCGGGCACGGCGGCGGATCGCACGCGTTGGCGAAGAAGTACGGATGCTCGGTGATGGGATATAACATTGGACCGGGACAAAACGCGCAGAACATCGCCAAGGCGAAGGAGCTCGGCCTGGGCGATCTCGTCGACGCGGTCGTCGGGGACATTAACAAGCCGTTTCCGGCGGATTGGACGAATTCGTTCGACGGCGCGTGGTCGTGCGAGGTGTTGTGCCACGCCGGCGATAAGCCCGAATTATTCAAAGAAATCGCGCGCGTGTTGAAGCCGGGCGCCGCGTTCGTGTTTTCGGACATCATGGGTGCCGACGGCGCCGATGAAAAGACCCTCAAGGGATTCACCGATCGCAACGCCACCACGGTGATGGGTCGCCCGTCCACGTACCTGCAGTGCATGAAGGATGCCGGACTGGATTACGTCACGTGGTGGGACGGCAGCAATCACTTGGAAACGTATTTCCGCGACATGATCAAGCAGATTCACACCCATCGCGAAGAGATGCTCTCCAAGGGTTTGACGGATAAGTACCTCGACAATTGGCTCGAGTCGCTCACCGAGCGCGCGGACACTCAACGCGATCACGGCGTCTTCGCGTGGGGCGTCTTCGTCTGCCGTAAACCTTTAAACTAAACCGACACTAACTCAAGTCGTTTCACTCGCGGAAACGCGCTCGAGTTCAAATTATTTTTTCAAATCTTCCGAGTTGTATTAACCATAATCAAACGAAGCCTCTCCGAGCGACGCATCGTCTTCGCACCTCGCCCACCCCGTGCGCCTCGCCGCCGACGGTGAACGCGGCGAATTTTCTCGTCGGCGCGCGCAGTGGTCGCGTTGGTTATTATACCAGAATATTGATGTTATTGAAATGGTTATGCAACGATGTGGTTTTGATTCAATATGCGTAAGTTGCGTCGAGCGAGCGCACGAGTCAACGGGACTCTTTTCATCTGCTCGCGTGTGCCGCTTACATTTCACCTGGCAAAAGAGTGTCTTCGAGATCGACCGGGCACCCTGCGTCTGGGACGTCAACGTGCGCTTCCCCGACGAGGTGGCCGACGCAGCCCTTTTCGCCGGTGAGCTCTTCTTCGCTCTTCTTCATGCGCTCGCGAAGCCAGTCGTTCACTTCTAAACCGGGAACGATTTCGTACGAACCATCGCCCTTGGAGCGGCACGGGAAGGAGTAAACGATGCCGTCTTGGATGCCGTACGGGTTACCGTTACTGAGCACGGCTGTGGAGAACCAGTCGCCCTCCGGCGTCGGGTTGACCAAATTTCTGATGTGATCGGCGATGGACACCGCCGTGGACGCCGCGGAAGAGCGACCCCACTTTTTGATCAGCAACCCGCCGCGGGTTTGAATCGCGGGAGTGAAGTCGTTCTCGAGCCAGTCTTGATCGGTGATGACTTCGGTGGCTTTCTTACCGTCGATCTTGGCGTTGACGAAATCCGGCACCTGCGTCGTGGAGTGGTTGCCCCAAATGACGACGTTACTCACGGTTTCGTAGAACACGCCCGCCTTGAGCGCGAGTTGACACTTTGCTCTGTTTTCGTCGAGCTTGGTCAACGCGTGGAAGTTGCGCGGATCCAAGTTGGGCGCGTGCGACAGCGCGATGAGCGCGTTCGTGTTGCAAGGGTTCCCGACGACGATGACCTTGCACGTCGGCTTCGCCACCTCGTTCAACGCCTTGCCTTGATCGACGAAAATCGCCCCATTCATCTCAAGCAAATCTCCGCGCTCCATCCCCGGTCCACGCGGCTTCGCCCCGATCAACAGCGCCCAATCCGCGTCCGCGAAGACTTTCCTGCAGTCGATGCCGATGTCGACCTCGCGCAACAACGGAAACAAGCAATCCTCCAGCTCCATCGCCACCCCCTCCAGCGCCTGTCTCGACCGCTCGCTCCCGAGCAATCTCAACACCACCGGCTGATCGTCTCCGAACACCGACCCACTCGCGATCTTAAACAACAAGTGATTCGAAATCTGCCCCGCCGCGCCGCTCACCGCCACCGTGACCGTCGGCTTCCACGTCTTCGGTCGATGCCCCTCGTCCCGCGAGATGTCGTACTCCAGCCTGAACACCCCCAGAGGATCGTCCGCCTTCCTCCCCACGCCCGCGGGCGTGTTGTACCGCACGCACGCGTCCCCGCGTCGTCGCGCGTTCGGTTCGCGCGCGCGTCGTCGACCTATCGCCGCCCGCGTCGTCGTCGTCGTCGTCGTCGTCGTCGTTCGCGCGCGCGTCGTCGTCGTCGCGCGCGCCGTCATCGTCGTCGTCATCGTCGTCATCGTCGTCGTCATCGCCGCTCGCGTCGTCGTCGTCGCGCGTCGCGCTCCGCGGTCGCGCGCGGCGTCGCGCGACGCGCCGCCGATCGCCGACGCGCGCGCGCCGTCCTAACGACTTTTGATGGGCGTTTTCGCGCGTCGTGTACGAGACGCGCGACGACGCGAGATCGGGTGTTTAGAACACTTTCTTCATGGGTCATGACTCAGAAAGAGAGGACTCGCGCGCGCGGCGCCGGCCGTCGGACGATTCGCCGACGCGTCGCGCGCGCGCGGCGCACACGCCGGCGCGAGCATGGACGCGCGCGCGGCGCGGTGTCGAGACGCGATCGCGCGACGCGATGGACGCGCGCTCGCGTCGTGCGTCGACGCCGGCGCGTCGACGACGCGCGAGCGCGACGAGGACGACGCGACGTGGACGCGCGCGTGCGGTTCGGATTGCGACCGCGCGGCGACGCTGATGCGCGAGCGAGGCGTGCGCGCGCCGTGGGACGACGCGATGGGGGCGTTCGCGTGCGCGCGGACGCTGGCGGGAAGCGGGAGGGACGAGGACGCGGTGCGCGCGTACGAGGCGCACGCGAGAGGGGTGAAGGATTTCGTGAAGGCGTACAGGGCGGACGAGGACTCGGCGTGGACGAGCGAGGCGTGGTACGTCGCGGTGGACGACGCGAGAGCGTTGGCGCAGCGCGCGGATGAGGCGCTGAAGCGCGGGGGGGAAAAACCGAGCAAACTCGCCGACGCCGGGTCGACGCTGATGCTGGTGTACAGAGCGGTGTCGCAGACGTCGACGGCGGAGAAGAAGGCGCCGCAGTTGCACGTGGTGAATAATTTATTCAAGGTGTACTTCAAGCTCAACGCGCTGCATTTGTGCAAGAACTTGATCAACGCCGTGAACTTGCCGACGTTTTTGCCGTTCGATTCGTTCCCAAAGTCGGAAAAGGTGACGTATAACTTTTACGTCGGGCGGTTGGCGGTGTTCGAGGACGCGTACGAGCGCGCGGCGGAGCATCTTGAGTACGCGTTCGCGCATTGTCACGCGCAGAGCGCGCGGAACGTGCGATTGATTTTGCAGTACTTGATCCCGGTGAAGTTGATTTTAGGCACGCTGCCGTCGCGAAAGTTACTGGAGAAGTACGAGTTGCGAGAGTTTGTCGACGTCGTCGAGGCGATGCGCCGCGGCGACGCGCGCACGCTCGACGCCGCCCTCAGCGACGGTGAATCGACTTTCATCAAACAGGGCACGTATCTGATCCTCGAAAAGCTTCGCATGTCCGTCTACCGCACGCTGTTCAAGAAAGTGCACGCCATTCACGGCGAAACCGCCGACGCGGCGAAGGCGAACCAAGTCTCGCTCGCCAAATTCCAAACCGCCCTCGCGTGGTGCGGCGCCGACGACGTCGATCTCGACGAGGTCGAGTGCATCGTCGCCAACTTGATCTTTAGAAAGTTCATCAAGGGCTACATATCGCACAAGAACCGCGTCTTGGTGTTGTCCAAGGCGGATCCTTTCCCGAGCTTGCAAACCGTCTTCGCCGACTGAGCCCGTAGCCTTGTAGTCGAGCGCAGTCTTCGCCCCACACTTTCGCGCGCGCGCGCCTTCCGATGCCCGACGCCGCTCGCGACGTCACCGCTGCGCTCATATGCGCCACGGGTGCCGCCGCGACGTTCGCGGTCGCTAAGCTCGCGCCCTGGTACGTTCCGTCCCGGCGTCCCGCGTGGCTTTATCCACTCCTCCAGTACTGACCGACGCCGCGTGTTCTCCACGCAGGATCGCCTCCGCGTCCGCGCGCGCGTTCGCGGGGTTGAAGCCATGGCAACTCGTCACCGCGCTCGCGTACGGCGTCAACGTGCTCGCGGTGAGCGTGCCGGGCAGAATCGACGGGGAGATGCAGCGACGCGCGCAAGCCGAGGCGCGCGCCGCGAAGGCGAAGGATGAAAACGCGAAGGAGAAGACGCACGCGATTCCGCTCGATAGCGAATACCGAAGCTTGTTCACGCCCGCGGGATGGGCGTTCGCGATTTGGGGGGCGATTTACGCCGGAGAGTTCGCGCTGGTGGCGCACGCGTTGGCGTCGGCGAGCGGAGGCGGCGCGAGCGAGGCGGCGACGCGCGCCGTCGCGCCGAGCTGGGCGCTCGCGTGTGCGTTTCAAGCGTTGTGGTGCGCGGCGTTCAGACCGTGGGCCAAGGCGCCTAGACACTTTTGGGTGTCGAGCGCGTTGTTGGTCGCCGAGGCGGTTGCGCTGGGTTCGGCGCACCGAGCGCTGCGCGCCGCGGCGAGCGCGGCGAGCAAGGCGTGGTATTGGACGACGCACGTTCCTCTGTCGATGCACTTCGGTTGGATTTCATGTGCGGCGTTGGTGAACTTGAACTCACACGTCGCGAAGACGTGCGCGCCGGACACGCAGCTCGCGACGGCGTTTCTCTCGGCGTTCGGCGCGGGCGGTTTGGGCGCTGCGGTGACGCTCACGACGGGCGATCCTGTGTACGCACTCGTCATCGCCTGGGCGCTCACCGCCGTGGCGAGCGACGGTGGGAAGCGCACGACGGAAACGTTGGCGGATGTCCCGCTCAAAGCATTGACGAAGGCGGCGCGATGGGGCGCTCGCGCAGCGCTCGCGAGCGTCGTCGTGAGTCAGATGCCCGCGTTCGCTGCGTGATTGATTCAACACGTCTTCTCGCTTATCGTTACACGCAGTGCTGTTTAGATTAAGTAGATGCTTTCGTTTGGAATAGATAAAATCGGTGATGATGACCACGGACTTCTTGTTCAAATCGTCCGCGCGCGGGTCCCGGGCGCGTCGACCGACGTCGTCGGGACGAGTCGCTCACTTTCGCGATCTCGAGCTCGATCTCGAGCTCGCACGCTTGGGCGTCGCCTTCTTGGCCGAAGACGACGACTTCTTGGCCGACTTCTTCTTACCACCACCGATCTTCGGGATCGGTAACGCGCCGCCGTACAACCCGTACGCGAGCGCGCCGGCGCACGCCTGCGCCGCCATGAGCTTCGTCGGGCACATCGAGCTCCCGCGCACGTACACGTCGAACAGGGAGAACGCATGCATAAGTAACATTACCTTCGCCAACGCTTTCTTCGTCGAACTCGCCGCTCCCGCGGCGATGTGCGACACCGTCGCCAACGTAAAGTCGCGCACGACGCATCGCGTAATCTTCTTCGCGATCGCCTGCGCGCCGTCTTCGATCACGCACGACACCGCGACGAGCGCGATGACGAGCGCTTGGAACTTGAGCGTTTTACCCAACATCTTTCTCGGTCGTCGTCGAGCTCGTCGCGCGTCGGAGTGCGGGACGCGCGCCGTTCGACGAGGGGAATGAGGAAAAAAGTCGGTTTAAGTTCCGCTTCGTTCCCCTCGGCGTCGGCATCGCCGCACACGTCGACGCGCCTCGCCCTCGGCGCGCGCGCACCGCGCGAGGCGATGACGCACGACGTCGAGCGAGACGTCCACGACACCGTGCGCGTGCTCGTGCGCGTGCGACCGCCGAACGCGAGAGAGATCGATGCCGGCTACGCGCCGTGCGTGCAGACGCACGGGACGAACGCGCTGACGCTCCAGCGCGGGAGCGTCCGCGAGAGCGTCGCGGGCAAGGCGGCGCTGAGTTTCGCGTACGACCACGTGTGCGATCAGTCGTCGGCGCAGGAGGAGATTTTCGAACGCGTCGGACGCGACGCGGTGGACGGCGTGGTGGAGGGGTATCACGGGTGCGTGCTCGCGTACGGGCAGACGGGCGCGGGGAAGACGTACTCGATGCAAGGCGTGGATTTAGATCGCGACGACGACGTCGGAGGGTTTGAGGGTGACGATGATTGCGTCATGATGTCGCCGGGCGAGGCGGGAGGGGCGGAGGGGGACGCGCTGGACGCGCCGAACGCGGGGTTGATTCCGCGCGCGCTGAAGCGATTGTTTGAGCGATGCGAGTCGGCGAGGAACGCGGCGATCGAAGCGGGCGGGGCGTGCGAAATCGAAGTGAAGTGCTCGTATTTGGAGATTTATAACGAGACGTTGCGAGATTTGTTGATGAATACCGAGCACGATGGACCGGCGCCGAACGTGCGGGAAGACGCCAAGCGAGGCACGTTTGTGGAGAATTTGCACGAGGAGCGCGTGCACGGGGCGGAGCAGACGTACGAGACGTTTTTGCGCGGTGCGGCGAATCGTAGGGTGGGTCAGACGAATATGAATGCCGATTCTTCGCGTTCGCACAGCGTGTTCACGATTTCGGTGGAATCGCGCACGAAGGCGCATCCCACGGCGCCGACGACAAAAAAGAGCGCGCTTTTGCACTTGGTCGATCTCGCAGGGAGCGAGCGGCAGAAGAGCACGGACGCGGCAGGTGAACGTTTGAAAGAGGCGAGCGCGATTAATAAATCGCTCAGCGCGCTCGGGAACGTCATCAAAGCCCTCGTGGACGTGGCCGACGGCAAGGAACGACACGTGCCCTACCGCGATTCCAAGTTGACGTTTTTGCTCAAGGACGCGCTCGGCGGACGCGCGCGCTGCACGCTCCTCGCGTGCGTCTCGCCGGCGCATGTGAACGTGGAGGAGACAATGTCTACGCTGAAATTCGCCCAGCGCGCCAAGCTTGTGAAAGTCCGCGCAGTGGCGAACGAAGAATCCGTCGGATCAGCGAACGAGCTCGCGGCTGAGGTTGGGCGTTTGCGAGCGCTCCTCGCCGAGGGTGGCGGCGGCTTGAACGACGTCGACGCTCGAGCGAAGATTGTCGAACTCGAAGCCATCATGGCGAAGGCGAATCGCGCGGCCGCGGCTGCGGCAAAGGATAGCGAAGAAGAGCTCGCGAAGCTGAAGAGCAAACTCGAGCACGCCAAGGATTTATGCACGTGTTTGGACAAGAATTTGCAATCCGCCAAGATGGTGATTCGTTTACGCGATGAGGCGCTCAAGCGCAAAGAGTTAACGCCAGAGTCGGTGAATGCGGAGATTGAAGAGCTTCGAAAGCAGAACGAACACCCACCCGAGGTCGTTCGCGTCCGCATCGAACTCGCGGCGTTGCAAGAGCGCGCTGATCGCCTTCAAGCCGAGAATGAGCGCTCCGCCAATCGCGGACGTTTAGCCACCGCCGAGGAGGAATTGAAGGATTTGCGCAAGCTCGTCATCGCTGAGGGCGAACTTACGGCCAAAGCGCTCGACGAAAAAGCGGCTGCCTTGAAATCATTGGATGAAATCGAGGCGCAAAATCAAGTTCTCCAAGCCGCTGCCGATGCCGCCGAGCGTCGCGCGTTGGCGAGCGAAGAGACTGCGGAAAACGCTCGCGCGGCGCAACTCGCGGCGGAAGTTTTGGAGAACGAGCACAAGATGGCCAAGGAATCTGCGGAAGCCGACCGCGCACGCGTTCAAGCGACGTTTGAAGAGAACAAAGAAGTGATGGAAGAGATGTTTTCGAAGCTCGAAGTGCTCGCGGCGCACAAGGTGCAAGCTGACAAGGATAGAGCCGAGCTCGAGGCGCGCGTCGAGCTCGCCGAAGCCAAGGCGGCGGGTGCGAACTCGTCGTACGAAGAAACGACCAACGCGCTCGCGGCGGCCAAGGCGGAGTTGGAAACGATGCAAGGCAAAATAGATTCAGCGCTGAGCGCTCAAAAGGCTGAGCACGACTGCGAGCTGGAGAAGAAACGAGCTGAATTCGAAGCTGCCATAGGCGCCGCGACTGAGGCGGGCGAAGCGGCGATGGCCGAGCTTAAGACTGCGCACGTCGCCGAACTGCAGGTTCTTGCGCGCAAACACGAAGAAGCGCTCGCGAGTGTAAAATTCGACGTGGAGGGGGGATTCGAAGTCGAGCGTGCAGCGCACGAGGCGGCTTTGGAGAAACAAGCGGGCGAACTCGAGTCGAAATTCGCGGGTGAGTCTGCGACGGCGCGAGCAGAGCACACTCGTGCGATCGATGCGCTCAAGGAGGGCCACACTCGGGCAATGGACGCGTTACGCGAAGAGATGGCGAATGCGAAAGTCGAGCTTGTAGACGCGCACACGTCGAAACTCGCGGCGCAAGCGCAAGCGTTCTCGGAACAGATTGAGAAGATAAACGCCGCGCAGGCGGAAGCCTTGGAGGCACTCGAGCGCAAGCACGCAGAGGCCATGGCGGACGTGGAAGCACGTCTCGCGAACGCGCTCGAACAAACAGAGTCGACGTCGGCAGCGGACGCGCACGCCAATGAGTTGGCGGCGTTGAACGAAGAGCACACGAAGACGATGGAGGAATTAGAGCGCGAGTACAAGTCTCAAATCACAGATCTCGAAAACGAGCTCGCTGAGATGAGAAGGGCGCGTGCAGAGACAGAAGACGCCGTGCGCACCGAGCTGGTCGAAGAACACTCCGTCGCGTTAGAAGAGCAGAAGAGCCTGTTGAGCTCAGCTTTCGCAGCGGACATTCGAAACGCCGAAAAGAAACTCGCTGCGGCGCGAGAAGAGATTTCGCGAGCGAAATCTGCTGCGTCGGCTGAGTTCTCCGCCGCAGGGACCGCACAAGCTCAAATCCGTAAGCTACACGAGGAAATGGAATTCAAGGACGCAGAAATTGCAAAGTTGGAGCGAAAGCTCGCCGCGAACGACAACGCGACCGCAGATGGTGACGCGCACGCGAAATCGGATGCGCGTTTGGACTCCGCCAAGGCGGCTCGCAAGCGAGCGGAAGAACGCGCGCAAGAGATGGAGGCCAAGGTCACGGCGCTCATGCACGACGTTGATGAAGCAAACAAGTCTTCGCAGGCTACGAGGAGCAAGTACTCCACCGCGCGATCGCGCATTGAGTCTCTCGAAGTCGCCTTGCACGCGGCCAAGACTGAAATCGCACAACTCAAGGGCATCGAACCGCCACCGAGCGTCTCGAAGACGCCCGCGCGCACGCCCGCGGTGAAGCGACCATTAGCAGGTCGCACTCCTGGGAAGACACCGGGAACCATGGGCACAGCACGGCGCATCTTGAGTGATGTCAACGCCGACGAACCGCCGTCGAGCCCATCGCTCGCGCGACCGAACAAGCACATGCGTTTCGACACCAGCCCACCCGCAGGCGAGCGCGCGAAACCAATCACAGGCAAACATCGCGCCGAGCTCGAGGGTATACGCCGCGGCACCGGTCGCTTATTATCCAAGCCCGCCATGCGCGTGCAATCCGCCAAACCCGCCGACGAGTAGAGACGCCGCGCGCCTTTCAATTTCTACAAAACATGTACACTCACAACACCGCTACGAGACTACGCTACCCTACGCTACCCCAACCGCTCATGACTTCCCCTTCACCTCATCCAGATTCGCAAACACCGCAGCCGCTCGCGACGCGTTCATCGCCTCCGCCGCTCGCGCCTCCGCCTCGTACGCGTCCCTCACGTGCTGTTCCGACACCGCTCCCAACCTATCCGTCATCTCCGTCGTCACCCGCTCGATCTCTTCCATCGACGACGCGTTCTCCCGCATCGCTCCCGCGCTCCACTTCGCGAACGACGCGAGCGCGCGCTCGTTTTCAGCATTTTTCTCCGTCATCGCCGCGATTTCCCGCTGCGTCTTCTCCAGCGCCGATCTCTCCGCGCGTATGCGCTCCAGCGCGCGCGTCTGCGCGCGGTACACCTTGACGTAGTTCCACAGCGTCTTAAACACCATCGCGCGCGCGTCGTCGCTGCGCGTCGACGCGCGCCGACGACTGACGCCGACGACGAGCGTTTTTAAATTTAAATTAAATTTCAAACTCGCCCGCACATTTGAACGCGCGACGCATCGCGCATCGCCGCCGAGCGCACGAAAACGCACGCACACATGGACGCGCCCATGCCCGACGCCCCCGCGGCGCCCGCGCCGACGCCCGCGCCGGCGTCGCCGAGCGTGAAACCGAAACGCGAACGTAAAAAAGTTGAAGTGTTTCAAGTCGTCGACGACGCGCCGAAGAAATCGCTCGACGTCAAGCCGGGACGCGGGACGAAGCTGTGCGAGATCCCGAACGTGGCGTTCAAGCTGTCGAAGATCCCGCGCAAGGAGGAGCTGTTGAAGTTTGTGTATCGCATCCTGTACAAGGGGGTGGGCAAGCAACAAACCATCAAGCGGGACATCGGCGAGTTCTCGGGATGGACGTTCGAAAACGACGGCGAGCGCGCGGTGAAGGAAGATTTGCTGTCGAGGGCGTTTAAAGACACGCTGCACGATATTCTGGACTTGTTCGAGCTGCCGCGAGGAAGCGGGGCGGAAGGGAAGAAGGAGGCGCAGGTGGCGCGTTTGATGACGTGGTTGGACGCGCCGAAGGCGAGCGGGAAAAAATCGTTGGAGGAGGCGGAGGCGAAGAAACGCGCGGCGAAGGAAAAGAAACGCGAACGCACGGCGAAGAAGACGGCGGCTAAAGCAAAAAAGACGGCGGCGGCGAAATCGTCGGCGGGTGGGTCGGCGAAGCAAGCAGCGTTGATTAAAAAGTTGAAGGCGGAGAACGCCGCGTTGCGCGCGAAAATCGCGAAGTTGACTGGAAAGGAAGAGGAGCCGGCGGAGGAAGAGGAAGAAGAGGAGGAAGAGGAAGAGGAAGAGGACGAAGAGGACGAAGAGGACGAAGACGAAGACGAGGAAGACGAAGAAGAGGAGGAAGAGGAAGATTCAGACGAAGAGTTCACGGAAAAGCCGGCGGCTAAAAAGCCGAAGCCGGCGCCCAAGCCGGCGAAACAACAATCTCCGTCGCCAGAACCGTCGCCGGAACCGTCGCCGGAACCGTCTCCAGTGAAAGCACCGTCGCCCGCGAAGGCGCCCACGCCCGCGCCCGCGCCACCGGCACCCAAGACGGAACCGCCGAAACCGGTCGAACCGACGCCGGCGCCTGCGCCTGCGGCGGAACCGACCAACCCGCCACCGACGGCGGCCGAGCTCGGTAGCGCTGTTCGAGGGTTACTAGTAAACGCCGACATGGAACAAGTTTCTATGAAGAGCGTTCGCAAGGATTTGGAAACCAAATTCGGGATGTCTCTGTCCGATCGTAAGGAGGAAATAAAAAGACTTGTCACCGAGTTTCTCGAATCGCGATAGACGTCGTTGTTTGTCAAACATCTCTTTGTTTATCCTTCTCTTTGTTACACGCTATGCTAATGTTCTAAGCCACGGCGACAACGTTGACGCTCAAATATCCGAGACGAGCGCCGTGAGGTGATTCTTCAACGTCGCGTCGCTCGTGTTTGTCGCGACGCGCTTTGCGATGTTCATCCAGGGTTCTCGAAGCGCCGGTTCGTTCGTGAAAAACTCGTTTAGGACGTCTGCGCGTCCTAAAAGAGTAGCGAGTAGTAAAGACCAGTCGGTACAACCCGCCTCGCGCGCGGTGGCGAGAAGCGAGGTGACGTAAGTGGCGTCGCTTTCGACTTTCGATCCGACGGCGCGCGTGGGATCGACGAGAAATAAACTCTCTGTGCGAGAACTTTGACTCGACGCCGCTCGTCGTAATTTTCCTTCTCGTAATCGCCGCGCTGCTAACTCGATACTGCCCGCGAAATCGGAGATGTACGCTTCACCATTCTCGTCCGTCTCGTGTTTCAAGTAAGCGACGCCGTCAAAGGACGTTTCGCTCATAAAAGCTCCCATCGCCGCGACATCGCGTTCGCGGCCCAGAGAGTCGACGTGCGACTTCAATAACAGTTGTTCTGGTTCACCAAGCGCAAGCTCACGATCTGCGCGCCCGCCTAACGCAATTACGCTGTTTGGCGGCGGAGCGATGACTTCAAGCACGCGCTTGAAGATTCCAGGCTTTTGATTTTCCTTCGCCGCTTCGTCTGCTGGCTGCAGTAAAAACTTGATGAGGTCTTCGACGAGCTTGTACTCGCGGGCTTCCAGCGCGGCTCTCATCACGCGCACGGCGATTTCACGTCCCATTGTTTCGCCCTCAAGTTTATCGACGACGAGAATGTAGCACGCCGCGATACGAATGCGCTTTAATTTCAACGCCTTGACACAAAGCTCGCTTGGTTTACCGGCATATTTGAAGAGCGATTCCCATCGCGTGTTGTCTGTCTTCCGCGCCACGCTCACGATGACGTCAAGATAATTTGGCAACTCCGACAGCAGTGCAATCGATTGCTTGAGTACTGTTTGTGACGTGATTTCGCGATTCGAGCGTTCCAGCGCTGTGAAGAGCAACCATTCGAGCGCATGCATGAAGTGCGGCGTCTGTCGTCGAGCGGCACGCGCATATCGCAACGCGGCGTCGTGCTGGCCAGAACTCAAAAGCTTGCGCAAAATGTAAGGCACAATTGTGTGCGATTTGGGTGCGATTGTGAAGTATGGCATGTCTACCGCATCTGCGAAGGAAAACTTTTGCGTCACTCCGATGATGCGATTCATATTCAGGCTCACGCTCATCGGATACAATTCTCGATCAAACTCGAGTTCTGGATTGTTCGCCGCGCGCTCAACGTCACACGACGTTGCGCCGTTGATGAGGATTTGTCGTAAGTCGCCATTCGGAAAGTAACATATGCGCATCCCTTCGGCACCATAGGCAAATACGCATCCCCCGTCCACAGAAAGCGAATCTCTCGCGTCGCTCTCAAAGTCGCTGCTTTCGTCCCCTTGCATCATCATTTCTTGCGGTGCGTTCGCGCTTCCAACGACCCAGAACTCCGCGACGTCATCAAAGAGCTTCACCTGATCGTACTCATCCGTCAAGTCTACGACGAAGAGTTCGCCAGCTTCTGTCAAAACTACGCACTCGCTCGGCGCTCGCTCGGGCGCCGCCGCCGGCGGCACCGCGCACATTCCTTGCACGCGCCCGCCCGCGTTTAAGGTTGTTTTCCGTCGCTGTCCCGCATCCTCGCGAACGTGGTGTGCGGAAATCGCTCCCACGTTCGATGACATTTCTTCCACCTCGTACACTGCTATTTCGCCATTCGAGAAGCTCACGAGTAAGAATTCTCCGCACGCGTATGCGCCCGTCGCCTCGGATGGTAGCGGCATCGTCATCAAAAGGTCACCCTTTCCGCCGTCGGCGTAAAAGCTAATGCCGTACGACAACTTGATAGACTTTGTAAACATCCTCGTTCTACCTAATCGAGCGACGATGGCGAGTACCGGCTGCAACACGCTACGCTGCCGCCCCGATGTCGGCGGTGCCGGTTGCATCCAATCGAACGCGATTGCCTCGAAGGAGTTCTCCTCTTCCACGTCTCCTAACTGACTCCAGCATTCACCGCGCGTGTCAAACACGACGCATCCTCGCACGCCTCCGACGGCGACTCGATCGCCGCTCGGGCTCATTCCCGCCACGCACATGGGCCACTGACGCTGGACGTACTCGCTCGGACACACTTCCTGTCGCGCGTGAACTCTGGTGCTCGTCGCGCTCGAGGCGACGATGAAAATACGATCGTCACCAAGAAGCAGTGATGCATCATCGTGATCGCAACCGCCATCGTATGATCGAGGGGCGACGCGACTGTTCGACACGCTCTTCGCGAGCGCGTACTCTAAAACTTTCGAACCAGACTCGGACCGCACCGGGACGAACAACGCGTAGTCGCCGACGCCCCACGCGGGCGGGGCCAGACAAGCGCCCATCTCTGGCACTTCCTCGTCACCCGTGAACGTCGCGCGCGGCGAAGACGATGTTCCCACCGCGCTATCGCCGCCGCCGTGATGTAAAGTACACATGAGCAAACATCCCGATTCGCTCCACACGCTCACGCCGCGCCGACGCCAACCGACGGCGAGCGCTCGCCCGTCGTTCGACCAAGAAGCGTGCGCTAACGCGCCAGTGTCTTCCACGCCGAAGCCCCACGGACTTAACCCGAAAACATGTCGCGGTTTCGCGGCCTCCGACGTCATCGCGTCGTCGTACACGCGGATTTCGCCGTCGGCTGTGCCGAGCGCGAGCCGCCGCGAGCCTCGATGAAACGCGGCGCACGTCGCCGGACACGGGAACGCATCGAACCAGTTCCTTCGCCGCACGTCGCCCGCCGCATCAATCTCCAGCGCACACACCGCTCCCGCATCGAACCGCACGACCACCGTACCGGTATCGCGGCACCACGCCACGCTCGTCGCGCCGCCGTCTCGTTCGCTCCGCGCGCACGTCGCGCTTCGCCCCTCCGACCCCTCCTCCCAGCACAAAAACACCACCCGCCCCCTATCCGTCCCGACCACGATTTCATCGTCATCGCTCGCGCAACACGTCGCCCGCTCGCCGTCGTCCAACGTCACGACGCGTTCGATCTCCAGCGTTCCCTCAAACTCGCCGTCGCTCCGCGTCGTCGCGCTCGCCCTCGATATATAAACCTCCCCATCCGCGCTCACGCTCACCAGCGACGTCCCCAACCGTTCATCGCGTCTCTCTCGTCCTCCCTCGACGTCCCCCCCCCCCCCCCCCTCCCCCGCGCGCGCACCGCGTCGCGCCGACGCCTCGCGCCAACCGCACGCGACGACGCGCGCGCCCCGCGCTTCCGCGTCCGTCTCGATCCTCCCCACGCCGCGCCCGCTCCGGCCGTGCCGTCCGATCGCGCACGCCTCGACGCCGCGCGCGTCGAACGCGGCGAGGAACGCGCCCTCGCGGTGCACCGCCGCGCCGGTGTGCGTCGTCGCGTCGTCGTCGTCGGTGGCGTCGGTGTTCGCG
>Ga0255765_1000203_pt1 | contig 79447 bp, 48 predicted proteins | sample 041ome_8_FD_179965 | JGI IMG/M metagenome (GOLD analysis project Ga0255765, IMG submission 179965) | Coastal salt marsh microbial communities from the Groves Creek Marsh, Skidaway Island, Georgia - 041407BS metaG (version 2) | ecosystem: Environmental > Aquatic > Marine > Intertidal zone > Salt...
GCCCTTGTGTGTGTGTGATGCGTCTGCTCGCGCTTGTTTCGCGTGAGAGAGGAGAGACGTGAAGAGATTTCTATTAGGGGGAAAAATGTTTGGACTCGCGAAGTTTGCGATATCATCGTCTTCGTCTTCGGACGAGGACGAGAGGGACAACGAGTGGGAGAAGCGAGAAGAGTGTTATTCTCGACTTCATCGTCGTGATTCGGAGGAGGACACAGAAGAAGAATTAGAACGTACTGTTCTCGCCGAGAAGAAGAAGAAGAAAGGAAAATTTGAGACGACACCTAACGGCCTGCTCCAACTCTGGAAAGACGTGGACGACGATGCAGACGTCGCGACGACGCTCTCGGAGTTTGAAGAGCTCGAATACGAGGATTACGATGGTGCTTTTGATTTAGACGACGATGATGATGATGATGATGACGACGATGACTTCCAGGTTGAAGAAAAAGAGGAAGAAGAGGGCTTCCTCTCTACCGCGTTGACATTCAACAGAAACGCGTTGGTGTGGCTACGTCCGGAAGTCATCGGCGGAAGCGTCGGGAAGACTGAGAGGAACGATGACAGAGTGGATAAAGAAAATGAACTACTCGCGTGGGATGCGGCGAGAAGAGAGGAGAACAGATTTTCACTTTTGGCGCCTCCGTCGTCTTCTTTCGCGGCGCCTTCTGAGTTTGACTTCGACGTCCTGTACGAACGCGCATACAATGGTTCGAAAGAACTCAATTTTAGCAACGACCCGCATGGAAACGCGGCGAATTGTATTTGCGCAGAAGAGTCAAATTTAGTGATGGTATGCTTAAACTCTGTCATGGGAGACGCGTCGTCGCGCCGATTGCTCAGAGCGATTTTGTCGGCTTCTCTGGATGACAGCAGAGCTCTTTCGGTGCGATTTCGCGGGGCGAGCGTTGGAGCGACCCAAAACGCGCTGTCAGAGTTTTATGAAACAGCTCGTATGCAAAATCGCGTGCGCGCGTTCGCGACAAAACCTGTGGGAAAAGACAGTACAGATCCAATCGCGAATGCGTTTCAAAAGTGTATTTTGAAAATACTCCAGGCTATGGATGCCTCTTTAAGCGCGTTTGCAGAAGCGTGCATTCAACGCAGAGCCGACGAGGAGGGAGAGTACGAAGGTGGAGAAGAAGACAGCAGAAACGCAATTTTGAACGATACGGTTACACTTCTTGAATTTATGCTCCACACGCGGGATATACGAAAACAAATTGCTTCGTTGGCGGCTTTGGTCGATAAAGTAAAAAAGCGATGGCACGCTATGACGCGCCACAAGTCGGGCGTTCCTTTGTTACAAGCGTTATCGCCTCAACGGCATCGCCAAAGTGCAAATAAACGCAGTGCAATTCAACATTCGTACGGCAGCGTAGCTCTTGATGTGCTCTCGCGAGAGATTCAAGATTTAACGTACAATGAGTACGTAGATATCGAACTTGAGCAAAGGAGCGTACTGAAACTGTTTGAAATTTTGTTCGTCTCCACGGTAAAACCTGTGCTAGTGGAAGGTATTGTCAACGCTTGCTTCTCGTCGAATCATTCTTCAACATCTCATATTGAAGACGAATGTTTGAAGAGCGCTTGCGACGTGTTGCTTCAGAATAAAATCGATGCAATTCGAAAATTGAGAAGCATAAAAAATTCCACTCGCGATATTCACAGAGAGGAGAAGCTTGCTCACTTTCGTGTGGGTATGCGCGCGTGCAAATCGCTATTACTTTCTTCCACTTCTGGTTCGTCAGATAATATTTCAGATGCAACTTCTTTCGTTCAATTCTTCACCAAAGAGTTGGGTCTCGCTCGAGACGAAATTTTACGCGAAGCTTCGGGCGCGTTGGACGAAGCTATTGATATGACTGACACTTCTCGTAAAAAAGAAAAAGAATCGATCAAACGCGAAGAGAGAGAACGCGCACGCGCGCAACGGGAGCTCTTTGAGGCGCGCATGCGCAAGCACGAGCTCGAGAAAGAGGAAAAACGACAGAAAGCCAAGGCCAAGAAGAAAGAATTAGGGGATGCAAGACGCTTGGAAATGTTTGAGCGGGCGGAGAGGAAAAAAGAAGCAAAAGTGAACGAGCTGACCGAAGATTTAGAGAGATTAGGGACTTTCAGTGGGAGTGCGGTGAAGAAGAGAGTCAAATTGTTGGAAAGTCAAATGAATCGAGCTGAGGAAGGGAAAACTTATCGAAGTGAAGAGACGGGGGATGTTCTCGACGATGCCGTCGCTGTTAGAGAAGATCAAGAAGTTGCCGAAGAAAAGAAAGAAGAAGAAAAAGAAAAAGAATCAAAAGACACAAGGGAAGTAGTTGAGGAGACTATCGTGACTGCCAACGGCACGAAGGAAAGTGACCACTTCTCATTAATATCGTACTCGTTCTTTCCATCTAGTGCGATCATGTGTAAACGATCCATCGTGGATGTCACTGCCAGTAACCTTTGGGCGTTTCTCGATCTTATTCACGAAAAAGTTTCGAGAGTCCACGTATCGTATCTAATCAAAGATCACGAGGTTGCGAGTCACGCGAACCACATTGCCGAAATAATTTTTGGATTAAGTGGCGATGTCATAGGAACGCTCGTCGAGAGAAGTGAGGATGCATTAGATAGGGATTGCATGTCATCGTGCATTTCGTCTTCACAAATCACCTACTTCACGAACGATGAGTTGCATGATGCACTAGAACGTGCAAATATCTCTTCGAATATTGTTAAAGAACGATTCAGAATCGTCTATTCGAATGATGAAATGCCGCGGAATATGAAAACTATCAAATGTCTCTCGTACGTGCTTCCGGAACAACTGAGGCGTTCCAATCTCTTCGGTATCGATTTTGAAGAAAAAATTGAAGCAATTTCGTCGTTTGTTTTGAGATTGAAAACTATTCGCGCGATACTCCATGACTTGCGAAAAATTGCAAACGATCTCGATCGCGCCACTTACGCCAATGACGATGGACGAAGATTAGACCACGCTCTGAAGGAAGCGACCGTTTCGAGAAGAAGATTGCGAAGTTTCCAAGAGCAGCTTTTCGAAATGGAACGGTTTGTGACGCATCTAGAAAGATCGTGCGGAGAAAATATCCGGTACGCGACAGACGTATTAAACGTGTCAATGAATGAATCGTCCGCTGAAATCGATGCGAATGACACAAAGGCAATGTTGTCCAAGTGGTTAAACGCTTGCACGTCAGCTTCGTTTTTGTCGAAGGATTCCGTGACGACGAGGAAAGTGGTAGAAGAGGGGTTTCGAAATATTCAAAAGTTTGCTCAGCAAACATTTAACGCGTATAACGATGCGGATCCGAGTGCACTTTTAGATAACGCGGTGTTCATCAGCGCAATAAACGGTTTGCGCGGCGAGTTTATAGGAAGTGTTGTCAGGGTTTTTCCGTTTTAGTCACTTTTATTTATTTAGTTTAGTTTAGTTTTTGCTCATTTCGGTTAGAAAAAATGTACCATGTCAACTTCAAAAGCACTAGTAACTGTCGTGTCTAACAATCCCTTTATTTCGGTCTTTCAAATCGCCATATCCGTGTTCCATCAAGCTCGCTAAGTCTTCGCCACTCAACTTTGTCAACTTATCCAATAAGTCTTGGGTGGCAACCTCTACTTCTAAATCGTCGTCCTCTAGAAGTTCACTGAGAAACGGAATGGCTTCAGGAAGCAAGACTAAATACTCTTCTTGGGTATTCTCGACAATTTTTGCGAGGGTAGCAATAACAAGAAGCTTCGCTCTCGAATGTTCGTAATTTCTGGAGACATTGAGGATGTTCCGGTGCAATGTTTTCCACAACGCTTCGTCTGGCGCGGCAGCAAAAAGAGCGGCACAACATCCAACACACTCGGCACCGAGATTGGATTCTAATCCGGCGGAGTCATTTTCATTCACATTATTGGCTTCATCTTCACCTTCGTCCAATAGCTCTGCGAGTGTGTTCATTGCGTACTCGCGACTATCTTTCGGCGGGTCCTTTGATAAGTGCTTTGCTACTAAAGGCGCAAACTGATTGAATCGTTCTTGCGTGAGAAAGTTAACGGAATCGTATGCAAAGCAGCGACGCAAAGCAGCGAGCGCAAAAGCCTTCATGCGCCACTCGTCCATTGCATCGTTGTTGCTCTTGCTGCCTTTTTCATCATCGTTTTTCTTTTTCTTCTTTTTCCTGCTCGACTCTAACATGTCTATCGCCTCGTCGTCTAAGCACGCCGCGGTCAAATCTAGAACGTGTCTGTAAAACGGTACGAAAACGGCTCTCAACTGGTCCGCTAAAGCGCTCGTCAGTCGAAACAACGCCGATAATCGCCATCTCGCAGCATCCTTTTCTCCAGCTCTCGCTTTAGCCCACTCGACGCATTTCGCATAAAATGGTGTAAACTCTTTCTCGGTACATTTTACTGCTAAATTTGCCACGGCGTTGACAGCCAATGTTTCTACTTCTTCCATTTCCGACGGGCTCGCGTCGTCTTCCTCCGCGAATTGTCGTCGAACGTCCATAGCCTCCAAAGCGATCGAGAACAACGTTGATCTGTGCGCAGGCGTAGCATCCTTGCGATCAGCAACCTTGTTTGAAACTTCCAAAAACGCAAGCCTAGAACGCAATGCCTCGTTTGCAGTGCGCGCGGCTTCGCTCTCGCGAATGAAAGTTACCCAACATTCTTCAAGAGGAGGCATGAGCACACGACATTCAAACGACGTCGCTAAGCGTTCCGATCGTAATTCGGCAGCAGCATTTTTGGCAGCTATGAGAGAGGTCAAATTTGTTTTCACGCTATCTCTGCTCTTCTTTTTCTTCTTCTTATTAGTAGCAGCATCTCCCCCATCTTGTTCTTCTTCCTCATCATCTGTCTCTGTTTTTGCACACAATACTGGATGTGTGGCAACGATCAAAATGTCCAGCAGATATGGACTCATAAACCTCGCTAGCTGGTCTTCGCAAAACGCGTCAATCGAGGACAATGTTGCTGATAAAACAACCAATGCATTCTCTGGTGTTTCACCATGCTTTGCGGCAGCGCTTTTAGAACATATTTGAGTAGCCAATTTGGCGATTCGAGTCATGGCCGGTGCGGCAAGCGCCAACGCGCCGATGAATTTTGGTCCGGTGGCTCGAGCAATTTGAGCAAGACACAAAGCGGCCGAGCCAAGCACGTTCGAAGTTGTCGAATTAATAGCTTTTAATGCATTTTCTTCTTCCCCGTCTCCTGCAAAGCAACACTTTTGTGCGACCTGTTTCGCGGCGTTTACCAACGCAGTTGCATAATGCGATGCGTCTTCGTCTCGCCCAAACCGCATTGCTGCGGCTTCGAGCGCGACAAGAGCCGTTTGACGGGCGTGTGGAGCACCATCTCTGACAGCTAGAGATGCGAGTTCCTCGATGAGCTTCAAACCTGCAATCTTGATGCTTTCGTTTGATTCTCTCTGTTGCTTCTTGACGGAAATCGTCAAATCTCTGAGCGCATTCTCGTTGTTTTGTAGACGATCTGTAAGGAGATTCAATGCCGCTTTACGCACCGACGTTTCCTCACGAGATAACAACGGTGTCAACGTTTCAAGAAACTTGCCCGGGTGTAAAACTGCATCTAGTGCAGAGAACAAGTCTCTTCCTGCTTTAGAGGCGGAAGGACCACTCGCAGATGACGCCTTCGTATCGAGCAACGTCAGCGCTCTTTCGGCTAACGAGGAATATGCACTTTGCAATTCGCTTGAATTCGCCACAGAATAAGCACTAAACTTCTTCTGGGCGAGAAGGAAAGATCGAGTGGAGATAAAACGCGACGCGGCATTCGCGACAACGATCACACCCCTGCTCGTTTCTGATCCTCGTGAGGCCGCAATCTGTTTTGTTGTAAATTGAAAGTCAGAGAAGAAAAGCACACGTGAGCGTCGCGAAACAAAAAAGTAAGAGTAACCAAAGATAAGCAGTTGTTAACGTCGTCGTCGTCGTCGTCAAAAAGTACATTTCTCAGAAGGAAAGCAGCAGATCGTTTGAAGTTCTCATCAAGGAAAATCAGAATCCTGACACATGTACGAATTCTTCACCGAAATATACGCAGCGGACGAGCGAGTTCGAAGTAATTTACAAAAAAACGAGAATGAAAGAGAAGAAAGTCATACCTTCATCGCATCTACCAGCGTTACGACCGCGTTTACTGGTTTTTCGTGACCTAGTAAAGTCATAACTAATGCTTTAACCCACGCGTTAGCCTTCTTTTTATTGTTGTTTTCTCTGTCCTCGAGCTCGTCGTCCTCGTAGTCAACTTCATTATCGACATCTTCGTTGTTGTCCAGATCCATCAAATCATCATTCCCATCCTTCTTCTTCTTTCCGTCGTTTTGATACAGCATCGCATACACCTTCTTTTTATGCACTTCTGCAGATTTTTCCAAACTTTGTCTCTTCTCGAGCACTTGTAAAATCAACTCAGACAAGCCTTTTGAGCCTTCGGGACAGGCACGAATGAGTGCAGCGCACAATGGTGCACGTCTTCGTTCCGGTGCTCTCGTGGACGCCTCTACGATTGTCCAAATGACTTCCTTCACGTCTGCTTTTCCCGAAGAGAGCCACACGGGTATGACGGATTTCAAAGCATTCTCTAGAGCTCGCTGTAACGTGACGTCATCGTTTTCTCCTGCAATTCTCGAGAGCGTTGTGGCAACATCCACGACTTTCTTCACAACCATTTCTGGCTTGATCTTTGCCATCTCGGAGAGAAGCTCTAAAGCTGCCGCGCGAGAACTCCCTTCGGACGCTTTAGAAGCGGAGATGCAAATGAGATCAATGTCCCAGCTATTGACAGATTGTCCACAAATTTCAGCTAATTTTGTTAAAGTTTGCAAACTTAAAGTCAACGCGTACGAACGCTCAGCGATTTGTTCGTTGAGCTTTTTCGTCTCGGAATCAATTCCGTTGATGTCGTCATCATCATCTTCGCTCATGCTTTGATCGTCTCCGTCCTCATCATCACTCGACGACGAAGACGAGTTGCCTTCTGCGCCATAGAAGCGCTTCTTTTTCTTTTTGGAATTGTTCGCCGCGTTTTGTTCTTTGAGCGCTTGGCGACGAGCATCTTCCTCAACATCGATTTCGTTTTGCGCAAAGAGCGCTCGGCAAAGATTTTGACACGGCTGAATCAACGCATCGCGATTGACTGCTGTATCTGAGCGCCACGAGAATACTTCCATCGCCGCAACTGCATTTGCTAACGAATCGCCCTTCGTGAGACCGAGAACTGTATCCTTATCTCCAAATTTACACGCGCCAGAAATAGCGACAACTGCATCTTTACAATCCAATGGAACTGACGCGATTGCAGCTCTCGCAGCAGCGCGCGCGGTCTTATCGCCGTCGCTTTTATTCGCGTGGAATAACACGTCTAAGAGTTTTGCACGCGAGATTGGTGGTATTTTCATGAGCGGATAGCTCCCACTTGCTATTTGCTCGAAACAGGCAATGCGCACGGAAACCGAAATTTGAGATTTCATGGCATTCAAAAACGCGTCGAAAGCAAACTTCCCGGAAGTCTTTTCTGCCGAAGAAGCAAGCTTTTCTCCAACGAAGCACCGAACTGCTTCGATGGCGAAAGCGGCAATTTCAAGTTGATCGGGTGCACTGTCGTCTGCATCAAAGGAAGCGGCGCATTCGAGTGCTCGAGCGATTTCAACTGCCTTGACTTGATCGTCCCCGACGCCTCTCAAAATAAACAAAAGGACCCTGGCGGCGTGCGGATTCATTAGACAAAACGAAGACGACTGCGCAGCAGATCCATCACGTTCTCCTTTTCTGAAAAGATCATCTACTTTCACCGTCGTGATTGGCTTCAACAGACGCTTTGTATCTTCAACCGAAACTTTCACGCTTCGCATCGCCGTCCTTAGAGCACTCGCTCCATCGATGGTGATTTGGGCTCTGGCTTTCGCTGCGGCTGCATAAGGCGCAAACTCGCTCGTCGTAGGTACGCAGTACAACGCATCTGCTGCCGCTCGGCGAACAGACGACACTGAGCTTGCACAAGCGACTAACAGAGCTGTCACGATTTCGTCGGAATCTTTCGCGTCCTCGATTTCGGATTGAATCATCTCTAAAGCAACAATTTTACCTCGCGTGCTCGATGCGAAACTTTGCTCGTTTGTTCCATCCTCTGCGATAATTCTAGAGGCGAGGAACCTCGCTGAATCTACGCCTCGACGACTCGATGCGTCCAAACATTTGCGCAACAAATCCTGCACGATCGTTTCGAACGATTCGTTCGTTGCTTCGCTTTCGCTTCCTGCGAGCATATCGAACGACTCGATCAAGATTGTTTCAGCAACGTTGCTTTTTGAATCTTTTTTCGTTATTTTGGAGAATAAATCTTTCGCAATGTCTCTGGAGACTGATGAAATCCAAGGAGCAGCGCTCGACGCTTCGCTGAGAGACAACCAGCACTCGATTGGAATTTTACCATCCTTGAGTCGTTCGTCGCGATACGCGCCACCGAATCCGAGACATCCTTGGTCCCAGTCGTCTTTCAGTACCGTCCAAATGCTTTTGCGAATGATGTCTTCCATTGTAGATGAACTGGACTCTGCTAAGGCGGCTTTAAGAGATAAAAGAAGCGTCAATTTCCCGGCGCTGTCCGCGTCACGGTATGCTTCGCGAACCCATAATTCGAGATCAAACTCTCCTACCGCAGGTGATTTTTTAGCGGCTTGATTGAATCCGTATCCAATAGCGTGCACAACACTTGCTGCTATTCTCGCATCACCTTCGTGTCGCACGTCTTTCCTGGATCCGCTACTCTTGGCATCCTCTGCGGAAGAGAAAGCGTGCTCGATTACTTTCTTCTCATCCGCAAAACCGAGTAAAATTGGATGCTTGCATCTAGCGGCGTCTTTCACGACTGATCGAGCAACTGCACGGGAATGCGACGTAGAAACGGCGCCATAGCACGCTATCGCAGCAGCTTTATCGCGCAGCGTTTTCATCTCGTCGTCGTCGTTGTCGTCGTCGCGATCATTATCAATGTCATCTTTTCTATCCCCCGACATTTGTCTCAAAAGCGCCGCATATGCCTTCTTACAAACTCTGCGTTCAATGTCAGCGACTTTATTCGCGTCTCGCTCGTTCGTTCTCGAACTCAACTCTCTCGCAATTTTTAATCTGTATGCGATGGCTTCGAAAAGTGACGTTCGATTTTTAGTCAACGTGCCCAAAGAAGGAGCACTGAGCGCCAAAGCTGCGACGGTTGGATCGTCATCAGAGCATCTGCGGCATAACGCCTCGGCTAAGAAGCCACCTTTTTCCAGACCCGGTGGCGGATGCAAAGCATTGTCCTTGTCTTTCGCTTTCTTTTCGATGAATTCGACGTGGAGATCAATCAGACGTTGCGTCGCATTCTCTCGAATCGACGCAGTAGGATGATCTAACGCAGCTGCCAAGGATCGATTGCCGAGCTTCTTATTCTCAATAGGCCCCGAGGCTGAACCCGATAAAGCTTCACGGAGAAAAGATGCAGATTCAAAATCGAGTCGTAATTGCTCTTCTTCTTCCCTCAATTTTTCCTCTTCTTTTTTTCTCATCTCTTCATCAATCATTATTTGATCTGCTTCTGCGTTTGCTTTGTCTTCGTTGCCGTCCTCCTCCTCCTCGTCGTCGTAGTCGCTCTCCTCGGAGCTACTGCTACCACTATCGCTACCTTCTTCGTCTCTCGCTTTCTTCTTTTGCTTCTCATTCGCCTCCTCTTTTGCTTGTAATCGTCGACGTCGCTCGTCGTGCGCTCTTTTTTCTTTCCTTCGCTCCAAGCCTCTCAAAAACGAATCCACCGCTTCCGCGGTGCTCTTCGGAAACCTCTGATCTGCCGCTCGTAAGGCTCGCTCGATGCTCTTTCTCTTTCTTTCGTCCGACTTATCGCTCCGAGCTAAACTATAGATCAGCTTTTCTGCTCTCCGTTCCGTCAGCTCAATCTTCTCCAAAGCTTCCATGAGCGTCTTTTCGTAATTTTCGTGCGTCCCGCAAAACTTTCCGAGCGCTTCCAACAACGGGTTCACCAAACAATCGCTCGCGGGACCATACTTATCGCAGATTTCTGCGACGTGAGAACTTGCGTCGTCAATTTTCACGAAATGTTTAAACGTCCGGTCCGGTATCGTCTCAATTTTCTGGCTCGTACACAGTACCAGTAACGTTTGCATAGCCTCTCGAACGAGCGGCGCTCGAGCACCTTTTGAGACGCCTTCTAACAGCGCCACCGAAAACGCCTCCGTGAACGTCGTCTTCGCACACAATTTAGCGGTGAGCATCAAACACCCGGCGTAGTGATCAGACGAGGCTTTTGGATGCAAACCAGGCTCTAAATACGACAAAAATCTTTGCAAATGCGCGCTTTCAATGCGCTTCATCCAATCGAGACTCTCAATCATTAAAACGACGTAAAACGAGTGACTCACCGAACTCGCGGAAGTCGTGCCGTTCGTTGGATCGGTGTTACTGGTGCAACACTCCACCGCACTATCGCAGATGTACGTCAAAAACGCCTTATCTTTGGCCACTCGTTTTGCCAAGTACTCCCGTGGCACTTTTGCGCCGCTTTCTTTTACCCCTCGCATCCATTCAAACTTCTTCGCGTTTTCGAAATTGCACGTTTGCACCACTTTCACGAACTGATTGGTTCCGTGATACGGCAGCAAAGACGCGATGACATCGTCCACGTTATACACGTTCACTTTAAATCTTCTTATGAGATATTCAAAAATGTACGCGCCATCCATCGCTTCTTCCCTCAACGTCTCGTCCGCGGCTGTTTCTTCGTCCTCGTCGCCGCCAAAAATCTTCCCGCACGTCGACGCGAACAGCCTCAGAAACTGCCGGATGACTTTATTCAGTTTTTCATTCTCTTTCGCGTCCAGTTTTTCTCGATGATTTTGCCGCTGATACCCGTCCAACTCTTCTCCGTCATCTTCTTTGCCGAGATCATCAAACATCATCGCCGAAGGATCATTACTATTGTTGCTGTTGTTATAAAACAGTTTACTCCCGAACGCGTCGAACCGACTGTCTTTCCGCCGTATATTCTCAAACGCTTTTTGCGCGCGCTCTTGAATATCTTCCAATCGAACGTCCGCGGCATCTCTCGCCGTGAACAATATCGACGCTTTCCCTCCTTTCAGCGCTCTCGTATCTTCCGTCGGAAACGTTTCTCTCAGTTTCGAGAGCTGTTGCGACAGCGCCGAGCGATTGTTGTTGCTCGTCCCTCCTCCTCCTCCCAGCCGTCGCTGTCGTCGGTCCGCCATTTTTTCGCAATTCTCTTTCTCAAAACGCGCGCGCGCTCTCTTATACGCGTGTGTGCGCGCGCGCGTGGAACAAAAACCGCGACGGTGCGGTATAAAATCCCTTCGCCTTCTCTCTCTTCTGCTTTTTTATCCGGGGTGTGCGCGCAATAGAGAGAGAGAGAGAGAGAGAGAGACCAAAACGCGTGCTTGAAAAGTGAAAAAAAAACGAGTCGCCGCCGCCCCTCTTCTTGACACTTTTTTTTCTTGGAAAGCGCAACAAGAACGAAAGCAGGAAGGAGTTTCTTCTTCTTCGCGTTCAATCCATACACAGATACAGACCGTTCGCGCGTTTGATTTTTTTTTTCATTTTTTGTTGTCGTTCGTGTCGTGCATCCTCACACTCGTTCGCTTGCCGGTCTGCTACTACTACTACTGCGAGAAGAACAAGAAGAAGAAGAAGAATGGAGTGGTACCGAACAAAGTTCATCAAAACCGGATCGTTTGGACCGGTGAAACACGCCATGGTGCGTTTACGTTACTCTCGATCTCTCTCTCGCTCTTTTAACTCTCTTCCGCGTGCGCGCGTCTTTCTCTTCCTCTTCGTCTTTCTCTTCTTCACTCGCGGGGAAAAAAATCTTACCCCGTTGGTGGGACCTTTTTTTGTTTGTTTGTTTCTCTCTCTCTCTCTCTCTCTCTCTCTCTCTCTTTCTTGTGCGCTCGCATCCCGCTCGACGCGTCGCTGACTCTCTCTCTTTCTCTGCTCTTTTCATCCATCGGCAGATTGGAACGTTCGTGGTTGCCTTCGGGTTAGAACATTACATGCACCACAAGTATCACGCGCATCACGACGAGGACCATCACCACCACGCCGATGAGAGCAAAAAAGGAGTGGCAGCTTCGCCGAAGGAGTTTTCGGCGGAAACCGCCTCGTTAGATGAAATCACTAAAGAAATGACCAGATTGAGAGAGAGAGTTGGGGAGTTGAGGAAAGAAGGGAAGCACGTTTAATGTGTGTGCGTGTGTTGTTAGAGAAGATCGATTGATTGATGCGCGGATGGGAGGCGTACCGGCGCGATAAGATGTGTGACAAACGCAACATCATCATCATCAAAGTTCTTCTTTCGCGAGTTGTATTGTTATAATTTTAATATCACAAAGTAAAAAGTATATTGTTACACAAACTATATGTAGCTTTAGATATGCGATGCGGTATTATTAGCTTTAGCTTCTAGTTTCTTCAACTTTCAAATCGCCCATACCCAACGTGGAGAGACTGTTCAGTCTTCTCACAACCGGAGGTCCGTTTTCACTCGCCACGTTTTCTCCTCGGGAGTATTTACTCACCGGCGTTTGGGAACCAGACTCTTCTCCGAGAGAACTCGCTTTTGTGATGCGTCCGTCCGCAGAACGAACCATTGCGATTTGAGTGTTCTCTATGCCGGTGACATTCGCGTTGACTCCAATATCCATCGGGTCCCCAGCTGCCGGTTTCGAGCGCTTGCGATTGCCCTTGGCGCCGTTGTTGTTCCCGTGCGCTTCAATTACTCGTCGCCGTAAAGACGTCGTCGTCGTCGTCGTTGGAGTTCCTGTTCCATTCGTATTCGATCCATTTCTATTTTCCGCGTCTAACACTGCTTGTACAGCTGGAACTGGTGCTGTCGTTGTCGTTTCTTTCTCACCCATTCTTCTTTCGTCTTCGAGCATTTTTATCAACTCTTGTTCTTTCGCTTTCTTGTTCTCGTTGATTTCCTGATTTTCCTCGTCGTCGTCGTCGTCACCGTCGTCATCGTCGCTATCTCTCACCAATCCTTTGCCATGCGTTTGCGTGCGCCTATTTGAAGGCGTATCGCCGTGTTCCAAACCGCTCGGAGATTCCTTCGCTTCCTCTTCCTCTTTCGGAGCAACTTTCTTGAACGTGCCAACGTCCATCATCTCCATCGTCCAGTACCCGACTCTGTCGGATGGGTTCGGATTCCCCCACATTCTATCGTTCGCCGTCCACGTCTCGCCTAAAAACTCGCGACATTTTGCCAAACACATCGCCGCCGTCGGTCGCGCTCTCGGATCTTCCTCGCAGCACGCGTTACCCAAACCGGTGACGAAATCAACCTCGTGCGGATGCGATTTCCGTCTTCTTTTCTTCACCTGCTCGATGAGCTGAAAACACATGACCCCGTAACCATACACGTCCGAAGAGAACGCGTACGTGTGATCCTTCTCTGAATCGTGTTTCTCAACCTCTGGCGCTCGATATTTCGGCGGACCGATCTTCGGCGTCGTCTTCGGGTTCACGTCTTCCCGGTCCTCCGCGTACTGCGGCAGGATGCGCGCCAAACCAAAATCCGTCAGTTTCGCGGTTTCAAAGTCCTGCGCGAGATCGCGTGCGTAAAAAAGAACGCGCGAGGGAAAGAGAGTGTTGTTGTGAGCGTTTGTTGTGATGCCGATGCAACAGAAATAAAAAGCTTTTGATGAGTAAAAACGAAGAAGAAGAAGAAGAAAAAGAAAGAAAAAAAGTCGTTCGTTCGTTTGTTCGTTCGTTCGGTTCCGTTCCGAGAGAGAAAAAAAAACAAATAATTGTGGACTCTTATTCGTTCTTCGGCGGCGTTTAGCCGCCGCTGACGACGCCGCCGACGCAAAAAGACAGACAACTTACCGCCGAAATCAAAACGTTTCTCGCTTTCACGTCTCTGTGAATGTGCCCTTGCGCGTGCATCCTCACCAGCGCTCTCGCCACGTCCGCTAAAACTTTCACCACGTTAACCTGATTCACGACGCGTTTATTTCTCAACGAGTTCGGCACGAACTCCATCACCATGTGCAGCATCCCTTCCTCGATGAACGCGCCGTAGACTGGAACCACGTTCGGGTGCGTCAAGCGACTGAGATAAAATATGTCCCGCTTTAATCCGGCGACTCGGTCGGGTTTTAAATTCTGAATCACCTTCACCGCCACCGGAATCCCCAGCAAATGCGCCTTGTACACTTTCCCGAACGACCCGTCGCCGATTTTTTCCCAGTCTCGCCTCGGCGTCAGCTCGTCCGGGTCGAACCAAGGGCCGGAGTCGACCGCGTTCGGGATGCCGTCGTTCATTCAAAATTATATAATCTCTCTCTCTTTTTTCACTCAAGCTCACTCTGTGCGTGCGTTTTGTGTGTTCAAACGCCCGAAAGGGGGAGGCAGGCGCTCGGGCAAATAACGAACGAGACACGCGCGCTTTGAAGGACGCAAAAATTTTTTTTCGGTGCGTGTGCAAGTGTAAGTGTGCGTCCGCAAAAGTAGTTTTTGCCTCTTTTGTGGGTTTTTTTTTTGGTCGTTTTTTGGGGAGCGATCGTGATCTTTTCTTCTTTGACCCTTTTTTGGGGGAGGGAGAGGTTTGGTGCCGGGTGAAACAACGCAAAATTATTGAGCCACGAGGGATTGGAATAAAAAAGAAAAAAACGTACGTCGCGCGACACAAAACACACGCGCCGCACCACGCGTTTTACGCATATACACACATAACGCACGCATTCGCGCGATCTCTCCGTTCTTTCTTTTCGGAAACGTCATGAACTAACACCCGCATCGCCTTGCCTTTATTTATTTTATATAAGATATATATTTGAGAAAGGGAGAGAGAGGAGATATTTTTTTTCCCGGGGCTTGAATTGGAGAAAAGGAGATTTTAAAAGCCGCTGGTTTAATAAGTGTGTTGTTGTTCGGGAACGTTTTTCTAGACGTCCCCCCCCACCTCGCGTTTAAAAAGAGAGTCAACGGCAACGAGAGCATAAAGAAGAAGGAAAAGGATGGATTACTTCGCGATGTTGCAAGAACAGAAGAGACGACAAGACGAGGAGGAGCAAGAGCGACAAAATCAACAGCGTTTGGCTGCAATTTTGCCCCCGACGAAAAAAAAATGCGTCTCCTGTTCGACCGAGAAAACCTGCCGGTGGAGACGGTCGAAATTACAATCGCGAGCGACGCTGTGCGATAAATGTTACCGAAATGAAGCGTTAGCGCTGACCAGTCGCCAGTGTTACGTGTGTGCGTCGAGGAAAACGACCGGACAATGGTTCAAATCGAAAGTAGACGTGAGTTTTGATTTGTGCAGGAACTGTTGGGTGAAAGAACACGCGACGCTCGCGAACAAGACTTGCGTGAATTGCAAAAGCAAGCGAACGAGTTCGCAGTGGTTGAAGAGTAAAATCATAGCAGACGCGGATTTGTGTAACAACTGCTATCAGAAGGAAGTGTATCAGTTGAGCAAGTTTAGCAAGAGCGGGTCCACGAAAACTGTGCAGGAAATAGTCAGACCTCTTTTGGCGTTGAAAAGTGGATTAGGAGGCGGGCACGAAGAAGATGACCAAGAAGACGATGAAGAAGACGAAGACGACGACGTCGACGTCGACGAATGAATGAATTCAAAAAAGCGCATTGAAGTTCGCGAGCGGCGAGACTTTGTACATTAAGCAGCGGAAGATGATGTCGATATTCTTATCATTTTGTGGTGGAGTGGTTTTCTTTTGATCTAACAAATTAAGAACCTCACCTCTTGTATATAACAAATTAACCACCTCACCTCTTGTAAAGAGATTTTATGAAAAAAGCAACATGAAAAAGACGTTTCGTTCCAAATGAACTCCACACGAATCACCCACGCAAAATCCAAGCTTTCGAATAATGTATTATATTTTATGTTTTATTACACCTGCGGTCTCGTTTGAACGATGTAGACTTTACCATCTTTAACGCAACCTTCGATATCTTGCGCGCAACCTAACGCCTTTTCGATGGCGATGCCAGCCTCGGCGATTTTACTCATGATTTGATCCGCCGCACCTCGGTCGTTCCAGACCATTTCATCTTTGGAATAGTCGACGTGTGTGACCGTTTCAACTTCGGTCGTGACGGATTCGTACAAGCCAGCGCCAGCGTAACCTTCTAAATCTTCACCGTTTGAGTCCGATCGAAAGATTAAGGTTCCTTTTGGAACGCTCAGTGCAACGTTTTTGGACGGGAAACCGGTAATCACCGGAGGCGAATTGGTGCGCTTGTCCGCTTTGAAGCTCAGCGCTCTCCCAGGGTAATTACCGACTAAAGTTTCGCCCAAACCTTTGACAATTTCAGCATATAATTCGTTTTCGTCGTTATTTGCCGGTGACGTCGTGTGCACGACGAACGCGTAATCGGCATCAATCACCGGTTGCACTAAAACAGCCATTTGCAAATTCTTGTGCGTCAAGCCACGATTACGCACGGACACATATGCTCTCTCATTCCATTTACTCGCCCAAACGGAGACTAAAGCCTTCCAGGCTTTATCCCATTGCTCGTCGGTTTCCGGAGGTATCATTTCGCTCGCTTTCATCACTCGAGTGAGTTCCTCCCGGGCATCTGTTGGGGGCGTTAAACTTTTTACACACGACCGCACGCGGTTCAAAGTGTCTTCTAAACTATCGCCAGAACTGTCATCTATTTGATCGATGAGTTTCACAAACTGCACTTTCTTATCTTTGTTTATCGGATCTTCCATAACGCAATCGAACGTGCCGAATGGTATGGCAATCGATCGCGGTAAATTGATCCAAGATGGAAGGTCAGAACTCTCTAAACTTTCACGTAACGTCCGCGTGTTTCGCGATTTCGCACCAACGATGTGCTCTCTGAAGTCATCTAAGCTCACACCAAATTTACCACAAAATGGTTTCTTTTCCAAATCAATTTTGGATTTCGATGTCGATGACTCTGATGATGAAGCGTTTCCACCGAACCATGCTTGCGTGCTCGGGTCTTCGTCCAATTTCATCTTTGTTGCCTTGGCAATCTCCGCTTCCGAGGCGTGTTCAATCTTAACCGAAGAGTCTGAGCCAATGGATTTCGTCGACGCGAACTCGTTCACAAACTCACACAAAGAATCTAAAACGGACAAATCGTGGCACGTGGCGAATAAGACGTCAGAGTTACGCGCGCGAACGGCCGAATGGGACAAGACATCCACGGAACTCGGGGTGAGCAAAGCAACTGCGCCGAGAGGAATTTCTTCGTCGCCTCCAACTTTATCGCAGACCAAAATGGTCGGTTCGCGGAAACTTTCGTTCATAATTTCGCGTAACGTCGGGTAAAATTCAACTCGACCGCAAACTTTCTCTTCTTTTGGTGAGATTATGCTCCACGCGCCTAAGTTCGCTTCTTGACGCAACATCTTGTCAAGCCTCGTCAAAGCCAAAGATAAACCGAACGCCGGTCCGCCTCGAATTACTTCTTCACTGAAGTGCGTGATGGTCCACTGCTCGCACTTACACGCGTCTCCTATACTTTCCGCGGTGAGCTGCATGGAAGAATTGATGGAATCTCCATACGCAGCGACAGCCATTCTCGCGCGATCAACTGTGGCTTTTGCGCGCAACGCCCAAAAGTACTTCGTCTTTTCATCTCCACTCAATTCGTGTCGAGAACTTATCACTCGTTGCATTTCGACCAAACTCAAGGCTAAATCTTCGCACGACGCTGGTAACGACAGGCACAAATCTTCCAACGCTAATGCGGAAAATTCTAAGGCTTCACCGATATCTTTCGGCAACTCTGCTCTTTGCACCGCCCTCGACGATACGCCGCCCAAAGCCAAGTCCAAGTATAATAACTCCCTCACTTTCTCGTGATCGTGATTGTGCGTGTTTTGTTTTAACCCAGCGTTGCGAACCTCGTGTCTTGCTTGGATAGTCGCCTCCAAAAGCGCTTTTTCGTTACCAACTTTATCGGTGAATAGTCTGCAATACTGGAGTGCTTGCGATAACCCGAGATATTTTCTTTGGTCACAGCATACGTCGATAGAAAGCTTCAAATCTGCCCCAGAATGCACAGCTTTTAATATAGTCAAATAGTTCTCAAAATCTCTAATAAGATCTTGCGCGATGTGTGGTCTCGGCGTCGGTTCTGCTTTGATGGGTCGTTCGTATGATTCCATGATTTGACGCGTCACGCCGCCCTCATTGAGCGTCTTCCAATAGGCATTCAAATCACTGTTTCCTCGCAAAAACGCGAGATAGGCTTCGCAAATGACAATATCATCCGGCGACGTGTTATTGTGCAACTTTTGATGCCACTCTTCGAGGAAGACTCCAGAAACTTCCTTGATATCGTTTCTGTGCATGATATTCAAGATTTCATCGCGTACAGCTTGTCCCGTGCCAGAATCTCCGCCGCGTCCGACGGTTTCTAGACACATGCGCGCAATATCTCTCAATTCTGGTCGCTCACAAAACAGCTCTGCCAATTTATGCGTCAGCTTTTGTTGCGAAGAGGATAATTCCCTCGGCTTCACGTTATAGTTTCTTTGCCACGTCAACTGTCGCAACTGCGAAAATCGCAGCCAGACAAAAACTTTTGCTATGCGAATAAGCGCTTTTGATGGATCGATATCTTCCGCACCGATCTTCTCGTGCAACAACTGATACGCGAGATTGTATCGATGCATTAGACTCCACCAGTTTCCACCGGCTTCGGCACGGATAATTTGTGTCGTTAATTCATCCGTAGGCTTCGCATTTCGTCCCCCCGCACCTTGCAGCAACGCGTTAAAATTTTGGTTCCCATTTGTGGTGTCTTTGAACCAGTTCCCAAAGTCATCCCTAAGCACGAAATGTACACCCATCAACTCGCTTTCTGTAGCTGAATCGCTATCTGGTAGGTAAATGGACAAGTTCTGCATTTGGCGACACTCTTGTTCTATCGGTTGCGTTTGTTGTTCGCCGCTGATAGCACTAGAGGAGCTCGGAGAAGACGCGCTTTTCGCTTTACTCTGAACCGCTTTTGTAGCAACCAAGTCTACTAAACATCCTTCGCCGGCGTCTTTCAATTGCGTTTCAGCGGACATGTGACTGACGACGTTTGTGTTCTCCGGCATTATCGACTCGGATGGCAAAATCCACTGCCCTGGTTCATCTCTAGCGACACCCCAGTGCAAAGTTAATGGCTGCGGATAATCTGTTACGAGCTTAACTCTTCGATTTGTCTTTCGGCTTCTCTCACCGGACATAGCGGCCGAATCCGTCTCCGAACGTTCGAAAACTTGAACTAGCAACTCATAACCCTCACCAATTGGGTACAATTTACTCGAGCACACCAGGTTTTTGTCGCCAGAAACGGATTGTTCATCTGATTGTCGTCTCCAGCGACGCATGAACGACTTCGCCGCCCCAGACGAGGTTGAGGAAGAGTCTTCGCTCTTTTCAACCGACGCATCTTCATCGTTCGCATTGCTGCTTTTGGGGATCAAATCGTAAATTGAAGATGAATCAAAGGTGCGTCTGACTTCATCGACGTGTTTATACTGCTGTTCAACGACAACGAATGGCTGAGGCTCGGCGACAGGCTGCGGCAGCTGTTCTTCTTCTTGTTCTTCTTCTTGCTTTAAAACTGCTTCTTGAATTGTCTCTTCGAATTCATATTCTACGACCGAAGAAGACGCTTCGGCAGCGTTCGTGGCAGTATTCTCTTCTTCTTTGCCTTCTTCTTTGCCTTCTTCTTCTTCTCTAGCGATTTCTTGAGTAAACGAATCCGCTTCATCGAACGAATCGAACGACCCCGATGCAAAAGTGAACTCTTGATCTCCAATCGGACGCGTCGTCGAGTTCGCGATTCTCGCGTTCACGATGTCCATCGGCCTCACGATTTGTTGTTGCTGTTGTTGTTGTTGCTGCTGCTGTTGTTGTTGCTGCTGCTGCTGTTGCTGTGACTGCTCCGCACCTCCGCCGCGCGACATCGCGGCTGCGCGACGCATCAACTCCTCTCTCTCCCGCTTATACTCCTCCACCTCTCTGGGTAATTTCATCGGTAAATCGTCCTCGCCGTTGTTAACCGTCATGACGTTAAATTTCCTCCGTATTTCGTTCAACGGCGTCCCTTCAACCAACTCGATTCTCAAATCGTCCAGCGCTCGAGCAAACTCCGCCGCTTGCCACTCCGCCGGCATGCCTTCCGGTTTCCCGGCTTCTTCCCATCGAACGTAGGCTCGGATTTGGACTAATTCAAGCGGCACGTCGATCAAATTGAGAGGAGAATCTGTTCCAGAGGCGTATTTTCCGTATAAAGAAGAGGACGAGGACGACTCGTTGTTGATGACTCTTCGAGGCATCGAGAGACATCTTTTCGCGGCGCCAACACGATGAAGTGGATGATTTTGCGAATGAAAATGAAGATTGTTCTTCTCATTATTATTCGTCTTCGCGCGCGATCGCCCAGCGGCGGTAGCGACAGAAGCGATCGAACTCGAACTGACGACGGCGCAGCTCGTGGTAGACTGCATCTTTTGTGTTTTTTTCGTCTGTTCGGCGTAAACTTTTGTGTCGCGTCTGTCTCCCTTCTTCGATCAACTCTTTTTCTCGTCGAAAAGGCTCGAAGCGTCAAAAATATCTGAGTCAGACGAACAAAAAAACGCTCTTCTTTGTTGAGATCTCAAAACCCTAAATTATTGTGGTGAGAAAAAAGTTCGTTACTCGGACGCGTTTCTGATGCGTTTCTTCACTTTGGTGTCGTTGGCGGACACGCGCGAACGCTCGCGCGCGAACGAAAAAAACAAGAAGAAGAAGAAAGCAGAGAGCAAAAAAGATGTCCGCCTCCTCCTCCTCCTCCGACGACGACGACGTTTCAAAGCTTCCTCGGTACACGCGCGAAGAGGTTGCAAAGCACAACACGCCGGCAAAGAATTGGATCTCCGTGGACGATTTCGTCTACGACGTGACGAAGTTTGCAAAGTTCCATCCGGGCGGGAAAGCGTTCATCGATCGCGTCGCCGGCACGGATTCCACGAACGCGTTTTATAAGTACCACAGAAAAGACGTGTTGGAACAGGTTGCGAAGAAATTTCGCGTCGGAGTGTTGGTGGAACGAGACAGAAGGAAAGGGAAAGAGAGAACTTTGGAGAGGAAAAAAGGCGACTTGGAACTCGTGCCGTACGCGGAACCGTCGGCGTTTGCGGTCGGCAACGCGCCGAGTTTGTATTACAACGAGAGTCATAAAAACTTTCGCAAGGCGTGCAGGTTGTTTTTCGATACGCACATCGTGCCCGTGTGCGTCAAAGCGGACGAAAATGGGGAACATCCAACGAAAGAGGTGTACGAGTTGCTCGGCAAGAACGGCTTGCTCGTCGCTCGGATGCCGAAAGGACCGTGGCTGCGAGACGTTGTTGAAAACTGCGGCGTGGAGATATTAGGCGGAGTAAAATGGAGCGAGTTCGATTCTTTTCACGAGTTAATTGCGCACGAAGAGACGTGTAGGCTAGGCGTGCCCGGGTACGTCGATGGATTAGGCGCGGGATTGGTGATTGGGTTACCGCCGGTGTTGCAGTTTGGAAGACCGGAGGTCGCAAGAAAAGTCGGGAGAGAGGTTTTGTTAGGTAAGAAGAGGATATGCTTGGCCATTTCGGAACCAGCGGCCGGCTCCGACGTCGCTGGTTTACAGACCATTGCGGTAAAAGATTCCTCGACTGGAGATTACATCGTCAACGGTGTCAAGAAGTGGATCACGAACGGACAGTTTTCCGATTATTTCACCACGGCGGTCAAAATGCAAGACGGAACGTTTTCGTTGTTGCTCATAGATCGAGCGTGGGGCGGCGTGGAAACGAAACCGATTAAAACGTCGTATTCTCCGTCAGCAGGGACCGCGTACGTGACGTATGAAAACGTGCGCGTGCCCAAGGAATATTTACTCGGAAAAGAAGGGAAAGGTTTCATGTACGTCATGTTCAATTTTAACCACGAGAGATGGTATATCGTCGCCGGCACAAACGCCGCAAACCGATTGATTTTAGCCGAATGTTTCAAGTGGGCCAACCAACGCATCGTGTTCGGGAAAAAGTTGATCGAACAACCGGTGATTCGAGGGAAATTGGCCATCATGGCTGCGCAAATTGAAGCGGTTCAGGCATGGACGGAACAAATTACGCACCAAATGAACGTCTTGTCTCACGAGGAACAATCGGTTGTGTTGGCGGGTCCCATCGCGCTTCTGAAATACTTTTGCACGCGCGTGGCGAATTTGGTTTCGGACGAGGCGTGTCAAATTTTTGGCGGACGCGCGATTACGAGAACGGGGATGGGACGCATCATCGAAGCGTTTCAGAAATCCAACAAGTTTGCGGCTATTTTAGGTGGGTCGGAGGAGATTATGGCTGATTTAGGTATTCGACAAGCGATGAAGCACATGCCAAACGCGAGATTGTAAAGAGAGTGTTGTAGTGGGATTTGTTACAGAGTATTGACTTTGAACATGTAATAAATAATATCAACAGAGTTTCATGCAAAGCAAAGTCTCCCCTAAGTTTCTAATTGGCTCTAAACAATCCAAGCTAGCGCGGACCTGTTGCAACGACTTTTTGTTTGACAACCGACAGCGCTTCGTCACCCTCCTCTCCCTCAAATTTAATCGCAGAGGAGGACGAAATATTGCTCGATTCATCGTTGTCATCGTTCTCAATCGGGGTTACGACTGTAGACACTCGCTCTTCTTCGACTCTGTCCGGGTACTCGACGACGTAGTGTAAGCCACGACTCTCTTTCCTCTTCAGCGCCGATCGCAAAACTAAAGTGCCAACCGCTAATAAATTCTTCGCCTCGACTAGAGCTAAAGTGACGGTACCATCGTCGTTGCCGCTATTCAGCAACGCCGCTTCTTCCTCTTCTTCTTCAATCAAGCGTTGTAAAGCTTTGAACTTGACTAAAGTTTCGCGCATATCCTCCGTTCGTCGAACGATGCCGCATGCGCGCCACATGGAGAGTTGCACTTCTTTTCTCAAGCTTTGCGCAAACGTGTCTGTGGATAAGAAGTCTTTCTTGACCGTTTGACCGCGACGTTTTGTTGCTTTTGTTTTTCGCGTAATGTTCAAAACGCTGCTGCATTTCAAAAAATCATCCTCGTCCACGATGTCTTCGAATTCATCTTCTAACAATTGCTTCAAAGTTTCTCTGGATTTTTTCGTGGCGGTTTTCACGGCTCGTCGCGCGAACACTACGCCTTCGAGCAGGGAGTTAGAAGCTAATCGATTGGCGCCATGCACGCCCGTGCACGCAACTTCACCGCACGCGAACAAGCCAGAAAGACTGGTTTCACCGTCGATGTTTGTCTTGACGCCGCCGCAGAGATAGTGCGCGGCTGGTCTCACCGGAATTCTTTGTTTTGTCATGTCCAAGTTTCGTTTTTTCAATTCTTTATAAATACCTGGAAAGTTTTTCGCGACGTCCTCGGCGTCTTTTTTCGTGATGTCGAGATAGACGCACGGCGAGTTGTTCCTTCGCATCTCAGCGTGAATCGCGCGCGCGACGACATCTCTCGGAGCGAGTTCGTTTCGACTGTCGTAGTTTGGCATGAACCTCTCGCCGCCTTCAAAGTGCGTCCATAACTCGCCGCCGTGACCGCGAACAGCTTCCGTGATCAAAAACGCATTTTCATTCTCGTCGAGTTTCTTGGCCGGGGATTTCGACCTATCATTATCCGCATACAAGGCAGTCGGGTGAAACTGCACAAACTCGAGATTCTCACAGAGAACGTTAGCGCGTGCCGCCATGCCGATGCCGTCGCCGGTACACACAACTGGGTTCGTCGTGGACGGGAAAAGCTGACCGGCGCCGCCGCACGCCAGGAGAGTAGCGGAGGCGTAGAAACGCACAATCTTTGATGAATCTTCTTCTTCAGAATTCCTGCTAGAAACGGCGACAGCGCCAACGCACCGTCTTTCGTTGTTGTTCTTCGGCGACGAGGAAGCCATCAAATCTACGCACGCGTGATGTTCGTAAAACGTCACGTTTGGATGCTTTCTCGTCGCTTCCACCAACGCTCTCTCAACCTCTTTTCCAGTCATATCGTCGCAGTGCACGATCCTCGGCTTCCCGTGACCTCCTTCGCGACACAAGTGTAACCCCTGATACGATTCCTCCTTATTCTTCCCCTCCAACTCTTCCGCTTTGGTAAACCGCGTCCCGATCTCCACCAACTTTTCAATCGCAGACTTCCCGTCCGCACACAACGCTCTCACTGCTTTTTCGTCGCACAAATAATCTCCAGCTACGACGGTATCGTTCACGTGTTCATCTACGGTATCCAAATGCGAAATAACTGCGCTGATCCCGCCTTGCGCGTACGCCGTCGACGCTTCGTGCGCGACGGATTTCGTCACGATTGCAACTTTCCCGTGTTCAGCCGCTTCCAAAGCGTACGATAACCCGGCAATCCCAGAGCCAATCACCTGTTTATATAGATATAGTGTGTGTGTGAAGAAGAAAATACATCGTCGTTAGCGTTACGATGTTGTCGTTTTTGCGGTACTCTCTCTCGATGTGATGTGAACGAGTTAAGAAAAACAGATTTCTCTCTCATCATCATCACCCATCGAAGCGCACTTGCTCTCGGAAGAGAGACAGAGAGAGAGAGAGATCCAGATCGCGCGAAAGAGAGAAGAAAGAGAGAACGACCAGAACACCGAGCGCGCGATCGTAATAAAAACTCGCGTCCAGAAAGTAACGGGTTAAAAAGAGAGAGAGAGAGACTAAGAGGGAGAAAAAAAACGCACCAAGAAATCGGTCTTGACGATCTTCGCGCTGCCGCCGGATGATGATTTCGATTTCGACGAACCAAGCGACAAAGACGAACAACCGCTACTACTACTCGTCGCCGCGTTCGAAGACGACGCTTCGCGCCGTCGTTCGGGGTCTCCTTCTCCTTCTTCGTCTTCGTCGTCGTCGTCCATCGATCGTTCTCTGACCGGGACCGGTGGTTCCAGAATCGCTCTGTTTCGCGGTCCAAAACGTCGCTTCTTCTTCTCTTCGCGTCGTCCGATTATTATCGACGATGATGTTTTCCCGGAGGCGACGACGACGCACCCTTTTTTATTAACGTTGTTGATGTTGTTCGAATAATGATCGCGACGACGACAACACCGATGACGACCACCACCACCGCGGTGGTGGTAAAGCAGCGGTGCCGCTGATGCTGCCGCTGAGGAAGACGACGATAGCATTCGTGCGCGCGTCGTCTTTTTTGTCGTCGTTCTCTTCTCTCTGATTCCGTTTTTTTCCCGGGAAGCCTGAAACCCTAAACTATCATTTCTCGGCATCTTTGCGCTCCCCACATCGTGGACGAAAAGCGGCACACAAGCACACACGCACACCGCAACGACGACGACGACGACAAAAAAGAAGAAGCCTTTTCTCGAGTAAAGTTAAACCTTTGAGCGGCTACTTTTGGTCTTCTCGGTGGTGGTGGTGGCTTGTTACTGCAATCATCGATCGCGACGATGATGAAAACGATGATTTCTGCTGCCGCACGGAACAAGCGAAGAACTTCTTCTCGTTCTTCTCTTCCGTTCTCGTCGTCGTCGTTATCGTCGTCGTTATCGTCGGACGAGACGAACGATGAAAACGACGCGCAAACGCGGGAGCGGTGGATGACCGCGTACGCCGTGGCTGTTCGCGACGCGTTCTCGGCGAAGACGGCGAGAGCGTTCTCGGCGAAGACGGCGAGAGCCGAAGAGGAACCTTCGTTGCGGGCCGTTATGGAAGTGAAACACGCTTTGGAGAAGGAAGCGAAAGAGACGAAGGCGTCGTCGTCGTCAAAAAGAAACACGTTCGCGCTTTCGTCGCTAGCGTGTAGAGCCGTGTTGACTGCGGAACTTTCGTTTGCCCAAAACGAAGACGAAGTGACGAGAGTGTTAAACTTAGCGAAGCGATTGGCCGACAGTCGCGCGTCGTCGACGCACATCGCCAGGTCGCTGGCGATGGAGGCATTGCGCGCGGGAGTGCCGGCGAGTGCGATTGAAAAATCGTCGGTTGGAAAGAAATTAATGCCACCACCGTCGTCGCCGACGAGACCAACAACAACAAAAGAAGAAGAAATAGAAGAAGAGGAGAAAACCGATGAAAACGATATTTTGTGGTCGCTGACCTTTCCGAGCGAAAAAATCCTCTCGAGTGCAGGAGAGATTCAGAACGAAATGCATCGAAAAGGATACGTTATTTTAGATGGCGTTCTCGGCGAGACGAATTCAAAGATTTGCGAAGAAGCGGCGTGGAAATTTTACGACGACGATCTGAGAAAGACAAAGTTCAAATCGGGAGAGCTCGCGTACGAGGAGAAAAATGCAGCTTCGTTGTCGTCATCTTCGTCGATGCCGGCGCAAAAAAATAGCAAGTATAGAGACGACGAAGTCACTTGGTTGAGTGGAGACGAACGGGGAGCTTTAGGCGCGCTCAGTCAGTTCCTTCGTGACACACTTGGTTCTCTTTTCTTCGAACTCTTCGCCGCGAGGGACGGAAGTAATAAACATCTGCTTCTCCGGCCGGAAGATTACCACTCAAACGCCATGCTTTCCGTCTACTCTTCCGACAGAGGCGGTTTTGTGAAGCATTTAGATCACGACAACGCGAGCGATCCTCGTAAAATCAGCGCGGTGTATTATCTCAATTCCGACTGGAACGATAAAGAAAACGGAGGCGCTTTGCTCCTGTACCCGTCCGAAGAAGTCGTGCGCGTGAACCCGATTCGAGACCGCTTAGTTCTGTTCTGGTCGGATAAAATGTACCACGCGGTTGAACCGAGCGTGAAGAAGAATCGCTTGGCGTGTTCGTTTTGGTATTTGTAAAACATAGAGTGTTGTATAGTCACTTGCGCGCGCGCGTTTGTAGTAAAGTTGTAAACAATAATTTCATTGCATGCGAAAACCTTCAAAAAGAGCCTTCTCTCTGACTTTCGTTGGGGTTCTCTTCGCGTCATTTCGTTTCGCGCGCTTTCGATATAACGCACGAACAGACAGAGGGACAAAAATAAAAATGCGAACGGCCGTGCAAACGCTCAAACGCGCCGTCGCGTCGTCGTCGTCGTCGTCGTCTTTGCGAACGCAGCGGCGTGAAACGATCGGAGGAGTTTTCGTTATCGCGCCGTGGTGTTGGCGTCGATCGAATTTCCCATCCACGACGACGACGACGACGGCTGACGAGACGAGACGTTTCATTTTCTCGTCGTCGAGAGGGATGCAAAAAGACGACGGAGACGCGCCGTCGCCGTCTCCGTTGCAGCGCGCGCCGGTGAAAGCGCCACCCTCCGATGAGCAGAAAGATTTAACCGACCAACTCGGTAATCTGAAGATACATTCGTCCGTGAGCGAGGACGGCGAGAAGTCTTCTTCGAGCTCTGGCGGGCAGGAGGTTTTCTACGCGGTGAAGAAAAATGCCAAAGGGTCCACGAAGCGGTTTCAAGCGTTTCTGAAAATTTTACGCGGAGGGTTAACCGTAGAGGAAGCGTTGATACAGTGCAAACTGTCGCCGAAGAAGAAGGTGGCGAACGAGTTGTACCAGATCATAAATTCGGCAAAGTTTAACGCGATTGTAGGTTTAGGGAGGGAGCCGGAGGACGGGTACGTGGACGCGAATTGCGTGATTTCAAAGGCGACGGCGACGAAAGGGCAGTACTTGAAAAGGATTTACGTGAAAGCGAAAGGTATGGCTGGCACGATGCATCGAGCGAGAACGCACATTCGAATAGAGGTGCAAGAACAGGAGGCCAGGAAGAGGATGCGGGTGTTTGATCCGAACGACGAGGAGAGGGCGAAAATTGGACAGGAAGGGAAGACGCCGTTCGAACCGCCGTGGATTACGCGTAGGAAACAAGGCGAGAAGCGGTATAGGTTTGCAAAAGAAGCGGGAATTCTTTGATGCACGACGATGTAGCGATATTTGTTAGTCTGTTTTAATGTACCAATAGTATACAACGCTTTATGTAGTCCATAAAACGTAAAAAAAACTCATGTGCCGCGCGTAAAATTCTAATACTTCGTCGACAAAAAGAAAACATACTTCCCGCACACTCTTGTTTTTTTCTTCTAAAATCCCTCTTCTTCTATCTCCTATCGTCGTCTATCATTTACTCAACAGCGCTGCTTTCCTGGCTTTCATGAACGAACTCCCTCCGTTCAATTCTCTCAAAATGACCGTCGCTCTTCTCTCGGCCACCTCCTCGATTGTGCTCTCGTGTTCAATCATCTCCAAGTTTTCCTTGACCGATTTAAACGCCTTCCCGGTATCCATCCCCATCATCGACATTTGTTTCATTTGCTGCGTATCGTTCAGCGTGTTGTTCCCTAAAACTAACCCAAACACTCCACCGAGACCGAAAAAGTTCAAAAAGTACCACGACAGCGATGACACGTACGTCACGTCTAAACTCTTCAAATCTATCCCGCGTTGCAACATCGATCGAAACCGCTGCGTCAACGGGAACGGAACTTTCCCAACCACGAATCCAGTGAAGAAAAAATTCACCCACGCCATGGTGAGCATGTTCGGCACGATCATGTTCAGATTTTTCGTCAGCATTTCGCTCAGCATCGACGGATCCGAGAGCATTTGTTGCTGCATGTTGCTCTTCTTGCTCTCTTGGCTGAACACGCCGCTGGTGTCGTTGCAGAAATACTCTCTCCGTTTCTCGAATCCTTTCTCGGATAAATAGCCGCAGTTCTGAGATATCCTCGTCGCTCGCACCACCGCTTGCGCTTCTCTCAACCCGTCGTAATCGATTTTCTTCCCGCCGCCCTGGAAAACTTTCGAAACGTTGTGTCTGATCACGCCGACGAAGAACATCGCCACGGTGATGGGCACGAGCACGAAAAGTCGAATCTGCGGGTCCAGGTGCAACAGAGCGTCGTGATCTCGTCGCATCGTTTCGGCGGCGGATGGCAACATTATGCTATTCCTTTTGTTATTGATGTGTTCGCGCGGGTTTCTTTTTCTTTCTCTGTGTGTGTATATATATTATCTCACAGCGCGCTTTGTTTTGGAGAATGAAGAGGAAGAAAAAAGTTGCATTTTCCCCAAAGTGAGACTCTCTAAAGAGCTCTTGGGAGAGATGGAGGAAATAAACGCACAGTCTCTCGAGTAAATCACCGGAAAGAAATACAGACACATATATATATATAGAGAGAGAGAGAGAGCTCTTCTTCTTCTTCTTCTTCTTCTTCTTCTTTCGCGGTTATTATAAAATCAAAACAAAAACGCGCGCCCGGTAATAGCAGTTAAAGAGAGAGAAAAACAAACAACATGAGAGAAGAAGGAAAGCTAAACTTTCTCTCGGAAAACTTCTCCGCGATGGACGCGCTGCTCGACGACGCGCTTCTCGCGCCGTCGAGAACTTTATTCAACGATTCTTCGTACCCTCTCTTCGATAACATCGGCAAGTGTCGCTTCGTGTTACCGAAAGACCATCCGGATTTTTTGGATTTGGAGAAGAAGATGAGTTTACCGAGGCAAAGCGAGGAGAGTAAACGGAAACAGGTGCGCGGGTCGTGCTTGTGATTGAATGTTTTTTCTCTCTCTTTCTTTCTCTTTCGAACCGCGTGGCGCTGACACTATTTTTTATTTCATTCGTTTGCGCGCGCGCGTACTCTTTTAAACAGGAAGCGATGAAAGCACGAGCGATGAAGCTGAAAGAGATGGAGAAGAAGTTCGCGGAGCGGGAACACGCGGTGGAAGTCATCGCCAGTCGATTTAAAGAGAAAGGACCGTTGTCTGTGCTTTATCGAGCGTTGCACGAAAATAAAAGGATAAAAATCGTGACGAGGAACGAGAGAGGCGTGAGAGGGTGCATGGAGTGTAACATATCCGCGTTCGACAAGTACTTTAACTTCGTGGCGTACGATATCGAGGAGACGTATTCTGTCCGGGTGAAAAAAGAGAAGGAATACGTGAACGGCAAAGGAGAGACGAAAACGAGAAGGAGGAGAGTCATCGAACAGAGAGAGAGGAAAGTTAGTCAGATGTTTTTGCGAGGCGAGTGTGTGGTGCTGGTCGCAATGGCGGAAGAAGAAGAAGAAGAAGAAGAAGAAGAAGAAGAAATAGACGACGGCGACGAGGAAGCCATAGCTATAATAGAACATAAATAGTGTCTCATTATTGTATCATACTACACGCGCTAAGAAGAATAAATATTTACTTTTTCTGCTATCGCACTATACATTGCTATCGTTGCTATTATTATTGTTCCTTCCAAGTCTCGTTTTCGTGAAATACTTCATCGAACTTCGTCGTTCTTCATACTTATATTTTCGCTTACTCGAGTCGCTGTTCGTGTCCTCCCCATCGGAAGTGTAACTACCCTCCTTGTCTTCGTCATCGCTGTCGGATTCATCCAAAGCATCTGCTATTTTATCAAACGTCGTTGGCTTATACCTCGACACACAAATGAGGACGTAGGTCGTGACGTGCGCGTAGGTTCTCACAAACTGCGTGAAAGTATACAAGCTCGGTGACATGAGAGAGCGCTTCAAAAATTTCTCTGCCCTTCTCCCCGAGGACGCTTCCTCGGCGTCCAAAGCTCTCTCGAGAATGTCCGAACATAACTTAGCGTTCACCGCACCATCGGTCATCGCAGAAAAAAAATCCTCGAATTCTTCGGATTTGCGATCGTGATTTTCAATCGCAGCAGTTTCGCTCATGGCCGTGAGAGCAACATTCAATTGCTTGTGAACATCCTCGATTAAATTCTTGTGCTTCCTTACCAATTCGGTCGCCACAGAACCAGACTCTAATGGAAATAACATCGCAATCGTTGCGTTGTATAACCTGTTCAACCCGTGAACTAATATCCTATATTCTTGCGCGTCAAAACTCTTTCCGAATTCAACTTCAGCCGCGGATATTAAGGCACCGGCGCGGCTCAGTCGACTCACCGCGGATTGCTGTTTTTTACTCATCGAATCCTTCTCCAAACGTTTGGATAAATCGTCGTCGACTCCGTCTCCGTCGTCGTCTCTGTGCGTGCCACCCTCGAACGAAAAATTCAGATACACATCAACGATGATATCTAACACATCTCTAATTTCCTTCGTTGCTTCAGCCAAGTCATTCCTCACGGCATCCGAGGCGTAAATCGGCGTCACCGTCTTCGTCGCGCAAAGAGCGATAACGACCGCCACGGCTACGGATAGCACCCGCTCGAGCGTGTTCATCAACGGTTCTTCTTTATAAAACCCACCAACCCCGCACACGACAAATGTCAACTCGCACACGACAAAACCGTACTGATATTTTGCTTTGAATTTATTCTTGTAGCACCGACAAAGAAAGCTCACCAAAGCGACGCTCGTCGCGAGCAACGCGCCGGCGGCAAACTCACATCCAACGCCACATTCGCCTTCCTTCTCCTCGCCCCGAATCTGTTTCACCGCAACCATCAGAGGCAAAGCGAGTGCGCCACCAACGCACGTCCCCAAAACTCTCAAAGAACTCTTCCTCGTCACGCTCCCGACGTTATCGTCGATCAAAAACAGCAGCGATATGCACAGCCACAGCGTGAATCCGTTGTATCCATCTTCCGAACTCCCGGCGACGGCGTGTAAAGACGCGCCAATGAGCAACGCGACGAGAGATTGGAGCGGCGGGCCTCGCGCGTGCGTTCTCGTCACGAGGAGCGAAGAAAACGCGAACGAAGAAAAAGGTGAAGAAGAAGAACGAGACATTATTGTTACTGTTCTCCTTCCTCTCTCCTCGTTTCCGACGACGGACGGGGTCACATACAATCAATATATAAAGAACGAAACTCCTATCACTCAAAGTATAATGCAACAGCTCATCGTGAAACACACTGATACAAATTACACTTATGATACATTTGCTAAATCAAGCGGACGACGGAAGTTTGGAGAGCGAGAGAGAGAGTTCGTGAAATGCAATTTAGGTATTTAGGGTTTCACTTTGGAGAAAAAAGCTCCTTTGTTGCTTTACTCGAGAGCGTTGTTTCGTGCCGGAGAAAAAACTCTCTCTCTCTCTCTCTCTCTCCCAACGCGGATGAGATTCGCGCACGGTTGGCCGGTCGAGCACGACTCGCCTCTGTTGTCGTCGCTCGCTTCATCATCTTCTTCTTCTTGTTCCGAGGAAAAATCATCGAACGAGGAGAAAGCAAAATCCAACGACGGAGGAGGAAAAGGAGCAAAAACGAACAAAAAAAGCGTCGTTTCGACGAGCTTAGACGCGACTTCGCGAACGCTGGCGATCGTCACGGGCGATGGCATCGAGTTGTGGGACAGCGGGCAGAACCGAACGCTGCTCTGCGAGAAGAGGAAACCGAAATCGGCGTCGGAGTACGTGCACGCTGAGTGGAAACCAAACTGTTGTCGTCATAGAGAGGAGGAGGAGGATGTTTCGAAAAATACTCCTCGAGGAGGGGAAGAGGACGACGACGACGACGAGTCGATGTCGGCGTCGCACAAAGAGAGAACGCTGCTCGTTTTGACGAAATCGGGAAACTTGCTGGTGTTTGTCGTCAGCGTAGGGAAAGTGGAGGAGTTTAGCAGCAGTGGTAGCAATTATAATAGCAGCAACAACAACAACAACAACAACGCCGGTTCGGAACAGCGGTACGGCGTGATACGGTCGGCGAGTTGCGTGTTGAAGAGAGCGATTAAAATAAAAGTTCTCGCGACGAATTCGTCGTCGTCGTCGTTGGATGATAGCAAAGGTAAAGAAGAAAATGTAGTGCCATCTGTTGTGACGACTTTCGCGTGCGCGGAAGACGGCCAAGGGGTTTTCTTCGGAACGAGTCTAGGGGGATTGGCGTACGCGAAAGTTTTTCCAAAAGGCAAACTTTTCGCGACGACGCAACCTTCTGAATTGGTTTTGAAAGAAATAGCGGTCGTGGAAGATGTCTGTGCCGCGCTCGCGCCGAGACACCACCGGAGAAGGAAGAGCAGAACGAGTAGTAGTCATAATTTGGGTGATGCTCTAGACGATGAGAACTACGACGAGGATTTTGAATTTGACGATAGGTATTCTGACGAAGACGAAGAAGAATACATTCGAAGCAAAAGTCCGAGAGAGACTTCAACGGCAATAATAGACAAAGATGGCGATGTAATAGGACAGCAGCAGCAGCAGCAGCAGCAGCAGCTGTTGCAACAACACGATGCCGTGGTGAGCGTGCGAACGAGTGCGAAGTATCGCAATGAAACGTCATGCGTAGTCGCACTCGAGAGCGGACGATGCGCAGTTGTCGCGTTTTCACGAGAAGAAGAACAAGAAACGGCGGAAGTAGTCTCGTGGTTAGGCGACGGAGATTGTTCCGCGATCGCCGCGCATAGCACAGATAACGTGCAAAGAATAGCCGTAGGAACTCGCACCGGGGACGTGGATGTTTTTTCAATAGTCACATCGTCGAGGAGAAAGAAAAAAATTCGATTCGAGCGACGGTTTAGTCATAGCAAAACAGAGGAACGAGGAGACAATGCCGCGTGTTCATTGGTTTGGACCAAGTCTGGAGATGCGTTGGCGGTGGCGAATAGTGACGCAGACATGTCTTTGACCGTGTGGTCTCGGGTAGGTACTAAATTGTATGCGTACGAGTCATCGTCTTTGCCGCAATCGCAAGAACACCACGCGTCCACGAAATTTAACGGGAGATGTTTGTGTTGGAACGGTAACGCCTCGAGCCTCTACTCCGAGTTTTCTCTCATAGATGTCGCTACTGGCACATCATCTACTTTGAAAAGTGGTACGTTCCGAGAAATCTCGTTCGTCATCGCGCCACCGGATGCAAACGTGCGAGTACACCCTCGCAGCAGTCGCCCGTCGCGACACAGATATGCGTCTTTATCTAGAGAAGAACAGTTAGCAGCTTCGACGAAACCAACATCTGGCGTTCTCCTTGGCGCCGATCGTATCGTTTTCGTCGAAGATGATGATTCGGACGACTCAGATATTGATGATGATGAGACGGCAGCCGCTACACAGTACGAGGAAGACGACGAAAGTGACGACGAACATGGCGCCAGAACTCGCGGTGGCGAATTTTCCGACGAGAATCAGTACGATTCCGAACTTGATTTATTTGACAAATCATCGTCGTCCTCATCGTCGTTAGATGTCATCGAGAAACGGCGACTCAATGACGGCACGAACGGTGTCGCCGGTGTTGCAAACAAAGCCGTTCTATCTCCGTCTTCTAAACATCTTCAAAATAAACTCAAGAAGCAGAAGCGACGGGAATATCGCGAAAAGCTTAAGCGCAGGAAAGAGAAGCGCGAACGCGACGCTCGAATCTCTTCGAAACCTCCAAAACCTCTTCGTTGTCGGCACGAATTACTCCCATCTGAATATATCGCGACGAGGTTCCCGGCTCGAAAGATTGCCATCTCGCCGGACGGATTAGACATTGCCGTTGCTGGTTCGCGAGGATTCGTGACGTACTCGCTGACGAGGAAAAAATGGCGCATGTTTCGCGACGTCTCTAAAGAGAAGAAAATCCGCGTCACGAAAATGGCATGGCTAACGCTAAGAGGAGATGCGTCGGGGGAGAACAAGGAAAACGAAGGCGCCGCGTTCAACGCGTTAGCCGTCGCGTGCTCTCTAACGAACGATCCTACAAAACATGAACTGCGGGTGTATGCCGCAGCGACGCAACCGTTGGACGAACAGTGTGAAATCGTAAAAGCGCATTCGCTTGGTACCGTAGCTCCGGTGGCGTTAGATGCGTGTGGCTCGCACGTCTTAGTTATATCTCCACCATGCGAGATAGCTCTTTTTGAAGTTCGCGTGAACGGTTTCGGAGGAGTAAATGGCAGTGAGATGAATTCAATTGGCGGGAGTTTTGTTTCTTCTCTTTTTGGTGGTTCGTTTTCAACAAGCTCGAAGAACACCGCAGCGGCCGCCATTAAAGCGGAACTTCGCGTCGCGAGAGACGTTTCTGGACGACGCAGGGTTGCGAGTGGAGATTCGTCGTTAGCCTCGCCAATCGCTGCTGCTTTGTGGGTTTCAAATCATGCCTATGAAAGTCCGAGAGCGATGCCGGCGCCTTCGATGTGTGCTTTGTTGCGACCTTGCGGAACTTTGAGCGTGTTGAAACTCTCGGGACAAAACGCAGGGAAAGAAGTCAAAATCAAAACGAAATGCACGGATAACAGTAGCGCTACCATTAGTACTTCTACTATTACTGAGCGTTTCTGGCTGGCCGCGCGCTCGACAGATTTTACCGGAAACGGCGTTTTACCCGAAGTCGACAACGCGTGGTGGACTTTTGGCGAGAACGGATTAGAGGCGAGACACGAAGATTGGGACGAGATATTTATGACCATGAAAGAAGGAAACGAAAATGAAGACGGCATCGACGACGATGAAGATGATTTAGAAGACGGAATCGATGCTCACGAGTTCGACGAAGAATATGCTGATTCGTTCCCGATATCTATAAACTTGGAACAATTTCGTGCGATTTGCGCTACCAGACGTCTCCATCACGAACGCAGTTTTGGCGTGAGCGGCGGCAGAGTAGACGTCGCCTCGGTTCAAAAATCCATCCTTCCGTTGCTGTTGAAGAAATCGCTCGCAAAGAGAGAGGTTGGCGCGGCGAGAATATTAGCCAAGCAAGCGAAGAAACGTTCGAGGCGATTGTTTTCGTACGCTTTGGAATGGTTGATTCACGATGCTCTCGAGCAGATCCAAGGAGATCAATTCGAAGATGAAGACGAAGATGAAGCCAGTGAAGATGATAGGAGTGGTGACGATGAAACACATTTCTCAAATGTGATCAAAAACGACGCGAATAGAAAAGAACTCCTTAAGCGATCGTTAAATCTCGCTCGTGAGTTTGAGGAGTTCCCCGACGTGGTCGTTTCTGTCGCGCGCAAAACCGACCAAGATATCTGGCCGAAACTTTTCAAAGCGTGCGGTGTAAAAGCTTCCACGTTGTTGAAAGCTGCCATCGAAAGAGGTCGTTTACGGGTTGCCAGTCGCGGCTTAGTAGTCAGTTGCTACATGGACGGAGAAGAAAGTGGACGCGAATTAGCGTACGACATTTTAGACGCCGCGTTCGTTTTGAAAGACTTCGCGTTGATTGGAGAAGTCGTTCGATTTTTATCGATTGGTTTTGATATGTTGGACAGAATTGACGCAGCAAGTGAGGACGTCGACTACGATGACGATGAAGAAGAAAGAGGTGGCGGCGGCTTCTTTTCCATGATATTCGGAGGAGGAGGCGGTGGTCGAAATGAAGATGACGCAAAAAATGCCAATGGACTCACTCGAAGAGAGAAGAAGGAAGAGATTGAAATGTTAAGAAGAGAGCGTTTGATTTTAGAAAAAGCGTTGGAGCACAAACTCGATGAAATTGTTTTCGATGTCGACGCGCGTTCATTGGGAGCGTTCTACCGTCGCGTACCAAAAGAAGCTTTCGATGTGTACGACTATTTCGTGCGAGAGGCGAACGGTAAGTGTTCTTTCAACGTCGACGACGACGAGTATGCCCAAGATTTTGACGATAAAGGAAGCGTTTTATCTACTCCACCGACGTCGCCGACATACAGCCAAAGCAGCGCGAAGAGTCCGAGAAGATCGAGGAGAAAAAGGAAGAATGAACCGAAAACGAAAGCGCTCGGGTTCAGCGGTGCTTTGAAAAGAGCGGTAGACACCGCTTTATCCCAGAAACGATTAGGAAGTAAAAATGGCGGCAGAGGAGGAGGAATCGTATCGTCAGTCTCTTCGTCTGCTCTTCTCGACGACGATAACGACGAGCGCTACGCGTTAGAGGTTGTCAAACGCGCAAAAAATCTCGAATGGACGCTCGTCCTCGCCACCTTAGCCAGGGACAAGAAAACGCTTCTGGAACTCATCGACTTGAAAACATCCGACGTCATGTACAACGCCTGGAGGCAAGCCGTGGAATCGTGCATCGAAGACGACGCGGATGCAAGCGCAGGTAAAAACTACTTCCGACGAAACGGAGACGACAAAAAAGACGAAGACGACTCGTATCGCTCTTCCTCGGAGGACTACTCCTCCGACGAAGACGTCGCCGACAAGGAGTATTTGAAGTCCTACAAAAGAGCTTTCTTCGCGCAACTCTTGGCAGACATGCACACCGAATCCATGAGAGAGCAAAAAAAGAAGCGCGGATCGCAGTTGAACATCGTCATTCCCGAAGCGCCGAAGTTTTGATTATATATAACGTGAGATTGTATTATTAGCGTCGTTCGTATTTAGAAAGTTGTTTTCCTCGTCGGTCATCTCCTCTACCTTTTTTTCAACCTAAAAAGTTTCGCCAAACCCTAAACAAAAAAAAATAAGCACCGCGGCTCGGGAAAAAACCATCACTGATCGACAAAATTTAGCCGCGCGCATTACTAAACTACTTCGAGTGTGTGTGTGTGATTCTCTAGACGCATCGAATTCAACCACATTCGCTTCTCAGAAAGAGAGATAGATATCGTGCATATCTTTGTCATTACGAGTGTGTGTGTGTGTGTGTGTGTTGATTGAAAGAGAACGTTTTGCAGAAAGGGAATTTAGAGAGAGAGGCCGCGGTGTAAAAAAGCATCATCATCAGACCGCGCGCGCTTTTGAATCGAAAATAAATCATGGCTAAACTAGGCAGAACGCGCAGTCAACGGCGAGATGGACAGAACATTCTTTCCGGCGTGTCCTCGAAAGCAGTCGCGGTCGGTGGCATCATCGCCTTGTCTTCCGTCCTCGCGAGACCTCTCGCCGCGAATGCGTTCGAGTTCAAGTCGGAAAAGAATCAAGCGTCGTACGAGATGGAGGAAGAAAGGTTTGGCCCGTACGCGTTCCCGAACCATCACAAGATCCCGAACGAACGCGGGCCGTACGGAGAATCGAGTTCTTTCAAAGAAGCCGTGCAAAATTGCTTGGAAGAATCTCCGGTGCACGGGTTGTGTTACGACCAAAAATACGGCGCGATGAAGGATTGGGACGTCTCGGAAATCACCGATTTCAGTTGGGCCTTTAGCGGGTACACGCATACGATTGAGAACAACGGCGAACCCACGGGAAGAGCGAACTTCAACGCGAATATTTCCGCGTGGCGACCTGTGAACGCGAAGAGAATGGATCACATGTTTTATTACGCGGTTGATTTCAATCAAGACATCTCAAAATGGGGCTGGAGAGGCGGGTTGGCGCACAAGACGCCGCAACCGGGAATGTTTCAAGGCGCGATTGAGTTTCAGAGACGGTTTAACTGTCCGGACGCGATCGAAGGGCCGGTGCATCAGTGCCGAGAAGTCGAAGGGTGGAAGCCGCAAGAGTCTTACATGAGAACAGATGCTTCCTCATCTGGTTTGAGCAGTAGTCGCGAGTCGGAGAGCGAGGAGAGTTCTTCGTCTTCCTCTTCGTACGGGAGCAACAGTGGCGGCAGCGGCGGCGGCGACCTCTCGAAGCCACGCCCGATGTCTGGCGAGTTGGGTCAAACCGAAATCTCAGACGAAGACGTAGAAGCGTTTTTGAGAGCCGAAGACCAGAACATTCCGTTGTCCGAAATCCTCAAGATGAAGAAGTCTTTGAGTAAGAGTTACTCGCCTTCGCAAGAAGAACTCGACGACGACGATGACGAATTGAATCGAGAAATCGAAAACTTGAAGTCCAAGGCGAAAAAGTACGTCACGTCTTCAAAATCGTTCGATCCATCGTACGAGCCGCGTTACGAAATGCCGAGCAAGTACAAACAAAACGCCGCGACGAAGAATAGTTACAGTTCGTACGCGTCTTCTTTTGGCGGTGGCCTCGGAGAGTCCGAAGTCGAAGAGACAGGCAGAGGCAGCGAAGATGCCGAGACCGTGAAAAACTCCAAATTCGAAGCGGAGAAGATGTTGCTGATGAAACAACTTTCCGATCTCGAGAACAAGAACAAAGCTTTAGAGAGCAAGGCAAAGGGCAGCAGCTCCTCCTCCGATGACGATCGTGTGGAAGAAGGAGAGGATGTCTTGAAGGATGTCTTGGACAAGAAGCGCGCCGCTTCTTCGTCTTCCTCCTCTTCTTCGTCTGCATTTTCAGCCTCTGACGATGAAAAGACGAGCGGTGATAGCTCGGAGTTTGAATTGCTCAAAGCCATGAAGGCGAAACTTGACAGCGAAGTTCAAACGTTGAAATCTGAAATCTTCAACGTCAAGGACAGTCAACAAGAAGAGGAGGACAGTCAACAAGAAGAGGAGGTCAGCACCGTCAATGAAGACGGTCAAAAGTATTTGGAAGAGGACACCATTCGCAATGCCATCGGTAAGTGCTTGCAAGAAGCTGCTATCGACGGTAAATGCACCAAGTTTGGCGAAGAATCTGGTTACGGCGAGATGCCGGATTGGGATGTTTCGCACATCACAAATATGGAAAAGCTCTTCTACAAGAAATGGCACTTCAACGCTGATCTTTCGAAATGGGACACTTCGCATGTGACAAATATGAAGAAAATGTTCTATTACGCGTTTGAGTTTTCCCAAGACTTGTCTGGTTGGAAGGGTGAAGCCGCGGAGAGCGAGCAAGACAATATGTTCAACGGCGCCTCGAGATTCCAAGCGAACTTTGTGTGCAAGGACAAAGAGACTGGACCGGTGAAAACGTGCATTTCCCTCGCCGCGAGCAAGGGCGAAGTTGGGAAGAAGGAAGAAGAACCCAAAGAAGAAGTCGAAAAGGAAGAAGAAGAAGAAAAAAAACAAGAAGAAGAAGAAGTAAAACCACTAGTGAAGACACTGGTGTCTGAGGATGAGGAGGAACAAGCTGCCGAAGAAGCGGAAGCGGAGATGCACAAGCACGACTTAGTGAAGCTCTCCGACAAGACTTTGCGCACTGCCATCGCCAAGTGTTTGAAGGAAGATCCAGTCACAGGGAACTGCGACAAATTTGCCGCCAGCTCAGGCTATGGTGTCATGCCGCACTGGGACACTTCCGAAGTCACCGATATGAAGAAGGCCTTTTATAAGCGCGCAGACTTCGACGGTGATATCTCTCAGTGGAATACCGGATCGGTTACCAACATGATGTACATGTTCTTTGGCGCGAAGAACTTTGATCATTTCATCGGTGCGTGGGATGTCTCCAACGTAGCGGACATGTCCTTCATGTTCTACGATGCCAAAAGCTACAACAAAAACATGGATAAATGGGACGTCTCGAAAGTTGTTTCCATGCAAAAGATGTTCTTCAACGCGAAGAGCTTCGATAAGCCGATTCACTTGACGTGGCAAGGAACCGCTGCGTCAACTAAGCAACTACACTTGCTCAAAGATGCCAAAGCATTCCATGAGAAGTATTCTTGCGAAGATGAAACGGACGGTCCTTTGACTTCGTGCACTGAAATCAGCGCGGCGACCGGGAAGAAGACGGGCTCTTCGAAGAAGGTTTCTAAGGAACCTAAGGAACCTAGAAAAGAAGAAAAGGAAGTAGAAGTTCCCACTCAGGATGTTCCCACTCAGGATGTTCCCGCTCAGGATGTTCCTGCTCAGGATGACAAAAAGAGCGTGCAAACGAAGGAGTACGACATTCAAGCGTTTGGAAAGTCCATGACGGCGAAATTGGAGTACGACGAAGAATCTGGCCAAGTCAAGGGTTGGATTATCGACGAAAACGCCGGCAAAGCAGCCATGCTCGGACAGCGCCAGAGAGGCACGTGGAGATTTTTTAAAGCCGCCGACCTCGGCATGGCTGCCTCGGGAACCGAAAACAACTTCAAAAGTTCGATCGTATTCCCAACAGCCGGTGCTTTTGTCGTTTTTGTGGCCTTAGCTGCTTACCGCAAACAACAACAACAAAGGTTGTTAGTAGCTGGAACTGTAATCGAGGCGGATGATTTGGAATCGCAGAATGTCGCGACTCCGGCACAAAGAGGTTCAAGGTACGGAACCTCCGCGTGAACTCAAGATATACTTCAACAAGAATAAATGATCATAAATAAACGACCATTTTCTCTGTAATTTTTATTTAACATTATTAAACGAATATATCAAATATGTATGCACTCTTCGCGCTCTCTCGCGTTTCTCGCGTGGTTACAAATTTGAACTCAACTCACTAAAAAAAGCCTCCAGGGGCGGGGATTATGAAAGAATCTGTCGACTTACATGCCGATAGACTCGGTGACGATTTGCTTAATCAATTCCTTCTTTTCCTTCATGGGACAGTTGAACTTTTCCTCCAATTCTAAGCGAATCTTCTTGATTGAAATCTCCTCCAAATTTGCGCTCTTCACCGTAGCGACGATAGCTTCTCTGATTTGCTGATCCGACGGTTGCGAGTTGTTTCCTACGGCGCTGGCACCGTTGTTTTCCGTCCCGGAAGAGGGCATCGTTGTCGAAGGCGTGGGTTCTTTCTTCTCTGGCTCAGATGCTACTGCTACTACATCCTCCTCTTGTTTCTTTTCTTCTTCCGCTGGCTCTTCCGACGGCGCTTTTCTCACCTTCTTCGCCGGCATCTTCTCTTCCTCTTCATCCTCTTCATCATCATCTTCTTCTTCCTCCTCCTCCTCCTTCTCTTCCTCTTCTTCTTCCTCTTCTTCCTCTTCTTCCTCTTCTTCTTCTTCTTCTTCTTCTTCGCCCTCTTCTTCTTCCTCCTCCTCCTCATCGACGTCGCGCTCAACCTTCTCGCCGGTCAACTTTTCAATCTTTTGCAACGCCGCTTCCAACTTCTTCTTCAAATCTGCGTTCTGTTTTTTCAACTTGGCGACTTCGTTCGAAGCCGCCTTAGCCGGCTTGGCAGCTTTCTTCGCCGCCGCTTCCGCTTTCTTCTTCTTCGCCTCGGTTCTCTTTCTCTTCTTCGTCGCCTTCGCGGCAACCTTCGCCTTCTTTTTCTCTTTCAATTCCACTTTACTCGGTCTGCCTTCAGTCGCCGACGGTTTCTCCAAAAACTTCAAAATCCGTTCAATTTGCGCTTCTTTCGAGCCTTCCGCGCCGCTGCCTCTCGGCAAATCGAACAAGTCCATGATTTGAAACCTCGGCTTTTGGAAGATTTTCTCCAAAAACGCAACTTTCTTCTCTCGGCTTTTCGCCTCGTCTTCGTACACGAAGCCGGAAAAGTCGAGAATATCCCGCTTCCTCGAGACTTCCTTCCCGGGCGTTTTATATAAAAGCCGGTGGACGAGAACGAGGAGCTCGTCGTCCCTGCGCGCGCGCGTGCGTCGTCGCGAGAAGAAAAAGAAAAGAAGAGAGAGACAAAACGCGTCAGTCGAGTCGACAACGAATAACAAAGAGCACGCGACGCGATACAAAAAAGGAGAGAAAGACATTTAAAAAGAACGAAACCACCACGGGAGGTGCTTCTCACCGCTTCATCTTATCCATCGCGAACTTCACGTTCTCGATGTCTCTCAATTTGCTCCCTTCGCCTTCTTTTTGAACTTTTTTGTCCTGCTCGTGCTTCTTCTTCTCCGGCGATTGCAACAAAGTCGCGGATAAAAACTCCGTCTTCTTCCTCTCGCGCTTCCCGGTTTTTAACTCGGGCTCTCTCGCGGAGTTGTGCGAGGCGAGTTCTTTCACGAGCTTCTTCTTAGCTTTCGTCGTCGTCGTCGTCAAAGTCGACTCGGGAATCGGATTCGCGTCTTCCAGTTTTTCGTCGACATCTTCATCGACCGTTGCCGCTGGTGGTTGTTTTTCCTCTTTTTCTTCTTCGACGACTTTGACAGTCGTCGGAGGAGGAGCAATTACCGCCGCTGCTTCTTCTTCCAGAGCAACCTCTTCTCGTTCTTCTTCCATTTTAAACCGAGAGAGAGACTAGTCTTTCGTGCGTTCGCCGCGCGTGTATATATATCGCGCGCGCGCGTATATCTCGACGAGATTCGAAATTTTTTTTTTGAATTTTCGAAAGACTCTCGAACCCTAAACGCTAAACCCTAACACAAAAATTAAAAAAAGAGAAGAGAGAGAGAAAAACACGCAAAAACACACATCGTCGTAAAAAGAGAGAGATGACGAGAGCTACGGCCGCGGTCGCCCGCGCTGCCTCCTCCTCCTCCTCCTCCTCCGCGAGCGGTGGTGGTGGTAATAACGGTGGTGGTGGTTTTTTCCGCCAGCTGAGAGCGTTGTATGACTTGTACAAAAACCAAACGAAACAGCTCGCGGATATACGAGCGGCGACGGTGGAATTGGAAAAGCGGAGAGAGGCGTTTGAGAAGTTGAAGAGAGAAAACGAAGCGAGGGAGGAACAATCGGTGGAACTTTTGAAAGAAACCGTCGAGGGTTTGAGGCAGCAGATGGAGACTTTGGAGAGGGAGAAAGAGGAGGTCGGGAAGGTGGTGGATGCGATCGGGAAAGGCGCGGAGAAGAAGTTGAGAGAGAAGATGGAGAGAGAAGAGAGGGAGTTAGGGAAACGCGTGGACGCGATGTTGGAAAAGGAAGGGTTGTTTTTCGATGGAGGGAAAGACGAGGAGAAGAAGACGGATGGTCCATAGTGGTATTCGTCGTTTTAATGCTTATGCGAAGTAGTAGTATTTAGGTTGCTATGGGGGGGGTGGTTTGCCCGACCGGCTGCGCGAGGCGTTTCCGACTCTCGTCATCGATAGCGAACGAGAGGCGAACGCGGGTTTCCATCGTCATCGTCTTCGCCGTCGATGAACGTTCTTGGTTTCTTAGACGCGTGAAATGAAAGGTTGTCTTCTCTGTCGTCCTCGTGTTCTTCCGAAGACCCGAGACTATGATTGAGAGGTTGCAAGACTCTTCGCGCGCCGCCAGATTTCAATAGCTGCGATGTGTTTGTGTTTGTAGTAGTAGTAGCGGTAGTTGTAGTAGCTTTCATGGTAGGAGGCGTAGATGCTGTTGTAGTTGTACGCGTAGTGAACGTAGCAGTAGTTGCCATGGCGTCGCTCTTGTTGTTTTCTTCTTTCATCTCTTCGATTTTTCGAGTGAGCTCTTTCACTTTGAGCTGCAACGCTGCCGCGGCTTTGAACTCGCTCGCGGCGGCCGCTTTCGATGCGGCAACTTTCATTTCGCACGCGGATGTGACCTGACGTTCTTTCTCTTCGAACGAATGTTCTAATTCGACGCGTTTCGCATCGAATGAAGCTTCTAAATTCGCCCGCTCTCTCGCGACACGTTCCGTTTCCTCTTCTAAAGCTTTCAATTCGAGCGCAAGTTTCTCCTTGGCAATATTTTCAGCCGCTTGGACGCGCTCATCTGTCGTCTCTTGCAACGTCTGCATCTCGACTTTCATTCTCTTCATAGCTTCGGACATGGCTTCTTTATCCAGTTCCACGGCTTTCATCGCTGATGCTTTCTCTTCGTCCAGCTTTACCTTCATCGCCTCAATTTCATCCGCGGCTGCCTTCCTCGCTTTGGCAATCTCCTCTTCCATGGATTTTTGCATTTGACTCTTCTCTTGCATCATCTCCTCTTTCAGCCGAACGAGTTCCATCTCGGACGCTTTTAATTTAGTCTCCGTCTCCGAGACGAGGTCGTTTTGCTTCCCTAAAGCGTTTTGTAAACTACTCTCGGAGTCTCGCAAAGCCGATTTCGATTTCTCGGTTTCAGCTTCCAAGAATTGCAACTTCTCTTTCAACGCGTCCATCTCCTCGCTCTTTTCCACCATCTGGTCTCGGATCGATTGACTCGCTTCTCGTAAAGTTTCACACTCCGTTTCTATCTCGTCTCTTTTCTTTGTCTCTTCCTCTAATCGTGCAAACATCTCCTCCATGACTTGTTTGTTTTCGGCAAACGTAGATTCCACTCGGGCCTTTTCCTTTACGGCATCGTCGGTGATTTTCTGCGATTCAGTATACGCGCGTTCCGCTTCACTTTTCGCATTCTCGGCTCGAAATTGATTCGCTTCGGCTTCTACCGCACGCAGTTCTGCGAGTTCAACTTTGTTTTCAACCTCTCGCAAGTTTTCTAAGAGCGCAATTTTCTCCTTCTCGAACCACAGCTTTTGCTCCAACGCGGCCGAAGCGAGTTCGCTTTGATCCACATTAATAGCGCGCATGCGATTCAATTCTTCCACCATTTTCGCGTATTCACCTTTCGTATTTGATGAAGATGCTTCGGCTTCGGCCCGTTCTAATCGCTCGGTGACTTGCGCCAGTTCCATGCGCAGCTTGACAACTTCGGGAGGGACGCTGACAAGTTTGCGTAACTCCACCAACTCACGGTCAACATCATCTTTATCGATTCCGTGCTTCTTTAACGACGCTTCGCGAAGCTTTAAAACCATTTGCGTCGAGCTGATGTTTTGTTCCAACCGTTCGACGAGTTCGTTGAGATCGTTTACTTTCAATTCGAGTTGCGTCTGTTTAGCGACCGCATCTCGTTGCCACGCCAGATTCGCACGATTCGTCTCCAAAATGTTCTTTTCCAAAGCTGACGCGCGTTTCATGCCAGTCAAGACGAATTCGGCAATTTTCGAAGAAGCCGTAGTAGTGGTATTTTCGCCTCCGTCCTCCATGTTTGCGTCATCGCCCAACGCAGCCGCTAAAAAGACTGAATTAGAAGACGCCGTGGTTGTCGTCGCAGTTGTCGCTACTATTTCATCAATCATCGATCTCAATCGCGTCACTTCTGCGTCCATTGCGTTCGCATTATTATCATTGTTATCATTAGCTTTACCTTTATACGGAGTGTTCCCAAAGTTCACGTGATTGTGAAACGCGCGTTCGTTCACTTGTGCTCTCACTTTGACCAACTTTGCTCTGTTCGCAAACTTCAACGTCGACGCCGTCTCATCCGCGTTAATCAACGATGGCGAAACGCACGCGATCACCGCGCACTTTGCGTTCCCACCCAACGCATCTTTCAACAACCACGTCAACTTGGAATCTCGAAACGGCACGTGCCTCTCTCTCCCGTTGGCCACGTCCACGAGCGATTTGATCACGTTCCCAAGCGCGGATAACGATTTGTTAATCGCGGACGCTTCTTTTAATCTCGCCCCAATCGCCTCGGTCGCTTTTTGTCTCTCTGAACCAGCTAAATCGACTAAATGCAACGTCCGTTTCTTCTCTTTTGTCGTGCGGCCTCTCGTCGTCGAAGTCAGCGTCACCGAGAACACCGAGTGCGAACGAGACGAGTTCCTGTTCATCTCCGTTTCTCCGACTCTTCGTCTCGCCGAGCCTCTCAAAAACGCCTCGTACGTTTCCTCCGCAGAATTCACCTTAACTTTCGTCAAATTTTCCACGAACGTCCCTTTCTTTGGATCTTCGCGTATCGCCAACTCCCCTCCGCTAAACGAGCCGAACGACGGGATCGACCCGGTATGATTCCCGTTGTTATCCTCCATCATCATCCCATCCATCGCGATACCATCGCCATTCCCATCCTCATTACTCAACAAATCCGTCAATTGTTCGTTATAAATTTCCAAATACGCGCACGTCACTTCGTGCGTCACGTCTTCCTCGCCGCTCGCGGCGTCGTTTCGAGTAAACTCGAATATCCTTCGCAGCGCGCGAGGAATCAATCCAACGTTGTTATTATCATCTTCTCCCTCATCGCGATGATTATTGTTGTTTTCTCCTCCTCCAAACCCTTGCATGGTGTACGTCTTCCCCGCCCCGGTTTGCCCGTACGCAATCACGCACCCGTGAAACCCTTCCAAAAATTTCTCCACCACCGACTCCCCGACGGTTGCAAAAATCGCCCTTTGCGACGCCTGTTCGTTGCGCACGAAATCAAATTTAAACGTCCCTTGCGCGTTGTTCGTTTTCCCTCTCAAATCGATCACGTTCGCCTGTTCGTTCGCAAAAACGCACTTGGACAACGTCGAGCATTTCGTCTGCTCGCGCTGGTCGAACGGGCGCACCCGCACGAGGACTTTGATGTTGTCCGTGTTTTCCTTCATTTTATTTTTTCCCCCAACACGACAAACTTGGAGAGAGATTAGTCCCCTAAAATGTCAGAAAGACGATGTATGTGTGATATAGTTGAAAAGGAGGAGGAAGAGAGAGAGAGAGAGAAAGGGAAAGGTGGTTTTATGTCTTTTCTATCCAGAGCAGATATTTCTCGCGACGATTACTATGCGTGCGTGCGTTGTTTATCTGTGTCTGTATCGTCTGAATGTAATGGCGGCAAAAGGGGACTTTAGATTTTTTTTTCAATTTTTTCACGCATCAAATCACAAAAATACACCGGCGCACTCTCTATAAAATCTATAACTTTATCCGCTAACGATACTCTTCTATCTTCTTCTTCTTCTTTCTAAAGGACGACGAAAAACGCGCTCAACGCGAAAAAGAGATTTGCAAACGCGCACGCGCGCGCGATATCGATGAACTGTTTGGTTTGTTTTTCGGACGGTATTTCCGTCGTTTTGGTTTTCGCGGCGCTCGCGTCTACTTTCTTGTCGTCTTCTTTCGCGTCGGCGGAAGTATTCGCGTTCGAAGGCGGAGCTTTACGATGCCCGCCGTCTTTATATATCGCGTATAACGCCCACGCGAAAACTAAAGGCGTCGCCGCGTCGCCGCGGTAGTACGAAGAGTACGCACCGACCGCAGTCGCGAGAACAGCCGTTCCGATAGCCGCGACGACTTGCGCGCTCGCCGATCCAACTTTTGCCACCACCGTGTTCGCGTTTATCCCGCACGCGCACAAAATCCACGCGAAGTGCGTTCGGATTGGAACCGAAACAAACGCGCTCTCGCTCGCGAACCTTCCGTTCACCTCGAACACTCTCTCCTTGGACGACCACAACGCCAACGCCTCCGTCCCCAATACGAACGCGTTGATCCAATGTCTTTTCGGTTTTTCCGTCCACTCCCGAAAGGTGAAGCACCACACGGATTGTAGAACGTTCGCCAGCGCGAAAAAACCAGTCGCGTTCGCCGCGAACGTTTCATCTCGCGTGTTTCTGAAAAACATCGATCGCGCAGAAAAGACCAATTCGCTCGCGAAGATGAACCCCCATATGGCAAACGCGTACCCAGCCGGGGTAAACAAAGACCGGTATCGGGAAGTTCTCCGGATAGTGTTGATGCCATCACCACCACTGCGGTTGTCTTCCTTGTTGTTATTATTTTCTTTCGCCTCTTTCATCTCCTTCGCCATTTGGTCGTCGATTCGGCCCGGGACGGACACCGCGGCGACGTTGAGCAGATACGACGCGAAATTCACGACGCGCCACGCCGCGACACCACCACCACCACCACCGGATGACGACGACGATTCAGATGCCCCCCACGGTGGCGTCGTAAAGAAGAACCAACGCGCGTACGGCTTTCTCGAAACGTACGGGTCCAGAAATCGCTTCGCGACGTGATACAGCGCGATCGAGCCGGTGGCGATCGCGGTGACGAGGACATCTGCGGGTTTCATAATCGAGAGAGAAAAGCAGCAACAACAACAACAACAACAACAAACGCGCGCGCGCTTTTTTTATTTGTTGTTGTTGTGTTTTGTGTTTGTGTGTGCCCAGAAATCAACGAAAACAACAACAACGACGACGACAAAACGACGACAACGACGACAACGACGACGTTCCAACAACGACGACAAAACGACGCCAGAGAAGAAGAAGGAAGACGACGAGAGAGCGGATTCTTCTGCGTTCTCTCTGCGAGCAAAAAAACGAAAGAGAAGAGATTGAACGGTCTATTAAATTCCACACTAAAAAAGTTTCCCCATCGTCGTCGTTTTGTCGTCGTTTTGTCGTCAAAATAAAAAAGTGAGTGCTGAGTCATCAGAAAAATCACTTTATTAAATTACGCCCGAAGAAGACTGCCTTTGATTTGAGAGCGCTCTCTTCTCTCATCGCGCAGAGAACAACAGAATTGGACGGAGAGGAAGAAGAAGAAGAAGAAACGCGTTGGCGCTTTTTTTTTGTTCACTTATATAAAATGTTTGCCATCCAGCAGCAGGTTTTTTCCAACCGAATCGCGTCGTCGTCGTCCTCGTCGCGATCAAAGAACCACGCCGTCGTCGTCTTTTCTCTCGCGAAGAAGAACAACGAGAAGACTATTATTAACAACAGACTTTGCCGTGGAAAGAAGAAGAACAGCAACATCAACGATAATGCGATTGTTGTTCGCGCGGCGGCGTCTTCTTCGGACGTGAGCTCGAAGCACCTTCCCGGGAAAATAATTCTCCAAGGCGAGAATAATTTGGAAGTCACGCCGGCGATTCGCGCGTACGTGGAAGAAAAGTTGGCGAAAGCGGTGGCGAACGCGGACCCGCGAGACGTGCGGGAAATCGACTGCCGAGTGGCGTCGAGAGGCGGCGCGGACCACGCGACGAAAGGAGCGCACGTGTGCACGACGAAAGCGACGGTGTTGACGAGAGCCGGGCAGATTGAAGTCGTGGAGGAACACGAGGACTTGTACGCGAGCATCGATAAAGTCGCGGACGGTTTGAAGAGACAACTGAGGAAGTATTCGGAGAAGCGCGAAGGCAACGCGCGAGGGAAGAAAGAAGAAATATTGGCGGCGGCGGGCTCTGAAGACGAGGACGACGACGAGGTACCGCCGGCGGCTTGATTGATTTTACTACCACACCTCTAGTACGTGCGCAGCGTTTCTTTTTTAATACTACAAGCATGTAATATAAATGCGTGTTGACTATTTTACTTTCGTAATAGGACACTCTTGTCGCAAAATCTTCGCCGTCGTCGTCGGCGGCGTCACTTGACTACGTCGCTAATTTTTGGAAACGCGTCCGTTTTACTCAAAACGACCACTCGATTCTTGTGAGAGACGTACCCTTTGACAAACTTTCGGTGGATGAGCTCAGAAATACCACACTCGACTTCGTCTAAATCGTAATCCGTGTTGTTCAAATTTTTGTTGTTGTTGTTCGTACTCGCGTTTGCAGTATTTCCGTGCTGACTTTTCACCGCAGCGGCTATTTTACACGCCTTTGAAAGCATTTCCAACTTCACCTGGTTCGCTTTCTCGGGCTCGAATTCTTTCTGAATTTCGCTCGTCTTCTTAAACAAAGTGCGCAAACAATACAAGCGTAATTTTTCAAACACCAAATACGTGCCTTCTCGCACGAATCTCGCCTTCCTTCTCTCCAACGCTTGTTCCAACACCCCCAACTTCCCCGTCTTTACTGCCTTGCACACCTCCTCGTACGGTTTCAAAGCCTCTTTATACTTTGCGAATAATTTTTTACTCGGAACGAAACCTAAGCTGAGCATCACGGGAACTAAATACTTCAAGCACGCGGTTTTATTCTTCGAAGAGCCTTTCGGACACCTCTCGAACGCGTACTTCAAGTGTTCGCTCGCGCCTTCGTAGTCGTCGTCAAACACCGCCAATCTGCCGACGTAAAAATGATACGTCACCTTTTCCGAGCTCGGAAACGACTCTTCGAACGGTAAAAACGTCGGTAAATTAACAGCGTTCACTAAATTCTTACACAAATGCAACGCGTTCAACTCGAAATAAATCTTGAACAGTTCGTTCACGATTTTCAACTGCGCCAACTTCTTCTCCCGCGTCGACGTTTGCGACGAACAACGATACGCTTGCATGAGTTGCGCCCCGCACGTTTCCAACCTCGTCGCCTTCTTCCCAACTTTCCTAGAGTTTCTGTCCGCTTTTTCAGCGCACAATCGAGAATCTCTCGTCATTCGCTTCATCGCTTTAATCGTCCAAATCACGTCTTCCGGTTCCTCTCTCGCTTTGAAATCTTTGATAAAAAACGCCATCGCTTCGTTGTGATAATCGTAACACTTCTCGAACGCGTTTCGTTTCAACTCCAACGACGCCATCGCGAGTTTCTCCCACACGTCATCGAACGGTGCCGGTACCACTCGACGATCAGAAGAAGAAAAAGACGAAGAAGAAGAGCGTCGTCTCTTGCACTCTTTCACGTCGTTCTCGCTCAAAGGCGGGTTGTTGTTATTATTAAAACAGTCTCTCAAGATGCACTCGACGCTCACCGCCGTCGCCAAAAGCTCGCCGTCGCGCCGGTGCATCGCCGACGCGAACTTTTCGTAGTGCGCGTCCAATACTCCCACCGCATTACCACCACCTCTGCCTTGCTGCTGCTGCTGGACCGCAGGAGGAGCGTTTCTCATTTTCTCTCTCTCTCTCTCGTTCGTTTGTTCGTTTGTTTGTTTGTTTGAAAGAAAAGTGTAAAAAATCTGCGGAGCAAACGACAACGACAACGACGACGACAACGACAACGACGACGACAAACCCTCCTGCGAGAGAACAAGAGTCGAGAAGAACACAAAAGAACGCCTTGAAATCGGAAACAGCGAAGAGATGGACTCTGCACAAAAAAAAGAGAAAAGTACACCCCACAACCCACCGTACATATATAAAATAGAATAAAAAATATGATGTCCACGACGACTTCTGTCCTGTCCGGCGGCGCCTCTTCCGTCGGGGTCGCTGGTGGTTTGAGCAGCAGACGAGGTGCGTCCGTCGTCTTTCTCGTTTCTTTTCGTTCGCTCTTCTTCTTTCTCTCTCTCTTTCGCGCGCGTTGTTGTTGTTGATTTTGGATCCGAAGACGCAAAAAGTCGCCCTTTTTTATCCCCGCCGGGAGTCCATAATCCTTTTCTTTTATGTGTATGTACGCACGTACGCACACATCGCGCGCGCGCGATCAGATGAATACTGACGACGACACGAACGCTCTTCTTTCACGCTGCTCTCGCTTTCTTTTTGTTTTTATCGCAACAACAGCGCTTAAAACCAATGCGACTTTGACGCGAACGAAAGTTGTTCCTTCGTCGCGCCCGGTCGGCGGCGTTTCCTGCAAGGCGTTCCTCAAAAGCAACAACGAGACGATTATGGAAAAGAAAAGAGGCGACTGGCAGAAAGCGCGCAACACGCCGGCGGGGAAAGAAACGAACGCGCCGCTCGGGGTGTTCGTGTTAGAGTACGATGCGTCCAACGAGGACGTCGAGAAGACTAGAAACTGGAAACCAATCATTAAAATTGCAGTCTCTGGCGCGGCTGGGATGATTTCGAACCACTTGTTGTTTAAAATCGCGTCGGGCGAAGTGTTCGGCCCGGACCAACCGGTCGCGTTGAGATTGCTCGGTTCCGAGAGATCTCAAGTGGCGTTGGAAGGTGTCGCGATGGAGTTGGAGGATTGCTTGTTTCCGTTGTTGAGAGAGGTGGATATTGGCATCGATGCGAGGAAAGTGTTTGAAGACGCGGATTGGGCGTTGTTGATTGGCGCGAAGCCGAGAGGCCCCGGTATGGAGAGAGGCGATTTGTTGGAGATGAACGGCGGTATTTTCGCCGAACAAGGTAAGGCGTTGAACGATGTCGCGAAGAAAACGTGCAAGGTGATGGTAGTCGGTAACCCGTGCAACACGAACGCGTTGATTTGCATGGCGAACGCACCGAATTTAGATAAGAGAAATTTCCACGCTTTGACCAGATTGGACGAGAACAGAGCCAAATGCCAGTTGGCGTTGAAAGCGGGCGTGTTTTACGAAACCGTCTCGAACGTGACGATTTGGGGTAATCACTCCACGACGCAAGTGCCGGATTTTGTGAACGCCAAAATCGGTGGTGAAAGGTGCACGGACGTGATAGACGATCAAGGGTGGTTGGAGAATGATTTCACGCCGGCGATTCAAACGAGAGGGGGCTTGTTGATCAAGAAATGGGGTCGATCTTCCGCGGCGTCGACGGCGGTGAGTATCGCGGACGCGATAAAAGCTTTGGTGACGCCGACGAAAGAAGGCGATTGGTTTTCGACTGCAGTTATAACGGACGGTAACCCTTACGGCATCCAAGAAGGACTAGTCTTCTCCATGCCGTGCAGAAGTAACGGCGACGGATCCTACGAAATCGTCGAAGGGTTGAAAATTAACGATTGGTTAAGAGAGAGAATCAAGAAGTCCGAGGAGGAGTTGGCCGGCGAGAGAAGTTGCGTGGCGCACTTGATGGGAGTCTCAGGCGGTGCGTGTCCGATCTTGGAAGATACGCTCTTGCCGGGTGAAATGTAAGCTAAGACGAGGAAAAACTACTTTAGAAAAAAATAATAAATATAAACCGAGAGGAAGGCGACTTTTTTTAAATGGTTGTTCCGAAGCGGCGCGAAAGCGCCAATACAATTACTTTAGCGAATAGTTAGGTAGGGAACGACATCGCCACTAAAAGTGGTCGACTACGATTCTTGGGATGGTCAAATTAATTTTTAAATGATATTAAATACTGTTTTATATAACGAAAGCCTCGTTTGTGTCTTTCCTTCAATCGAGACGATTACGTCCACCTCTTCCCTTCCACCTCGGGCTTTCTCGCGACGAACACGCCCCACGCAAAGACGCCTTTTTCGTTTTGAATAGCCGCTCTTTCCGTTAAGCTTCCGTGCCAGTTGTCCAAATACTGATCGGTGATGCCTTTTGATTTCATCTCTTCTCTATTGTCGTCGATTTGTTTGATCATGTCTCGGAAATATCTCTCCAAATGGTTGCTCCCGTCCCACCAGTTGACGTACGTGAAGCCGCTCTCCTTCACGTATTCAATGTATTGACTCGGACGACCCATAAACGTTGTCGCGTTTCTGTCCGTGAACGCTTTCAATGCCTTTTCATCCGCTCCATCCGCGCCGCAAATGTCCGAGAAAACAAACGCCCCGCCCGGCTTTAAGCACCTATACAAATCTTTAAACAACGCCAACTTATCGCCGGCGTGGCATAAAACTTCGCACGACCAAATCGCGTCAAACTTACCGGTCCACTCTTCCGGTAACGGCTCGTTGATGTTTCCAACGACTGCATCGACTAAATGATCCAAACCCAACTCTTTGGCTTTAGCCAAATTCATTGCGTTTTGCCCCGGACCGATGTTAATCCCAGTCACTTTGCACCCGAACTTCTTCGCCATGGCGTGCGATCCACCGCCGTGCCCCGACCCAACATCTAAAACGTGCATATCCTTCGTGATTTCTTTCGCCATGTCCAATTGCGTCATCATCCACTCCGTCGTTCTGTTCGCGGATTCTTTGACCCCATCCGTTGGGTCTCGGTAAATCCCAAAGTGAATATCGTTCCCGCCGCCGCCCATGACGTACGTGTAAAAAATACGCGTCTGCTCTTCGTCGTACTGCTCGAGCACTTTCGACGCGACTTCCTCTTTTGAAAATTGTTTGTCCACGAAATCAGCCTGCACGTCGTCGTCGTCGTCGTCGTCGTCGTCATCGATGTGAGAGAATGAACGCGGGTGAGTAAAAGGTGTGTAAAAAAAATGTGCGCGCTCTTCTTCGATCCGCGGGCGGCGTCGCGAAAGGGCGGTTTATCACAAACAGCGCGCGACGAGAAACCACCGGGCCCGTCGTCGTTCGAAAGCGAAAAAAAAAAAATCTCACGCTCTCTCCATCGACGCGTCGTCGTCGTCGTCCTCGTCTCTCTCTCGTTCGCTCGGCTTTTTTTCTTCCAGGCTGTGGTCTCGCGTCGTCGCTTAAAGCGAAGAAGAAGACTTTTCGAGAGAGAGAGAGAGAGAAGAAGAAAAAGACATCTCTCTCTCTCTCTCTCTCTTCTCTCGTTCCTAGAGCTTTAAACGCGACCCGTTTGCACTCAATCAAAAAGAAAGAGGCCAGAGAGAGACTAGAGAGAGAGAGAAGACAAAGACGTGCGTCTTCTTCTTCTCTTCCGAGAGTAACGGTCCCCCCGCTCGAGCGCAGCAGCGGCTCGCCTGAGCTCTCGCTTCTTCAACCATCATCATCATCATCATCGTCGCGTCGCTTCGCGCACCAGAGAGGAAAAGAGAAAAAAAAGAAAAAAAAAATCAATTTTTTTTTTCCAATCATCATCATCAACATCAGAAGAAGAAGAAGAAGAAGAAGAAGAAGAAGACGAGATATGAAAGAACAACAGAGAGAGAGCGAGAGAGAGCGAGAGAGAGAGAGAGAACGCACCATTTTGTGTTATATTATTTTCTAAATGAACAACTTCTCTCTCTCTGGTGGGTGATTGATTGATTGATTTGTGACACAAAAAAAAAGAGAATTTTTTGTTTTTTTTATCCAAAAAATTTCCAACAAACGCACAAAAAATAACGAGAAGAGAGGAAAAGGCACACAACACGCACACGCAGACACAGACAGACAGACATGAACGAAGAAGAGATCGAGAGACTGGCGCGCGAGAATTTCTCGAGAAGGATACGAGCGATTTTGTTGTCTTCGTCTTCGCCCCGGGAAGAAGAGGGAGAAGAAGAAGAACGAGAAGAGGTGAAGAAGCGCGCTTCTGCTTTTTGTGCAACGTCTTCCCCCCGGAATGTAGTAACGACAAACGCGGAGAGGAGGAGGACGACGACGACGACGAAAGAACTCTGCTCCAAAGAAGACAAACAGAACGATGAAAGCAGCGATAAGGACGACGCGAATGCTGTTGCGGTGTTGAAGGCGAGAAAAGAAATGGCGAGAGCGTTTCAGAGCGCGGCGGAGATGTTGATGGTGAAAAGTCCTCCTTCGGGAAAGAAAGGAAGACGAGAAGAAGAAGAAGAAGAAGAAGCGGAGAAGGAGGAGAGAAAGATGGAGGAGATTGCCAAACGAGTGTTCGCGGAAGGCGAGAAGAAAACGAGAGCGAGAGAACGGTTAGCGGTAGTCGAAGTAATGTTGGACGTTTTGAAGGACACGAGACGGGAAGTTGTTGTCGGCTCGGAGAGATAGAGCGCGTCGCCGCGTCTCGCGTTTCTTCTTTAGCTTTGCTTTTTTTCGCGCGCGCGCGCGCGCGTTCGCTGTACATTATATATCTATCTAGGCTACATCATAGAAAAACTAACGCGTGACTTCTACGCGGTGAAAACGAGCGCGATTTTCGCGTCACTCGTCTTCGTCGAAGCTATCGTCCACCTCCTCCTCTTCGTCGTCTTCGTCCTCGTCCCCGAACAACCGAAACCCAATCTGCTGTCGAAACTCTCCGCTGCCGAAACATCTCGCGCACCCCATCGCCCCGCTCCCGCGACAGTGCCCGCACCAACTCGGATGCCACGATTTCAAATCTCCGCGTTTACTCTTCTTAATTCGCTCGGACTCGTTCAACCATCCGTACCCGTTGCAGCCTTCGCACGCGACTTTCGCCTTGCCTTTGCACACCTCGCACCTTCTCTTCTTCTTCTTCGTCGTCGTCGTCTCTTCTCCTCCCGAAGAAGAGAGGTACGCTTCGAACCTCGATTTCCGCGTCGCGAAGCTCTCCGGTTTCGCAGGTTTCACCACCACGTCGTCGTCGTCGTCGTCCGTTCTCTCTCTCTTCTCCTTCCCCTTCGCGCCGTTCCTCGTCTTCCTCTCCAAAGCGTGATTCCGCCGCCGTCCGCCGGCGGAGAGTCCACGACCAACAACAAAAGTCGTCGTCGTCGCTCTCGAAGAAGTAAAAGAAGAAGAAGAAAGCGCGTCGCGATAACGACGACGACCGGTACCAACAACACCTCGAAGACGAAGAATCAGAGAGTCGTTGTTCAAAGAAACGAGGAAAGAAGGGACAGAAACGACGTGCGACATCTTTCTTTCGCTTTTCCGCTTTTTTCTCTTTACGGGAAAAAATATCTCTTTCGCGTCTCTTCAAAGTCTGACGCACACACCAAGACAAAACATGCTTCGACGCGCGATACTGCTCCACCTGAAACAGAATAAAACCGCCTCCGCAACAAATCTACCATCGAAGAACGCTACCACCAGAGATGCTTTGTTTTCGTTCGCGCGATCATCTGTGCCGATGAGGAGGACGACGACGACGGAGTCGTCTTCGACGACAAAGGAAAATATTCAATCGTTTCAGGAAAAATGGGAAGATTTAATCAACCAACACCCAAAGATTGACTTGAACCCGTGCAACTCGGATCTGCACCCGGCGGTGACGCTCGGCGCGTTGCGCGTGGACAAGACGAAGCCGAAGAGATCTTTGCAAGAGGCGTACGATCCGTTCGCGTCGTGCTTCGTGTGTTCGAAACAAGGCGAGTTGAATTTGGAAACGAGAAGGACAAAGGACAGGAAGATTTTACAGAGCAAATTAGAACGCGGCGTGCCGGAGAGGTTCGAGGAGTTACCGGGGATCATCGCGCCTGGGATGATCGCTTCGATCATGGCGTGCAGTGGGAGCTGGCACGGGTCCATCGCGCTTATGGACAGAGCGGTGTTAGCGAGACCGCCTTTGATGATGCTGGAAAAGATTGTCGACTTCACGGCGGTCGACGTCCTCGCGCCGAACGAGAAGTGCTCGGTTCAAACGGAAATCGTCAGCTTAGACGAGCCGAATTTCGCGACGGTGAAAATGGAGATGACCATCGGTGATAACACGAACAACAATAGCAATAGCATTAGCAAAGAAACGGTGTGCGCGAGAGCGGTGATGCGGTTTAAGAAGATTGGCGCCGTGAGGAGCATCTCGTGAAGAGAGAAAGAGAGAGAGAGAGACTATTTTCGTTGTATATATACACGCGCAGAACAACATATGCACGCTCTATGAAAACTGTTTGAGAATATGCGGATCGCTCTTCTTTCGGAGATTTTCTCGGTGAGTAGTGTGTGCCCCCAAACCCCTCTTCAAAAAAAAAAAGAGCAAACAGCGTGGGTTCACTCAGAAAGAGTCTCACGCTTTTTTTGCCTCGCGGCGGCTAAATTTTCTCGCCCTCTTATTATAAGCGAACAAAAGCTTCTTTTCTCTCTGGCAAAGCTCTCGTCGCTTTATCGCGCCGCTCTTTCCTATTCCACCACTTTTTGCGCGCGCGGACTGTACGCACGCGCGAAGACACACGAACAGAGAGAGAGAGAGCGCATCTCCGATTGGATTTTGGAAAAGCCCTCCAGCGAACGACGATAAATAACGAGCACAGCTATCTCTTCCTTGAGAGAAGAAGAAGAAACAAAAGAAACGCATATACGGTGTGAAAGTATCTGCACGTTGTGACGAATATGATGATGCGAGGAGTAGCGACCGCGTCTTCGCTTTCGAGCCGAGCGTCCGCGCGAGGATGCGAGACGCCACGTGGGGGTGGCGTCGTGATGGCTAAAAACAGCAGAGGAAACAGGTCTGCGCTTTTGAAAAATAGACGAGATGGTCGTCGATTGGTCGTGAGATCGGAGGTGGAATCGCACGAGGACATGAAGAAGCGAGAAAACTCGGACGCGCTCGGGGAGATTTTGAGGAAAGGTTCGACGTTGAAGAAAGTGATGGCGGCGAACAGAGGGGAGATTGCGGTGAGAGTATTTCGAGCGGGGACGGAGCTCGGGATGCGAACGACGGCGATTTTTAGCGAAGCTGATCGGTTAGCTACGCATCGATATAAAGCGGACGAATCGTATCTCGTTGGTGAAGGTAAAGAACCAGTCGCGGCGTATTTAGATTACGAGTCAATCATTGAGGTGGCGAAGGCGAACGGAGTAGACGCGATTCACCCTGGTTACGGTTTATTGAGTGAGAACGAAAGTTTCGCGCGACGATGCGAAGAGGAAGGCATCGCTTTCGTCGGTCCTAGAGCTGAAACATTAGGGCAAATGGGCGATAAAGTCGTCTGTAAAGCGCAAGCGAAAGCGTGCGGATTACCATTAGTTCCGGGGACGGAGTTTGCCACGGACAGCGTGGAAAAGGCGGTGGAGTTCGCGAAAGAGTTTGGGATGCCTCTGATGTTGAAAGCTGCCATGGGAGGCGGTGGCCGTGGCATGCGAGTCGTGAGAGATATGGAAGAGGTGGCTCAAGCGTTCGCGAGAGCGTCGTCGGAAGCGAAAACCGCGTTTGGCGATGGACGCATGTTCATTGAAAGGTACGTCGAGGCGCCGAGACACATCGAGGTACAAATCATGGCCGACGGCGTCGGGAACGTCATTCACTTAGGTGAACGTGATTGCTCTGTTCAAAGAAGACATCAAAAGGTTGTCGAAATGGCGCCGGCACCGTGTTTGGATGATGATTTACGAAAACGGTTACACGACGATGCGGTGAAATTGGCGAAACACGTCAACTATCGCAACGCCGGGACAGTCGAGTTCATGGTGGATGACCAAAACAGACACTACTTTTTGGAAGTTAACCCAAGAGTTCAAGTCGAGCACACGGTGACTGAGGAAGTTACTGGTGTCGATATCGTCCAAACGCAGATTTTGATCGCAGGTGGGAAAACTTTACCGGAACTCGGGTTCAAGTCGCAAGATGACGTTAAAATTCGCGGATTTGCCATGCAGTGCAGAATTACCACGGAGGATCCAATGATGGGATTTTCTCCTGATTTCGGAAGAATCGAAGTCTATCGTCCACCCGGAGGCTTGGGTGTCCGCATCGACGGTGAGGTTGTCGTAGGCTCGAGAATTTCTCCGTTTTACGATTCCTTGCTCGTGAAGTTGACGTGCACATCCCAGTCTTTCGAAGGCGCGGTACAAAAAATGTACAGATCTTTGGCTGAATTTCGCATTCGCGGCGTGAAAACGAACGTGCCATTCTTACAGAACGTGTTCCAATCGGCAGCGTTCTTGAGCGGGAAGGTAACCACGAACTTTATCGACGAGACGCCAGAATTGTTCGATATGATTTCCAACGTCGACGATACGCAAAAGTTGCTCACGTATTTAGGCGAAATCGCTGTCAACGGGGCAAAACATCCCGGCGCAGTCGGTCAGCCGCCAATTGGTGCCGAACCGACCCCACCAAAGCCATCCAAAGGAACAGCGCAACTCGCCAGTCAACAATCGTTTAAGAAAATTATCGACGAGCAAGGACCGGCGGCATTTGCAAAAGCGGTTCGTGATCACAAAGGTTTGCTCATCATGGACACCACCTGGAGAGATGCGCACCAAAGTTTACTCGCTACGAGAGTTAGAACGAGAGATTTGTACCAGTGCGCGGACGCCACGGCGTCGGCGTTGGACGGTGCGTACTCGTTAGAAATGTGGGGTGGCGCTACGTTTGACGTATCGCTTCGATTTTTGCGTGACTGCCCGTGGAGACGATTGGAGCTTTTGAGAGAAAAGGTACCGAACATTCCGTTCCAAATGTTATTGAGAGGTGCAAATGCGGTCGGTTACACTTCCTACGCGGACAACGTTGTCCAAGAATTTACCAACGAGGCCAGAAGATCAGGTATTGATGTCTTTCGCGTGTTTGATTCGTTGAACTACGTGGATAACTTGAAATTCGGTATCGATTGCGTGAGAAATGCCAACGGGGTCGTCGAAGGTACCATTTGTTACTCTGGCGACGTTTCTGATCCATCGAAGAAGAAGTACACGTTGGATTATTACGTTGATTTAACGGAAAAACTCGTCGATCACGGAATTGACGTTTTAGCGATTAAAGATATGGCGGGTTTGTTGAAGCCCCGCGCGGCGACCATGTTGGTCTCTGCTTTGCGAGCGAAATTCCCAGCCTTACCGATTCACGTCCACACGCACGATACCGCATCCACTGGTGTCGCATCTATGCTCGCCGCGGCGGAGGCTGGAGCAGACGTCGTCGACGTGTGCACGGACGCCATGGCTGGTTTAACCTCACAGCCAGCCATCGGCGCGATATTGAACGCCATCAAAGGCTCGGAAACTTTAGACAACCCGATGAACTTGGAAGAAATTTTGAAACTCAACACGTACTGGGAGCAAGCGAGAGCTTTGTATTCCCCATACGAATCTGGAATCAAATCAGGGTCGGCGGATGTGTACATTCACGAAATGCCGGGTGGGCAGTACACCAACTTGAAATTCCAAGCGTTTGCAAATGGATTAGGAGGAGAGTGGGACAACATCAAGCAATCCTACGCGACTGCGAACCAATGCTTGGGTGACATCGTCAAAGTGACGCCGTCCTCAAAAGTTGTCGGTGATATGGCGCAGTTCCTCGTCGCGAATAAAATTCCAGACGAGAAAACCTTACTCGAACAAGCTGACTCGTTATCTTTCCCAACTTCCGTTGTCGAGTACTTCCAAGGCTATTTGGGCCAGCCGGTTGGTGGTTTCCCCGAACCATTGCGCACAAAGGTCTTGAGAGGCAAGGAAATCATCGAAGGTCGTCCCGGATGCACGTTGCCGCCGGTTGACTTCAATCATTTACGCGCCGAGTTGCAAGAAAAGCATCGAGGTCGACGCGACGTCTCCCACAAAGACGCCTTATCTGCCGCGTTATACCCGAAAGTATTCGATGAATACGTCATCTCTCGCGACATCATGGGACCAGTCTCTTTGCTACCAACCAAGGCCTTCTTAAAAGGCTTGGAAATTGACGAAGAGATTGAAGTCAAAGCTCGCCGAGGTTCCTCTGCGTCCATCAAGCTCAAAGCTGTCGGCGAACTTCTCCCGAACGGCAAACGCGAAGTCTTTTTTGAAGTCAATGGTATCCCGCGCGTAGTAGATATCCTCGACTTGAAGGTGCTAGAGACGGAAACCAAAAAGGGTGGCATGTCTGCCGTGCGCGAACGCGCCGACCCGATGGATTTAGGCTCCGTCGGCGCCCCGATGGCTGGTGAAGTCGTCGACATCTTGGTAAAGGACGGCGCCGAAATCAAAGCCGGAGAAGCTTTAGTCGTCATTTCTGCGATGAAGATGGAAACGACCGTTTCTGCGCCGTGCAGTGGGAAGTTGAAGCACATCGCGGTCGGGAAAGGCGATTCGTGCACCGCTGGCGATTTGCTTTGCGCCATCGAACAGTAAAAGAGACAGAGTAGCACACACAGAAAGATGAAAAAAGAAGAAGAAAGCATCATCATTAAAACGTCACCGCCCGCCCAAAGAGTGAGAGAGAGAGAGATGAGAGAAATGGTTTTTTAGATTTCGTTCTCGCTTTAACCACACTATATTTAATCATAATAATGAATAAAAATCATTTGTATTAGAGTGCAAGCTTCAGCGCACGCGCGTGTCCCGTGTCAAGAGGGCATCACACAACACACACCAAAGAGCCAAAAAGACTTCATTAATTTTTCCAAAGAGAACAGAGAGGGACAGAGAGAGAGAGAGTTCTCCTCCCTTTGCAGAGCGGCGCGGTGCATGCGCGCTCGCCTCGCTCGATATCTCGCAGAATCGCATCGACATCGACAGAAAGTATCGTTTTTTTCCTCCTCTGCGCTCTTCTTCTCGACGATAACCGAACGAAAGGGAGAAGAAGAATCGAATCTAATGGCGCACAAAAGAAGACGCAAAGCGCCGCCGGAAAATGAGGGGAGAGTGACCACGGCGGATATCTACAGCGCGTGCGTGGAAGTCAGAAACCCGAACGGTAAACAATCGTCGAAGTTTGCTCACGTGGATATTACCCCGTATTCAGACATCCGGATTGAATCGAACGTGCCGAGTACGGAACATAAACCTCGATGGACGAAAGAGACGAAACCGAAAGGTTTCGAGTACTTGAGACAGTTATTCGAGGACAGAGGAGAGGCGGTGGCGGCGGAAAAAGTAAAACGAAGTTTGTGGGTGGCGCCGATGGTGGACGCGTCTGAACACGCGTTTCGGATTCTGTGCAAGAGGTACGGCGCGGATGGCAGCTATACGCCTATGATCCACTCGAAGATATTCATGGAGTCGGCGAATTTTCGGAAAGAATATTTCAGCACGCACGCGACGGAGGAATGCAGACCTTTGCTGGCACAGTTTTGCGCGAATGATCCAAAGACTTTGTTACAAGCTGCAAGAGTCATACAACCGTTTTGCGACGGGGTGGATATTAACTTTGGGTGTCCGCAAAGGATTGCAAAGAGAGGGAACTATGGCGCGTTTTTAATGGACGATTGGCCACTGGTGGAGAAGTTGATCAAAGAGTTGGACGAAAATTTAGACGTGCCTGTGACGGCAAAGATTAGAGTGTACGATGACTTGGAGAAAAGCATAGAGTATGCAAAGATGGTAGAAAAAGCTGGGGCGCAAATTATTGCCGTGCACGGTAGGACGAGAGAACAGAAGAGGTTGGCGGAGTTCAAGTGTAATTGGTGAGTTGTTTTTTTTCTTTCTCTCGCGCGTTGTCGGTTTTCCTAAAACCTTTGCATCGAACTCTTTATGTGCATTTTCTGCATGTGTTCTGGTGATGATAATATCCCAATACCAAGATCTGTTCTGAAGTTCATTGATAGACACAACTACATGCACCACTATCTGAAGAACACATGTATGCATATTTTTTTATTATGGTTTCATGCGACGGCCGCGGCAGAACTTCCTGAGGGAACCTATTCTCTGTGCATCAAATATTCTGACCATCACTTCGCTCGCGTTATATTAAACAGGGATTTCATCAAAGCCATCAAAGAGGCGGTATCGGTTCCAGTGTTAGCCAACGGTGGCGTGCGAAATTACGAAGAGTTGCAAGAATGTCTCGAGTACACGGGCGCGGACGGATACCTGTCGGCGGAACCTCTTCTAGGCAATCCGACGTTATTTTCTAACCCACCTTTTGCTCCAAAACCGTCCGAGGGTCAAGCGCCATACCCACTCGAAGACGATCACTCTTTCCAAATATTTCTAGAATACATAGACATTTGCCGCGAGCATCCAACCGCACCAAAGATTGTCTTTGGTCATTTGCACGGAATCATCGGCCATTGGATGCACGAGTTTCACGATTTACGCGACGACTTGAACGAAAACAGACGCAAGTACGCCGACTTGGATGCTTTAACCGAATGGGTAGAGAAATTACGAGCACGCGCAAAAGAAGTGCGAGAGACGGAGGGCCGAACATACCCAATACGTAAGATGAGCGAAAAGCAAATCGAACGACAAAAGAAGCGCGAAATTGCCGAGGCTATCGCCGCGCAGGAAGAAGAAGAGAAGATGTTGAAAGGTACGCTATGAGATTTATAGAACTTTTTTTCGTCTCAACATGATCACTGCAAATGGCGCGTGACGATCAACTCAGATAGGGACATCCGAATTTCAACTGTGGAAACCATCTGGAAGCTTCTGATGGAGACATTAGAGCTCACACTGATGCCATTTTACGCGCGCGCGCAGAAATTATTTTGCGAATCATTCCAACGACACAAGCATCTCACCATCTTTCTCTTTTTACGATCCATCAAAACAGACATCGACGAGAAGAACAAAGAAAACGCATGAATCGGCATATGCTTATACGTATAGTAAAAAGTAGCACACGTTTTAGACCAAATGTTTAATAGTAATAATAATAAATAACGTAGCAAAAACGCATTCCAATGCGGAAGAACTTTCCCAAAATACGCACAAAATGTCTACGCACTCCAACGAGAAGAAGAAAAGGAAGAACGAACGCGAGAAAGAAGAAGAAGAGACTCCGACTGAAATCGAGGAAGAAGAAGAGGAAGAAGTGGAAGAAAACCAGATCGACTCGACGCATCGCGAGTTAAGAGACGTGGAAAACGCCATTCATCGCGCGGTTATCGACGCCGCGAGGAAGACGGATCGACTCGAAAGCATACAACGAAAAACGGCGAGACTCCGGGGAAGCGCAGAACGGTTTCGAGAGAACACGCGACTGTTGAGGCAAGGATCGAACGAACGACGACGGTGGCACTTGTTTTGGGCGTTTTTGTTGTGTTTTGGCGCGACTTTGATCTTTATCGCGCTGCTGTCTTGGATTATCGTCGCGTATTCCGTAGCTTGAGATAGATATTTCAGAGATACGCGGGGCAAAAGAAAACGAGTTCGCGGCGTCTCACGAAATGGAGCGCGACGAGGCAACGCAAACGGAAGAGGAAGAAGGTAGAGCGACACCGCGGTGGTACAGGTACGTATTCGTGCGGGACACGTACAACCCAACGTGGTTTCAAACGTCGTCGTCCAGCGCGTGGTGGAGCGGCTCGTTCTTCTATAACTTCCTGTTGTTCTTCGGTATCTTTTGCGTCTTCTGGGTGTTGCTCGGGTGGCTGTATTGGGGACATAGAGATTGATTACGAGGAAAAAAGTGCACTCGCTCTTAAATGGAATAACTCGCGTTCATTCTTCTTTTCTAATTCACTCTATGGCTGATTCGCGCGTCGCCGCGACTCGCGTAGGTCGTCGCCATCACACACCTAGAACACAAGAGTTTTTCCACTAAAAGCGTGACAAATCATACTCGCACGTTGTGTCCTTTATTCCTTCTTGCGCATTTGAATGGGTGTGCAAACCGAAGGCATAACGTCTAAACCGTCGGAATCATCCTGCGAAGACGCCAGAGTCGCCGCTTTGCGCTGTGAGTGCATCTTTTCTTTTCCTTTTTGTTCTTCAAATCGCGAATCTCCCCGTTCACAGAAGGAGCGCGTAACTAACACTCGAACCCTCTCTCGTTTTCAACGACATGAAACTATACACGCGCGCGCACACACAGGTTCAACGAAGTATCCAAATCAACGCATCGTCTGCAAAGAGCTGTACGAGACGTATAAAGCGTGCCGAAAGAAAGAGCAGGAGGAAATCGTTAAGGAGAGGAAGAGGAAGAAGGTGTCTATTCTGTGAACGCGTTTTCCCCTAGATTAGATAAAAAGAGGGGATGATGAAGCTCTTCGCGCTGAGACGAGCGACGTGCGCGTATCCGCCATCGTCGTCGTCTTTGGTCAGATTTGGTCGAGAGACGTGCAGAAGAAATGATATTTTGAAGCAAAAGAGGTGCTTCTGCGCGTCTTCGAGCGGCTCGACCGACTCTTCTTCTTCGTCTGAGTCCTCGGGCGGCAGAGCGTATACGCCGAAGAAAGTGTGGGGGCCTCCGTTGGAGGTATCGAAAACGCTGAACCGAATGCCGACCGTTCTCGAATGGCGAGGACCGAATTTCCCGCAAGAGCAAAGTCCTGGGTTAGTCTTTTTGGTGGACAAACCGCAAGAGTGGACGTCGTTCGACGTTTGCGCGAAAATCAAATCATTGAGTAAGAAAATGGGGGTGAAGAAGATTGGACATTGCGGCACGTTGGATCCGATGGCGACTGGGTTGTTGATTGTCGTCGTCGGCAGAGCGACAAAGTTGGCAGATGAGTACCAGGCAAAAGTGAAAACGTATAGCGGAACGATCAAGCTTGGAGAGAAGACGGCGTCTGGCGACGCAGATAACGAAGTCATAGAAACGAAACCGTTCGGGGAGGACATCGTGAACGAGGCGTCCATGGAAGCGGCGAGGCTGACCTTGATAGGCGACATCGAACAGATTCCGCCGATGTTCTCTGCCGTGCACGTGGATGGTAAGCGACTCTACGAATCCGCGAGAGAAGGCAAAACGGTGGAAAGACAACCACGACCGGTGCACGTAGAAGCGTTTTCCATACGAAGACGAGAGACTGAAAACGAAACGCATTTGATCGATTTCGAAGTCACGTGTTCAAAAGGCACGTACGTCCGAACGTTAGCGGAAGACTTTTGCGAGAAGATGGGTACTGTTGGTCATTTAGTTAAACTGAGGAGAGAACGAATAGGCGACTTTGACGTTAAGGATGCGTTTGAACTGCCCGAGTTGATGGACGGGATCGCCGAAACCGTCAAGGAATTCAAAAGCCAAAACCAAAACAAATAGCAGCAACTAATAAACAATTACACGCACTAGAATGTTCCTAAATTATCAAAGCTTGTCCAATCTTCTTTTCGCGTAGTAGACGCGCAGGATTATTGATCACGACAATGTTTACGTCTCCTCCATCTCCTATGCCAAAAACTCGCCAAATTTGATACCTGTCTGCGACTTCCGGTTTCACCGCGAAATCCCACTCCCACGGCGAAATCTCAAACGCGTTTTTATCTCGAAATCGAGTCGCTTTGACTTCGATGAATGTTTTTGACTGGGAGTCGGGATCGATCAACATGATGTCATAAAATGCGTTAGATTCTTCATTTTCGTTGACCCATTTCACGGAGACGTTCGTTCCTCGATATTTCTGAATCAAAACGTTAAAGACGACTCGCTCGCCGAGTCGTCCGCATTTTTCCCAGTCAACGTCATCAACCTTGTTCATGTTTGGAATGACGTCCCTGTACGTTAGATATTCGACATCAGCTCCATGCTTGCCATTGATTGCTGCGGACGCGTTCTTCGTTGAATTCATGCGGCCTTCCCACCTCTCGTGCGTAATCACATTTGCGTTGGCCCCGACGACTTTCTTCCCGCTAATTCCGTTTGCCTCCCGCGATTTCTCGAGCTCCAATTGGAACTCACGTTCGCATTGTTCTTCTCTCCTTTTCGCTTCCAAATCTTCCTCCTCCTCTTTTTTGTCGTCGTTTTCGTGTCCTTCGTCGTCATTATCCTCCTCCTCCTCTTTTATCTTCTCTCCATCTCCTTCCTCTTCTACTCTCGGCAACTCGAACTTCTTTGCTCGATATTTCGCCCCGCCTAAATGTAACATCGCGTACTCCGCCGCCGCTGACTCTACCAGCGCTCTCCCACCACCACCATCACCGTCGTCTCTCTTCTTTTTCTTCCCTTCCATCACTTTCCTCACCCGGTCCAAAATTTCCTTAAACTGCGGCGCGTACTCTTTCTTCTCCAACCCTCCTTCCACCTCTCGAACGAACCTCTCCACCTCCGCTTTCGTCGGTTTCCTCAATTCCGGCACGTACGGTAACCCCGTGCTCTCTTCCACTCTTCTCCTTTTTTCCATGTGTTTCTTCTTCTCCTTCACCCGCTCCTCTCGCCATTTCAAAACAGACACCTCTTCTCGTAAAACGTCCCGCTTCAACTTTAGCGCGTTTTCTTCGTACTCCTCGCAAAACCGTTGAAGGTTTTTACGTTCGTGTCCTTCTTCAACAACTTTACGTCTCTTGTTGTTGTTGTCGTCGTCGTTAAACTTCTCGTCCTCGCTCGTTTTCCGTCCCCCTTTCGGCAGCAGCTTTTCCATCAGCACCTCCCCGAGCGCCGTTTGGAGCGCGTCGTCGTCGTCGTCGTCGTTTTCCTCTTCTCCTTCTTCTTCTTCTTCGTCATCAACCCGCGCGTTGCGCCACAAATTGGAAATGTCATTTTCCAATTCGTTCTTTGTCGACAACACCACACTCGCCACGACCGTCTCCAAGTCCTTCTCCATCTTACACTCCAAGTACGCTTTCGCGAGCGCGACGCGGATTTCCCGACGCCCAAAACTGCTCCTTCCTCTTCTTCTTTGAGCAGCTTTTGCGTCGTCGTCGTCGTCGTCGTCTTCCATCGTCGCGTCACAACGCGTAAAAAAAGTCTTGAATTTTTCAAAAAATGCATCAGAAAAAAATAAAAACCACGCGCACTTGCACGTAAACGCGTTACTATTCCCTCCGAGAAACCCTTTAATCGCGCCAAAAAGATCGCTCAGAAGATACGCATCATGTCGGAGCAGCAGCAGCAGCGCGATTTAATCGAACTTTTAAACGCGTGCGTCTCTCCAGACGAGCGAACGAGAAAAGATGCGGAGGAAATGGTGAAATCCTCGGGAGCGCACGTCGGTTTCGGTCTGTTGCTGTGCCAAACCGCGTTTAACAACGAGGACGAATTTTCGAAATCAATACCGCTCGATTTGCGGCAATTAGCGGCTTTGTTGCTGAAGAAATACGTGAAAGAGAGATGGCAAATCGGGGAGCATTTTTTTATCGAAGGGGAGCCGATGACGTCGGTGGAAGAGAAGAGCGCGATAAAAGCGCAGATTTGCTCGGGTTTGCGGATGAGAGATTCAAAAATGCGAACGGCGTGCGCGTTGGCGATTGCGCAAATCGCGACGCACGATTGGCCGGAAGAGTGGGAGGGATTGCTCGGGGAGTTGTTGGTGCCGATACGGGAGAAGAGAGACGTGCTTCACGTGAACGGGGCGTTGCGGTGCATGTCGATGTTGTGCGGGGATTTAGAGGAGCGGCAGTTACCGAAACTCGTGCCGGAGTTGTTTCCGGATTTGTGCGGGTTGTTGCAAGTTTCCGACGACGGGTTGAACGGAATCGATAAAGAACAAATGGTTACAGTGAAATGCAGAGCGTTAGACGTGACGAGAGGGTGTTATTCGAATCTTGGGATGATTGGGGACGATCAGATTCGCGCGCAGATTAAAGAGGCGGCGAAACCGTTTTTGGAGAGCAATTTCGCGACGTACGGGAACATTTTTGAATTTCGCTCGGACGTGTTTGAGACCGCGGGTGGGTGCACGTTGACGTTATCCGCGTTGAAAGCAATGCAAAGCACGGTGCAATATTTTGGGAAGGAAATTACCGGTGGTCAGGTGGTTTCCGAGCAAACGTTTGTAGGGTGCGTGGAGCGGTTTTTCCACGTCTTTGAAAAAGCGGCGAATAGGTACGTGCAATGCCGTGGCGTGGAGGTAGACGCGTTGGACGATTGCGAGGACGATAACGGAGATAAAATTTCCAACGCTGCCGTCGTGACGCAGTGCATGGAACTCGCGATGACGATGATTGAAAACACAAAAATTGCCAAGAGTTGCATTCAACCGAGACTTAGGAGTTTGGTATCCATCGCAGTGGCGACGTCGATAACCACGGACGACCAGTTAGAGACGTGGGAAGACGACGTGAACCAATTCGTAGCGGACGAAGAGGACGATTACCAATCCGTGCGAGCGACGAGCGCGATATTTTTGGCCACTACGAGTGCAAAGTTTCCGAAACTCTTTTATGGCGTTTTCGCGGAGGTTGTCGCGGAACGGTTTGCCCTGTCCTTCGAGGAGCAAAAGAACAACGACGAAAACTGGTGGCGGAGCAGAGAGGCAGCTTTGTTAGCCGTTGGAAGCGTATCGGATGAGTTAGTAGAGCAAGATAAAGAGGCGAGAGGTAAAGGCATGGCTCCTGCGTTCGATTGTAATGCGTTTTTGAACGAAATTATTCGAAGCGAATTCACCTCGACCCCTACGTCGTCCTCTACCAATCCGTTTTTAAAAGGACGCGCATTGTGGGCAGCCAGTCGTTTAGCCGCCGCGGCGTCGGCGGAAGGTGCGAATGCGATTTTAGATGCGAGTGTAAACGCTTTGAACGATCAAAGCGCGCAGTTTCCGGTGAAAATCGGCGCTTGTCGCTCGCTCATCGCTTTCGTACCTATGGCGATCAAATCCACCCAGCAAAACAACAAGAAGAATGAAGCAGGAGAAGGAGAACAACACCCAATCAGCGCGGAAGATCAAGTGAAAGTCCAAAAATTGCTCTCGCGATTAGGTGACGTGTATCAGGGTCTCGGTCAACTTTTAGCCGACGCGACCGAGGAAGCTTTGGTGCTCATTTTGGAAGCGCTATTGATCGTCGTTAACTGCGACGGCGACGCGGCGCTGCAATGGCTTTCGCTGTTAGCACCAGCAATCATGAGAATTTGGGCAGAGAACGTTCGGGACCCGTTTTTAGGTGCAACGGCGAGAGATGTCATACAAGCGTTGGCGAACCAACCTAAATGTAACGCGGAATTGACGCAGCTGCTCGTTCCGGAGTTGGCGAGAGTGTTTCAAACACCGAACGAACAACCGGAAATGCTGGTCGAAGCGTCGTTGGACATTTTGGCGTGCTTATTGAAAGCGTGCGTGGACGAAAACGTCGCCAGAGGTGCTTTTGCTGCCACTTTTGAAAATGTCGCGACCTTCGCGAAAACCTCCGACGACGTCGGTGTCGTGCAGAACGCGTTAGACGCGATGAAAGCCTTCCTGAGAGCAGCGAAAGGTGAAGCGATTTTAACGTGGGGCGGGTCAGACCCCTCGGCTGTTTCTCGAGCATATTTGGACGCGTGCGCGACGTCGTTGCAACCGCACTGCGAAGAAGGTGCGGCGTTGTTCGTGGCGCCACTTTTAGGTCAAATGATTCGCCGGTTACCGTCTATTATTGGTCCGATGATCCCAGAGATGTGCGACGCGGTGTGCGCTCGATTACAAACCGCCACTCGACCAATGTTGATTGCGTCCTTGCTGTGCATTTTTGCCCGCTTAGCGCACGTGGACGCGAACGCGTTGGTCTCTTTACTCGCCTCGCGCGAAATCCAACCGTCTCCGGAGAATGAAAATAGCAAAACGCAACTCGAGTTTGTGCTCAAGAAATGGTGCGAAGGCCAACCGGACGTCCACGGTCGATTCGACGTGAAACTGACGTCGACGGCGCTCGGGCTCATCTTAGCCACGCAACACCCGACGTTACTCGACGGCTCTATCGTTCTAAAAGGTAAACCGATAGAAATTGAGTTGCCTCCGGGAACAATCCGAACGCGATCTCGAGCGAAACAAACCGGTCCCGAACAGTTCACGCAAGTCTCGGCGCCTTCGAAAATCATCAGTCTCCTCGCGGATTCCTTAGCCGAAGCGAAAGAATTGGAAGCGGACGAGTGGGAAGAAGACGACGGCGGCGAAGAATTCGAAGACGACGGAGAAGAAGAAGGAGAAGACGACGACGACGAACCCACCGGCTGGTCCGGCGATATCTTTGAAAAAATCATGCTCAAAGGTTTACTCGACGGCGATTTTTTCGAAGACGAAGAGCAAGACGATAAAGACGATCCAATTGACGACATCGAACTCGTGCCGTTCTTAGAGGAAGGTTTTAAACGATTACAAAGTGCCGGAGCGTTGGATGCTGTCGCGAACGATTTGACCGACGCGCAGAGACAGACTTTAACCAAAGTTTTTTCATAAAACTTCTATTTCTTCTTTAGTATCGCGTTACCGTTAGCGTTGTTAGTTATTCAATACTCATCGAAACGTCACGTCACTCTGCTCTCAAATCGAGACGAAACGTCATAAAAACGATAACAACAAAAAAGAAATGCGGCGAAGCCTCGCGGCGCGCGCCGCGCACCTTCTCGAGCAGCACCAGCCCGCCAGCGCACCCGCTCTCGTTCGAGAAGCCATCGCCGTCTTGGACATCGGGACAACGAGAAGAAGAGTGGGGAGCCGGAGGGGAACATTAGGGGAAACGAATCGAATAGCGGCGACTGCTTTTTTGATTCGTCGCGACTTTTTCGATGATGGAGCGCAATCTTCTTCTTCTTCTTCTTCTTCTTCTTCCTCCTCCTCCACGTTGAGACGACGAGGACAGAAGAGTGGGTTTGATGAGAAGAACGATCGTTTGAGTCATCGTCGTGGGTTTGCCGCGTCGTCTGTGCGGTGCTACTCCGCGGAAACGTCGTCTTCGTCCTCTTCTTCTTCTTCGAGAGAATCTGATGGATGGGCGAGGAAGGAATCGACTTTGGTCGCCTCCGCGGGACAGGCGCAGCAAACCCTTTCTTCGTCTTCTTCTTCGATCGCGGCGGAATCAGCGGAGGCGGCTAAGCCAAAAGTAGACGTCAACGCGCTCAAACGCGCACGCATTGAGATCGAGATGATGCGAAGAGAACAGCACATAAACTTCGCGAAACGAACGTACCAATCCGTCGCGAACGTGACGAAATACGTAATCAGTTGGGGGCCGTATTCCGTGCAGCTATTGAGGCAGTCGCCGAGCGAGTGGAAGGTGACTTTGAATTCCGCGTGGAAGCACGCGAAGCATGAATTCGCGCACTATTGGTCCGGGGCGAAGCTGCTGTGGGTGGAAGTGAAAATTGCGAGCAGGCTCGGTTTTAAGCTCATGGGCGGACAGACGTTGACGAGACGCGAGAGAAGACAGTTGACGAGGACGACTGCGGACGTGTTCCGGTTAGTGCCGTTCGCGGTGTTCGTGTTGGTACCGTTCATGGAGATATTCCTACCGGTTGCGCTGAAGATTTTTCCAAACATGTTGCCGAGTACGTTTAGGGACGAATTAAAACACGAGGAAGAATTGAAACGGAAACTGAAAGCGAAAATTGAGGTGGCTAAATTTTTACAGGATACGGTGAAAGTCATGGCGAAAGGCTTGAAATATAGCAGTTCTGGTGTGAAAAGAGAGAAAGCGGACGCGTTGTACGAGTTCATGAATGCCGTTAGGAGTGGGAAAACGGTGACGAACGAACAAATCGTGAGGTTTGCCAAGTTGTTCAACGACGATTTTACCTTGGATAACATCAACCGGACGCAATTGGTGAACATGTGTAAGTTCGTCGGCATATCGCCGTACGGGACGGATACGTTTTTACGGTACCAGTTGAGAAATAAGTTGAGAGAGATAAAACAAGACGATAGACTGATTCAGTTAGAAGGCGTCGAAGGTTTATCGGACGAGGAGCTGAAATCAGCCGCGAGAACTCGGGGTATGCGATGGGAGGAAGATAGAAAAGAGTTGGAAAGGCAACTCAAGGACTGGTTGGAGTTGTCGCTGTCAAATAATCTGCCGAGTTCTCTGTTGATTTTAAGTCGCGCGTTTATAATCACACACGCGAAGGAAGAGGACACGCAAACGGCAACGCTGAAGGATATCACGGATACTTTGGCGAGTTTGCCGGAGGAAGTGGTTACGCAAGTCTCCGTCGAGACGGCGATGGCGCACGAGTCCAGCAGCGAGGAGTACAAGAAAAAGTTGGAATATTTAATGCGAGAAGAAGAAACGATCAAACAAGAAGCGAAAGATACGGAAGCGAGAGAGAAGCGATTGAAAGCGGAAGCGTACATGAAGGAAAAGATGCGCTTGTACTTGTCGGGACCACAGTTTCCGGAACGGTTTTGGGCCAACGTGAGAGGCAGAGACGCGATGCTCGAGTGGGAAGCGGAAGAGGCGAAGAGAGAAGAAATGGAAATAGCGAAAGCGGCGATGGAAAAGTATTTAAAAGGCATGCAATATTCCGAAAGATTCTGGGCGAATGCGAGGAAATCGACGACTTCGCACTTGCTTCAACAGCAGCTTCTCGCGCAACAGCAGCAGCAGCAGCAGCAGAGCGAGAAGGAAGTCGAAGCTTCAACGGCGGACGTGGCCAAGATGGAAATGGTTTCAGAAGACGCGACAAAACCGTCCGAGTCGTTATCGCCCAAGCGTGTTGTTGATGAAGCTTCAGATGTCGTAAAAGCTGAAGAGGAAAGTGCGACATCTGCGATACCAAAGATGGAGAAAACGCTCGTTTCCGGCGCGCCGGATGCGGAGAGAGTTATTTTGCGCACTTCGCTCTCCTCCGCTGAACTCGAAGAACAGGATAAACAAGCTGCGGACGCGATGCAAAAGACCAAACGTTCCGAGGTGGATTCTTGCTCAGACGAAGAGACGGACTTCGAAATGCAAACTCGAAAGTCCAAACGTCGCGCGCAGCTCTCTCGATTGTTGGCTATGGTCTTAGATACCTCTGGCGTGAGCGACGAAAGACGAATGCTCACGGAATTAGTCGAGCAAAAGTTAGATGCGTACACGGAACGTAAAGATGAACTGGTGGAGTTGCGAGCGTTGCGAGCGGGTGGTAATGGTGGAAGTAGCGATCCATTTTACGACGAAGATCCGTTCGCACCATCACCGATAGAATTGAAGAAGATGCGAGAGGAAGAGCAGGATGCCAATCGACTCGCGGCATCGTCGTCTGGCGGAATTGAAAGAACAGATGAAAGCCTCCTCGAGAAAGAACAGGACGAAGAAGACGAATACACCCACTCGAAAGAGGAGGCCTCCTTAACGAATAAAATCGCCGACGACGTCTCCGCTCGCGTCGACGAAATGCTCCGAAAAGTCGAAAGCGAACTCTCCGCGGCGGAAGCCGCCATCGGCGAAAAGTTCAAACTCCTCGACGCCGACAACGATGGCATCATGAGTCTCGAAGAACTCCTAAACGTCACCAACGTGTGCAAAACCACCGAAGTCGGCGAAGACGCGGAGAGCGAACTGAGAGAACTATTAAAAGACTTATCCGACGAGGAAGGATTCGTTCGCGTGGAGGATTTGAAACGCCTCTCGTTGGAAATGTTGCGATTGGAAGCGGCCGAAGAAGAGGAAGAGGAAGAAGAGGAAGACTCGAGGAAGTCGATGGCGGTCAAAAAAAGCAGTAGTTAGATATTAAGCAGTAGTAATTTTTCGCGTATGATGATAGATTTTGCATCCGATAAAAGTCTAGTAGTCTTCGACGACGACGACGCGTATTCTTCCTCTCTTTTTTCTTTTCTCTTCGACTCTTCCAAAAAGGGGAAAGACAAAAAATCATTTTCCAATTCCGCATATTGCCCCCAAAGAAGACTCTAGCAAATCACATCATCCATGCCGCTCAACCTCGGTGATACCGTCCCAGACTTCTCCTGCGACTCCTCCGTCGGACAAATACACTATTACGATTACGTCGGCGACGAACACTGGTCCATCATATGTTCGCACCCGTCTGATTTCACCCCGGTGTGTTCGACCGAACTCGGGAATTTATCGAAGCTGTTGCCGCAATTCGAAAAGCGACACTGTAAAGTCCTCGCGTTATCTTGCGATAGCGCGGAATCGCACCGGAAATGGATCGAGGACATCAACGCGAGCGGGTACTGTGGGAATACTAAAAAAGATGGGGGAGTATCGTACCCGATTTTAGCGGACGAGGAGCGCGCGTTGGCCGTGAAATTTGGCATGCTCGACCCGGCGGAGAAAGACGAGAGAGGTATGCCTTTGACGTGTCGCGCGGTGTTCATCGTCGACGATCACAAAAAGTTACGCGCGACGATTTTATACCCGGCGACGACGGGGCGAAACTTTTACGAGATTTTACGCGTGGTGGACTCGTTGCAACTGACGGACGAGTATCCCGTGGCGACGCCGGCGAATTGGGAGAGAGGCGAGAGAGTCGCCGTCACGCCTTCCACGCCGGACGAGGTTGCGGCGGTCGTGTTGGGGGATTTCGCAGTCGTGAAAGTGCCGAGCGGGAAGACGTATCTGAGATTAGCGAAAGATCCGTCGTCGAAAACGCCAAAAGTGTTGAAGAGAGGGATAGTGGAGATGATTTTAGGGACGGAATACGGCGCTAAGCTGTTGCCGACGGTTGGTAGATTGGTCGTTTCGTTCATCTTGGGAGGCGTCTTCGCCGGAGCCGCGACGAAGACGAAAGAGACCGCTACTGCTACTACCCAGAACGGAGGAAGGAAGAAAAGATGAGCGTTCCGCGAATGCCTCTCGTTAATTTATATTTATACATGTGTCATCATAATAAAAAAGCGTTGTAAAAAAAGAAGCGAGGATCCAACCAAAACGGTTCGTCGTTGTGTGTATAAAAAGATGTGAAAACGAGCATCATCATCATCAATCGGTAGTTTTTTTTTCTTAATTTCAATCCCGCGCACTTTGTCATGCGATGAATTTTACGCGGCTAACATGTTCACGTGGTGACCCCACGCCAAACCCGTCGCTAACAAACCAAAGACCAGAAACGGTTGCGCCGCGGCTTGGTATTTCACGTCGTTTTTGATCGGGTCCGGCAAGAAGAACTTGAACTGCGCGAAGATTTGCGGCGCAATCAAGCAAAACAAAACGTTGGAGTAAAACTCTTCGCCGATACCTCTCAGATAAAACGCGACGAACAATTGCGTCGCATCGATGGTCCCAACCGTAATCCACTTTGCTTTTTCGACGCCGAAAGCGACGGGTAAACTTTGCAAACCTAACTTACGATCCCCTTCGATGGATTTGAAATCGTTCACGATGGCGATTCCCAAACCGGCGATGGAATACAACACCGTCAACAACATCACGTCCGGCGTCAACTGACCGAACGTGGCCATACCAGCCCACCACGGCAACGCGATGTACGAGCTACCCAGCGCGTAGCATCCTTTCCATCCTTCCGCTTTCAACTTCAACGGCGGCGCGGAATAAATGTACGAGACCCAACTCCCGAACACCGTCAACAAGAAAATCACCGGGAAATCGTGCTCGCACCATTGATCCAACTGCCACCCGCACGCCAAACCACCGAGTAATAAAACCGCAATTTGCGCTTTCACCGCGTTTTCACTAATCGCGCCACTCGGAATCGGCCTGTACGGCTCGTTAATCGCGTCGATTTCACGATCGTACCAATCGTTGATCGTTTGCGTGTACCCCGTCAAAAACGGTCCTGACATGGTCATGCACAACAACGCCTTCCCGATGTTGTCTAAATTCCACTCATAGTGCCCGCTCGCGGCGGCGCCACACATCACCCCCCAAATCAAAGGCACCCACGTCCCCGGTTTCGTCAGCTGAATGTGAATTTTCCAAACCGGCACGTCTTCCGTGTTCGCGCCTTTGAAGCCCAATATTTGTCTCACGTCGCCTCCTAATTTCGTCTCCGAGACGTTCGTTTCCGAAGCTTTGATCTTCAAATCGTCCACTTTATCCCCAGCCGCCATGTTCGTGATCGTCAAAAACGCGCCTCTCTTGTTCTTCTTCCCGTTGCTGCTACTCATAAATATGTTCGAAGAAGAAGAAACCGAGGAGGCTCTCAACGAAGAAGCGGATCTTCTCGATGCAGAAGACGAAGCCGATGACATCATCGCGCATCTCGCGTTCATCATCGCGACTTGATGTAAAGCCATGACTTTCTTTTAAAACCCTTTTAAAACCGTATAAAGTTAAAGAAAAAGCAATAAACCGCGCGTATTATTCTTTTATGCGAAACAGAGAGCGCGAGAGTGCGAGCAATAAAGAAAGAAAAGCGCGCTTTTGTTATGCAGAGAGAGAGAGGATTGATAAAGAGATAAAAAAAAAGAGATAGAGAAAAATATCCGAAAGTGTGTTATTTAGGGTTTTGATGGAATTTGAGCACCCCCTTCTTTTTCAAAACAAGAAAAAGAAATTTGAAAGGACGAGACGAGACGCACAAAAACGCAAAAAGAAAAAAACAAGAGAGAGAGACATTACCTGCCGCAAAACGAGCGATGAAAAGATGAAAATGCCGCGGCATTCGTGGTGAGAAGAGCGTAACAACGATAAGAGAACTGATATGATGATAACCATCGAAGAGCTGGACGCGTTATCTCGAGAGCGATTGGCAACGCACTACGCGATAGAAACGGCGCGATTGTCGTTGGCCGGAGAGGAGGTCGTTCGGGAAATCGCGCTTTCGTTGCACGGGAGAACGAGTGTTGGTGCCGCCGCTGCTGCTTCGGAGAAGGAGGAGGAAGAGAAGGAGAAGGAGAAGAGCGCGTCGTCCGCATGTTTTATCTTCGACGAACGAAAAGACGCGCTGTCGAGGAAGACGCTGAAAATAGCGCTGTGCGATTCGTCGAAGATGATGCGCGAGTGGTTGAAAGCCAGAGAGGTGGATTTGTTCGAGGTACGGGTCAAGTGGAACGCGGTTCGGAAACTACCGGAGGAGGTTACGTTTGAAGAAGGCGTTCTCGAAGAAGAAGAAGAAGTTCAAGAGGGAGAAGAAAAGCAACGCTATTATTGGTATCCGTTCGAAAAATGTCGGAAACTGATAAGTAAGCGGAAAATAAACGTCATGAGAAGAGGCCGGTGTTTGGTGCCGGAAAAACTCGTGCCGTACGTTTGGTTCGCGGCGTACGAGGACTATTTAGAGGAAGATTTGGAACGCGCGTTTCGAGAGAAGCGATTCGCGATGGCAAACAACGTGTTCGATGTTGGTTTGAGAGACGTTTGTAATCGGCTGAAGCTGTGGAGACCGGACGTGGACGAAGACGACGGAGGTGAGATTCACCCGCTGATGGCGCTCGCGACGAAGCATTTACTGGAAAAGAATAAGATTTTAATGAAAAACGCCGGGAAGAAGAATTTGAAATACGGCGGCACCGGGAACTGGGGGATCGTCCGAAGAGACTCGAGAAGGAAGAAGCAAAGGTTGGGACATGGCGGTGGGATAATGTTAGAATACGAAGACGAGGACGGGAAGATGAAGCCGCACCACTCGAGGAAACCGTCGAAAGAGTTGAAACGTTCGTTGAAAGTTATTAAAGAAGGCGCCACGGGAGCGCAGGCGAAAGTATTTCCGCCGTGCATGAGAGACGTAATGGACGAGTTACATGTGAAGAAACATCTCCGTCATTTTAAACGGTACGAGTTGAACTTGTTTTTGAAAGGTATAGGTTTACCCCTGGAAGAAATATTCAAAGTTTGGCGCTCCGCGGTGTTTCCTCACGGCGCCATGAGCAACTACCAAAACGAACACACCTATCAGTTGAGACACGTTTTTGGTTTGGAAGGCCAAATGAAAGAAAAGTTCGAACACGATTGCGAAAAGTTAATCAAAGTGTCTCAAATGGAACCTCACGCGGCGAAATGTCCGTTCGCGATGCCTTTGAACCAGTATCGAGCTCTGAACGCGAATGATCATCGATGGAAGCGCGAGATTTCTATAGACGGGAACCGAGAGATTGAGATGAACGTTTCCAGAGGCGATTACAAGTCGGCGTGTGAATCGTACTTTTCGCACAGACATAAGGGTGAAAAGATGTTCCCCACGAACGTTCGGTACCCGACGGATTTCTTCGATGCTTCCATGGAAATTGAAGATTGGTTTCGGGACGCAAAAGAGGAGAGATTAAAGCAGCTGAACGCGTCGAAAGAAAATTGCGTCGACGACGAAAGTTTTGAAATCGAAAAGAATACGACGAAACGTCTTTTGATAAAAGACAACAACAACAACGACGACATTGACAACGATTTGATTGACTCGTCTTCGTCGGACGACGACGAGACAGATATCGACGATGGTGAAAATAATCCCAATCGATTTCGTGGAGAATTGATTGTTAGCGACAGCGACGACTTTTAATAGATTGTAAAGACCCCGCAGACATAGATAGGATCTTTAGGTAGTAGTAAAATATAATGTAATCATTGATAATATACAGCGCAAAAGAGTGACCTTCTCTTCTCGTGGTGGTCAGGGAATATCATCAGTTGCTCTCCGTCAACGCTCTCCTCCCGACTCTCACCAACGTCGAGACCAACAAGA